>Ga0065721_10052387_pt1 | contig 12048 bp, 17 predicted proteins | sample Mesricmetagenome_FD_59108 | JGI IMG/M metagenome (GOLD analysis project Ga0065721, IMG submission 59108) | Mesophilic microbial community from rice straw/compost enrichment Sample: eDNA_1 v2 (version 2) | ecosystem: Engineered > Solid waste > Grass > Composting > Bioreactor | place: USA: Davis... | reverse complement strand
TGCGTCGACGCGTGGCTTCTGTATCGCAGCAGCCGCATTGAACGCCAAGCTGGCTGCAGCAGTCCTTACCGTTGCATCATCGTGGAGCAAACTGGGGACGAGAAGTGGCATCACTTGATCTCTGATTCTTGTCGACATCAACCATCTGGATGAAGCAGGGACGGCGAAGAAGTTGGAGAGCCAGCGGAGAACTGTGAGCACGAAGTTCCGTGCAGGCTTCGCACTGCTGACTTGCGCCTCCTTCGCCTTGGGTATGAAGAGGTTAAATGGGCTTGATTCAGGGGAGCTGGCAATCCAATTCGCAATTGCGGGATCCAGGATTGCGAGTCTCCACATGTCAACGACTGGAAAGAATGACCCTACCGGCAGAGCCGTGGCCAATGCCGTCGTCACTCCTACCCAGGTTTGAATGATCTCTGGTGTGGCCGATGGAGGTGGGTTCGCTGGTTGGGTTTGAGGATAGCGAGACTTGAGGTAGGGAAAGATCACGGCTTGGAAATTCGCCTTGACCTGCTGCTGCGTTTGCGGCGCGTCCGACGGCCAACAGACCTCATCGATAAAGCTGTAGAGCTTCGCGGCTATCGTGTCGAATGCCGGCACCTGCTTGAAGAGAATTGGGTCAAGAGAAAGGGCCTTGATGCTGGGGAGTGACAAAGTGGTATGTGGATGGGCTGTCGATCGCCATGAGATTCGTGTTGAATCAATACCTGAGGAAGGAAAGCGCACCAGGGTATGCTTGGAAGAGGAGTAAATCGATCTGAGTTCTTAACTCCCCTGCATCAGCACCCTTTAGCTCATGTACCTTAACAAAGATCGTCAGCCACTGGCCCTTTGTTAATGGGAATCTAACATGCCTTTTCGCCATACAAAAAGAAGATGAATGTCGGTGTGACGCGAACACTATACTCGCTTGCAACCTGTCCACTCATCCCCACCCCTAGGTCAATCTTCGCGAACCCAGCTCCATCCCTGTCTTCCCTGACACCCTTCTCTTGAGCCAACCCTTCATATGTCGGCTCAATCATCTTACACGGCGGGCACGTCTGGCTTGTGAAGAACGCCACAGCAGCCTTGTGCGATTTAAGGAAGCTACGAAAGCTCGCGGCGTTTGTGATTATGTGCATCGGAGCGGTTATTGGATTATGTACTGGGGCAGATGTCGAGGGAGCCCCTGCTCCACCATTGCGTTGAAGGTTGGCAGCAGCGACTGCCTGAAGAATGGATGCGGCGAGCTCAGGATTGGGTACATTTGGCGTGGCACCGGCAGCTGGGAGTGAGGGCGCTGCAGGGGGTGCTGCTGAGGGTCTTCGGTACATGGCATCAATTGTTGGACGAAGAGCTGCCCCGAACGGTGTCGAAAGGAAGTCCGTTGGAAGTTCTGACCTAAGTTCAGTTGACTGTAGCATGAGGGCCTAGACGCAACATACCAGATATATGAGATGGAATAGATCCTCCTGTCAGGAAGCCAACGCAATCGTTTGTGAATGAATTGCAATTGAACTCTGTTGGTCCATGATCATGAGCGCTCCACTTCCCGAGTCGACAGGATCATGCGTGCATACCTAGGAGATGGTACTTGACTACTGGTTAGAGAGGTACTCAGAGGGACTAAAAAGAAAATACGCACTTTGTCTGCTGTATAGTGTTCTCTTATCTCTGTAAGGTACTCTGTGAACGTCTCCTCATCAATCGCCGTCTCGCCCATTGGAATGATCTCCAGAGGTTGGCCATGCTATTGCACGATGAGCAATGCTCAGAGGTAGAAGAATATTGAAAGCTCACATGGGACCTCCCAGGTTCTGTAATGCTGATTCCCTGTCCGTAGAAGATCTCCTTCCCAAACACCACGACCGACGTATGCCTTAGGCCACGGATGAGCGCCCAAGTCTCCACAGCGAATGCACCACGCACCATATCCCATCTATCTGCCTCCCAGTCAGCTGTCTCGAAAGCTGCTTTGCCATTCCATTGCTGAGGTCATACACGTATAGTTGAACCTGGGACGTCATCGTTATCGAGAAAGAAGCGTCCAGAATCCTGAGCACGGCATTTATGACGCGTAATTAACACGCCTCACGTGAACCGCCGGTAACTCAAGCATCCGCTGACGAAATGTAGGTCGCCGAACTCGCGCCTCTCTTCCGTCCCACTGTGGTCTCCGTCCATGGCTTCAGGTGGGTCCCCGACCACTTATCGCGACGAATCTCTGCTAAAGGAAAGTAGGACAATTGAGCCAGGCAAAGCCGAACAAGTCATCGTGGAGACAGGCAAAGAAGAAAATCGTCAACGCGGTCAAGCCTACGGAGGTAGATGTATTCTGGCACCCCTCCATGTCCACCCCTCCGCCTCGAAACTACACCCCGGGTGAGTTGAGTGTCTACATTCTGTTATTTGACGTGTGACTGACGCTACCAGGCCTTATACCCATCCTTAAATCAGCTCTCATCGAGAGCCATTCGCGGGGAGATATCCGGAAAGCTGTCTTGTGTTGGGACAAGACAGTATACATCCAAAGCATGGCGTGGAATGCAAGCTGGGGCTGTGGGTGAGTACAGCGCAGCCTTTGGAATATTTCATGAGCATGGCTGACCCACTCAGATACCGCAACTTCCTAATGATCTGCGCAGCACTCATGTCCCAAGAGGTTCAGCCATTCTACTTCCCGTTGATTGACGAACCTATACCACCATCAATACGAGGCCTCCAACAATGGATTGAGATAGCTTGGGACGATGGTGTGTGTTCTATTCGTCTCTTATCCCCAATCCTAACACCGTTTTGTGTAGGATTCGACCTTGAGGGGAAGCTCCAACTAAAGAAGCTCTCCGGAACCAACAAATGGATTGGCACCGCAGATATCTGGGTAGCCTTCTCCTCTCGCAGGATCCCCGCAGAGCTCGTTGACTTTGATGTCACAAAACCGAGCGGGGTCCAACCATTGATTGACTGGACGATCCGTTACTTCACACCGAAGCTTAAAAGAAACGAGGGGCCACAGAGTGCCTTTGATGCGTTGAAATCGTCGAACTCTGTCGTGGTGACAGATATGCTGCCCTTTATCCTCCAGCATAGTGGTCACTCTCGCCTGATTGTGGGTTATGAAATCACGAAACAAGGAAAGGTTAACCTCCTCACATTTGACTCATCGCAGTACGTCATATCTCTTCTAGGCATCTAGTTGCATAAACACATCATTCCACAGTATCCTTTCTCCAACCCTTCGTGATCAAGCGCTTGCCGGTCTTTCAGGCGGTGATTCAAGCCACCCGTCTTCCTCGCAACAGGGTGTAAAACGGCCAGCGAGAGAAAGCTTTGGGGATGCCACTAACATCAAGCGACAATGCAAGAGCTCAGAAAGGGACCCTGCCGAGTCAATCGAAATTATGGGGGAACGCAACATGAAGGAAAATTTAGACGACGAGATCGTAATCACTGGATACACTTCGCCAGACAAGAAGGCCACCACGAGCACTTCTTCGCGGGTAGCTGAGAATGACAAGACCAAAGTCAAGGTCAAGGTAAACTTGACTCCGTTCAGGTTGTCGTCAGAGAAGCTTTCGTGCGTCCACCTTTCCTCCCACTATTGACACTCGAAAGACTGCTGACACTCGTTGTATTAGGAAACAACGTCAATACCAAATTCTCTACTTCCCCCTCACAGACCCACTCACAGAAGATGAACGGTTGAGACGGCGTACGCCTAGAAGCACCAAGGTCTCATAGCGGTCTCATCCTTCATTCATGCATCCTTTCACTCTGCCGCATTACCACTTGTGAGATAATGTACAATACTGGAGTATAATCAATATCTATGTCATAATCACGTCCCCACCCTCATCCAGTTTTGAAGGCACCATGCCTGGAGGGTAATCCAGACCTACGAGTGGCGGAAGATCCAGTTCTGCCACAGCGCATCGTATTGCCCTTTCCCAAGCCTCCTCGATCATGTAGCCACCAGCTCTCATGATACCCTCTCTGTCCTTTCTCACAGCCTCGCTGAAGACGTCTTCATATTTGGAGCTCGGCTGCATCGAGAACATGTCTTCATATGCATGCCAATCATCCTGGAATGGTACGTGTGGTACGTCTGGCACGTCAGAGCTTGCTACCGCCCTCGACCTCAACAGCTTCGCGCTGCTGATCGCAGCATTATTCGAAGCGTTCTTCGCATGCGAACGCTTGAGAGCATTTGCCTTGGCCTTGGCAATGACTTTCAATGCGTCTTGGTCCGATGTTTCCAACTTGTCGATGATGGTACGTTTGTCTTTCTCTCGTTCTTCACGCTCTTCTTCTTCTTCGCGCCGAAGTTCGAGAGCGCGTGCTTCCTTTTCTCGTCGCTCAGCTTCTTCTTGTTCTCGCAGTGCCCGGGCATATGCCTCTTCGCGTTGGATGTTCAGCTCGATCAGGGCTGCGTTCTCCTCTCTGAACTTTTTGATCCGCTCCTCAGTCTCGGGGATGTCGATATCGTTGTTTAGATTGAAGGCTGGGAAAAGGATGTGATAAATCTCTCCGTATGGCGTCTCTCGCGAGTCGAACGCAATGCGCACCGATTTCCTCCACCATTTCCAGATAGTCATTATACGACCTGAGATCAGGAAAGTCTTCTCTTCTCTTATTGAAGCTACACCGTGTGTCAGACATTTCGCTTCAGCATAACATCACCGCAACGTACTCTTTGGCTAGCCTTCTCCGTACAGCAACTTCCTTCTCCACTGTCAAATCCTCAAAGGTCTGTGGGGTGAAAGCAAGCTTCCTCAATGTCTTGTTGCAGACCGGACATGGTGCTGGGCCAAGGGTAAACAGTCTATCAATACATGATTCACACCTAGGGAAACAACGGGTCAATGGGATCAGGTGTGCAGAAACTGGCAGGACACACATCTTGTGGTAACAACTGCTGACGAGGAGACGTAGTTTGGGATTAAGGTATCGGTCACTTCTGCACACTGGACATTGATCATCCATGGACTTCCAATTTCGCTCAATAATCGAAAACTTTATCAAGAAAAAGAGACGCACAAAGTACTCCGTCGTCCTCCCCGAAGGATCCTTCACCCCACCACCAAAGACCGTCGTAGATGTGCTCTGCACTTGCTGGTGCGGTGTCGAGCTTCGAGTGGCAGATGCAGATGTAAGTGTGCTGCCTTTTCCGACCTTGCGGCCTTGCAGCCAGCCTCCTGCACGCGAGGTCATGATGAGTGAGGAAGACTCTGGAGGAGGGCGGCTAAGAGTCGTAGTAGTCACGTTTGTCATTTGACAGGGGCAGTCACAGGCGCGTGAGCAGTGTCACAATCTGGACCGACAAGGACCCACTTGTATGCGCATGGCCTGGTGTCCTAACAACTGATGAGGGACGTGTTCATCGGACGTGTTATGGGCGTTGAAGCGCGTCTTGCACCGTCATGGCGTCCTCATCACGACCCAACCCTTCTTCCCTCAAACATGTCCTCCACTCCGAAATTCTGTCCGTCACTAGTGTGATGCGCAAAAATTCACGATGGTCTTCAACGACCAATGTCGTTATTGGCGCCCGCGATCCGAGGATGGCCATCGGCTCGAATATGGGCCTCCGGATAGCGACCCCCAATGCGACGCGCCTCTCTGGGAGAGGAAGCAAGGAAGCGGAACTTATGCTCAATTTCATCGAGCTGAAGCGGGCCCTTCAGGATGTTCAAGGTCAAGTCGATATATCCATTCGTTCGATGGCATGCTAACGTGCAGTCTAGATATCATGGTGTTGGACTTGACGTTCCTCCTAGCACCTTTCTTCGCCATTTTGAGATCACCGCTATCCACCGGCCCCATTACCTCTGCCGCTCTCTCATCGCTTCACACTTTCTTCGTCAACGAACTCATCTCTCCCGAGTCTGTCTCCCTTGATGCAGCCCTCATCGAGCTCAGCAGCACGATCTCGCACTGCAAGTTTGAAGCGAGCGATTCATCTGGAGACGAAGTTGTGCTCCTCAAGATTATGACGGTCATACAGGATACTCTGTGTGGATCGGTTGGATCACGGTTAGGTGATGTTGAGGTATGCGAGATGCTCGAGACTGTGTTGACTACATGCTGTCAAATGAGATTGAGTGGTGAGTGTGTCATCAGGTACTATACCCTCAGTCCTCATCCCCTCGCAGAGATCCTGCGTCGCTCCGCCGAAGGCACCATGCACGTTCTTGTCCGGAAGGTCTTCTCGAGACTCCATGCGCTTGACCCAAAAGAGGAAGAAGCGAAGCTTGTCGTTCCCGAAAACGAAGCCGAGTCGGAACTGAAGATGTCAGTAACTCCCATCGATGCCCCTGAAAGTGCCCCGGAACCGCCTGCCACAACGCAGCCGGAAGAGGTGGCAGAACAGCCTGAGGAAGAGCATCTCCCTCCACCTTCTCCAGGCATCAAGAGGGCTGAATGTAAGTGCACTATGCCTCATGCGCTTCCCTGCTCACGATTGGCCCAGATGGTTTACCTTCGGCTCTCGAGCTTCTCCGAGTGATTGTCAGTGTCTTGGACCCCAACGACCAGCAACATACAGACTCGACGCGCCTAATTGCTTTGGGAATTCTGAACGCCGCATTCGAAGAAGCAGGCCCTACCATGGCCAAGTACAAATCACTACGTGCTCTGATCATCGACCCTGGCTGCAAATACCTCTTTCAGCTTGCGCGATCCGAGAACAGTTCAATCTTGCGAGTGTCCCTGCGCACAATATCCATCATCATGGAATCCATGGGCCAGTACCTCAAGCTTCAGCAAGAACTCTTCCTCGCATTCACGATTGGAAGACTTGCACTTCCACCTGCAAAGCCTCCTCTCTCGAAGAAGGCAGCGGGGCTTACCACGTCACCCCGTCCTGGCACGCCATCGCTGGACACTCCACCCCTTGGACCCATTGACGAACGACCAGAGAACGCACCTCCGGCATCGAAGTCGATACCACCCGCGAAAGGAGAGACTCGCGAACTCATCCTCGAAACTCTCAGTCATCTTTGCCACCACCCCAACTTCATGGTCAATCTGTATACCAACTACGATTGCGATGTGAATTGCGAAAACCTCTTCGAGCGATTGATCGATTTCTTGACCAAGGTACGTTGCTGAAAGTAGACACCAGGTAGATGCTGATTTCAGGATTTCTAGGCTGTATATCCCGCTCAGGGGATTCCTAACCCGGAAAGCCAGCGAAATACCCAGTACTTGTCCCTTGAGATTTTGTTGGCCTTTGTAAACGAGATGACTGCACGACTCGAGGCACCCATGCAACCTCTCCCAGAAGGCTACCCAACTATCGAATCTCTGCTGGAAGCCAAGTCGCGCAAACAGCTCATCCTCACAGGCGCTTCGCTGTTCAACTCCAAGCCCAAGAACGGTGTGGCGTTCCTTGAGGAACATGGCCTCATTTACAAAGACCTTTCGCCTGAGGTCACAAGAGCTCAAAGTCTTGCCAAGTTCTTAAAGAGCTGCACGAGGTTGGACAAGCGTTTGCTCGGAGACTATATCTCTAGGCCAGAGAACTCTGAACTCCTGAGGGCCTTTATTGAAACGATTGACTTCAAAGGGGTGAGTTTTCCTTGACCTTGTTGCGTACGCTCGCAAGCGACGTTGACTTTGCTTGTAGAAAGACATCGCGGAGGCGATGCGTGAGCTGTTGGAATCTTTCCGTCTGCCTGGAGAAGCGCAACAGATTGCTCGCATTACGGAGACGTTCGCTTCCGTGTACTTTGCGTCAGGGCCAGAGGAGATCAAGAGCGAAGATGCTGTCTATGTCCTTGCCTACTCTGTCATTATGCTCAACACTGACTTGCACAACCCCAACATCACGGTCTGTCTTCTCAATTTTTACAATCACAGTTCTGCTAAACCTTGCATAGAAACGAATGACTGTCGAGGACTACAAGAAAAATTTGCGTGGAGTCAACGACAACAGCGACTTCTCACCCGAGTTTGTGGTAAGGATGTCCGTTGGTGTGGATCGGAACGCAAGAACTCACAAGCATATCAGCACAACATTTATGACTCTATCCGAAAACGCGAGATCATTCTACCAGAGGAACACACGGGACAGGCAGGATTTGAGTATGCTTGGAAAGAGCTGCTCGCCCGCTCACGGCTGGCTGGTACATCAAAAGTTACTTTTAAACGAGGCGTCGCTGAGCAGATTTCAGGTGACTTCCTGGTCTCTGATACCCCGGCGTTCGACGTCGAGATGTTCAAGGCTGTTTGGAAACCCGTCATCACCGCCATCGCCTATGCCTTCATCACCTTCGACGACGACTACATCATTCAACGCGCAATTGCAGGGTTCCGACAGTGTGCAACCCTCGCAGGCCACTTCAATCTTCCCCATGTCTTCGACTTTGTCGTGGTGTCCCTTTCACAAGCCACCGGCCTCCTCTCAGAATCTTTGCCGTCCCGCATTCCCAATTACCCGATCGTGGAAGTCGAGGGACAGTCGGTGACAGTGTCCAGACTCTCCGTTGAATTTGGAACCAACTTCAAGGGTCAACTGGCTGCTGTGGTTCTCTTCAACATCGTTAACGGCAATGGCAACGCTTTGCGCGAAGGATGGACCCAGGTCAGTCTATATCGTCACCATATCACCACCACTTGCTCATTCCTTCCCCAGATCTTCGAGATGTTCCAAAACCTATTCCTCCATTCGCTCCTCCCCACTCGCATGCTCCAGATGGAAGATTTCCTTGGCGGATTCACTGCAATTCCTCTTCGCAAAGCTCAGCCTCCACAACCCCAGCCACGCCATGAAGGCGGACTCCTCTCCGCCTTGTCGTCATATCTTATGACACCGTCAAGCAACGAGGACAACATTCCCGATGCCACTGACTCTGACGTAGAGAACACCCTGTGCACGATCGACTGCATCACCTCGTGCCGGTTGGACGAACTCTACAGCCAAATCATGTAAGCATACCACGCTCTCCGTTAGTGATCCTTTCCTGACTCGACAATAGGCAACTGGATGGTGAAGCCATGGTGGCTGCTATCCGCGCCCTGGAGGCTCTCGCTCACGAGCGTGCTATCGCAAAGCTCAAGCTTCAGAACGAGGAGGTTCTCACTCCCCTGGACGGACCTCCTTACCAATTGCCATATGACCCTGCATCCGTATTCCTTTTGGAGACGATGATCAGTATTACTTGTCAAGCGCCGCAGTACATCGAGGAGATCTGGTCAGTCTCGCGCATTCTTGTTCTTTCATCTCGTGATACTGACACGCCATTAGGCCAATTATCTTTGAGCATCTATCTGCCCTCCTTTCTTCGTCAACACAGTACAGCATCCTTTTGATGGAGCGGGCTGTCGTATCACTTTTGCGCGTTTGCAGACACTTGGCGAAAACGGTGAGAAAGTCCAAATCTCTTTCACGCATCCATTCTCAACTTGAATATGACAGCCTGCTCTTCGCGATCAGCTTTACATCTCCTTTGACCTTCTGGCCAGAGTGCACCCGTCCGTGGCTACCTCTCGGGGAGTGGCTGAGCAAATTATGTCCGGTCTCATTCTCATCATTCAAGACCAGAAGGATATTGTCAGGTATGCGCCGTCTCAAAATGTGTTCTCCTACCGCTGACAAGCCTCGTCTGTAGGTCGGCCACAGAATGGAACCTGGTGTTCGCACTCATTCGAACAACAATGCCTTCACCAGAAGCAGCAAAACTCTCATACGAGCTAGTCTCCACAATGGCGACTGAAGGGCCAGATATGATGGTTTCACTCGACAACTTCTTCGGGTTGGTCAACCTGCTGAACGACTACGCCTCGGCTGCTGGATCCTTCCTCGAGGCTCATCAACAACAGCGGCGCAAGGTTGAACCTTTGACAGCTGCCAAGTAAGCCACCACCTTTGCAGATGTCAATGGTAATACTAACATTCTCTCTAGCTCTCCAGTCATCCAGCGCGGAAAGTCGGCCGTTGAGCTCCTCGCCGGGCTGTACAAAATGCTTCCCAAATTGCTTGGGGGAGAATTACAGCCCATTTCCCCCACTGCGTGGAAACAGCAAGTTTTGCCCCTTCTCTCCTCCCTGAGCCACCAATCCACCAACGCTTCTCGCGAAATTCGACACAACGCCATAGGCCACCTCCAACGAATCCTACTCGGCCCCACCCTTGGCGGTTCCAACACCAACCAAAGCCAGGTGGAGGATATCTTTAACAAGGTCATCTTCCCCTTAATAGACGAACTGCTTAAGCCGCAGGTGCAGCAGAGAGACCCGCAAGGTATCCCTGAGACGAGGTTACGCGCTTCGGCCTTGTTGTGCAAGTCGTTTATGCACTTGGAACTGAGAGACCCTTCCGTCCGTGCGGACTTCAGAATCCTGTGGATACAGATTCTGGACCTCCTCGATCGGTTGATGAATATTGACAAGAAGGATCAATTGGTGCGTTTTTCCTTTCGCAGACGGGGAGTAACCTGACAACTAACCTGGGAATTGGGCAATAGTACGAAGCTGTTCCGGAATCACTGAAGAACGTCCTACTCGTGATGAACGCTGCAGGCATCTTGGTGCCCCCTGCAGCAGCGGGAGTGGATGGTGCTGAACAAGATGGGGTTCAGAAGACGTTGTGGACGGCGACGTATGAACGGATGGAACGGTTCTTGCCTGGATTCTTGACAAGCATCATCCCTGCTGCCCCATCGGCTGAAGCTTGATCCTCAGTGATCCTCGAAATGCATGACCACTCTCTTTTTTTATTTTGCTTACATTTGGTGTTGTGGATATGCGTCGGCTGTATGGTAGGCCCATTGGGAATCAATGACATAGGAACGGGGACACCGACAGGGGCCGCGGTTAACGACCGATGACCGAACCACTTGGTCGTTGATAGCTACTGGTGATGCATACGCGACAGGCCACGGTAGAATCGGTTCGCATTGCGACAGGTCATTGGCGACATAGTCTTAGACAAGACATGGTCACGAAGTAGTAACGTTGCTTTGAGATGATGCTATCTAATGATACATTGCGTGGTATGACTAAAGGAAGGACTGTGCCGGGATATAGATACTAAATACAGACGCTAAGGTAGGTACGAGGCGAGGGTAGGTATGCTACATGGGAATGCATAGGAAAACGATAATCTACTAAGATCCCTATAGTTCGAGTGTCAATCGTGTCAAGGGTCACATATTTGAGCGTCACGAGCGATATTAATGCAGAGGTCGTAAGGTTTTCGAGAGACCAAGGGCAGGGGTAGTCTTCCCAGCACCCCAGATTAGCTCACGTTGGAGGTACCCAAACGTGCTTGTGCATAGTGTAATTTCTTCTTCGTGAATGAACGTCGGGATATGAGAAGCAAAGCTTGCGGGTGGGCGAAGCGAGACCCGAAGTATATACTGGAGGAGAAAAGGGATGTCAGTTAGCCCTTCCTAACAACCTTTGAAAGGGGATGAGGAAACAAACCTTCGTATGGGCGACATTTGGAATAGACCAACTCTGCTCCGACCCAGATGCTCCAGCCTTAATCTCGCCTTTGAGCACCACCATCCCCTCAGCCCAGCCCGAGTTCTTCCTAAGCACTGCGGATGAAACGAGGGTATTCCGCTCGATGACCTCACTGTGCTTTGAGGTTTTGTAATGGAACCCCATACGTTTGTACAGGTGGATGGCGATCCCCTGACAGTAGAGATCGGCCAGGCATGGATCGTCAGGGAAGTAGAGGGAGAGCATGAAAGGGATGGTTTGGCCTGCTGTAAACGTTGCTGGCGAAGGTATCGAGAACTATGGTCGTGGGGTTAACCGTTAGAACTTTGATTGGGGTTTTAGAGTGAAACTTTGGATAACTCACGTAGACAGAGCTCGCCATTTGAAGGCATTTTGATATTTGGTATGCGGACTGTTTCCGCTTCGACGAGCTTTGTGTGGGGAAGGAAGGGACGATTGGTTCGCATGACATTCGGTGGGTGCCTTCGAGAAACAGTGGGGGGTTTTCACAATGTCTCGATGCAGCGGGAAGCACAGTCAAGGGCGCGACTGCTGGAGCATTTTTGGGAAGGTAGTAGATGCCGATGGTTCGGCATTCGGTCTTGTGCTTCTTCTTGC
>Ga0065721_10005697_pt1 | contig 12049 bp, 12 predicted proteins | sample Mesricmetagenome_FD_59108 | JGI IMG/M metagenome (GOLD analysis project Ga0065721, IMG submission 59108) | Mesophilic microbial community from rice straw/compost enrichment Sample: eDNA_1 v2 (version 2) | ecosystem: Engineered > Solid waste > Grass > Composting > Bioreactor | place: USA: Davis... | reverse complement strand
GCAAATTCACCCAAAACTTGCCCCGACCTTCATTGACCACAAAAAACTCGCGACTTTCATTTAATTTTTCGTACTGCTGCGTGCCTTTGTTGCGCTGGCGAGTTTTCACCGCAATATTTTTTTGCGGCATAGAGAAAACATGCGCAACGGCGGACAATAATTCCCGCAGGCGTCGCTGAGCGACATCCTCCGGAATCGTTCTGGGTGCGGCGTATTCCTGCACATGTATTCGACCATCGTAAAAATCCACCGCTGCGGAGTATTCCGGCAAATCGGCGTCGTATACGCGATAAGCATTGGTTTCCGCAGTTTTCAGCCATGGGGTGAGCTTACGCAGATTTTTCTTGATACGGTTGGCGACCATCAGTGCGCCTTCGCTCAGATCTTCTTCGCGCACCGTATCCCGGTCGCGGCGCAAGGTGGCCTGTTCAACGGAGAGAAGTTCGTAGACATATAATTCGCAAGGCAGAGGTCCATTAAAGAACTTGTTTACCTTTTTCGGCCGCAGGCGCATTTCCTTGGCGAGTTCGGGATTGCCGGTAAATACACCCAACACCCAGCCGGAGCACTGACGCTTGCTCATGTCCGCGAGAGACAGATAGGTTTCTTTAAGCTCCTCCACATCGCCGAGCCGTTCGCCATAAGGCGGGTTGCACAGCATCAAGCCAGTACCGGTGAAAGCCTCGGGTTTTTCAAAATGCTGAATATCGCTTTTGCTGAAACCGATCATCCCGCTGACACCAGCCCGGTCGGCGTTGGCCTTGGCGTACTGCAGCATGTGCGGATTTTGGTCGGCGCCCCAGAAGCGCAAGGTTTCTGCGGACTGCGCCCCTTCGGCTGCCCTGGCCTCAGCCTCTGCCAACAGGTCGCTCCAGATCTGCAGTTCATGGCCGAGCCAATGCGTAAAGCCCCAACTGCCACCGTTGCGAGTGCGCAGCAACCCGGGGGCGATATCGCGGGCAATCATCGCGGCTTCGATCAGCAAAGTACCCGAGCCGCACATGGGGTCGATCATAAAGGCGCCGGCTTTCGCCATCTCAGGCCAGCCCAAGCGCAGCAGAATACCCGCGGCGAGGTTTTCTTTCAGTGGCGCAGCTCCCTGCTCCAACCTGTAGCCGCGCTGATGCAAGCTCCCGCCGGACAGGTCCAGCGCCAGTTGGATCTGTCCCTTGGCCAAGCGCGCCTGAATGCGCAACTGCGGTTGGGCCTTATCTACGTCCGGCCGGCGACCGACTTTGGCCCGCAGGCGATCGACAATCGCATCTTTCACCCGAACGGCGCCGTATTGGGTGTTAGTGACGGCTTTATTGGTGCCCGTAAAATCCACCGCGAAGGTGGTGTCACCGGTCATATGCTGTTCCCATGGAATTTCCGCTACTGCGGAATACAGCGCCAGCTCGGTGGCAATAGGCGGCGAATTCTCAGCACTGTTCAATAAAAGTAAAACGCGATTGGCCACCCGCGACCATATGCACAATCCATACGCGACATTCAGCGAGCCAACAAAATAGACGGCGCCAATCGTAGTCTGTACTTGCTCTGCGGACAGAGCCTCCAATTCACGTACGAGTAAATCCTCAAGCCCTTTTGGACAAGTGGCGGAAAAATGAAAAGTCGCGGAAATCATTGTCATTAAATCTTTAATAAGTTCTGGCAATATGAATCGGCCGGGCTAGAAATTTAAATTCGTTCACACGACGCCGAGCCTTTGTTTAACTAGAGTCCGGTCGCCAATCCAATAGTGGATTTTTGACATACGCCAACGTAGAGGATCTTTGTCTACTTCTTCACATTTCATCGCATGAACCGGCCGAAGCGACGCAATGTATAAGACACAGCGGAACAATAGCGCGAGATTATACTCCTATATGTTCAGCAGCTTACAGCCAACTACAGCGATTCACTTTGCCTTAAATTCAGGCGCACCCGCCTAGTCGGGAATATCAGCGGTGCATCCGCTGGCAGCAAACATCGGTTAGCAATAGCGTCACACTCAATTTTTGGAGGTAACGAGCCGCTTGACGCTTGAAAAAACGACTCGACGACTCCTGAGTCATCAGGCACATGGCCGTTATCGAGTTATCACCCAACGAAAGAGAGGTGCAAAACCAATGAGAAGCCAAAAACGCAACCCGATTGAAAAAGCCTTTGCTAAGGGATACCAAGCGGCTATGTCGGGGAAATCCTGGGCCTCTTGTCCATTTGAATCGGGCAAAGCGAGAGTGATCTGGATGAACGGTTGGAGGGAAGCAAGAGAAGATCACTGGAGCGGCTTAGACACCAGATCCCAGGTACAGAAATTAAGCAGTTTTTGACTTTCTCCTTGTAAACCCAACAATGCGTTGAAACCCCACGTCGACACGCTCGACATCAGGCCCGCTTGGCGGGCCTTACATTTATCCCTTCTTTATTTCCATTTCTTTTTTATTTTCGCCAATTGTTTTCATCAGTCGCGGATCCGGCCTCTAATCTCCAAAGACGTGTAAAGATTGCAAATACCGCCAGCTCGCTTTGGTGGCCACATAGCATCAATCCAACGGCGTTTGATCAACCATTCGTAGAGAGGTCACATCAAACCCTCTTCGCGCAGCATCAGCCTTAAAGTCCTTAAGCACTTCATCATCCACAGTGGGCGTGCGAGAGAGCAGCCAGAGGGTATTGAGGTCGTTACCTGTCACATACGCGTACTGATAAGCGTCATCCAACTTAAATACAACATAGGAGCTGTAGAACGGCCATTGGAAAGTGACTTTGAGATGACCGGTCTTTTCGTCTTTAACAAAGTAAGCTTTTCCTACTGCTTCTTGCCATCGATCTTTGGCCGCTGAATAACCGACGTTTTTTACCCTCACTCCGCCGTCATCACGCAATGAATATTCTGCGCTAACATGGGAGAGGCCACGTTCAAAGCTGTGATCGAGCCTAGCTATCTCGTACCAAGTGCCTAAATAGCGCTCCAGAGAAAAATTGTGTATCGGTTCGATCCCCTTGGGTACGCTGACGCAGGACACTANTAAGGCCAGCAACGGAAGTAGTAATAGTTTCACGCCTTTCTCCCCTTTTATATCTGTAGTTTTTACTAAAATTTCGAAATTTGATTGTAATTATGCTCGCAGTCGTCACGCTGAGCGCNAATAAAAACGAAAGNAATCATCCNCGCGCAGCGCGTTTATGCATTTTCCGGGCAAATATNCGCCTAAAATGACATCAAAATAAAAATGGCACACTAAGTGCAAAGTTCCGGTCATGGCAGCTAGCAGACCTGTCATACATAAACATCAAATTCCTGGAGGATATCAATATGTTTAGTTGGGCACTTACATTCTTAGTGATCGGCCTCATCGCTGCTGTTTTCGGCTTCACTGGAATCGCCGGAACCGCTACTAACATCGCCTGGATTCTGTTTGTGGTCGGTATTATTCTCGCCATCGTCTTTGCAGTAGCAGGCCGTCGTGGACCGAGGATATAGCGTTTCCTTCCATCAAGGATGACAGCAGACAAAAATTAAAGCCGACTCGTTCGGCTTTAATTTTTTTATTATTATGTGCCTAATTTTTACTCCTTCCGACCAAATCTTCTAAACGGCATTAATTATGCAAACGAAGCGAAGTTCGCCTGATATCCATGGCGATATTTGCTATGTAGCGAAATCTATTTCTTTCGATTTGTAAAAACTGCAGGAGAAGCGGTGACAATGGCGGATAAAAAAAAACATTTCTCGATTAAAGTCATGACGGTCAATACACATAAAGGATTTACCAGCTTTAATCGCAGATTCATTCTGCCGGAACTCCGCAACGCTGTACGCACCTTGTCAGCAGATGTCGTATTTCTACAAGAAGTTTTGGGCGAGCACCACGCCTGGTCGAAACGTCACACAGAGCGCTGGCCGCACCGGCCGCAATATGAGTTTCTCGCTGACACCATATGGCAATCTTATGCCTATGGCCGCAATGCGGTTTATCCGGAAGGTCATCACGGCAACGCTTTATTGAGCAAATATCCAATTCACGCCTGGCAGAATAAAGATATTTCCCTAAACGGTATTGAGCGGCGTGGACTTTTGCACTGCATATTGAATTTACCGGAGTCCGAACACCCACTGCACACCATATGCGTCCACCTGAGTTTGCGCGAGAGCCATCGCCAGCAACAGTTGCGCATGCTCAAGTCGCTGATCGCCGATATTCCGCAGCAGTGTCCCTTGATTGTCGCTGGCGACTTTAACGATTGGCGCATGCGCGGGCACGGATATATGGAACAGGAAATCGGTTTGTCAGAGGTCTTTAGCTTCAGCGGTAGCAAGCCTGCGCGAACTTTTCCGGCGCATTTTCCGGTGTTGCGACTAGACAGAATTTATTTCCGCTCGGCGCGCTCCGTCACACCGGTCGTTCTACCCAATAAGCCCTGGTCTCATTTGTCTGACCACAAGCCCTTACTCGCTGAAATCAATTTTTGAGGATTTGGCCATGTTTGAACTTTACAAAGGTAAAAAACGGTTCACAGATGGAAACCGCGTCGAACTCTTGGAAAATGGCGAGACATTTTTTCCACAGCTGATCCGTCGCATCAACCGCGCCGAGAAGGAAATCTTTATTGAAACCTTTATTCTCAGCGAAGACCGAGTGGGCAAGGCTTTGCAAAAAGCCTTGGTTGCCGCCGCCAAGCGTGGGGTCTGGATCAGCGTTACCGCAGACAGTTACGGAACTTTCTATCTGGATGCGGACTACATCAAAACCTTGACTGAAGCGGGAGCGATTTTTCAGATCTTCGATCCGCAGCCGAGCTGGCTTAAATCCCGCCCTAACCTCTTCCGCCGCCTGCACCGCAAATTAGCGGTGATTGACGGCCGCTACGCTTTTATCGGCGGCATTAATCTCAGCCACGAGCATATGACCGAACACGGCCCCACGGCAAAACAGGATTATGCCGTCGAAATTGAAGGTCCGGTGGTGCCGATCATTCGCGATCTGTGCAAGGCCTATGTACCGACTGCCAATGATAAAAATCTTGGTGAGCTGGCGCGCAATATTCGACAGCCGGAAAAGGTCGGTGACGCAGCCGTTGCATTCGTTGCCCGGGATAATCGCCGTTTTCGCAACGATATTGAAAAAGCCTATCTGCTCGGCATTCGCAAGGCGCGCAAGCGTATTTATATCGCCAACGCTTATTTCTTCCCCAGCTTCCGTATGCTCAGAGCGTTGCGTAATGCTGCCAAACGCGGCGTGGAAGTCGTAGTGATTTTGCAGGGCGAGCCCGACATTCCACTCGCTCTACGCGCAGCGCGCTGTCTCTACGATGAATTAACCGGCGATGGTGTAAAAGTATTTGAATACCTCGAGCGCCCGCTGCACGCCAAAATTGCGTTGATCGACGACGATTGGTCAACCATAGGTTCCAGCAACCTGGATCCGCTCAGCTTGGCGCTAAATCTAGAAGCCAATGTGGTGGTACTGGACTCCTCCTTCAATCAACAGCTTTATAAGGAAATGGAAAAGCTGCGCGCAGCGAGTCGCCTGATTGAAAACCGCTGGCTGAGCCGCCGCAGCCGCATGCATTTAATCAAAAACTTTATTTCCTACCATATTATGCGCCATTGGCCCTCTGTGGCTGCTTGGTTTCCAACTCACACACCTGTCATTCGGGAAATTAAAGCGCGTTCGGATATGGAGGATAAGCCGCTGAGTGATCAACCAGTCGATCAGGAGCATCCAGAGGCTTCCAATGTGCGCATTATTGTCGAGAAGCGCGATCACACAAATTTGAGTGAGGTTTGATTATGCAAATGGCGCTTAGCTGGAGTAGACAATATTGGGGCAGCGTCAAGCGCTGGGCTAGCGAGCATTCCTCGCTGTTAAAGAAAATACTAACCTTTGTTTTCTTTTGCGTTATTGCTTATTTGCTAGTCCAACATGCAAAAGAGATTGAATGGGCCAAGGTATTGGAAACGGCTCGCAAAACCGAAATGCAAACGCTGTTGCTCGGTTTTGCCATAGGCTTTTGTTGTTACACCGCCTACGCCGCCTACGATCTGTTTGGACGTTATATCCTGAAATTGCGCACCTCCGCGTTCGCCACCATGGTGGCAGCCTGGATCAGTTACGCCTGCAATCTCAATCTCGGCGCGGTAATCGGCAGTGTGGCGCTGCGCTACCGGCTCTATTCTCGTCTCGGTGTCAGCAGCGGCGATGTCACCAAAATTATCGGCATCAGCGTTACCAATAACTGGCTGGGTTATTGTCTACTTGCCGGTGGTCTGTTTGTTTCGGGCAGTATAGATCCACCATCCAATTGGGTTATCGGCAAAATTGCCCTGCAAGTGATCGGTGGCGTGTTGTTATTGGTGGTAGGCACCTACCTGTATTTTTGTTTTTTTGCGGAAAAGCGCGAATATCAAATTCGGGATCACTCTTTTACCTTGCCCCCTGCCAAAGTGGTCTTACTGCAATTTGGACTGGCGTTTGTGCATTGGTCATTGATGGCCGCCACCATCTACCAATTTATGCCGGATGAATTAGCGTTCCCGACGGTATATGCGGTATTGCTGGTCAGCTGTGTCGCGGGTGCAGTGTCTCACGTGCCCGGCGGCCTGGGTGTACTGGAGGCAGTATTTGTGGCGCTGCTCGCTGGAGAAGTCCCCAAACATGAGTTAATCGCCGGGGTGTTTGCCTATCGCTGCGTGTTCTTTTTTGCGCCTCTTGCCATATGTTTGCCGCTCTATTTGGCATATGAAAGCTTTTATGGCGCCAAGGGGAAAGGCAGGCCGGATTAATTGGAAAGGCAAGCCGGATTAAGCATTGTGCCTGCAGATGCAGGCATTTCCTCCCGAAAAATTTCACCCATAAAAAAAGCCGGCTTGTGCCGGCTTAATAATTTATTTAATTCTTAGTGAACTAATTTTTGAATGCGGTTCAACATGTCGTGGCTGCGGCGCTGTTCTGGCAGCAGCTCGGCGTTGACAAAGCGTTGCAGCTCCGGTGACAGATCATCACTTTTCTCGATGTAATTATCGCGGCCGCGATCTTCGCCCTCTTCCAGAGCGGCTATGGCGGAACGGTCACCGAACAGGCCGGCACCACCTTCCACCATTTTGGCGAAGCTGCCCCACATACCGGAAGAGTCGACTGGAGTGCCGCCAAGTTCAACGATTTTTTGGCGCAGCAATTGCGCACGACGCTCGTGGGAATTTTGTAAATCCGCCAAGCTGGGCGCAATTTTTTCATCATCAACTTTATTGATGCATTGCTGATAGGTTTCCACAGCGGAAAGCTCATTTTTCAGAAATACGTTCAGACAGTTAACATCTTCACTACGGTTATGAGTTTGCATAGTCATACCTGTTTCCTCATTGTTATTACCTAACAAACCGGAATATTCCGGTCGGTGCATTGTTTATTCAAATGGCGAGCCAAGTCGTGCCTATTCTTCAGCCGCCTCTGTACCACGCCAATATAGGTTTGCTGAAAACCGACAGCACCAAACCAAGCACACAAATCAACAAACCGGCAATCTCCAGCACATCCGTCTGCCGTGTTTTTAAAATGCCAACCTGAATCGCGATACCTACTGCCAGAGCTGCAAGATGCGCGTATATCACCATGGCGGAATAACTGAAATACTGCTCCGCACGACCGTAATACAACGCAAAGCCAGCAGTGGCAATAAAGGTTAGCGGAATGGTAATAAAGGCGATTTTCGCGGCGGCCCATAGATCGAGATCACCGCTTTGCTGACGGTCGATTCCCAATAAATTCGGCACTTGAACGAATATGGTGGCCACAATAAGCCACGCGAATGCGGCAAGCATAAGTTATGGCCGCAAGCCGCCTTCAGCAGGCCCTGATTCAACCGGCTGCAGAAAGAAGTTGCTCACGAAGCCGTGCATGCCACCGGAGAAGCCGCTGTGCTCAGAATCCCAATAATGCCCTTCTGCAGGCTCTACCCGGATAACTGAGACGCGCGGATCTTCTTTGCCGCCGTCAAACCAGGCGTCAAATTGCGGATGCCAAAGCTCATCAATTTTTTGTTTGTCTTGAGAAACCGATGCGCGGCCGTGAATTTCGAGATATTCGGAGTGTTCGGAGGATTGAAAATACAGAGTCACTTCCGGATTTTGGCTCAACTCCTGATCCTTGTGCGTATCGATCGCGCTGATAAACCAGAGATTGCCTTTGTCATCCACCCGCTGCACAGTCATGGGCCGAGCACCGCTCGAGCCAGGCTCACGGCTGCTGGTAACAAAAAAACATATTGGTGAATGCTGTACGATTTCGCGGATTTTTCCCGCTGCGTTTCGGCCTTCAAGGTTGTCGTGCGAGACACCCACATGGCTTTTTTGCATTGTCATAAGAGTCTCCTTATTTTTTGATCATTAACAGGAGGAATGACCAATGCAAAAATTGGGCGCAGCGATGCCCAAAAGGGAAACAATAAGAAAATCAGGATTTTTGTGCTGCGGGCAGCGTAATATTAACCAGTTTCCAAATCGCGCCGCGGCGCTGCAGTATTAGCCGCATTTCCGTTCCTTTGCTATTGGGCAGCCAAACGGAAAATTGCTCGAGGGAATCGTAACTAAAGCGGGCGTCATCAAAGACCTTCTTTTTTTCCGCCAGCTTTTCCGCTGGTGGCGCTGTAGGAGGCGTTTCGCCTGCCTGCGACAAGGACCGCTTGCCCGCCATCAAATTCGCCAAACCTTCCGGAGTAATTAGAGACTCAACCATATTGTCCACCAGCTTGGCTTTAAAGCCGTTCATCAAGGCGGAGAGGAAATTGGTTTGACCTTCACTTTCGCGCAGGTAAGTGGCGTTGAGCTGCTCTTTAAGATTTCGTCGCAGAGACGGAAAGTCGATATAGCGAACCAGAGTGGCCGAGTCGTTTTCCGCCAAGCCTTTTTGGATAGCGCGGACACTGAGATACGGAGCCGCAGCAAAATACCCCGCTGCTATTACCAACACCAGCACTATCCCGAGCAGCAGTTTTTTCATACAACGTTTCTCACACCATTAAACCCTCGCCGCCGGCGCAACCAAGCTCAGCGCGGCGTATAAGCGTCAACACATTCGGCAATCAATGCCGGGCCGCGGTAGATAAACCCGCTATAGATCTGTACCAGCTTTGCACCCGCGGCAAATTTCGCTTGGGCATCCGCGCCGCTCAAAATGCCGCCTACGCCGATAACCGGAATGCTGTCACCGAGATAATCGCTCAGCACCTTGATGACATGAGTGGACATATCGCGCACCGGCGCGCCGCTCAACCCGCCGCTCTCTTTCCCATGCGGTGAGTCTTCGACGCCGTTACGCGACAAAGTGGTGTTCGTGGCAATAATTGCGTCGATCTGATGATCCTGCAGCGTAGAGGCGACTGCGCGGACTTCGTCGTCATTCATGTCAGGGGCGATCTTTACCGCAATCGGCACATAGCGCACGTAACGTTCGGCGAGAATTTTTTGCTCCGCCTTGATACCCGCCACCAGTTGCGCGAGCGATTCACCAAATTGCAGGCTGCGCAGTCCAGGAGTATTCGGTGAGGAGATATTGACGGTGACGTAATCCGCGTGGGCATAAACAGCGCGCAGACAAATTAAATAATCATCCAGAGCACGATCGTCCGGCGTGTTTTTATTTTTGCCGATATTGATTCCGAGCACGCCGTTGAAACTGCGCTTTTTCACCTGCGCCACCAAGTGCTCGACACCCTTATTGTTGAAACCCATGCGATTGATGATGGCCTGCTGTTCCGGCAGTCGGAACAGGCGCGGTTGTGGATTGCCCGGCTGTGGCAACGGCGTAATGGTACCAATTTCGACAAAACCGAAACCCAGATCGCCCAATGCATTGAAATAGTCGCCATTTTTATCCAGCCCCGCAGCCATGCCCACCGGATTGGGGAAGGTCAGCCCCATGACTTCCACTGGCTTCTGCGGCTGCTTCATGGTCAGCTTGAGCAGTCCGAGCCTGTGCGCGGCTCCCATCCAGTCCAGCGCCACTTCATGGCTCAACTCGGGGGGCATGGCAAACAGAATCTTTTTGGCTAATCCGTACATATAGGGCTCGCAACTGGGGGAAAAGCGCGGATTCTAGAGGAGACGGCCGGGCGCGGCCACTGGCGGTCAAGCATTGCTCGGCCCCAACCGACGTATATCCACCAGTTTGCCCGCCGCGGTAATGGTGATTTCGAAGGTGCCATCGACGCCATTTTCCGTCACAAAGCGCTGCAGCAAATTAGCGGGAAACTGCACCACCCGACCCTGCAGATCGCGGGCGAGCACGTTGCGCACCGCGCCGCGGTAATAGCGAAGGTATTCGTCCGCCGACAGGCGCAGCGGCACAATTACCTGGCGCAGATCGTCAGCCATCAACCGTGCGCTCCGGCAATCGCCCCAGATGAGCCAGCTCCATTAATTCCCGTGTGGCCACCGAGAACAGCGCAAAATCCGCGTGCTGCGCTGACTGGATCTCCTTCACCATGGCCGCCCAGCGCTGCACCCACGGATTGCTGTCGGCGAGCCAAGCTTCGAGAATCTCTAGGGATTGGCTTGGCGGACCCGCCTGCAAAATGGTTACGGTAATCGCGCGCAATTGCGCTTCGAGATCGTCCAAAAACGCCCCCCGCGCCACCGCCTGCCAATAGGTCTCGACCTCTGCGTCGGACAAACGGGTCGCCAAAGCATCCACCCCCAAGCGATCGTGCAATGCGTAAAACACCCGCGCCGCCGCAGCTATGTCGCTACCTGCACTGTGGGCCGCCTCGATCACACAGAGACCGGAGAAAAGATTGTCGGGCATGGCGAGCTGCTGCGCCCATTGCAGCTCTATTCCAGCGTTGTGGTACTGCTCGCAGCGCGCCTGCCAGGTTTTATGGGCTGCGCCTATCAAGACATCGCCAACCATGGCGTTGATCTGCTGAATGCCCGCCTGAAAACTCGCCACTTCCTGCTCCGGCGCACATACCACCGCAGCGCTGCGGCGACGGGCGATAAACCAGCGGGTCGCCCGGCGCACGCGGCGCTCCATATTGATCATCATGCCGCTCTGGAGATCCGCCGGGACCTGATTATCCAGCTCCGCCAAATAGCGGAGAAAATTATCCAAGCGGAAAACATCCCGCGCGATCGCAAAAGCGAGGGCGATATCTTTGAGGGTGCCGCCGGTTGCGCTTTGCAAGCGGTAAGCTGCGGTAATTCCGAGGGTATTGATGAGATCGTTGGCAATTTGCGTCGCCACTATTTCACGCATCAAACGATGGCGATAAATCCGCTCGCGATAGAGATTGCACAAATGCGCGGGAAAGGCTTTTTCCACACTTTTCTGCAAATAAGGCTCAGTCGCGATATTTTCCGCACCAAAGGCATCTTTCAACATTACCTTGGCGTAGGACAACAATATCGCCAGCTCCGGCCGGGTCAGCGGTTGGGATTTATGCAAACGCTCGGTTAATTGTTCATCGCTCGGCAGAAATTCCAATTTGCGGTTGAGCAATCCCTGTCCTTGCAGAAAATGGATAAACCGCCCGTATTCGCGCGTACGCGAACCGGCTTGGCGCTGGGCAATGCTGAGGGCGAAGGTCTGGCAATAATTGTCCAACAACACCAGATCCGCCACTGCATTGGTCATATCGCTGAGCAATTGATTGCGATGTTTGGGCGTCAGATCGCTGGCGGTGACCATTTCGTCCAACAGAATTTTGATATTCACTTCGTGGTCGGAACAATCTACACCGGCGGAATTATCGATAAAGTCGGTATTACAGGCGCCACCGTGGAGGGCGTATTCCACCCGCCCCAACTGCGTCATGCCTAAATTGCCGCCCTCGCCTATCACTTTGCAACGCAGCTCGGCGCCGTTCACGCGCACGGCGTCGTTGGTTTTATCGCCAACGTCGGCATTATTTTCGTGAGTGGCTTTTACGTAAGTGCCAATACCGCCGTTCCACAATAAATCCACAGGCGCGCGCAAAATTGCGCTGATCAATTCCGTCGGCGCAAGGCGCTTTTCCTCTATGGCAAGCGCGCGTTGCATTTGCGGGGTGATCACCACAAATTTCTGGC
>Ga0065721_10052386_pt1 | contig 12051 bp, 8 predicted proteins | sample Mesricmetagenome_FD_59108 | JGI IMG/M metagenome (GOLD analysis project Ga0065721, IMG submission 59108) | Mesophilic microbial community from rice straw/compost enrichment Sample: eDNA_1 v2 (version 2) | ecosystem: Engineered > Solid waste > Grass > Composting > Bioreactor | place: USA: Davis... | reverse complement strand
GGCCGGCTCGTCGGTGCAGGCGGCGAGCAGGATGAACGCGCCCGCGAGCGCGACCAGGCCGCGGCGCGGCCTTGCAGGGCTGGACACCGGTGAACTCCGAGCTTCAGTCGCGCGGACGCATGGCCGCCCGCCAGCCGAACGCGCGCCGCGGTCGCCCGCGACGCTTAGCGCTCAGGCCAGACCTACAGACTCGATCTCGGCTACGACAAGCCCTTTCGGACCCTCGGCGAAGCGCACCATCACGTCGTCGCCCGGCTGCAGGTCCTCGATCCCGGACCGGCGCAGCGTCTCAATATGGACGAAGATGTCGCCGGTCTCGCCATCCCGCACCACGAAGCCGTAGCCCTTGGCGCGATTGAACCATTTCACCTTGGCTCGCTCCAGCGGCCCGCGGGGCGCCATCGGCCGCCGGGACGGTCGGCCGCGATCGAAGTCGCGCCGCTCATCGAACCGCCTGCGCTCGGAGGGCGGCGGAGCGGCGCTCTCATCCACCTCCAGCACCTCGGCGACCTGCCAGCCCTTGGGCCGCCTGATGACGTCACAGACGATCGTCGCGCCTTCCAGGGCGGATTCCCGACCGGAATTGCGCAAGCTCGTGACGTGAAGCAGGACGTCCTTCAACCCCGTCTGATTGGGGTCGTCAGGAACGACAAATCCATAACCCTTGCCGGCGTCGAACCACTTCACCCGCCCGCTGATCCGCACGGAATGTTCGTGTGGACCTACTCCCTCGAATTCGTAACCAGACATCTGCCCCTCTGGCCCCGGTCTCCCCCCGATCCTTTCGGATATGGCCAACTATAACAGTGTTCTTGTGTGGGTATGTCGTCAATGGGGCAATTTTGGCGAGGCACACGCATCAGTCGTGTTTTTCGCCTCCACGTCGTCCTTTGCGTGATTTCCGCGGAAAAAGCCGAGCCGCCTCGCGCAGCCGCAAGGGCCAAGCGCGGCGAAACCCGCCGTTCAGGCCGCAGATCCAAGGCTCTTTGGAGGAGCTCGCGATGGCAGTCCCTAGGGGAGTCGAACCCCTCTCTCCAGGTTGAAAACCTGGCGTCCTAACCGATAGACGAAGGGACCGCGTCGGCGAGAGCGGCGTCTATATAGACGATTCTGGGGGTGTGCAAGCGCCCGGGCGAACTTCTTTGCCGCAGACGAAATTTCGCGCCGCGGACGGCCTTCTTCAGCCCACGCGGCGGGGATCGGCGACGTCCTCGATCTCGAGTTCGACGCTCTCGCGGCCCTGCCAATCGTCGGGCCGCAACTTGCCCGCAACGTGGATCGCGCCCGCCTCGCTCAGGAGCCGGCGGCCAAGTTCGGTGTCTTCGGCGCGCCAGGCGACCGCCTTGAGGCGGCCTCCGGAGCCGTCGGTCAGCGTGACCCGCACATGCCCGCCGCGCAGCGCCATCGGCCGCTCCACGCGCACATTGGCCGCCGCGAACATCGGCTCCGGATTTCCGGGGCCGAACGGCGCCAGGGCCTGGAAGCCCTGATAGAGCCCGCGGTCGCATCCGCCGGTCGTGACCAGGGCGTCGATCTCCAGGCAGTCCTCGGCGGCGGCGGTCTGGGCCTCCTCCGCCAGACGCTCCTCCAGAAAAGCGCGCAGTTCCGGAATGGCGTCGGGCCGAACCGAGAGGCCAGCAGCCATGGCGTGCCCCCCGCCGGCGAGCAGCAGGCCCTGGTCGAAGGCGGCCTGCACGGCCCGCCCCAGGTTCACCCCCGGCTGCGAGCGCCCGGAGCCCTTCCCCACGTTCGCCGCGCGATCGAGGCCGATGACGATGGCGGGCTTGCGATAGCGCTCGCGCAAGCGGCTGGCGACGATGCCGATCACTCCGGGGTGCCAGTCCTCGGCCGCCGCCAGCACCAGGGGGCCGTCCCCCTGATTGCTCTCGCGCTCGACGACGCGGATCGCGGCCTCGAAGATCTCCTTCTCGACCTCCTTGCGCGAGGCGTTGAGCGCGTCGAGTTCCGCCGCGATCGCCGCGGCTTCTTCGGGATCGTCGGTGGACAGCAGCCTTGCGCCCAGGTCAGAGCGGCCGATCCGGCCGCCGGCGTTGATGCGCGGCCCCAGGATGAAGCCCGCATGGAAGACGCTGGCCGGCCCCGAACCCTTGGCCACCTCCAGCAGCGCCTTGAGACCCGGATTGCGCCAGCCCGACATGACCTTCAGCCCCTGCGCCGCCAGCGCCCGATTGAAGCCCACCAGTTGGGTGACGTCGCAGATCGCCCCCAGCGCCGCCAGGTCCAGCCACTGGCGCAGGTCCGGCTCGGCGCGGCCCTCGAACACCCCCCTGCCCCGCGCCTCGCGATTGAGCGCCGCCAGCAGGACGAAGGCCACTCCCGCGGCCGCGAGCACGCCCTGGCCCGAGCCGCAGCCGGGCCGATTGGGGTTGACCAGGGCCGCCACCTCCGGGATCTCGTCGCGCATCAGGTGGTGGTCGATCACGACCACCTCCAGGCCTATCTCCCGCGCGCAGGCCAGCGCCTCGTACGCGGCCGCCCCGCAGTCGACCGTCACCACCAGTTCTACGCCGGAGTCCCTGATCTTGCGGAAGGCGGCCGGCGATGGGCCATAGCCCTCGCTCAGCCGGTCGGGGACATAGATCGGCAGCTCCTTGCCCATGGCCCGGAACCATCGCACCAGTTGCGCGGCGCTCGATGCGCCGTCCACGTCATAGTCCGCAAAGACCGTCATCGGACGGTCGGCGATCAGGGCGTCGATCAGGATCTTCGCCGCTCGGTCCATGTCGATGAAGCTCGACGGATCGGGGAACAGCGCCTTGAGCGTCGGATTGAGATAGTGCCCGCCGGCTTCGGCCGAGACCCCCCGGGAGGCCAGCGCCCTGGCGAGGGGCTCGGAAAGGCCAAGCCCCATCTGATGGCGGCGCACCAGCGCCGCATCGGCCGGCCGTTCGCGCCAGGCCCGGCCGGTGAGCGATCGCCCCACGCCGAGGAATCCGAGCGGCGAGCTCCCGTCGGCCATGGCTAGACCGGCCGCTTCATCCGCACTTCGCGCACCGTGCGGGTGGAGGAGTTCATGACCAGGGTGTGGGTGTGCACGAAGCCGTCCTCGTAGCGCACCCCGTCCAGCAGGGCCCCGCTGGTGACGCCGGTGGCGGCGAAGATCGCATCGGCCCGCACCATCTCGTGCAGGTCGTACTTCTTGTCGAGCTCGGTGATGCCGACCCGGGCGGCCCGCGCCTTCTCGTCCATGTTGCGGAACACCAGGCGGCCCTGGAACTGCCCACCGACGCACTTCAGCGCCGCGCAGGCCAGCACGCCTTCCGGCGCTCCGCCCTGTCCCAGATAGAGGTCGACCCCCGTGGTCGGATCGGCGGTGTTGATCACGCCGGCCACGTCGCCGTCGGTGATCAGATAGACGCGCGCGCCGACCGAGCGCACCGAGGCGATGATCTCCGCATGCCGCGGCCGGTCCAGCACGCAGACCGTGATCTCGGTCGGCTCCACGCCCTTGGCGGCAGCCAGCGCCCGCACGTTGTCCGCAGGCGACTTGTCCAGATCGATGACCCCGTCCGGATAGCCCGGCCCACAGGCGATCTTGTCCATATAGGTGTCGGGGGCGTTGAGCAGGCTGCCCTTGGGCGCCCAGGCCATCACCGCCAGCGCGTTGGCCATGGCCTTGGCGGTCAGGGTGGTGCCTTCCAGCGGGTCCAGCGCGATGTCGACCGCAGGACCTTTGCCCCGCCCGACCTTCTCGCCGATGTACAGCATCGGCGCCTCGTCCCGCTCGCCCTCGCCGATGACGATTTCGCCGTCGATATTGAGTTCGTTCAGCGCCGTTCGCATGGCGTCGACGGCGGCCTGGTCGGCGGCCCGCTCGTCACCGCGGCCGACCAGTTTCCAGGCGGCGATGGCCGCCGCCTCCGTCACCCGGACCGCGTCCAACACCACACCGCGATCCAGATCGTCCGAACTCATAGGTGTCTCCCAACGCCGCGGGGCGTGAGTATCCCCGGATTCTTATATCCGCGCGATTCGTAACAGCCGGGGCCGGTCGAGCACGGCGGGCAGTCCGGCGATCTGCTCGATGGCGGCCGTCAGCACCGCCTCGGCCACCGCATGCGTCGTCAGCACGATAGGCACGCCCTCGGCGTTCTCCACCGGCTTTTGCAGGAAGCTCTCGATGGAGACGCCGGCCTCGGCCAAGGTCTCCGACACCGCCGCGATCACCCCCGGCTCGTCCTTCACCAGGAAGCGCAGGTAGGCGCGGCTGGTGGTCTTGGCCGGATCCACCGGCACGAATGGCGCCAGGCTGGCGGCCGGCCGTTGGAAGACGGGCCGCACGGCCTTGGTCATCACATCGGCGATGTCGGCGGCGACCGCGGCCGCGGTGGGGCCAGAGCCCGCGCCCGGTCCCTGGATATAGATCCTGCCGATCCGCGTGCCTTCGATGAAGAGGGCGTTCAGCGCGCCGCCGGCTTGGGCCAGCGGGTGGTTCTGGGCGACGAGGGTCGGATGCACTCGCACCAGCACGCCCTCGCTCGAGCGGTCGGCCGAGGCGATGAGCTTGATCTTGTAACCGAGGTCCTTCGCGAGCTGGATGTCCAGCAGGGCGACCTGGTCGATGCCCTCGATCTCCGCCGCCGCATAGTTGGGCGCGCACCCGAAGGCGAGCGCAGCCAGGATCGAGATCTTATGGGCCGCATCGAAGCCGCCCACGTCCATGGTCGGATCGGCTTCGGCGTAGCCCAGCCGCTGGGCCTCGGCCAACACGTCGGCGAAGGAGCGTCCGCCGGCGTCCATTTCCGACAGGATGTAGTTGCAGGTGCCGTTGAGGATCCCCGCGACGGATTTCACCTCGTCGCCGACCATCGCCTCGCGGACCATCTTCACCGCCGGCGTCCCGCCCATGACCGCCGCCTCAAACAGCAGCGGCGCCCCCTTGGCTTCGGCCAAGGCTGCGAGCTCCGCGCCATGTTCGGCGATCAGCGCCTTGTTCGCCGTGACGACCGGCTTGCCGGCGTTGAGCGCCGCCTCGACCGCGGCCTTGGCCGGGCCGTCGGAGCCGCCGATCAGTTCGACGAAGATGTCGTTGTCCGGCGAACTCGCCAGCGCCACCGGATCGTCGAACCACGGCAGGTTGGATATGTCGAACGGCCGCGGCCGTGAACGGGACCGGGCCGAGACGCCGGTCACCACCGCCCGTCCCCCGGCCGGGGCGAAGTCCGGTTGGTCGGAGAGGAAGTTCAGCAGTCCTCCGCCGACGGTTCCCAATCCCGCGACGCCGATCCGCCAGTTTCTACCACTCATCCCCTACGCGCCTTCAGAGCTTTGGAGGATTGATCCTCCATCTACGCGGCCGTGTCCTCCGTCGCCTCGGCGAAGGAGGATCATTGCGCCGCCATGGTGTTGTGGGCCCGCGCGAGGATGTCGTCCGCATTGGCCAGGAACTTCTTCACATTGCGCGCGGCCTGGCGAATGCGGTGCTCGTTCTCCACCAGACCCACCCGCACATAGCCTTCGCCGTACTCGCCGAAACCGACGCCCGGCGCGACGGCCACGCCCGCCTCTTCGATGAGGAGCTTGGAGAACAGCAGCGAGCCGACTTCCCGGAACTTCTCGGGCACGGGCGCCCAGGCGAACATCGAAGCCGGCGGCGAGGGGATGTCCCAGCCCGCGCGCTTCATCGATTCGACCAGGGTGTCGCGGCGCGACTTGTAGATGGCGCGGATCTCTTCGACGCAGTCCTGCGGCCCGTTCAGCGCCGTGGCCGCCGCGACCTGGATCGGGGTGTAGGCGCCGTAGTCCAGATAGGACTTCACTCGCGCCAGGGCCGAGCAAATCCGCGCATTGCCCACCACCATGCCGACCCGCCAGCCCGCCATGGCGTAGGTCTTGGAGAGCGAATTCACCTCGACCGCGATGTCCTTGGCGCCGTCGACCTGCAGGACCGAGGGCGGTGGGTTGTCGTCGAAATAGATCTCCGAATAGGCGATGTCCGAGATGACCAGCAGCTCGTGCTTCTTCGCCAGCGCGATCGCCTCCTTGTAGAAATCCAGGTCCACGCACTGCGCCGTCGGGTTCGACGGATAGGACAGGATCAAGACGCTCGGCGGCGGCGCGGAGTGCTTCACGGCCCGGCTGACCCCAGCCAGGTATTCCTCCGGCGAATGGGCCGGCACGTGCCGGATGACGCCGCCGGCCATGATGAAGCCGTAAGCGTGGATGGGATAGGCTGGGTTCGGGCAGACGATGACATCGCCAGGCGCGGTCAGCGCCTGGGCGAGGTTGGCGAAGCCCTCCTTGGAGCCCAGGGTGGCGATCACCTCGGTGTCGGGATTCAGTGTCACGCCGAACCGGCGCTTGTAATAGCCGGCCATCGCCTTGCGCAGGCCCGGAATGCCCTTGGAGGCCGAATAGCGGCCGGCCTTGGGGTCGCGCGCCGTCTCGATCATCTTCTCGACGATGTGCTTGGGGGTCGGCATGTCCGGATTGCCCATGCCGAAGTCGATGATGTCGACGCCGTCTGCGCGAAGCCGCGCCTTGATGCGGTTCACCTCTTCGAGGACGTAGGGCGGCAGGCGGCGAATACGATGGAATTCGGGAGTCATTTAAAGCTCTGGCCGCGACGTTCGCGGCGGTGGGGAGCTGAGGTCGCGCATGGATAGCCTCCTGACGGGGGCCAGCCAAGCAGGTTCGAGGTGAATTATGCCCCCGCCAGCCGCATTATCTCGGCGGCGGAGGCGGGGTAGCTCGCTCCCGAAGCTGACGCGCGAAAGCCTCCGTCGCCGGCGTGGTGCTGTTGGTGTTGATGTCCGGCCCCGCTTGCGAGCGCGCCCGCGCGGCGAAGCGGTCGGTCCCCTGCAGGGTCCAGGTGTTCGGCGCGGTGGCGCTGTCGAGGCGGGAGGCGGCGACCTCGAGCTGGTCGGCCTGCTTGCCCCATTGCGCCACCGGCCGCTGGTCGGTCGGCACGGGGGGGATATCCGCAAAGGTCGGGTAAGGCCGCTTCTGGCTGGCCATGCGCTCGATCTCTGCGGCCACGGGCGAGTTCGGATCGACCTTCGCGGTGGCGAACGGATTGGCGCAGCCGGCCAGCATCACAGCCGCGCCAACGCACCCGGCGACCGCTCCTGCGGAGCGTCGGACATGCGGGCGTACGAAAAGTCGAAGCGGCGCGTTCATTTCCTGACCGGTCTTATGCCATGATCGGCTCGGGCGGAAGAGCATCAGCGCTCCTCGTCCCAAGGAACGCGTGGGAGGAACCGGGCGATGAGCGACCAAGCCGCGACGCCGGCCAAGTCCAAATCGAAGAAGAAGGCCAAGCCGGCCGAGGCTCCCGCGTCCGCCGCGCCCGCCGACTCGCCGGCGTCGGAAGCGCCGGAAGCGACCGTTCAGGGCCTGGAACAGCTCACCGCCGAACAGCGCCAGACCATCGAGGAACTTTCCAACAATCTGGCCCGCGCGGCCCTGACCGCCCAGGGCGCCATCGCCGAAGCCGCCCTCCGCCAAGCCGAGCGGCCGGCCGGGCTGCAGCCGGATCCATTCCATGTGAGCCCGGCCCTCACCGACGTGATGGGACGGCTGATGGCGCAGCCGGATCGGCTGGTCCGCGCCCAGGCCGACCTCTTCCAGCGCTATCTGGAGCTCTGGCAGCACGCCGCGCGCCGCATGAGCGGCGAGGCCGTCGAGCCGGTCGTCAGGCCTGAAAAAGGCGATAAGCGTTTCAACGACCCTGACTGGGCCGAGAACCCGGTCTTCGACGTGATCAAGCAGTCCTACCTTCTGACCTCGAACTGGCTGAACGGCCTGGTCTCGGAGGTCGAGGGGGTCGAGCCCATGACCAAGCGGCGCGTCGAGTTCTTCATGAAGATGCTCACCGACGCCTTCTCGCCGTCGAACTTCCTGGCCTCCAACCCGGTGGCCCTGCGCGAAGCGATGCAATCGCGTGGGGAGTCGCTGGTGAAAGGCATGGAGAACTTCGCCGCCGACCTGGCGCGCGGCGGCGGTCAGCTCGCCATCAGCCAGACCGATTACGCCATGTTCCGCATCGGCGAGAATGTCGCCACGGCCCCTGGCAAGGTGGTCTTCCAGAACGACATCCTGCAGCTGCTGCAGTTCGCCCCGACGACGGAGCAGGTCCACGAAGTCCCGCTGCTGATCTTCCCACCCTGGATCAACAAGTTCTACATCCTGGACCTGCGGCCCGAGAACTCCATGATCCGCTGGCTCACGGGCCAGGGTTTCACCGTCTTCGTGGCGTCCTGGGTCAATCCGGACGTCGAGCTCGCCGGCAAGACCTTCGAAGACTACATGCGCGAAGGCATCTACGGCGCCACCGACGCCGTGATGCGCCAGACCGGCGTCGATCGGGTCAACACCGTCGGCTATTGCATCGGCGGGACCTTGCTTTCGGCGACCCTCGCCCACATGGCGGCGGCCGGCGACGAGCGAATCGCGTCGGCCACCTTCTTCGCCGCCCAGCAGGACTTCGCCGAGGCCGGCGACCTGCTGCTCTTCACCAGCGAGGACTGGCTCGCCGACCTCGAGCAGAAGATGGACGCCGCCGGCGGGGTCCTCTCCGGCCAAGCCATGGCCGAGACCTTCAACGCCCTGCGGGCCAACGACCTCATCTGGTCGTTCTTCGTGAACAACTATCTGCTGGGCAAGGAGCCCAAGCCCTTCGACCTGCTGTTCTGGAACTCCGACCAGACCCGCATGCCCAAGGCGCTGCACCTCTTCTACCTGCGCAAGTTCTACGGTGAGAACGCCCTGGCCAAGGGCAAATTGGTGCTGGACAACGTCAAGCTCGACCTCGGCAAGGTGAAGACGCCGGTCTATGTGCAGTCCTCCAAGGAGGACCACATCGCCCCGGCCCGGTCGGTCTATCGCGGCGCGCGGCTGTTCGGCGGGCCGGTCACCTTCACCCTCGCCGGCTCGGGCCACATCGCTGGGGTCATCAACGCCCCGGCCGCCAACAAGTACCAGCACTGGACCAACACCGAGCTCCCCCCTTCCGTCGAGGAGTGGATGGAGCAGGCCAAGGAGGCGCCCGGCTCCTGGTGGCCGCATTGGGCGCAGTGGCTGCGCGAGAAATCCGGCGGCCTCGTGCCGGCCCGCGATCCGGCCAAGGGGCCCCTGCCGCCCCTGGAAGATGCGCCGGGCAGCTATGTGAAGGTGAAGTCCTAGCGGCCGAAAAGGGCCCGCAGCAGCCGCTCCTCGGCGTCCGCCGCCGCGGCCCGGCGTTCGGCGGCCGGCGCAAAGCGTGTCCGGTGCACCACACCGCTCATGGCGGTCGAGAAGACGAAGGCGTCCAGCCGGTCGGCCTCGATCCCGATCGACCTTAGCCAGACGATCGAGGTCGCGCCCCGCGTCGCCCGCTGCTCCCGAGCCAGCGGCGCCAGGCTCGCATCCCGCGCTGAGCTCAGCTGCAGCGCCTCCATGGCCCGGACCCGCCAGGACTGGCGCTCGTCCTCGTCCTCCAGGACCAATCGCAGCCGCGGCGTGGCCTCGTTGGGCGCGGCCAGGGCGAGCGCGCTGACCTGCCTGTGCAGTTCGTGGAAGGCGGCGCTCACCAGGTCGGCCTTGGTCCTATAGAAATAGGTCGTCGCCGCCAGCGACAGGCCCGCTGTCGCCGCCACCTCGCGCTGGGTCAGCCGATCGGCGCCCTTGTCGGCGATGATCTTCAGGGCCGCATCCAGCAGCCGACGCGCGCTTTCGCTGTCCGGGGCGCGGCCGCGCAGGCGCTCGGCGGCGCTGAAGCTGCGCTCCACCAGCGGGGCGTAAGGATGACCATGAAGCCGTGCATGCAGGCGGTCGGCGGCGTCGATGATCCACGGGGTCTTGGCCGCGGCCGGCTCGTCGCCAAGCAGCAGCTGGGTCAGGCCGTCGGCGAGGTCGGCCCAGATCTCCGCGGCCTCCGCATCCTCGCCCAGCCGCAGCGCCGCATCGTTCCAGAACCGCGTCGTCGCCGCCGCCTCTTGGGCGACCAGGTCCGCCAGAGGCGTGTCGCCCCGCGCCTCCGCATCGACCGCCAGTTCCGCCAGCAGCAGCGCCCAGGTGCGGAAACTCGAGACTCGGTCGCCGATCACCGCGGCCATCGCCCCGGCCGGCGACAGCCACCCCGGCGTCCCGACCTCGTCCTCCAGGTCGGCGCGCCGCGCCGCGCGCCAGGCCCCCGCCGCGCCTGTCGCCTGCGCGGCCACCTGCCCGATCAGCGCCTCCCGCCCGCCGAGATGGTAGTTCAAGGCCGACGGGCTCATACCCGTGCGCGAGGCCAGGGCCCGCGCCGTCAGCGCCACCAGCCCCTCCTCGCGCGCGATCTCGACCCCGGCGGTGATCAGGCGCTCGGCGGTCTCGGAGGCGGCGTCTCGAAGCGCGTTCATGACCCGCTTTCGCTCACGCTGAGGTGGTAGGCAAGCGCGTACATCCGTTCTAATTCCATCGTCAGAGAGCAGATTGATCGCCCCGCAGCTAACCCGCACTCGCTGATATTGCGACGAAAAAGGCGACAAATCACGCATTCGTCGTGAAAATTTCGGCAAAGTTTCACGCTGTACATTCGTTCGAATTGGTATCGGCCGCCCCGCATCGACACCCCGGGGGACGCCATGCTCAGACACTCAGCGCTCGCGAGAGCCGCCCTGCTCGCCACAACCGCCTTGGCCTTTTCGCCGACCATCGCCTCAGCGGCGGAGGCCGACGCCGGCTCGGCCCTGGCGATCACCGCCGTCGCCACCGGTCGCGTGATCGACGGCAAGGGCGGCCACCTCATCGCCGCCGAGGTCGCAGCGCCCGCGCTGAAGCGCACCACCGTCACCGACCGCAATGGCCGCTTCGAGCTGGCCCTCCCACCTGGTCAGTACCAGCTGGTGATCCGCTATCCGGGCTATCCGGAGCGCACCGTGACCGCCCAGGCGGGCGGCGCGCCGGTCGAGGTGGTCCTCGCCGAGGACGGCGGCGCCTCCGCGGTCGACGAGATCGTCGTGGTCGCCCGTCCGATCCTGAACGCCCAGGCCGCCGCCATCGCCCAGCAGCGCGCCGCCGACAACATCGTCAGCGTCGTCGCCGCCGACGCCATCGGCCGCTTCCCCGACCAGTCGGCCGCCGCCGCCCTCTCCCGCATCCCCGGCGTCGCCATCGAACGCGACCAGGGCCAGGAGCGCTACGTCCAGCTCCGCGGCGCGCCCGAGCGCTGGACCGTCGTCTCCGTCGACGGAATGAACGTCCTGGGCGCCGAGGAGCGCCTCTTCCGCTTCGACTCCGTCCCCGCGGTGGTGATCCAGACCCTGGAGATCAACAAGACCCTCACCCCCGACCAGCCCGCCGAGGCCCTGGCCGGCCGCATCAACATCGTCACCGCCTCGCCCTTCGACCAGCCGGGCTTCCACGTCTCCGGCGACGCCGGTTGGGGCGAGATGGAGCTCGGCGGCGGACCGCAACGCCAGGGCTCGGCGCGGATCTCCTGGTCGAACGACAAGTTCGGCGTCACCGCGGCCCTGGCCCACTACCGCCGCAACCAGACCACCGACAACCGCGAGATCACCTGGGATCGCGACGGAAACCTCGACACCCCCGACGACTTCTCCTTCCGCTCCTACAAGCTCGAGCGCGAGAACAACGCCGGTCAGCTCGGCGTCGAATACCGCTTCGACAACGGCGACCGCATCTTCGCCTCCAGCCTCTATTCGGAGTTCATCGACCGCGAGCAGCGCAACCAGTACGACTTCCAGCTCTCGCGCGCCCTGGCCCAGAGCGCCGCCAACCGCGGCGCGGACGCCGGCTTCGTGGACGGCGCGGCCTATACCTCCAGCTTCCAGTACGGCCGCTATTACGACGACACCTTCACGAACACGGTCGGCGGCGACCACTCCGTCGGCGGCTTCGACGTCAACTGGCGGCTGAACTACACCCACACCGACGCGGGCATGAACCTGCCGCTGATCCAGCAGCAGTTCGTGCTGCCGGCCAGCCGCCTCTCCCTGGCCTATTCCAACGCCACCAGCGGCGTTCCGAGCCTGTCGCTCTATCGCTCCGTGCCCGGAACCACCTTCACCCGCGGCGCGGCGCTGAGCGACCTGCCGCAGACCGGCTCGG
>Ga0065721_10052384_pt1 | contig 12056 bp, 11 predicted proteins | sample Mesricmetagenome_FD_59108 | JGI IMG/M metagenome (GOLD analysis project Ga0065721, IMG submission 59108) | Mesophilic microbial community from rice straw/compost enrichment Sample: eDNA_1 v2 (version 2) | ecosystem: Engineered > Solid waste > Grass > Composting > Bioreactor | place: USA: Davis... | reverse complement strand
CTGCCGTCGCTGCGGTGTGTCCGCTTCTGTGCCGACGTGATAGGGGGCGATTGAGAAACTGCCATGTGACCATGTTTCATCCTCCTGACCCATCGTAAGCTGGCAGCGTTAAAGAAACGTTAGGCTCGGGCCTGTCACCTGTGCGGGCGGAAATATTACCGGGATTCTAGGTACCCCGCCCTGACAGTGATAAGAAGTAGGCATCGGCGGCGTCGGATTCGTCCGTCTTGACACCCCCCAAACCGCGCCGTATCATAACCCGAAAAGCAGGAGGCTCAGACATTGGAGGTAGTGGTCGGGGGCAAGCGACGTGCCCGTCGCTCGTACGGCTTCGATGAAGTGGCCCTTGTGCCGGGGCCGTTGGTGATTGATGCGCGGGACGTCGATGTCTCCTGGACGCTGGCCGGTAAGCGGTTCGATATTCCCATTCTGGCGGCAGCTCTGGACGGTGCGGTAAACCCGCGATTGGCCGTCGAGATGAGTAAACAGGGCGGACTAGCGGTTTTAAACCTCGACGGTATACAAACCCGCTACGAGGATGCCGAAGCCGTTTTGCAGAGCATCGCCGACGCCCCGCAGGAGGGCGTCGTTGGTTTTATTCAGGCCCTGTATGCCGAGCAGCCGGTCAAGCCGGAACTGATCCGGCGGCGCATCCAGGAGATTAAGGACGCCGGGGGGGTAGCCGCGGTGTCGGCCGCTCCGCACACCGCGCAGCGCGCCGCTGAGGCGGCGATTGAGGCCGGGGTGGACATCTTTGTGGTGCAGAGCACCGTGGGGACGGTCCGCTTCGAGTCCTCTCAAATTCCGGAGTTCCCCGTGGCGCAGTTCTGCAAGGACGCCCCGGTGCCCGTGATCGTGGGTAACACCGTCGGCTACCAGGCGACCCTGGAACTGATGGAGGCGGGCGCGGCGGCCGTTCTGGTCGGGGTTGGTCCCGGCCACATCTGCACCTCGCGCAAGGTTCTCGGCATCGGCGTCCCGCAGATTACGGCGACGGCCGACTGCGCCGCGGCGCGTGACGATTACCACGCCCGGTCGGGCCGCTACGTTCCGATCATCACGGACGGCGGTATCCGCAACGGCGGCGACATCGCCAAGGCGCTTGCAGCGGGCGCGGATGCCGTGATGCTCGGCTCCACGATTGCGGCGGCGGCCGAGGCGCCGGCTCCGGGTTACTCCTGGGGCATGGCCACGTCCAGCGCGGACCTGCCGCGCGGCACGCGCATCAAGGTCGGCGTCTCCGGCACCCTGCAGGAGATCCTCCACGGCCCGGCGCACCGCGACGACGGGACCATGAACCTCGTGGGGGCGGTCCGCCTGTCCATGGGGTCGCTCGGCGCGCACAACATCCGCGAGATGCACGAGGTCGAGATGATGGTGGCGCCCTCTCTGCCCTCCGAGGGCAAGTCTCTCCAGCGCGCGCAGGGGGTCGGCTGACGTGCCCACCCTCACCGATATCCCGCGCCCCGAAGAGAATATCGTTGTCCTGGACTTCGGCGCCCAGTATACCCAGCTCATCGCCCGCCGTGTGCGTGAGTGCAAGGTCTACTGCGAAGTCCTTCCGTCCGACACCCCGCTCGAAAAGGTGCTGGCGTCCAAGCCCATCGGCATCATCTTCTCGGGCGGGCCGGCGTCCTGCTACGAGCCCGGGGCGCCCGTGGTGGACCCGGCGATCTACGAGGCGGGTCTCCCCATCCTGGGCATCTGCTACGGGATGCAGCTTATGGCGCGCCAGCTCGGCGGGATCGTCAGTCCCGGCGAGCAGCGCGAGTACGGCAAGACGCAGCTGGACGTGCTGGACGACAGCGACCTGTTCCGGGGGCTGAATAAGGAACTCGTCTGCTGGATGAGCCACGGCGACCTGGTGGAAGCGCCACCTCCGGGCTTCACCATCACGGCCGTCACCGCGGCGACTCCCGTCGCGGCGATCGCCAACCGCGAGAAGCGGCTCTTCGCCGTGCAGTTCCACCCGGAGGTGGTGCATACGCCCTGGGGCACGGAGATCATCCGTAACTTCCTGTACCAGTACTGCGGAGCCAAGGGGCTCTGGACCATGGAGTCCTTCATCCGGGACGCCGTGGAGAGCATCCGCGAGCAGGTGGGGGACAAGCGGGTCGTCTGCGGCCTGTCGGGCGGCATCGACTCGTGCACCGTCGCGGCGCTGGTGCACCGGGCGATCGGCGATCAGCTTACCTGCATCTTCGTGAACACCGGCCTGATGCGCAAGGACGAGGGGACGCAGGTGCGGACCACGTTCGCGGAGACGTTCAAGATCAATCTGGTCTACGCCGACGAGAAGGAGCGCTTCCTGCGCCTCCTGGCCGGCGTGACCGACCCGGAGAAGAAGCGCAAGATCATCGGCAACGAGTTCGTGCGCGTCTTCGACGAGATCGCGGACAAGATCGAGCAGGTAGACTTCCTGGCGCAGGGGACACTCTATCCGGACGTTATCGAGTCCGGCACCAAGAACGCCGCCAAGATCAAGACCCACCACAACGTCGGTGGCCTGCCCGAGAACATGCGCCTCAAGCTGGTCGAACCGCTGCGCTACCTGTTCAAGGACGAGGTGCGGCGGGTCGCGGAGGAGCTGGGTTTGCCTAGCGAGATGGTGTGGCGCCAGCCGTTCCCCGGTCCCGGCCTCGCCATCCGCGTGCTGGGAGAGGTGACGCTGGAGAAGCTGGAGATCCTCCGCACGGCGGACGCCATCGTCGTGGAGGAGATCAAGCGCGCGGGCCTCTACCGGCGTGTGTGGCAGTCCTTTGCGGTGCTGCCCGACACCAAGTCCGTAGGGGTGATGGGGGACAAGCGTACCTACGCTTATCCCATCGTTCTGCGCGTCGTCAGCAGCGAGGACGCCATGACCGCGGACTGGACGCGGCTGCCGTTCGATGTGCTGGAGCGCATCTCCAACCGCATCGTCGGCGAGGTGGAGGGAGTCAACCGGGTCGTCTACGACATCACCTCCAAGCCGCCCGGCACGATCGAGTGGGAGTGACGGCGCGCCGTCACACTCCCCGGCGCCCATTCGGGCGTGCGCGGGCCGCCAAAAAGGCGGCCCGCGCTTTCGCGCCCTCAGACCGGGAACTCTTTGCCCGTCAGAATGCTCTCTATTTTCTGGCGGGCGCCAACCGATAAAGAAACGGCGTGCCGCACTCGCGAGCAAGCGGGGAGACGGGGCACACGTGGATAACTCAGGGATGACTTCGAACGCAGCCTCAGCAGCACTATCTCCGACGACCGAAGCCGATACCGACGCCGTCGCGCGGCGTCTCCACCCGGATATCGCGGAGATTCGCTTCTCCGAGCAGCAGATCGCGGCGCGGGTCGCGGAACTGGGCCGGCAGATCAGCGCCGACTATGAGGGCAAGGACCTGGTGCTGGTGGGGATACTCACGGGCGCCGCGCTCTTCCTATCCGACCTGGTCCGGCACATTGAGGTGCCGCTCTCCTTTGACTTCGTTGCAGTGCAGTCGTACGGCGAGGGCACCAAATCGTCGGGCGTGGTACGCATCCTGAAGGACCTGGATGAGGCCGTGGAGAGCCGGCATGTCCTTGTGGTGGAGGATGTCACCACGGAGCAGATTTCGCGGCGTCTGGCGTACCTGCTGGAGAATCTGCGCTCACGCCGCGCGGCATCGGTGCGCGTCTGCACCCTGCTCGACAAGACGCCGCGCGAGCGCAAGGCCACGCGCAAGTCGGTAGGACCGGATTACACCGGCTTTGAGATCGACGAGCGGTACGTGGTGGGTTACGGACTCGACTACGCGGGTAAGTACCGCTCGTTGCCGTATATCGGTGTGCTAAAACCCATCGTTTACGGCGGCGGTTGACGTGGGTCGGCCATAAGGGGTGTTTTCACGACGTTTTGTGGAACAAACCTTGTGGTATAATGTAGTGGTTCCCGGAGCCTTTTGGTCGACGGGATTCGCATTCTTCCTTTCCCTTGAGCGTGCGTCCGCTGTACTCCGTCCGTATGCTCTCCACGTTTGACCGTCACTGTCCGAGGTTCCTGTTCCTTTTCGTGTGGGCTTGATCCGGTCCATCGCGGCTGCGTCGCTGGCGCGTTCCCCGCATCGCCCATGTCGCCATGAGACTTCCGTCCGCCGTCCGCGGAGTGCCCCGGTCGTTCCTCGGGAACCCTGTTGGCTTGCTCCGTTTCTAGGGGACAGGAGATATTACCGCTTTACCACGACGACCGATCACCGCCACCACCACATCCGCCATCCCGCTACCCGGCGCGGCGCCCCGCCGCCGCTTACTTCCGTACCCGCCAGGGTAACTATTCGAGGAAAGACTGAATGGACTCCACTGATACCACCGTAGAAACCCCTCCCGAACCGGAGGCCTTCCCCACGCCTCCGGCGGACGACGACGGCGGCACGACGACCCCGCGCCGACGCGGGACGCGTACCGCTGCGGCAAAGACTGCCGGGTCGCGCACCTCCTCGTCGGCCACGTCCAAGACCACGACCCGGCGCACCCGCAGCGCCGCCGCGAGCGCGCCCCCCACTGGCGAGGATGGCGCCGACTCCGTGACGGCTCCTGACCCCATCGCCTCGCGCAGCGTGCTGGAGGCGATTGTCGAGGGGGCGCTGCCGACCTCCGCCGCGGTGGAAGACGGTGCGGGCGCTGTAGCGCCGGCCCTCGCGGCCGCGGGCGGTCCCTCCGTGCCCGTTCTGCCGCCTGCCACCTACACCACGCGTCCTCCGCGTGCCTCGTTCCGCGAGCGGGGAGAGCGGGGAGGTGATCGGGCAGAGCGCGGCGACCGGGGAGAGCGTGGCGACCGGTCGGACCGCGGAGATCGGTCCGAGCGCGGTGAGCGGGGCGGCGGGCGCGGCAATCAGGATCGCGACCGCGACGACGACGGCGACCAGCAGCTCGGGCAGGGGGTCCTGGAGATCACCGGCGAGGGCTTCGGGTTCCTGCGGCACAACAACTTCCAGGCGAACGGCGAGGACATCTACGTTTCGCAGACGCAGATCAAGCGGTTCGGCCTGAAGACCGGGGACACCGTGATCGGGCAGATCCGGCCGCCTAAGGACTCCGAGAAGTACTTCGGGCTGCTGCGAGTCGAGCAGGTCAACGGCGTGGACCCCGAGGTGGCACGCAACCGGCCGCAGTTCGACGAGCTGACGCCCATCTATCCGAACGAGCGGCTGGTTCTGGAGACGGAGCCCAAGAACATCGCCGCCCGATTCATCGACCTGATCGCTCCCATCGGTAAGGGGCAGCGCGGCCTGATCGTCGCTCCGCCCAAGGCCGGTAAGACCATCCTGCTGAAGACCATCGCCAACTCGATCACCACGAACCACCCGGAGGTGACTCTCCTGGTGCTCCTGATCGACGAGCGTCCGGAAGAGGTAACCGACATCCGGCGCTCCGTCAAGGGCGATGTGGTAGCCTCCACCTTCGATGAGCCGCCGGAGAACCATATGCGCGTGGCGGACATGGTGCTGGAGAAGGCGAAGCGGCTCGTAGAACTCGGCCGCGACGTGGTCCTGCTCCTGGACTCCATCACGCGCCTGTCGCGGGCCTCCAACCTGACCGTGAACCCCTCGGGGCGCACCCTCCAGGGTGGTCTGGACCCGGCAGCCATCTACCGCCCGAAACGTTTCTTCGGCGCGGCACGTAATATTGAGCATGGCGGCTCCCTGACCATCATCGCCTCGGCGCTGGTCGAAACGGGCTCCCGGATGGACGACATCATCTTCGAGGAGTTCAAGGGGACGGGTAACATGGAACTGAAGCTGGACCGCTCGCTTGCGGAGCAGCGCATCTACCCGGCCATCGACATTAAGGCCTCCGGCACGCGCCACGATGAACTGCTGTACCCTGAGGATGAGCTGAAAAAGCTCTGGCAACTGCACCGGGTACTGGCGGGTCTGGGTACCAAAGAGTCGACGGAACTCCTGATTGACCGGCTCGAAAAGACCAAGTCCAATAAGGAGTTCCTGGGCATGGTCAACCGCTCCAGCACCAAGGAGAACGATTAGCGCGCGGCGAAACTGCCGGGTACGCCGAAGAAGCGGCCCGGCAGCCGGCCTGCCAGGTGACGGTGGCGACACCCGGGGCGGGCGGGCCGGCCGCCGCCGCCGCGCTTTCGCGTAAGAAGGCAGAAAACCGATGGCCGACGACTTTCGAGACCTATTTCGAGATTGGCAGCCGGGGGATGATGCCCCTCGCGGCGAGGACGCCGCTGAGGGCGAGCGCGCGTTCGACCCCGATGCGAACCCTTACGAGGTGACCTCGGAGACGGAGAATCGCACGCCCCGCACCCTGAACGAAAAAGAGGTCAAGGTGATGGGGATCTGGGGGGCCACCGACCCCAATAACCCGGACGGTCTGCTCCGCCAGACGTTCGTGCTGCTGCGCGACAACCGCGGGCGCCGGGCGCCGATCTTTATCGGCCCCTTTGAGACGATGGCGATTCAGATGGCGCTGGAGGGGCCTGCTCCTGAGCGCCCTATGACGCACGACCTCCTCAAGAATGTGATCGATCGCCTCGGCGGCACCGTCGAGCGCGTGACGATCGACGACCTGTGGCAGAGTACGTTCTACGCCCGCATCACCGTGCAGCAGAAGGACGGCGAGTCTGTGGACATCGACGCCCGCCCGTCCGACGCCATTGCGCTGGCGCTTCGGGCCCGGGCGCCGATCTACATGGCCGAGCAGGTGATCGAAGATGCCGGGCGTGAGGACGCCGACACCCCCTAGGAGCGGCGACCCGGCTATGAACCCCGCCCTGCGAATCTGGCTGCTGACGGCGCTGGTCTACGGAGCAGTGGCGGCCCTGCTTATCTTCGTGCTGATCCCCGCGGCCTACAACGCGGGGCTTCTCGCCGCGCGGCCCGGATGGGACCTGACCTCCTACCAGCGCGCTGCGCTCCCGCGCGCGGTGATCGGGTTCTTCCTGTTGGGCGGCGTCCTCACGTATGCCAGGCGTTACGCCGAGCGCTCGCGCCCCGGCGGCGCTGGCGCCGCGCCGCGCCACTGAACCGGAGAAGGAACCGCCGCCCTGTGTCCGCCCCCCGACCCTCCGCCCCCGCACGCCGCCGCCCTCCCGGCAGCCGCAAGAGCAGCAAGAGCAAGACCCGCAAGCCCGATTACGGCCTGATTATCGCAGGCGTCATCGGGTGCATCGTAGGCACGATCGTCCTGTTTTACGTTGCCCGCTCGATGCCCGCCAAAGCCCGGTCCGGCATCGTTGCGGGGCTACCCAACTCCGTCCCCATCGTTACAAGCCCCCGCCGCACCATTGATGGGACGGGGGATGTGCACGCGGTCGTCTTCCAGGCGGACGGCAAGGGCGTTCTGGTGGGGGATCGGGCAGGACTGACCGAGTACGACCCCGCCACGGGCGCCGCGGTCACCCGGGCGTTTCCCCTCTCCGGCAAAGGCGTGCGCGCCGCGGCGTTGTCGCCGTCCGGCAAGACGCTTGCGGTCGCTCTCGCGTATACCAAGACCGTCCGGATTGTGCACGCAGCCAACGACTCGGTAGACCCGTCCAGCCTGACCGATGCGGCGGGCGAGGTGGAACACCTGACGTTCTCGCCGGACGGCCGCCTCCTTCTCGGGGGCGGCGTACCGAAGAAGCTGTTCGTCTGGGACGCCGAGAGTCTTATCGAGGAGGAGCCCGGTCGTGTGTTCGACACGACCGCCGCCGCGAAGTCCCGGAAGCGTCTTGTTCGCGCAATCCCGCTGGAGGGGAGTGTGCGGGGTGTGGCGTTCTCGCCGGACGGCCGCCTTGCCGCGGTGTCCGTGGGGCGGAAGGTGCTGCTACTGGACACGGGGACATGGCTGGTGGTCCGGGCGCTGGCCGAGCCGAAGATGGAGTTTGGTGGCGTTGCCTTCTCGCCGGACGGCAAGAACCTTGCCGCTGCCGTTCGCGACAGCGACGCCACCCCGGCTGTCGCCTGGGAGGTGACCACCGGGAAGGTCGCGTACCGCGCCGAGCGCCTGACCGCGGGGGGCGGTCGCTTTGGAATACCCCCTACCTCCACCGCGGAGCAGGTCGCCTACTCCCCGAACGGCGACCACCTGGCGGTTGCCCGGGCGGACGGCATGGTGGCCCTGACCGAAGCGAAGTCTGGCAAGGCGCGGCGCCTCCTGCAGGCGGGCGACCGCGCCATCCTTTCGGTCGGCTTCTCCCCGGACAGCCGCACCGTGGTTACCGGCAGCGCGGATGGCTCCGTGAAACTCTGGGACCTGTGAAGGCGGCGCCTGGTCGGGGGGACTAATAGGCGACAGCGCGAAGCGCAACGCGAGAAGGAATCAGGCCCTATGTGTTGTTTTTCCCGTGCGGTGGAGAGAGTCGTGGATACCAACCTGTTCGCCCGCCTGGTGAACCCCCAGGTGCAGGTGCTGGTCTATCAGATGAACTTCGCCGCCCGGGAACCGGTTGCCATGATCTTGCCGCTTCCGGTGGCGCCGGAGTACCGGGAGCGGGCGGTCCGCTTCCGGAACATGAAGGCGTACCCGGATTTCTTCAAGGGGCTGGCATCCGCCTTCCCTGCCTCCAGCGCGAACCGGACATCCGGCGGTTATGGGGGGGGAGGGGGCGCGGGCGGCCCCGTGCCGCTTCCGGTGTATGAGGTGGGCGACTTCACCGCGAGCTACGTGCCCGCGGTCGAGCAGTTTGACCGCCTCGACCCGCGCTTCCGCCTGCCGGAGGCGACCTGGCAGCATCTCCCCGGTTACGCCGACTATGGATTTGCCGTGTTCCAGCTCAAACCGGGGCGGAAGATGACGACGGTGCATCCGATGGCCCTGGAGTTCTACACCCGCGAACCGGATACCCTCTTCTTCCCGACCGTGCACATCCACGACGGCAAGGTGCATGAGCGGGAGCACTTCGACCACGCTCTCTACTGCCAGAGCGGCGGCAAGGACCCGCGAGGCTTGAGCATCTCCGAGGGCACGGCGGAGCGGTTTGTGGACCTGCGACTCGCCCAGGGCATCGTGGCGGGAGGCCGGCGCCTCTTCCGGCGCGAGATGCGCGGAACGTACGACAACACCGATGTCCGTGTCTTTCTGATCTGAGCACGGTAGGGAATCGGCGTACGGCGCGCTAACTTACTCGCAACCTTTGACCTGGGGGCGACGATGGCGGCGGACCGGATTCCCATTCTTTTCGACACCGATATCGGCTCGGATATTGATGATGCCGTGGCGCTGGCGTACCTGCTGCGCCAAAAGCGCTGCGAGCTGCTCGGCATCACGACGGTGACGGGCGACACGAAGCAGCGGGCGGCGCTTGCGGAGGTCGTCTGCCGCGCCGACGGCCGCGAGGACGTGCCCATTTACGCGGGACTGACCGGGCCGCTCCTCTTCGGTCCGGGCCAGCCGAACGTGCCGCAGTACGAGGCGGTCAAGGACCAACCGCACCGGACGGACTACGGACCGCCAGCCGAGGCGATCGACTTCCTGCGCCGCACCATCCGCGCGCGTCCCGGTGAGATCACGCTGCTCGCGGTCGGTCCCCTGACCAATATCTCTGCGCTCTTCGCCGCTGACCCCGAGATTCCGACGCTGCTGAAGCGCGTGGTGCTGATGTGCGGCGTCTTTACCGGGCGCCACGGGCACGGCCCGGGACGCACCGAGTGGAACGCCATCGTGGACCCCGTCGCCACCGCGCTGGTCTTCAAGCACGCGGCGCCCGGCACCCTCACCTCCATCGGGCTGGAGGTGACCGAGAAGTGCGTACTCCCCGCCGATGAGTGCCGCGAGAAGTTCGCCGCGGCGGGCGGCCCCCTGGGCATCGTCGCGAAGATGGCGGAGGTCTGGTTCCGCAGCGTAAACCGGATCACCTTCCACGATCCGCTCGCCGCGGCCTGCGTGTTCGAGCCCGATATCTGCGGCTACGGCCCGGGGAAAGCGGAAATCGTTCTCCACGAAGGGCCACTCGCGGGGATGACGCTCTGGAAGCCCGGCGAGACCGGACCGCACCGCGTGGCGTACACGGTGCAGCCGGACGCGTTCTTCGCGCACTACTTCGGCACGATCGACGGCGGCGGGTAGAGCAGGGGGGCGAAAACGGCGGTCTCGCGGTACACTAACCCCGATACCCCGCTCCGGGCAGAAAGGAGGCGGCTCCTGTGCCGAAACCCATTGTCGCCGTCGTTGGCCGCCCCAACGTCGGCAAATCCACCCTCTTCAACCGTCTTACCGGGCAGCGCATCGCCATCGTCGAGGACATTCCCGGCATCACCCGTGACCGTCTGTACGCCGACGGTGAGTGGAACGGCCGCGGCTATACACTCATCGACACCGGTGGCATCAGCATGGACGAGGAGGACCCGCTCCAGGCTCTGATTCGCGTCCAGGCCGAGGTCGCCATGGAGGAGGCGGACGTCATCCTCCTTCTGGTGGATGTCGAGGATGGCATCACATCCAACGACCGGGACCTGGCCGAACTGCTTCGCCGCTCCACGACGCCCCTGTTCCTGGTGGTGAACAAGGCGGACAACTCCAAACGGGACCAGGAGGCCGCCGAGTTCTACGAACTGGGACTGGGCCAGGTCTACACCGTTTCCGCGCTCTCCGGGCGCGGTGTCGGCGACCTGCTGGACGATGTGGTGGAGGCGTTCCCGCCGGACGCCGGCGATGACGAGGTGGACGAAGACACCGTGCGTGTCGCCCTGATCGGGCGCCCGAACGTCGGCAAGTCCTCCATGCTCAATGCGATTCTGGGCGAGGAGCGCTCCATCGTGTCCCCGGTGGCCGGCACCACCCGCGATGCCATCGACACGCAGTTCGAGTGGGAGGGGCAGAAGATGCTCCTGATCGACACCGCGGGCATACGGCGCTCCGGCAAGATCCAGGGCTCGGTCGAGTATTACTCGGTGCTGCGGGCGCAGCGCGCCATTGAGCGCAGCGATGTCGCCGTGACCGTGATCGACTCTATCGAGGGGCTGCGCGACGGCGACAAGCGCGTCGCCGGTATGGCGCATGACGCGGGCCGGGCCTCGGTCCTTCTGGTCAACAAGTGGGACGAGGGGCGCGCGAAGGTCACCGAGGCGCACCCCGGCAAGAACCCGATCCACGCGTTCACCCAGCATCTGCGCGACGAAATGCCGTTCGTCTCCTATGCGCCGATCGCCTTCACCTCCGCGCTGCGGCGCACGGGTATCGGCGCGGCCGTGGAGACGGTGCTGTCGGCGGCGGAGAACCACGCGCTGCGTATCCCGACCGGTGAGTTGAACCGCGTGATACGGGACGCCGTGGACTTCCGCCCGCTGAACGATAAGGGGCGCACCTTCCGGGTCAAGTACGCCACAATGGCGGGCGTCAAGCCGCCCACTATCGTCCTGTTCGTCAACGACCCCGAGATGCTGCACTTCTCCTATAAGCGGTACCTGGAGAACCAGATCCGCAAGGCGTACGCGTTCGAGGGCACTCCCATTCGCCTGATCGCCCGCAAGTCTGAGCGCGATAAGGACGACGACAAATCGTGAGCGCCGCCGCCGAAGCCCCGGTTGTGGCCACCCTGAACTTCTTCCGCCTGGGCAGCGTCCTCGGCGACAGCACCGAGGAGCGCGGGCGGGTCGAACTGTATGCGGACGGCACCTGTGGCATCGTACTCTCGCCGCCCTACCGGGCGCGTCTCCTGCAGGCGTCGGCCCGCATGGACCATGCGGCGCTGTTCTGGGGGGCGTCGCTCTTCATGGGCATCGCTGCGGCGGGCGCGGCGCTGGTCTACCGGCGCAAGCGGCCGGCGGGCTATGCCACGCTCGGCGTCGCCGGCGCCACCGCCCTGGCCGCCGCGGGTGTCCGGCGCGCGGCCCTGCGGCTGCCCCTGCGCCTGAATGCCCGCCACGACATCCGCGAACTCGGGGTCTTCTTCACGCCGTCCGGAGATCTGGTGGTGACGCTGGCGGATCTGGCATGGGCGCAGCATCTCCTGACGTTTGGCCCCGGCGAGTTCGACGAGGAGGAGGCCACCCGCTTCGCCGCCGCGCTGGCCGGGATGCGGGGCCGCTCCGCGTGAGCGCGGGGGAAGGCGGCGCGGGCGGCGCGGAGCGCGCGCCGTTGCTGCGCGCCCTGCCCGCGGTCGAACG
>Ga0065721_10052383_pt1 | contig 12060 bp, 11 predicted proteins | sample Mesricmetagenome_FD_59108 | JGI IMG/M metagenome (GOLD analysis project Ga0065721, IMG submission 59108) | Mesophilic microbial community from rice straw/compost enrichment Sample: eDNA_1 v2 (version 2) | ecosystem: Engineered > Solid waste > Grass > Composting > Bioreactor | place: USA: Davis... | reverse complement strand
AATTTTTAATAAATTTTATATAATTAATAGAATTTATTTTTATATTATTATTTATTTTTAATAAAGTCATGTAATTATCTTCAATTTGTTTATTTATTTGATATTCATATTTGAATATAGTCAGACATTTATTTGGATATAAATCCATATCTTGCATAATATATTATGTATTATTATTTTTTTCATTTTTTCACATAAAAAAATTGAAAATAATTTTAGATACATTTATTATAATTATAATAATATAAAAGTAATGGGTAACTGCATATTGAAAAATAAGACTAAAAATGAATCAGCTAAATATATTAATAAACCAAAGCTAGAAAACAAATCAAAAGATGATGATAATATTCCTGATCCACCTAAATTAATAAGGGGTCAAGGTTACAAGAAAGAAAGAAATAAATTTTTTTAAAAATATTTAAATAAATAATCATATTTAATATTAGTACTAAATGATTAGTCGCATTCTAAAGATTTTTTTATATGTAGCTTTATTATTTAATAATATAAGTGCAAATCTAATTTCATCTGACATAAGGCTAAATAACGCAAATAAAATTACTATGAATGAAAAAAATACAGTAACTATTAGGGGAAAAATAACTGGTGAAACTGCTACTCAATTTGGAAATTCATTTAATAAACTGTTAAAACAACCCCAAATTAATGTTTTTATATCATCAGGTGGTGGATCGGTAACTAGTGGTATGGAAATTGTAAGACATATCACAACAGCAGAAAAAAAAGGTAAAAAAATTAAATGTATTGCTGATATTGCAATATCAATGGCATTTGTTATATTTCAATATTGTCCTGAACGTTATATCCTAGTAGGATCAGTATTAATGCAACACCAAATGACCATCTCAATGGGTGGACCAATTAATAATGTTAGATCTTTGTTAAGTTTTTATGAGGCGATGGAACATGATTTAGGAACACATCAAGCAAACAAATTAAATATAACACTCGAGGAATTTAAAAATAAAACTGTTAATGATTGGTGGTTATATAATAATGATATTATTAAACACAAAGCAGCAGATAAATATGCTTTGGCAACTTGCAAATACAAAAATAAAGAAATTACGGAAATTTTAAGAACTTTTTTTGGTCCAATTGAAATAGTATATTCATCTTGTCCTTTATTTAGATCACCATTAAGAATAAAATTCGGAAGGAAAGATTTTTATGAAGCATTTAATAATGAAACATATGATTATTTTAGAAATAATATTGAAAAAGATATAGATATGAATGTTTATATGGAAAAGAAATTTAATAATTTATTTCATAAATAATAATTACTCGTTAATTTCTGTTCTCGATCTTTGGTGGAATTTATTTTATTAATTCTAGGTCTATTGTTATTATTCACAGTTTCTGTTCTTATTGTAACATTCATAATTTTTAAAAATCTATTAATCCCTTCTTTAAAATAAAGAGGTTCTGATGACACAAATTTTCTTTCTCCTACATTTTCCATAACAATAATATTTGATTCGTAATCTTGAGCTAATGAAACTGCCATTGTTAAATCATGTTCCACAATAAATCCTATTTTTTTATTGTGAATCATAAATTTTTTTATTATCTTTGTAACTATTACTCTTTGTTCACAATCTAGGCAAGAACTTGGTTCATCTATTAAATAGATTTTACTTGGTTTGCCTAAACAATATATCAACCATACTTTTTGTAATTCTCCTCCACTTAATTGATTTAGTTTTCTATTTTTTATTTCATGTATATTTAATGGTTTTACAACATCTGATCTAAACATATCGTCATAATATGATGTTTGTATTTCTTTATTTAAAAATTCATCAACAGTTGGATATGAACCACTAATTTTAAATTGATCTATTTTGTCAATATATTGTGGTTTGCAACTAATTGTTGTTTCTAATGTTTTTGCAATATAATTAATAAAACTTGTTTTTCCACTACCATTGCAGCCTAAAATTATAGTAATACTTGGTTCCTTGATATTATTCCCTTCTTTTATTGTTAAATGGAAATTGGGATATATAATATCGGTTTTTGGATACTTAACATAACTTGTAATTTCATCCTTTTGATTAGTAATTTCAATTGAAGAAATTATTTCGTTTAGTTCCTTAAAAGAATATGCAGTTTCTCTAAACCTCATATTTTCAGAAGGAATATATCCATCAAAATATATATTTATTGCATTTGCTGTTGCAATTGGATTTGACACAATTCCGAATGCTCCAGGCGTCCCATATAATATACATATATAATCTGCTAAATAATCAAGTATGCTAATATCATGATCTATTACTATTACATAAATATTTGGTTTGCTTAAAGATCTGATTAATCTAGCTACATTTAGCCTTTGTTTTATGTCAAGATAATTAGTTGGTTCATCAAATATATAAACATCTGCTTTTTTTAATAATGTTGATGCACACACAACACGTTGTAATTCTCCGCCAGATAGTGTTTTGACTTTAGAATCATAAATATTATTTAATTCTAAAGTTTCAATAACATATTTATAAAACTCATCATCTTCTTTATAAGATGATTTTTCGAATAAGTATGTTTTAATTGTTGGATCTAATTTTTTAAAAGATAAATATTTTATTAATAATTCGACATGCTGATGTTTTACCGACGTTGATAATTCACTATTGTACAATCTTGAAAAATATTTGTGTAATTCAGTACCTTTAAATTTAGATAATATTTCTTTTTTTTCGAATTTTTTATCAAATATTTCAAAATTTGGTTCGATACTTTTCGATAAAATTTGTAGTATTGTTGAATTATGAGTTACTGTAAAATCAGATAGTAAAAATCTACCATTTCCTGATATTTGAAAGCCGTGATAGCGACCTTTTCCTATATATTTAACTTTTAGATTATTTAATAATGGTTTCTTAGTATATATAACTCCAAATCCTTTCCCAGAAAATAGTTGTAATTCTTTTAAAATATCTCCTAAAATAGAAATTTTATACATGGGATTTCCAACTTCTTCAGATGATTTTATTATGGTTACAAAACCTAATGATAAAGATACATATTCGATATCTTCTGCCAATATTTTATTTCTGTTATACATTACAAGTCTTATATTGCCATTTAAAGTGTTAGAATCAATTAAACCTGATAAAAGTTGTAGTCTATTTTGTCGTGAGCAAGTTTTATATATATGTGGTATATGTTTATTGTTTACAAGATTTAAATCAGTTAAAATTTTTTCAAAATGATTTTTTTCTTTAATATCTTTTAAATTTTGTATTGAATATTTGTATTCATCTTCAGTTTTTTTTAAAATTAAATCATGTTTTTCGAGACATTCATTTAGTTTTCTTAAAATTTTCGCGTCTAATATTATCATATTTGACTCAGTTGCATGTCTATTTCCCAACCAATAACCCAAAAAATATGGATCAAATGGAAGACTAAAATCATTATTGTTAAAATTCACCGCCACACGATAACCATAAACATATCTTTTATACAATCTAGTTGTATTTATAAAATCACTAACTGGCATGTCTATTGGATTCGTATTTATTGTTTTTATAAAATTTTTGGCTTCTGTTTTAGTTTTGAATGTGTTACTAGTAATTTTGTCATAATTAATCCAGTAAACTTTGTATGATTTTTTTTTTCTGGAAATTCTAATATAAGGTTTTATTGGCAAAATAGTTAGAATATGTTGACTATTAACTTTGTAACTTCTTCCTTGAGAAGGAATTATTTCAAACATATCATCTTCACCTGATGTTAATGACAATATATGTCTCGGTGTTGAATCATCGCCCATTAGTGTATCTGTTATTAAAATGTCTTTTGCTTTTTTGATTTCCCCATTATATAGTAACACAGGTTGATTTTCATCTAAACATTTTCCCATACCATTAGGAGATAAAAGACCTAAAACTTGATTTTGTTTTATTATTGGTAATTTATACAATCTAAAACCATTTTTATTATAACGATGAATAATATTACCTTTAATTTCACTCGGTAATTGTATTATTTTAATTGCATTAAATGGACACACATTAGTACAAATTTTACATCCAGTACATGTTGATTCGTTGATTTTTGCATATTTTCTCTTAAGTTGATTTTTATTACTTGATTCTAATTGACTTTTTTTTAATTTATTATTTTTTTTTGAACTAATCACAATATTTTCTATATCTGAAATTTCAGTTTCAATAGTTACACATTCAATACCCATTTTTTCCACGGGACATTTGTTTTTACACTCTTTATTGCATTTATGTGGTTTACATTTGTCTTTATCCACAATAGCTATCTTCTTTTGCTTTGAACTCATTTTTATATATTTATATTTATATTTATATAGTTGAAAGATTCTTTATTTCAATTTTTAATTTCTTTAAAAAATTGAAAATAAAAGATTTCGATAAGAACAATAAAACATCGACAATTAGCCACTCCTTAACAACAAAAATTCAAAAAATATCACAAGATTTAAAAGTTGATAATCATTTAAAAAAATATTGAAAAATTTAACGAAAAGTAAATTTTCTAAAAGGAGAAAGAAAAAAATTAATATATCAAAGGAATAATTATTACTAGTCCTACAAGTCATCAAATTTTTCGAAATTATAAATGCATTATCCTATTAGCAAAATTATAATTAATTTTGGTTTCGGAGATGTGGTAGTTTTTAATATTTTTAGATGCTAACGTCTTAAAAATATTTATATTTTTAATAATGAAGCTCTAAAGGAAAAATCATAAAAAATGGCAAACTAATGCTTTGTATTATGTCTCCCAAAGATTATGAGTAATAATACGATAATTGATCTATTATTAAAATGTTCGATGACTTTTTAGATAAATATGACCCCCGAAGCTCGTTGTTAATATTACAAAAGATAAGGATAAATTTGAAGATTTTTAAAACATGTCCAGAAGGAGAAGATTTAAAAACTATGAAATGGTTCGCTCCGGCTCTACCAAGTTCGCTTCACGAAACACAACTTCGTTGTATATTGGCTTCGCCAATAATATTGAAAACATTTTATAATTAATGATATTTATCAAAAAATTGACGAAGTTGTGTTTCGCGAAGCGAACCGGCGAAGGCGGGTTACTTAAAAATAATGTTTCATATGATGCATATGTATTTGCTTTCACTGCAAAAACCGAAAATTTGGAAAATATGAAATGGGTGTTTGAGAATAAATTTCAGCGGACTAAATAACTTGAGTTTTTCTAATAAAAATCATATAACTGTATGAAATACAAATTTTTTTGTATTTTCAAATTTTTTTTGATATGTCTACCTAATTTACATCCACAAATAATTTCAAAATTTTTATTAAATATTTTTGCTGATCCCTAAAAAATCATTGTGATATATTTTTTTACCTAGTTTAATTATACTAATAATTACTTGTAGAATTGTTTGAGTAATGTATAATAACTAGTTAATATTATTAATCTTTTTATTGTAATGTATTGTTAAAACAGCATACAACTAAATATTTTCTTTTTAATATGTTTATGAATAAATGCTATTATTATCTAATTTTAATAAATAATTTTTTATTTCTTGATTTTAAATAAATTAAAAAAATTTTATTTCATAAATATGTATTTTATCCATCGTAATAATATATAATTTGTCGTCTATTGCAAATAAATTTCTTATTTTTTTAATATTATGTTTTTTATAATATATTCCTTTCCCCTCTTTCGTATAAATTTTTATTATATTTTCTGGTTCATTTATCATATAAATTTTATCTTTATATATATCAAAAGTTGCAAAATTACCTATTTTGTTACGAGTATTTATACATTTAAGAAATGTTCCATTATTCGAATATATATAAATATAAGATCTAGGACCCAAATGAAATATTTGTTTATTATCTATAATGGTTTTATTTTTTGAATTAATTTCATGAAATCCAATATTAAAAGATCCAATAAATGTTCCTTTTCTATCATATTTGTATATTTTCCCGCTCAATATGTAAATGTTGTTTTCATCCACAATTATATCATATATAGGTTTACTCCATTCTATTATTATTTTTTTGTTGGAATTTTTAATAATTATTTTGTAGTCCTCATACCAAACTAGATCTGTATTTGAAAAAATGATAATATTTTTTTTGACTTTGTATTTATTTATTAATTCACCATTATCATCTAATGTTTTTATATATTCATCAAGATAATAATAACAACATAATTTGTTATTTATTTTTTTAATATTTTCAAACTTATTATTAAAACAATTCAGATAAGAAATATTAAATGGTTCTGTAAATGGACCTAATGAGTTCTTTATAAAATTATTAGATAATATATCATTCCAATTTTTACATGTTGATCTTTTAGTTATTACATATTCTTTTGACAGAAAGGATAATATATTACTAAATATTTCTTTTTTAATATATTTATCAAATAAATTTTTTTTATTACAAGATTTATTTTTAATTAATAATATTATTTTCTCCATTTCTTTTGTATTTATATTAAATATGAGAGAATCACATGTTGTTTCTAAAATATTTATATTATTTTTTAATGTTTGCAAATGATATTGAATATTGTAGATTTCGGATAACATTATGATGAAATTTCATAATATTATTTTTCTAGTATTTTTTCATTTCAATTTTTAATTATTTATTGTCTAATATTTGACAAATATTGTGATAAATTTTTCTGAGTATTAATTAATAAAATTTAATTGTATTACTACGTTTTTCAACCATATAGATAAAAAATATTTTTTATTTATTTAATAAAATTTTAATTTGTATATACATTCTTTGTTTGCAAGAATATATAAATTATCATCAATTATAAATAAGTTGTCACAATAATTATATACACATTCTTTATAATATACTAATTTTCCATTTCTCGTAAAAACTTTTATTAAATTATTTTTTATATCAAATATGTATACATGATTCTTATAAACATCAAAACTTGTTTTGTAACTAAAGCAATCATTGCCTATTACTCTAATTATTTTTCCATCATTTGAATACATTTTGACACAATTCCAAATGTCTAACAAAACAAATATTTCATTTTTATCTACAATAATTTTGTTTCCAAAATTACCATCAAATTTACAATAACCCACATACCAACACCTAATATATTCACCACTAGTATCATATTGGAATATGTCATTTTCACCTAAAACATATATGTATTTATCGTCCATTGTTATACTAAAAATTTCAAAGATGTTTATTATTGAAATTAATTTCCCATCATATTTAATTATGTTAATTTTTGAATTATCATGATAACAAATTATATTTGAATTTCCAGTAATTCCTTCTATATTAAAATCATGTTCTTTAATAACTAAACTATCACCTATTTTAATATAATCATCAAAACAACTATAATAGCATAATTTATTATTTATTTTTGTTAAATTTTTTAAATCTGTATTAATATGATTCAAATAATACATATTATATGGTTCTTCAAATGGACCAAATACATTTTTAATAAAATTACTAGTATTTCGCGCATTTTTTTGCATACTGATCTTTTTGATATTATATATTCTTTTGGTAAAAAGGTCAATATGTAACTAAATATTTCTTTTCCAATAATATATTTTTCAAATAAATTGGAATTTGATGACATTAGTTATAAATAAATAATTATTTATTTTTCATTTCACAAATTTTTCAATTTTAATGATAATAAATCATTTTTTAATTACCAAATTAAAAAAATTTAATTCTTAAAAAAACCAATAAATCTTGTTAATTTTCAAATTAGTATATTTCCCATATATTTATCAAAATAATCATAATAACATAATTTATTTTTAATGAATCAACAAATGAGTTAATAGAAATTTTTTGTAAAATTATTAGTTAATATTTTCTTCTAAATTTAATGTGTTAATTTATTTGATAAAACGCATTTTTTCTTATTATTACTATTCTAAAAAGTTATCGAACTTTTTAATAATATATTAATTATCGTATTATTACTCATAATTTTTGGAAAACATAATATAAACCAAAGTTTGCCATTTTTTTATTATTTTTTCTTTAAAGAGCTTCATTATTAAAAATATTTAAAAACTATCATATCCGAAAACAAATTAAATTATAATTTTTCTAATAGGATAATGCATGTATAATTCCTAAAAGTTCGATGACTTTTAAGTTAAAAAATAATAAAATCCCTTAAAACATTTTTATTTACAATTGTCGAATAATTATTTTGTTTATTTTTGATAAAAAAAAAGAGGTATTATTTGATATTTTTTTATTAATACTTATTAAATTTTAATAGGTTTTTCTAATATTAATAGTTTTGAATATCATAAACATTGGATAACATTAATAATGATTTTTTTAAATTTTTTATTTTTATTTTTAATTTGTAATTTTGAAAATAAATTTTAATTATTAATAAAAAAATTGAAATTATTATTTTTCAATTGTTTTTTTCAGATTTACAAGTTCTTCTTCTTTGAATATTTTGTCTTCGTCATAAATAGAAGGGCCAATAATAATAATATTACAATAATTTATAAATTCGTTTATGTCCTTCAGAGTTACATCTGTTTCTACTGCAACAAAACATTTTAGATCTATATCAAATTTTTTGTTCAAATCATATATTCTTATTAATTTTTCTATTTCTGTTTTCTTTTCTTTTGCTTCTACTGATGTTGTTATGACGTCTACATATTTACTAGCATTTTCTGTTATTTTTTCTAATGAATCTTTATTGTATTTATTTTTTATAAGTATACCACCAAAATATAAATCTTTAAAATTTATTTTATGAATAAAATTTTGAATTTCTGCGGCACTTTTTTGTGAAATTGTGTCATCAATACGTGATTCGTCAATCCATAATGCATTAGGCCTAGTTTCTGATATTATTAAATTGTTTAAATAATTAAAAGTATTTTTCATATTGGGACTAGAGAAATTTAGTCCGATAAAAATTTCTGGATATTTTTTTCGAACAATTTTAAATATTTCAATAAAAATTTTATCTTCACAATAAGTACCTTTTAACCAAACATATTTTATATCATTTCTTTTAATTATTTCCATATTTTTGATTGTTTGTTCATAATTTCTAATATAAATTACTGGCATTAATATTTTTGTTTTCTCAAAAATTTTAAAAGTTTTGAAATATTTATTTTCTTTTCTTGATTTTTTATCAAAATTTATTGTAATAGAGTTGTCAGGAAACAAACCACATGCTTCACATCTATAACTGTGTTTATAGTTGAAATATGTACATTTTTTACATTCCCATGGTTCAGGTTCAGTTGCGACTTTGTATTTCCCAAACATTTTTATTAATATTATTGATTAACATTTTTCATAATATTATTAATTTCAATTTTTTAATTTAATTAATTATTTCATAAATATTTCGATATAAATTTGCATATTAATATTTTTTATAATTAGTCATTTAATTTTATTTTTTTTAGTAATAATTTCCATCTAATTAGCACAACTAGATAAAAATTCTAATGATTAAACACGTGCTTAATTATTACTAATTTTTGAAATATAAGTTGATAATATAAAAAAATATTTTATAATAAAAAAATTTTAATTTCTAACTGAGACCAACTAATGTGATATTATCAGTACTACCTAGCATGATAGCTATATCTGCCATAATTGGTAATAATGAATTAATAATTGAAGGGTAAGTAACAATATTTTTTGTAAAATCAAATTCTTTTATTAATTTGGAAAATTCTTCATACTTTTTTTTGATTGTTTCAATCCATAATTCGTCATTACGAATATTAGAACAAAGTGATTTAATAATTTTTTCGAAATTTTTTATGATTAAATTAGTTATAGTATTAATATTATCTTTATATTTGAAATCTTCATTTTTTTTATCTAATTCATTTATTTTAGGGAAATCGCTGATTATGGATTTACTATCAAGAATTTTCAAATTATATACATCTGTATGGGAGATTATATTTTCGCAATCCATTAAATATTCTAAAGGATTAACTAAAAATTTGCCAATTTTTTCAACAGTAAATGCATTATGATTAGTCATACCATCACTCATAATTAATATAATGCAGTTTTTTCTTTGTTTTTTTGTTAATTTGAAGTGATATACTTCAGGTTCGCGAATTAAGTCCTTAACACTAAAATCACCAATTATTCTTATATTAGAAATAATTTTAAAATATTTCCCGGGTTCAGGATCTTGTAAGTATTTATTTTTTTGTTCTATGGTGTATTTCCCATATGGACAATACAAATAATGGATAAATTCGGATTTTTGGAAGAAATAATCTTTAGATATTTTCATATAATAATCATGTTCTCTCTTTCCTTCATAAATATTTTTGCCGTTTTTTATTATTTCATTATAATTGTGTGGTTTTGTCACATAATATTTTTTTTCAAAATAAGAATGACATGGATAGGTTGGAGAAATGCCATGAGTTTTAAATTCCTTTTCCATATAATCTTTTGTTTCATATGTATCATTTTTTAAAATATTACCAGTTTTTTTATCATATATAACTGCTTGTGAGTCTCCAATATTTGCAATATAAACATCATTTTTGTGAGATACAAATATGATGCTAGCAGTGGTACCACCACATAATTTTGGACTATTAAAATTATCATTAAATAATTTTTTATTTAATGATTTAATGGTTTCTCCAAGACGATCTATCCACGAAGATGTTTTTTTTGACTCATTTAAAATCTTTTTAAGATTTTTAACGCAAAATTTTGATGCCACATTAGTAAAATGCCCATCGAAAATAGCCATTATAATACCATCTTCATATTCAAATATTACTCTCTCATCTTCATTCTTAGTATTAGGTCCTATTTCTAAAAAGTTGAAAGGAAACATCCTTTTAAAGGATGTATTTTCACCAGGTGATATTAAATCATTGAATTTTCAATTTTTTTTTACAATAAATAATTCCCAAAATCATTTGAATTATTGATTCTACTTTTTTGTGATTTATGAGAAACATATGGTTTTTCAAATGGTTTTTCATATGTTTTAATGGTACCATCATTATTCATTCTTTTGATAATAATTTTATTTCCATCATTATATTTCGATTCCTTGAATTTTTTACCATTATTATCAATATATTTGTAAGATTTACTTTTTAGTTTACCATCTTTATCCACATACATGGATTTTGTGAAACTACGCTTATAGGAATAATTATTCTCATCAAAAAAATTGTCAAAATTATTAAAATTATTAAAATCATTAAAAATTCTATTTATATCAGGAAATATTGGCATCATAAAGTTAGTATCGTAATTATTTGTTAATATATCATAAGCCATATTTAATTGGTTTAATTTTTTCCTATCATGATAATCTATATTTCTTACCTTTGCCTTATATGCAGAGAATATTTGTTCTGGAGACGCATTGGACTCTAAGCCTAATATTTCATAAGCATAGTTTTTTCGGTTTTTATACATTTATATATTTTCTAGATTTATATTATTTCTTTAAGTATTTTTAGTTTGCTCTTTAAGTATGAAAAAAATTGAATATAATATTGCTAGAAAATTATTTACTAATATATATAAATATAAATATATATTAATGACAACAATGCAAGATCAAGATTTTGAAGTTCGTTATCTTAAAAGAAAATTAAACTCAAAAGAACTCAAGAAAAAGGGTTTAGTTTCACTCCAGCCAAAGACAAATTCTGGTAAAAATATACAAAATAAACCTCCAGAAAATCTGAGATTAATTTCGGAAGAAAAAATCAAACCTCCACGAGTAACTCGTGAAATGGCTATGGAAATACAAAAAAAAAGAAACGAAATGAAATTAACACAAGAACAATTAGCAATAAAATGTGGATTAAAAAAAGAAATTATTCGTGATTATGAGAAGGGAGTTGCTATTGCAAAACAGTCTGAATTGGCAAAAATAAATAGAGTTTTGAAATTAAATTTAAAAATGCCTAAAGCCGAAAAAATCCCTCCTCCAGAATAAATAATAAATAATAAATAATTATAATTT
>Ga0065721_10052382_pt1 | contig 12062 bp, 12 predicted proteins | sample Mesricmetagenome_FD_59108 | JGI IMG/M metagenome (GOLD analysis project Ga0065721, IMG submission 59108) | Mesophilic microbial community from rice straw/compost enrichment Sample: eDNA_1 v2 (version 2) | ecosystem: Engineered > Solid waste > Grass > Composting > Bioreactor | place: USA: Davis... | reverse complement strand
GGTCTTCTCACTGAAGGGCTTGGTCCAGTGCTCCTTTGTCGCCCGGTCTCCACCATAACTAACAGGCCCGATGACGCTGTTCATTCCGTAGTTTGCACATGCTTCGAAGGCCATTTTGGTGATCTTCTGCAAATCGTCTTGCGCGCCTGTCGTGATGTTCTCTGCACCGAAGAAAATCTCTTCAGACACACGACCACCGAGGGTCATGCATATCCTATCGAGCATCTGCGGGGTGGAGAGGAGGTAGCGGTCGGCGGGGAGATATTGGGCATATCCAAGTGCGCCAGCCCCGCGAGGGATGATGCTGACTTTGAGAAGGGGGTCGGCGTGCTCCAAGAACCAGCCACAGATGGCGTGACCAGCTTCGTGGTAGGCGACAGTCTTCTTCTCTTCGGGACTCAATAACCTGCTCTTCTTCTCCAGACCCACAATGACTCGCTCGATAGCGGTGTCGAAGTCTTCCGAACTGACGAAGTCGGCGGCCTTTCTGGCGGCATGGAGGGCGGCCTCGTTGCAAACATTGGCGATGTCCGCGCCAGAAAAGCCAGGAGTGAGGACGGCCAACTTTTGGGCAAAGTTTTCATAGTCAGCCTTCAATTCTTCAGCAAGTCGAAGGGGTTTCAAATGGATGAGGTAGATGGCCTTGCGTCCACTGACGTCGGGGCGGTCAATGGTAATGTGACGATCAAAGCGACCAGGGCGCATGAGAGCAGGGTCGAGAACGTCGGGCCTGTTGGTACCAGCCAGGATGACAATGTGCTCGTTGGTGCCGAAACCGTCCATCTCGACCAGAAGTTGGTTGAGCGTTGACTCCCGTTCGTCGTTCCCACCCATCTGTCCACCCTTTCCTCTGGCTTTACCGATGGCATCGATTTCGTCAATGAAGATGATACAGGGAGCATTCTTCTTGGCTGAGGCAAAGAGGTCGCGGACGCGAGATGAACCAACGCCGACGAACATTTCCACGAACTCGGAACCTGAGACGGAAAGGAAGGGGACGTTGGCCTCTCCGGCAGTGGCCTTGGCGAGCAAGGTCTTTCCGGTTCCAGGGGGGCCAGAGAGGATAGCGCCACGAGGAATCTTGGCTCCAAGCTTCTCGTATTTAGCAGGGTCCTTGAGGAACTTGACAAATTCCATGATTTCTTCCTTGGCTTCATCGGCGCCAGCGACATCCTTGAACTTGACCTTGACTTGGTTGTCCTTGTTAAACATTTTCGCCCGACTCTTGCCAATGCTGAAGATTCCTCCCGACGCGCTACCGCTCCCCCTGCGGCTCAGCCAGAAGATGACACCGGCCATAAGAAGGGTTGGTGCCAAGTTGAACAGAATCCCGAGACCGGAGACTTCGTCGGTGTAGGAGACGGGGATTCTCTCGTGACTGGGGATACCCAACTCGTTCTGCGCATCATCTAGCTTCCTTTCGAACGCTTCGACGCTGCCTATTGAGAAGTGGTACTCTCCGTTGGCGGCATTAGGATACATGGTGCCGGTTGCATTCGAGTGAAGCTTGACGCGGACGAGGTGACCATTGACGACGGTAAGCTTGTCGACCAAGCCCTTGTCAAGGAAGGCTGTCCGGAACTCTTGCCAGGTGATCTCCTTCGACGATGAGCCTGACGTTGCGTTCTGGTACGCCAGCCAGGCCACAACGGAAGCAGCGACCCATGCAAGCTGCTGGTTGTTGTTGGGATTCGATGGACCACTAGAGCCGGGGCTTTGCTTCTGACCCTTCTGCTTGGAATCTGAAGACTCCGAGTCTTCTGAGTGCTCCTGCTTGCTTCGAGAGGACTGCTGGTACTGTTGGAAGAAGCCTTCCAGGGCCTTTGGAATATCGGGCTTCGGCGGCGGTGTGGGCTTGGAGTCGCGTCTGGAGTCTACGTCGTTCTTCTCTTTGCCTGCATCCTTGTCGTGGTTCTTGTCGGGTTGTGGGGCGGATGAGGAAGGTGTGGCAAACGAGCGAACGGCTGTAAGAGCAAATCTCCTGCTCCGGAGCGCTGAGGAAGCCCTTAACGAGCGAGTGAGCATGAGTGGGTGGGGTTGAAAGGGGTGAAGACTGAGTCCGTCTTCGTCGTGGGCGTCGTGGTCAGAGTTGTCGGTGACCACACTGGGTCCCGAAAACCTTGCCGGCATGCGCCTCGTAGGCGATGACTAAGCGGCTCCTGACAAAGCCGATACGCGCGACCGCCATCGCCAGCTCCATGGCAGAACCACCATTCGATCAGCCCTTGACTCGACGCGCTACGTATGAAATCTCGATGGAGCGAGGATACAAAGCGTAATGCGATACGGCTCATGACTTCGTATTACTGTTCAAATCCTCGACAATGGTCACGATGCACTGCCAGCCTTTGCAGAGCTTAGTTCTTGAGTGCGCGCGCTCGCGCTCATGACAACCTTGGCACACGGCTCGGAATTGTTTGAGAACGTTCAGCAGTGATGTAAAGGTAACGATAAATTGGGTTGGTATGGACGGTCTTGATGGATAGAATTGAGAACGGAGAGTATATCGAGGTAGATGGCTTAGATTGAGGGAGAGGCAATCGTCTTGTAAACAACCGTCGGACGAACTGCGAGCGTCGTCGGCCATGTAACAGTGAAATTGAGCATCACACATCGTCTTCCACTTCGAACGCGCAGCAGAACTGATCCTTGTCAAACAGGATAAACCCCTTGCCGTCTGGGGCCCACTTGAGATCGCGTGCTTCGAACTTCCCTGCACAGAACGAGATAAAGACGTCAATGGGGGAACATGGCAGAAATGCAAATCGATTTACTTGCTGGAACCCCGATGCACTCTGCCATTTCCTCTTCCTGCCCTCCATCGACGACCCATTCGTCGCTCCATGTGTACACACTTTGAGTCCCGCAGCAGAGACATAGACTCCCTTTCCGAACAGGGTTCCAACGAGCTTGAAGGACGGGCTGGGAGTGGATCAAGACGGTCCGTAGTCGGGGGACGAAAGAGTCTTGCGGGGAGGGGAAGTCGAATATATGAACGACATTGGGCGTATTTTCTGCAAAAAATTTTCAACATGGCACCTATGATGATCGAGGGCGGGCTCACCAAAGCGCGCGAGAAGAAGGCTGCCAGTCGTGTTAAACTCCAATTGAACAACCCCGCATTTTGGATACGGTTTAGAGAGGTCAACACGGTTTATCGTGAGGTTTTGAGTGCCTTGAAGGCGTTCATCTGGTCAAGGGTTGAGGGTGAAAGTCTCCGCATGGTCAGAAGACGGACTGACATGAGAGAAATCCGCGCCCTTCGGTCGCCTCCAACCAACGAGAAGGTTCCCTCCAAGTGTTCTGAGCCCAGGCGGTCAGAGACGATGAGTAAAACTGAGCTCTTGGCAACACACCACGCTGGAGGAGATCCGAGAAGATAGCTCCAAAGTTGCAACAGCTGACCAGGTCAGACTGTCGAGGACATATATCTGTGAAGCATGATCAAGGCATGAAGGTGCCGAATTTGAATTTGCGAACGCACTTTGTCATCCCAACCGGCTACCAGGAGGAAGAGGCCGTTGGGATGCCAAGCCACACTTCGGATACCAAAACCAGGATCGGGGTCCGGGGAGAATGAAGCCAGGAGGTCACCCGCTAGGGTCAGGATGTAGATCTTGTACTGAAGCAGCGGGTTTATGCATCGGCTTTCCTTTATCCGACATCAAGCCCCACATACCTCAAGGGGACCCTCCCATGCGGCTATGTAGTTACCCGAAGGCGAAAGAGTAAAAGACGAAATGGATGAAGTGGGTAAGGGAAAGTGCTACCTGGTCGATGAGGGGGCCGTTTGCCAAGAGAACCTAAAGTGACCTACTCGAACAAGTTTGTAGAGATCGGATGCCTCGTATACCCCTATAGTGTCTTTAGATTTATGGCGTTCGGCAAGCACGAAGTAGCGGCCGTCCGTGCGGAAGGCGTAGCCTAGACCAAATATTCGTTCGCACTCCTCCAAGAATGATCGCTAAACACACCACACACCTCGGTCTGGATGGACGGGGTATTGAATGTACGTCGCCATACCGGTCGTCAATGACCACAAGGTCACTCGAAGCTATTCCGAACCTGGGTTAGAGGGCAGTTGACCAAGAAAGACACGCCTTACACCCCATTCCGAAAAACATACGACCGTTCTTCCATCAGGCGCCCACTCTGCCTTGACGAGGCCTAGAGAACTCCATCAAACAAAAAATTGAGAAGGTCAGACAGATATACCTTCCGCGCCTGCGTCGATCCGCCCGCTCCACTCCTCATCTCGCAGCTTGAAAATGTGAACAACTCCACGTTTCGCACACGCTGCCAAGACGTATTCTGAATCGCAGGACCACCCAATATGTGATACCCAATTCTCCGAAGGGGTTGAAGAAGAGGAGGGCGCACTCGGAATGGGCGCCTTTTGCTTGGAAGCTGATTTCGTCACGATTGCTGCATGTGTTGCGGATGGCGACCCGTCGATAAGCCAGGTGCGAGTTATGTGGAAGGTATCTGCGCGGCGAACGATGACCCGGTCCTGGACGGCAGTGAGGATGAAATGGGCACCAGCGCTGAATGCGACGAGGCCGGCAGATTGCCTGTAGATCTCAGTGAAGTCCATGATGGTGGCATGAATACAAAGTCTAAACGCGTCGGAAGTGAGTTACCGTATGACGCGCTGCACTGGATGCCGATTCCCGGTACTTGTCGGCATTTTGACTTGTCCAGGTACCATCTCCCTCCATGGTTGCTACAAAAGGCCGGACCATCATGCACCTTTTGCGACCTTTGCCCAGCTCATGCCCCAGCCGTCCGCCATGGCCGAACAGCAGATGGAGAGCGTTCCCGCATCGTCCGCTGCGACAACGAGCACTGCTGCTCAGTCTTCCGAGGCACTGAAAGATCCGTATCTCGTTGACTTCGACGAGAACGATCCTCTCAACCCGAAGGTGCGCCAATGCTTCCTCAATCTCTTGCTTTCTGCTCAACGGAATCTATTTCAATCAGTGCTGGTCGACAGCACGAAAATGGTATTTGACCCTGGCCAGTGGCCTCATTGTGCTGAATGCGTGAGGATCTATTTCTTTCCTTTTGGCTGGCCACCCTGTTGAATCGGCGTCATAGAACATTCGCGAGCTCGTCTCGTATGCACACTTCTTCCGACGACTTCCCTAACTTCTCTGACTCCATGTGCAGCATCGGGCATTTTCACGAACCTTGTGGATGAGTTCCACATGCCAGAAGTCGTCGGCGTTCTAACGCTCTCGCTGTTCGTCACTGGCTACTGTGTTGGGTGAGATTCCTTTTCCGTTCCATTGGAACATGTTTCCTGATGTCCGAATTTTAGTCCTATCCTCTGGGGTCCACTCTCTGAACAGTATGGAAGAAGACCGATCCATGTCTGGCCATACATTGGGTTTCTGGTATCTATTCCGGCAATTCTCTTCAGCGTGATCTAACCCAATCGTTAGGGTTTCACGATCGGGGCAGCACTCGCTCCTAATACAGCTTCCATTCTCGCCTTTCGATTCCTGGCCGGGACGTTTGCAGCTGCGCCTCTCACAAATACTGGGTACGTCAATGTCCGTTCCGGTCGTACATCGCAACTCACGCATCAGTCATGTGGTACTTTTAGAGCCCTTATTTCCGACATCTGGGATGCCGAGACACGAGGAAAAGCCTTGGCGGTCTTTACGGTCGCGCCGTTCGTCGGGCCGGCGCTTGGACCAACTGTCGCTGGGTTCATTGGCGACAACGTCTCGTGGAGATACCTCTTCTGGACCCTGACTGGATTTGTGAGAAGAAGCTTCATTGACTTGGCTGTCCCGTCCCCTTATTTGCGTTGATTAGACAGGCTTTTGTTTCCTCGTGATCATCTTCACCGTGCCCGAAACGTATAGGTATGTTGCGCTTCACATGGCACTCAGCAGCATTAGCTCAACATGTGCAGTCCCATAATCCTTGTGAAGAAAGCGCAGAGAAGGAGAGAGGAGACGGGCGATTCACGGTATTATGCCGCCATGGAACGTGAATCCTGGCCAGTCAAAAGGCGTATATATCACGTCCTCGTTCGTCCTTGGGTCATCTTCTTCCAAGAGCCCATGCTCATTTCATTGACTCTTTACATGAGCGTGAGTGCATGGAGTATCCCTCAATTGTGTCTTCACTGATCACTCCAAACAGTTCACATACGGATGTCTCTATCTTCTCTTCGAAGCCTATCCCATTGTCTTCGCTCAAGGACATGGGTTCAACGCAGGTATATCCGGGCTCATGCTCATCCCCATCCCTGTCGGTGGAACATTGGCCGTCCTCTTGGTCTGGGCATTTTTCCAAATAACTTTCGGAATTTCATTCATGGCTAATACGCACTTGACAGTCGACGTACTACTACAACCCTTTGTACCAAAAGGAGGCTGCACGATTGGCACCAAGACCTGTGCCTCCAGAACACCGTCTTGATATGGCGCTCATTGCTGGTCCCCTATTCGCCGCCTCCTTTTTCTGGTTTGGTTGGACCTCCTTCCCATGGATATCTTTCTGGGTACCCTTGTCCTCAGGTCTGCTCATGGGATATTCCATTCAACTCATCTTTGTAAGCTCACCTGGTTTGATCGTGTCCCCAAAGACTGACTCAGTGTGTAGCTTGGCCTTTTCAATTACCTGGTCGATGCCTACATCGATGTTGCAGCATCTGCACTTGCATCGACCACGGTTGTAAGGAGTTTGTTCGGGGCCGGGTTTCCGGTAGGTCCTTCGTGACTGGAGTGTTTAGAACAACGTCTGATGCATCCCCATAGCTGTTCGCTGGCCACATGTATGATGTTCTGAATCCAAGATTGGCTTCGACGGTTGTCGGCTGTCTTGCAATATCGATGATCCCCATCCCGTTCGTCCTTAAGCGGTACGTCTTTTACGGTTTACATACTGGTATAATGGCTGACTCTGTACTCTAGATATGGCCCTGTGCTTCGACGCAGATCGAAATACTGCCCCGCTGACGAGACAGAGCCTCGTGCCATAGACTCTGAGAACCTCGAGGAAGTCAAGGTCGTCTGCATGGAGAAAAAATGAAACTCGGAGGGGTCAGGAGCACATCATGAACCCCCAATACATAGACGTACATAGCACACCTTGGAATTCCCATACCCTCATCTGTATCGATTACTTGCCGATGTAGATCTAAATATAGAAATAGAGACCCACGCTCAATTTAATGGTCACCGGCGCGCTCTGCTTGGACTGTTCTATTCCACGCAGCTCACCACCTGATCCCAGCTGAACTGTTCGAAAATGCCGCCAATGACTCTGACCGGGATTGTGACCAAGGCTGGTGTCATGAAGAAGACCGTAACTGTCACTGTATCGCGGTTCGTCGACCACAAGTTGACCGGAAAGGTGAATGACCACTACACGTCAGTCCGCGTTTGGTCGGGACACTGACCTGGGCTCATGCAGCGCATTGTGCGGAGCAAAAAGTATCTCGTGCACGACGAAAACAACCGTACGTGGAGCCAGTCCTACCGCGTTTCACCATTCACTGACAGCGTTTCTATCCGCCCAGAACTCCAAACGGACGATGTTGTCATCATCCGAAATTGCCCTCCCAAGTCTGCGCTCAAGAGGTTCACACTACACCAACTCGTCAAGAGTCCCGAGACTGAGAGGGAGCTTGCTCGTGCCCGACGGTTACAAAATGCATCCTCGTCAACACTTCCCGACGCACCATCAACAGGCAGCAAGGTTCTTGATGCTCTCCAGCAGCAGCAATGAAGGAATTGTAGTCGCCTTCTGGATGCACAATTGCTTGTGACAGAAGGGATGGTCTATGTAGGCGAGGGGTTGGTTCATTGCATTTATTCCCGGTGGGCGCGTCACCGGACCACAGACAGCGGCAGGTCGAAGCGGAGAATGGGGATGGTGGGAGGCGAGTTGGTCGAGGCACACAACAACTTCATTGTCCAGGGGGACCACTCTGCGCATTCCGTGCTTGTGCCGCAGCTTGAATGGCAGCCATCTACCACAGCCAGTTAGTCAGACGAGCGCACCTAGAATATCATCGCGACCCTGACCTCGTCTTTCCTCTTGTTCATTTGCCCTTCCAAGTCCTTTATTTGCTCCTCTACCCTCTTGCTTTTATTTTATTGATCAGTTGGTATTTTCATTAATATACTGTGATTGGAAGAATGATGAGCGAGATATGCGTACATTTCACTACGGATGAAGTCCAGACGGGTGTTCACGGTACTCTTTGCTTCTTCCTGATCTTGCTTGACGAGGACGGGTCCAAGGAGCTTGTAAACCGTATTCTCGGGTGTGAGTGTTGCAAATTCCTGGCAAATGCTATGAGATCGTTGTTCAGGGATGCAGGAATCCGCGGATCCGAACCTTTTTCACCAGCTCATTCTCCTGCAGTTGGGCCTCCAGACGCTCCCGCTTCTCGATAGCTTTGCTCGATTGAGCCTGGATCTTCTGCATCGCTGAAGAGACCTCTTGAGCGCGTTCTTCGAGAGATGCCATCGTGGTCGATTGAGGAGCGCAATTGCACAAATCAAGAATCCATAACCGGGGCAGCGCTTCGCACGGCTCCCCTTAGTCCATCGCACATTTTATCAGCCTTCCGCAAGCGCTTCCTGAATAATATGCCTCCTACGCCTGTCCAGGCTATAAGAGGCTTCTGTTCAGCTGACTCAGGTCTTTTCGCCTTTCTTCCTCTTTCCCCTTCTTTATCAATTGCACCTTACCATGACATCTGCCTCTCAAATCAACTGGACGAAAGTTGATGGCCCAGATATTGCCTTCCAGCCATTCCCAAGCAGACGATCTGTGGTTTATGGAACGAAGGGGATGGTCAGCTCTTCTCAGCCCCTGGCGACCGCCGCAGGTCTAGAGATCCTCAACAAGGGCGGGAACGCAGGCAAGTGCTTTGCCGTGATCTCCCAAGTTATCTTGGTTGATCATACCACTTCATTCGCATAGCCGATGCGGCAGTAGCTACCTCTGCCGTTCTGAACGTTACCGAGCCCAGTTGTTGCGGAGTGGGAGGGTAGGTTAACTCCCAGATTGGCGGGATGGCGTGATTGACTCGCTGATGCCCTTGGGCAGAGACGCATTCTGCTTGTTCTTCGATGCAACCACAAAAAAGGTTACGGCTTTGAATGGCTCGGGTAGAGCTCCGAAGAAGCTCACCATCGAGTACGCGAGGCAACATGGCGTCAAAGGGAATAGTATTCCGCTCACAGACTTGAATTCCGTGACAGTCCCAGGAGCTGCAGCCGCCTGGATTGATACTATCTCAGAGCTGGGCAGTGGCAAGGTCACTGTTGCCGATATTTTTGATCCTGCAATCCGCCTCGCAGAGAACGGGTGAGTTGTGTTTCAGGCGATGAACGAGAATCCTTGGCTTATAGTCCTGGCTCAGGCATCCAGTTTCCGAGATCAACAGCTACAACGTCAGTCAGAATGTTTCTTTCAGCTTGAGAAATACGCATAAATAAGAGATGACTGTCAGTGGCAACGCTCAGAGCATCTGTTGAAGACAGCCTCGCCGAATGGCGACGAGATGCTGCTTGACGGTCGAGCTCCTAGGCCAGGAGAGGTTATTCGCCTCCCCTACCTCGCACAAACATTCCGACAACTCGTTGACCACGGAAAGGCGGGCTTTTACCAGGGAAGGATTGCACAGGCTATCGTGGATCTTATACAAAGCAGAGGCGGTGTCATGGAACTTGAAGACCTCGCCAGTCATACTTCCACATTCGTTGAGCCCATCCAATACACATACGCTAACGAAGTCACTGTCTATGAGGTGGGCATATGCACAGAAGCTTCGGAGCCGAGTATTTAATGCGACCATGTTTTATAGTGTCCACCGAACGGGCAAGGACTGACAGCTCTAATCGCTCTAGGAATTTTGGAGCAGATGCAGGAGCAGGGGATTATCAAACCGATCCTGGACATGCCCCACAATTCACCGGAATATTTGCATGCACTTATCGAAGCTCTTCGGTACGATCAACCCCTGTCTCGTTGCTTCTCATTTTCTCATCTTATCTAGGCTCGCCTTCGCGGATAGCCAGTGGTTCATCGCAGACCCAGAGTTCAGTGACGTCCCGATCAAGCAGCTCTTGAGCAAGGAATACCTGGCTTCGCGGGCGAAGTTGTTCAATCCCGAAAGGACCAATCCCCGCGTAATTCATGTACGAGGGATTAACCCATGCGCCTATGACGTCCAATGATAACGCCGTTGCAGGGAAAGCCCGTCAATTCGTCTGATACCGTATACTTCACGGGTACGTCAATGTCACAAATGAGTTTAGGTAGCCTTTGAATTGACACTCTCAAGTTACCGACCAGTGGGGCAATGCTTGTAGCTACATCCAGAGCAACTACGCGGGCTTTGGCACAGGCGGTTTGTATCAGCACCTACGCTTTGACCAACAACGAGAACTCATGCGTCGGATCACCAGCTATTCCCAAAGGCTGCGGATTCACTCTCCAGAACAGAGGAAGCAATTTCGTCCTTGATACGAGTCACTCCAATGCCCTGCAGGTAAGCACCAATCCCGCTCTGGTTGCTGCAAAGCTGATTTGACATGTCTCAAGCCCGGAAAGCGACCTTACCATACGATTATTCCTGCACTTGCGACTAGAAATGGGGAACTGTTCCTTTCATATGGGGTCATGGGCGGTTTTATGCAGGTATGTCTTCCGTTCTATGGCCTTCTCAGCTATGTGATAAATCCACTCCCTCTCACCAACTTTCCACCAGCCCCAGGGCCATGTACAGGTATTGTTGAACATCCTGAGAGGCCTCACTGTGCAAGCAGCCTTGGACGCGCCTCGCTTTTGCATTTCTCCAGGACTCCCAGAATCTGACACCGACGCATCCGCAAATGATAAGCGAGCGGGTGACGTTAACAGCGAGGTTTACTTTGAGGAGGGTATTGACCCACAGGCTGTCGCAACCCTGAAAGGCGAGTCTTGTCGAGCTACGTTATGCGGGCCAACACTGAAGCCCACCTCCCTTTCACCAGCGATGGGACATGATGCTCGGGTCGTTTCTGGACACCACCGAGGGATGATGGGTCGCGGCCAAGTCATCCAGAAGATCAAGACCCAGTCTGGTCAACTTGCATGGGCGGCAGGCTCAGATCCCCGGGCGGACGGACATGCTGCTCCCCAAATATAAAATAGGCTTTTTGTCACATCCGTCTCTGACGTTCGGAACCAACTACGAAAAATACCTTTGTCAATAAATGTAAACCTTGACGGCTCTTAAAAGCCTAATGGCGTACCTGATTGGATGCGCCGGTATTCCCGCAGTTCCTTAGTGTGGTCTGGTCCTTCGATCCTTCCCCAGCCAGCAAGCGGTACAACAATGACGGTTGCATTGTCTTCACCCCCGAGCTCTTGCGAGAAGTCTAAAATACGTTTTGCGGCAGTCTTGACGTCCGGCGAAAGTCTCGCAAGATCAACAATTTCGTCGTCTGAGAGGATTGAGGAAACGCCATCAGAGACCAGGATAAGAGCAGCCCATTCGTCGCCTAAGGGGGCAATGAGTAAATTGGCACTGTGTTGAGGAGGGATGTCGGCATACCGTCTAGCAACTTTGTACGAACCTCAGGCTCAGGTGTCACACCAAACCTCTTGTATCGCAAGTCTCCCAAGCTAAATTGTTGATGCAATGAGGGGAGGTTTCAAGCATCACCAGCAGAAATGCCTCACCATCGGGTGTTCGTCAAGGCCCCCATCCACCTGGATTCTCCAAATGAATCGGTGATGACTGAGGAACCCATCATACGTCGAAGGCGAATGCTTTCGATGCGAGCATCCGCATGATGGTTCTCGGTCATTGGGAAGGCTTTCCCTCCTTTCCGAGGGCATAGCATGACCCGTGTATCGCTGCAAAATCAGGTAAGAGGCTGCCTAAGTGAGATAGGAAAGGTACTGACCCACAATGAGCTACAGTCAAAGCAAGTCTTTTCGCTGAGAAGAAAGGAGTGGCAGGGGAATCCAGAGAATGCAAGAGTGCGACAGATGCTGTCGCTCCGCAAGTCTGTCCGATAGGATCCTTGGACAAATTCCTG
>Ga0065721_10005695_pt1 | contig 12062 bp, 20 predicted proteins | sample Mesricmetagenome_FD_59108 | JGI IMG/M metagenome (GOLD analysis project Ga0065721, IMG submission 59108) | Mesophilic microbial community from rice straw/compost enrichment Sample: eDNA_1 v2 (version 2) | ecosystem: Engineered > Solid waste > Grass > Composting > Bioreactor | place: USA: Davis... | reverse complement strand
TGGAGTTCCTGCCGGAGATGGTCCTCGGGGACCGCCATCGGCTCGGACTTCACCGGAGCCGATCCGATCCAGCCGCCCTCGTCGACCTCGTGGAGGATTGCGTCGAGGGAAGCCTTGCGGAAATCCTCCACGTCCTCCTCGCGCAGGTAGACGGTCATGCTGACGGTTGCCTTCACAACGCCCATTGGAATCTCCTTCCGTTCAGTCCTTTCTCCAACGTACGCTCGGCTTCCGCAAGCGGCGACGCGCCGAGAGCAAGGATTCCCTCAGCGACCGCTGACGGATCCCGTTGACAGTCCTTTTCGACGGGGCGACATTCCGGTTTCGTTGCAACGGCAGAGGACTACGGCGATTAGAAGACCCTTCAAGGCAGCCCAGCCTACCAAGACGGGACCCCGCGCGAACCTGGAAATCCGGGTGCCGCAGGTGCAGCTCATCGGAGCCGACGGCGTGAACCGCGGCGTCGTGTCCATCAACGAAGCTCTCGTCGCCGCAGAGGAGGCAGGACTCGATCTCGTCGAGATCGTGCCCGGCGCCCAGCCGCCCGTCTGCAAGCTGGCCGACCTCGGCAAGATGAAATACGAGGCGCAGAAGAAGGCCAACGAGGCGCGCAAGCGCCAGCGGGTCATCGAGATCAAGGAGATCAAGATGCGCCCCAACATCGACGACCACGACTACGAAACGAAGATGAAGGCGGCCCGCCGCTTCTTCGAGGAGGGCGACAAGGTCAAGGTGACGCTTCGCTTCCGCGGCCGCGAGATGGCCCACATGGAACTGGGCATGCAGCTCCTGAACCGGGTCAAGGAAGACCTGACGGAACTCGCCAAGGTCGAGGCCGAGCCGAAGCTGGAAGGCCGCCAGATGATGATGGTGCTCGCGCCGCGCTGAGGCCACTCCGCTGTCGGCAGGCCTCCGTCTTGCCTGCCGACCGGCTATGCTCGGCCTCCTGCAGGACCGACGACATGCCGCTCGATCATCCCGATGACTTCCGGACCGACACCGGATACTGCGAACAGCCCGCGCCCGCCGACGAGGCCGACGCGCTTGCGGAGATTCTCGAAGGGCATTCCGGAACATGGGTGACGTTCCGGCGAGGGTTCGACCTGCGGCTCGACCAGCCCTACAGCAACCAGATCACGCCGCACGCCGTCTACGGCCTCGATTCCTCCCGCATCGCCACGTTCGCTCGCGACTTCGCCAAAAGGATCCGCTCTGCGAAAACGGCCGCCAGGAAGCGTGACCTGCCGTTCCACGCCTTCCACGCCCTGGGATACACGCGCCGGCCGGACGCCGTCGTCTTCAGCGTCGAGGGCAGGGCGCTTTCCACGGAGAGCTATCTCGTGTCGCCGGACGACCTCGGCGACTGGACGAGGCTGCGCGACTACGTCGGCGAACGCCATCCCGGATGCGTCGGAATCGTAGAGAGATGGAAACCCCGCAGGGAATACGACCGCTACATGTCGTTCAGGTGGGCGATGTGGATGACGGAAAAGTCCGCCGACGTGATCGTCGGGGCGACAGGCGACACGGACGCCGCCTTCAAGGCCCATCCCGACAAGCCGCGGGTCTGGCGGGAGCTCCTGCAGGCCATGGGATTCGACGCGGTCGTTGACAGGTCAGGCTTCCTGACAGGCGACAGCGTCCATGAGATCGCCGTCCTGAACCCGGCGTCCATCACCGTGCTTGCAGCCTCCCGCAATCCGGCTGCCGCGGAACGCGGGATTGAAGAGGAGCCTGGGGCCGCCTTTTCAGCGCGCCCCCGATGCTTCCCGAACCCGGAAAATAAGGCGGTGCTCCGCCGTCAGGCCTTCGGGGTCCACCCGGCGTAGTCCTTGACGGCGTCGACCAGGCCCGGCTCGATCTCGATGCCGCCGATCGCGGCACGGCGCTTCGCTTCTTCCGCGATCGAGACGACCGCCTCGAGGCCGGACTTCGCGGCGCCAAGAACGGCGTCTGCAGTCAGCACGGGATTGCCCCCGTTCAGGACGAATGCCTTCTCACCCTTCTGGCCGGGAGCCCAGGAAAAGCCCGCATGGAATCCCTCGGCGCCGCTATCTCCGTACTTCACCACGTAGGACAGCCCGGCTTCACGGCAGGCCTCGCGCACTCCCTCGAAGAAGTCAGTCGTGCGGCCACGGGTGAGGACGACGGCCCTCTTTTCCCGCTCCGCGTCCTCGAGCATCGTCAGGAACTCCGCAGCCGCGAACTCCTCGAGATAGTTGATCCGACCTTCTGCCGCGGCGCTCTGCGCCAGTTCGGCAAGGCTTCGGGGTCCGAAGCCTTGCCGAAGATACTGATCTCGATGTCGCTGGACATGGGCTTCCTCCATTTCGGTGTCATGGCCACCCTCGCACGGCTAGCAAGCGCGAAGCCGACGCGCTTCAGCCTTTCAGTCCTGGCCGCTATCTTCCCGTCAACCGAAGGAGCTGGCCATGGAACTCAGGATCACGGATATCGAGTGGGATACGGACGGGCAGGAGGTCGACCTTCCGAAGGAAGTCGTCCTCGACGCCGCAGAGGAAGGCATCGAGGACCCCGAGGCGGAAGTGGCCGACTGGCTCTCCGACCGCTACGGCTGGCTCGTGAAGGGGTTCTCGATCGGCAGCGGACCCGCGCCCGNCTGACNTCAGCGGGCCTTCACGCCCTCGCACTTCAGCTNCCAGGTTCCCGCCTCGTACCTGCGGCGGTTTCCCATCTTCATGTCCNTGTGCGACGGGCAGGCCCCGTTCGCCTTGTGCGGCTTGCACATCAGGCANCCCGCGCGCGCGTTCTTCGGGCGCTTCCTCTTGTGGTGCATGCGAACCTCCGGTCTTCCGGTGCGCCCCGATGGCGCACGCGTATGATCGGGAGGTGTTCGGGCAGGACGGCCATGCATCGATGATAGCGCCGACCCCGTCGCCTGCAAGCGGCGCCCTTTTGAAGTTGCCCGGTTCTCCGCTAATGTCCCGGCTGACAAGAGGAGAACTGCTATGGCCGTATTCATGAACGAGGGCGAGATCGACCACGCGGTCGAGGTTTTCCGGGAGCGCGCTCCCGAACTGCTGCCCTACGTGCAGTATCTTGCTGACTGGCGCGACGTCGTGAACGAGAACAGTGACGGCTGGCCCTACTGGCAGGCCGGGCGCAAGGCCGCCGACAGGCTGGTGGCGCTCGTCAGCAAGGGAATGGACGCGATCCGCGGATCGGGCGAGATGCCGGAAGCCTCCGAGATGGCCAAGGCGCTGGCCCCCATCAAGTCTGCCGCCACCCGCTTCAACCTCCCTAAGCCGGAATTCAAGGAAGCCGAGGCCGCGGCGCTGCGGATGTAAACGGGAATCCGGCCGGGCCGCTTTTGATTTCCGGCCGGGCCTAGAGCCTTCCTGCCTTCTGGAGAATGCGGCATGTACGTCCAATACGACCTCGGCGGAGGCCGATCCTTCACCGCCATCTCGATCCCGCCTCCGATCAATCCGGTTCTCCGGGAGTCGCCGCTGTCCGACATCCTGGGATGCACGTCCATGTCGCCAGCCGTCCCGATGCCGTCGCGTACAAGGACAACGTCCTCTCCGCCACCGACGAGGAGATCGAACTCGCCCGGCCGCAACTTTCCTTCGTCTGCAAGGAAGTGAAGGACCGCATGACGTCCAATTCCTTCCAGGCGTGGAAGGCGTTGGGAAAGTCCTCCAATCCGCAGGATCTGCTCGACGGCATCCTGGGACGGCATCCTGGAAGGCGTGGCCGCGGACATCAGGTCTCTGGCCACTGCCTCTGACCGGGCGCCGAGGAACAGGCACGCACATCGCCGCCTCGCCGGAGCGGTCGCGTTCCTCGCCGAGATGGAATGCGCGCTGGCGGCGCTGGCATCCGCCGATCCTGAATTCGAAGGACTCGCGCTCCGTGCCAAGGAACTCCTCTCTTCGCTGGGCGCAAGGACCGACGCGATGAGGGACGGCGCAATGCCGAGCTATCCGGAAATCGTCGAGGAGCTGCCTTCGCTCGCAGAGGCAAGGGCGGAGGCGGGCCGCGTGCTTGCCGCCGCTTCCTACGACGTCCCGCGCATCACGCCGCAGCGTATCGAAAGGCTGATGTCCGACTGCGGCGGCCGCGATGTCCTGTGGTCCATCGCCAGCGGCGGGAAGCGGCAGGACTTCATCAATAATCGCAACTACCGCCCGCTCTCCCCGGACGAAACCAAAGCCCTTAGGGATGGGGTCGCTGGACTGCTGGAGGACTACGATTCCGTCTACAACCGCGGGGGCTTCGTCTCCCAGCTCAGGCAACTGGCCGTTTCCCTCCAGCATGACGGCCACGCCCGCATCGAATGGGCGGAAAGCCTGACCGAAGGAAGCGTAAGGCGCAGGAGAAAGGGACTCTACGAGACCGAGGCCGAGCACGCGCGCGAGATCGAGGAGGCCGTCACAAGGCTCCCGGAAGACCGTGAGGCGCACCTCGGCGAGGCCCGCCGTCTGCTTTCCTCCTCCTCAATGGTCTCTTCGTTCCTGGCCATGGCAGGACGGCTGCTCCGCCCCGGCGCCGAGTTCCCCGCCTTCCTGAACTTCGTGGAGGTGAACGGCGCGCTCGTCGGAACGCTCGACAGGCAGCACCCATTCGTGCTCGCCGTCTACGACGACTGCTTCGTGAGCGAACGGCACCCCGGCGCCGTCTACGCCGCCAGGATTCCCGTAGACGTGGCTGCCGAATCTCTTCCCAGCCTTGCGGAAGTCAGCGCGCGGTCCGACTGGCGGGCGACGAACTACCGTTCTGTGGAAGAGTGCCTGGGCGAGATCGGCAACGGCGTCGAGCGCTCATACTTCTTCGACGGCGTGGACGTCCGCGGCCATGACGGCTTCGAGGCGCTCGCCGCCCGCAAGGCGGCCGCCAGCGCGCCGGAAGCTCCCGGCATGTAGGTTGCCGCTTGCCGCGGCGTCTGCGATAGAAAGCGTAAGAATGAGGAGGCACCCCATGAGCGAGAAGCTCTACACGCGCGTCAGCGAGGAATTCGAAAAGAACGGCCTCGCCGGACACGTGCTGATCGCAGGCCCCGACCTGAGCGACACCCACGGGTTCACCGAGCTCGGCTACGACACGCCGGACTATGACGCTCCGCCCATCGTCTACGAGGTCACGCCCAAGGCGACACGCTACGCGACACGCGAAGACCTGGAGCGCCTCGCCGAGGCCGCCGGGGTGAAGATGTGGCTCACCAAGGAAGAATATCTTAAATGCGTCCACGACGCGGACGAGAACGAGTGGAAAGAGCGGGATTGGCCGGAAGACGACGTCGAGCCGAACCAGCTGCTGGCCAGGCCCGAGGTCCGCGCGGCCCTTGAGGCCGAGGGCTTCGACGCCTACCGCGACTTCATCGTCGTCTCGAACACGCAGCCCGAAGTCCATATCTTCTGGAAGGAAGGGACCTTCGAGCTTTCCGGCCCAGTCGAGCTGGAACCTGCCGAGGATGCCGACGGCCCCTACGACGTGAGGATCGCTGACGGCGCTCAGCGTCCGGCAATATAGGTGGACGCAATGTCAGACCAGCTATGGATAGCCGAATTCGAGACGACGAATACGAGGAGCCGCGGCTTCGGAAGCACGCCGGAAGAAGCCATGTTCTCTCTCGTCGACGTCTGGCGCGATAAGTGGTGCCCGGCCTCCGGGGCCAGCCCCGACTACATAGCCGAATACCGCGAAGACATCACGGTCCAACCCTTCGAGCTGGGCCGCGGCTACTTGATCGGAACCACCGACGAATACTGGCATGCCGGCATAAACGGGTCTGACCCTCGTTTCGACGAGGCCCTGCTCCGTTCGCCGTCGCCCGGGAAGCGCTGAGGCGACACGCCCCGACACAACCCCCGCCCGCAAGCCGGACGGGGGCTGTTCTCCAGGCACCTGAATCCCCATCGCTCTGCCGTTGCGGCACATTCCGACAGAAAGGATTCGTTCACCGCGAATCCTTTACAGGTCGCCTTTCCCTGGCGAACCGGCTAACATGTCAGTCCGCCTGCCCAGGGCAAATCCCGCAACAGGAGTGCTCCATGATCTCTGAAAGCCTTCGCGCGTCCCTATCGCTCGCCGACAAGCGCGGCCGCTCGCCCGACTCGAGGATGGAGGCCACGGACCAGGCCGCTCGCCGGATCGCCGCCAAGGAAGCCTCGGACAGGGCCGCGAAGACCGCACGCCTCGCGGCCCTGCGCCGGGAACGCGACGCCGGACTCTGACCGAACGAAAGGAATCCTTGACCTCCGGACCCCGGAGGTCTATGCCGCTGCGCAGAGAAAGGATTCCTGACATGACCAAGAAGATCGAGGCTGCCCTCATCCCCGGCGACGGAATCGGCCCGGAAATCACAAAGGCAACGCTCACGGTCCTCGACGCTCTCGGAGCGCCCTTCGAGTGGACCGAATGCTCCGCCGGGATGACAGCCTTCGAGGCGACTGGAAACCCGCTTCCCGAGGAAACCGTTGCCGTCATCGGGCGGACGCGCCTCGCGCTGAAGGGACCGCTTGCTACCCCGCCTGGCGGCGGCTACCGCTCCGCCACAGTGCAGATGCGCGAGCGCTTCAAGCTCTTCGCCAACGTGCGCCCCGGCAAGACGATCATCCCGGGCCGCTACGACGGGGTCGACATCCTCCTCGTCCGCGAGAACCTCGAAGGCCTCTACGTGGGCCGGGAGCATTACATCGAGGTCGGCGGCGACCCTCATGGCGTCGGCGTGGGCATCGGGATCAACACCAAGGAAGGCATGAAGCGCTGCCTGCGCTACACCTTCGACCTGGCCGTCTCGCTTGGACGCAAGCGGGTAACCGTCGTCCACAAGGCGAACGTCCTGAAGGTGCTGACGGGCGTGTTCCTGGAGGCCGCCAAGGAGCTGGCCCCTGAATACGAAGGCCGCCTGCAGGTCGACGACATGATCGTCGACGCCTGTGCAATGAACCTCGTCCTTCGCCCGGAGCGGTTCGACGTGATCGTCACCACGAACCTCTTCGGCGACATCCTGTCCGACCTCGTGGCAGGTCTTGTCGGCGGCCTCGGCCTTGTCCCGGGGGCCAACATCGGCGCTGACGTCGCGATCTTCGAGGCGGTCCACGGCACGGCTCCGGACATCGCCGGGAAGGGGATCGCCAACCCCACCGCCCTCCTGATGGCTTCCGCCATGATGCTCGACCACGTCGGCGAGGCAGAGAAGGCGGATCGCCTGCGCGCCGCCATCAGCAAGACGCTGCTCCTCGGCCAGCGGACAGGCGACCTCGGGGGGACGCTCGACACCATGCAGTACGCCGAGGCGCTCGCGGCGAACCTCTGATCCCCGCGCAGGAGGCGGCCGATGGCTTGCGTCCTTCGCCATGACGGGTGAAAGTTCGCCGATGCAGACGCATGACCCGCTATGAAGACGCTCTCAGCCGACCAGATCGTCGCCGAACTCGCCCCGTTCCTCGCCGAAGCCGGGATCGTGCAGGTTTCAGTCGAGGTCAGGCCCTACGACGAGCCGCCCTTCGACACACATCCTGTGGCAGACGTAACGTTCAGCCTGGACGGAACGTCGCCCGAAGACGCCGTGCGTCGCATGAAGGCCTTGGAAAGGGCGATCGGCAAGGCCCATGGCTGTTCGGTTCGGACCGGATATTACGGCCGCGAAGAGGGCTACGACGACATTCCAGACGGGCACGCGATGATCGAAATCGACCAGCTGCCCTTCACGCTGGACAGGACCTCAGCCCCCGCTCCGCGCTGATCCTCAGGGAGCCGGCGAGGAGACCGTGGCGCGCTCGCGCAGCGCCGCCAGCTTCTCTTCATCCATGGACAGGGCCTCCTCCTCGGAGAGGCCGACCGCCTCGAGCCAAGACCTGAAGTCGTCCCCGTCGACGTCGACGTAAAGCGTGTGGTCCTTCCCTGCCGCAAGCCAGGCGTCTGCGACGCCGGAATCGATGGCAAGCTCGTCGTAGTCATGCCCGCCGCGCAGGATCTGGCTGGCGATCCGGACAAAAACGGGAGCACGCTGGGCAAGCAGCGCGTCATGCGCGTCGAACGCGGCACTCTCGCCCACCGATACGGCGTTGTCGTTATCCCATACCTGCGGCTGGAACCGCGCGTGAAGCCTGTGATCCATGTGCAATCTCCTTGACGGGACAATGATCGCGTCCTGGCCTGCAAGGCAACAGCCGTTGCGGCCGACGGCCTCCCGGACTACCGTCATCGGACGACGTTCCGTCGGCTCTCCGCGGGACACCCCGGGCGCCAGGCTCAGCCGGCGACCCGGGTTTTCAGTCTCCCCGCCACCCCTGAAGACCAACGCCTTTTGCACTTTCGCCGCCTTGGGCCATCATCTGAGCAGCAGGAAAGAAGGAGACCGCAATGTCCGCAGCGACCGCGACCGAGAACGGGACGAATCCTAAGGTTTCCACAAGGAAACGCCAGCAAGAGGAACCCAGCTTCGGCCAAGCCCTCGTCGCCGGTGGCATGCTCATGACCATGGTCACCACCATGGTCGTCGGCGGCGCCGTCGGCTCGATCGCCCTGCTCGAATACGCCCACGGGATCATTCACAAGCCCATCGCCGTCCACAGCCAGTTCAAGCAATGGGGCAAGGAGCATCGGCAGGCCATCGACAACATCGTCGTCTCGGTGCAGGCCGCCCTGGACAGCCTGCCGAAGGTCACCGTCAAGGAGCTTTCGGAAGTGGCACCCAAATCCGAGGTCCTGCAGGATTTGCAGGACGGACTGGCCGCCAAGCAGGTCCATCTCGATGAAGCGGCGAAGTGCCTCGAGACGATCCAGCAAGGACTGAAGAAGCAGGGCAACGCCCCCACGAGAGAGCAGACCATGGAGCTCGAACAGAATTACAGGGCCTGCCTCTCGTCGTCCGAGGCCCCTTCCGGCCCGCAAATGTTCCCGGGCGCATGACACGGCCTTGACCAGCCCTTCCCGCAAGCTGACCATCCAAGGGAAGGGCTGGAAGGGGACATCATGAACAAGGCTTCCGAAACCGCGATCAAGTGGGTGTTCGACGAGAATGGCATCCAAGAAGCGGAATACGCCCCCCTGATCGAGGCGATCTACGAGGGGTGCCACAAGGGAGAGGCCCACGCCTTTCAGGTCCGCGACCACATCCTCGACGCGGCGCTTCGGACGGCTAGCGCCAAGGACGAGACCGCCGACCAGTTCATCAAGGCCTGCGTGAACCTCCATTTCGAGTTCGAGCAGCACGCCAAGGACGTTCGCAACCTCGAGACGCTGGGCGCGCTCAGGAAGATCGCCGACAACCCTCCCGCCACCCCCCTTGGCCTCAGGATCGGGAACCAGAAGGCGCTGGAGCTGATCCAGAAGCTACGGTAGCGCCGCCTCGCAGCCGCACGTGTGGCGGCATTGTCGCTTTCCCCCGTCCGCACGAACCTGACCGTGCACGGAGGAGACGGGCATGGAAGGGCTTCCGAAGGCGGGCGAACTCATTCCCGACATCCTGGCAATCCTCGCGAGGATGCCCTCTGGCAGCGCCGCCCTGACCTCGGCTGTCGCCGCGCAACACGGCTTCGGGACCCTGCCACCGGAAGGCGTCGATCCCGCAGCCGACGCGTTCCGCCTCAAGTTCGACGCGGCCGTCGGATTCCTCGTCCGGTCAGGCTTCGTCGGCAAGGAGCGGCCCCGCAAGCCCCTGCACGTCACGAAGAGCGGCCGCCATCTCCTCAGCCGGCTTCCCGGCCTTGATCTCGGCAGCGTCAGCGAGGCTATCGAGCCGCGCGGCATACCCTCAGGACGATCCCTGTCCGGCAAGGATACGGACAGTCTCGCCAGGACCCAGGAAATCCAGGAGGCGTCGGAAAGGATGGCAGCCCGCCTGACGGAGCGGCTGGCGGGGATGCAGATCGACCGGATCTACGCTCTCTGGATGAACTCAGAACGCTGCCTGCAGGATTCCCGTCCCGAGATGCGGCTCGCCGCCGGCCTCGTGCTGAAAGCGGTGGCCGCGGAGCGCGAGCGCAGGGCGGCGCTCGGCATTCCCGCGTCGAAACCCGCATTCCGCTGGCCTTCGACGGAGGCGGACAGGGGAAGGAACGGCCTGGCCATGGCGGCAGCAGCGGACCTCGGCATCCTCGCCAGGATGGGATACCGGGTCGGCCAGACGCGCGGACTTCCCACGCAAGTAAGACGCAGGATTCTCGAGCGCACCTTCGAAGGCCCCCTCCCGCCAGCGCCCGAGGCCTACGCTACGCTCTGGGACGAGCCGTCCTCTCCCGGGAGGCTGAGGAAGATTGCCTCGACGATCGCGGCCCTCGCGCGCAACGGACGCAGGCGCGGCTGCGACGCAATGGAGGAGGCGGTCGCCGAGTGGGAAGATGACCTCGCCTGGCTGAAGGAGCGGTTCTACGAGGGGCGCTTCGACGGCGGCTTCCGATGGCCGTCGCTCCTGGAACCAGAACCGTCGCCCATGCCGGGTCCCTAAAGCTTTTCCGCCGACGCGCGCCGTGCTTTGATGGCGGCAGGCAGGGAGGGGGCTTTGATGAAGGAAACGATCAGCAGCAGGGACTTGCGTCCGTCGGACGTGCCTCAGGCAGACACGGGCTGGGATGCGATAGGGACTTTCGCGCTCACCTATGACGGCTATGCCGCGAAGGGATTCGAGGGATGCGCGGCGCTTGCCAACGGCGAGGAGCCGATGCGAACGCTCGACGACTACAGGGCCGCGCTCTTCTTCGAGCGGCGCCGCTGGCACCACTTCGGCGACGAACCGGACAGCCAGGCAATGGAGGGCATCGCGAGGCTGCTGGAGAAAATCCGGGAGCTGGCTTCAACCGATCCTCGGCATTCGGACCGGATGGGTCCCTGAAGGGGAGACGCCATGCTTCGGCCCGTATTTCCGCGCTAGAGCGGAAGGAATCCCGGCGAACCGCCTGAGGCGGACGACGCGACGCAACGGCCGTTCGAGACCCGCCTTGGCGCTTCATTGACCGGGCGGCGTCAGTCCCCTCCGCCACCGCCGCCATCAGACCCGGAATCGCCGCCGCACAAGGAACTGCCCGAATCGCAGGATGGCACGTGCCCGTCGTGAAGGACGGCTCCCGAGGCGGCAGTGCCGCCGCGGTATGCGGGACCGCGGTAGCTGCGGGCCATCTTCGAGAACTCGTGCTCTTCAGGCTTGCGGTTCCTGAGCGCTGCCCAGGCCGCGAAGACGGCTACGAGGATGACGGCGCCCAGGAACCATCGGCCGAAATCCTCCATCAGAAGAGCGTCCCGCCGTCGCCGCGCACCGCGGCCTTGCGCCAAACCTTGCGTTGTTCCATGGCATGCCCTCCGTCGAACCTTCCCGCAGGATAACGATAACACTGCCTGCCGTCGGCGGGGAAGGAGATGCTGAATCCTGTCTTCCGAGGATTCGGCTCGCTTCCGGCTTTCCGCCGCCCATGCTATCCGTCGCTGGCAGGACACCAAGGAGCGCGCGATGCCCAGGACCCCGAAGACCGTAACCCTGACCTGGAGGGACGAGTCATATGGCGGCATCGGCCGCAGCTTCGCATTCCGCGCCAAGGTGGAACGCTACCCGTCTGACGCCGCGGCGGACAAGCTCGCCCGCATCTACCGCCGCAACGGATTCAAGCTGAACGAGAGCCGGATGGCCTGGATCGCGGAGCAGCCGAAGGACGACGCTCCGCTCCTGCTGGCCGAGGCGCTGGAGGCGGCCGGCTACGAGGTCGGACACAAGGGAGCCGTGCCGCAATGCATCGAGGACCTGCAGGCGGGCAGCGCCCCGAGGATATAGGCAAATGCCCCCTTTGCCCGACGCCCGCGCCTTCCTTGAAAGCCTCGTCGCCCGGGATGTCGTCCGCCTCGCCATGAAGGACGGGTCGGCGATAGAGGGCTCCTACCTGACGCAGGCGGGCATGCACTTCGTCCACGTCAGGGACGGCACGCCGATCGGCAAGGTCTTGGGCCCGGTGGACCCGGACGAGGTCGCGTCATTCGCGCTCCTGAAGGGGCGGGACGAAGTGGTCGCCGAGATCGCGGAACGACGCATGGGCGAGCCCGTGCCCGGCAAGCTGGTCGAGACGCGGGACGGCTTCCAGGCGAGGCTGGAACGCCTTGCGGCAGCC
>Ga0065721_10005817_pt1 | contig 12063 bp, 10 predicted proteins | sample Mesricmetagenome_FD_59108 | JGI IMG/M metagenome (GOLD analysis project Ga0065721, IMG submission 59108) | Mesophilic microbial community from rice straw/compost enrichment Sample: eDNA_1 v2 (version 2) | ecosystem: Engineered > Solid waste > Grass > Composting > Bioreactor | place: USA: Davis... | reverse complement strand
CCGCACGTTGGATCGCTGACGAAGAGTGGCATCCCGATCAGACATCCCGCCATCTCAGTGACGGTCGCTGGGAACTCGAGATTCCCTACGGTAATCCCACTGAACTCATCCGCGACATTCTCAAGTTTGGGCCGGAGGCTGAAGTTGTCTCTCCGCCGGAGCTGCGTGCCCAGCTTAAGATGATGCTTGAACAATCGTTAAACAAATACGATTAATGAACTAAAAAAAGTAGGTAGAAAGCTTTTCCTATTTCCATCCGTACATCGGTTTACCTGCGGCGGCCTTACGGGTTATATCGCACGACATCTTGCGCGTAGATAAAAAATTTCTCCGTGCTCATGTTTCGAGCACGCGGGTCGGCAAGATATTGATTGTTTTTTCAGTCATCCAGAGGAGATGAAAATGCAACTGGATTGGTTAATCGAGGTCATCGGCAACGACGCTGCTTTGCGTCGCCGCCAACTGCTTCAGCCAGTGGGCGGCAAGGGAGACAAGATCTTTCCACCAACCTATCCCGGAGAGGGTGACAAAGCTCCTCCCCGTCACGTGTTCGAACGCAGGCGTATAGTCTTCCCAGGCGAGACGGAGTCCAGGGAAGTTTGGTGTGTGCTCGTCGACAGCGTGCAGTCTCAGGCCAACCGACTCGAAGAATCCCTGGGAGACGCGATCCAGGAAGGGATGGTGATCCCTCATGTCGTGGTGGATTTTTCCGATAGCAATCTAGTCGGCATCTCTCGCATCACGTCTCTTGATGCTCCCCACCGCATCTACGATGCCATTCTGCGGGACAGCCAGACCATGGACGGCGCAACATTCATGAATAGTGCAATCGGCCAAGCGTTGGCCAGGGCATCCACGAAAGATGCCACCGCGGTCCTCGAAGTTTCGCCAAATGCTCTTCTGTTCGGCTCCTGGCATTCCACCGGTCAGGGGGGAGGTCTCGGGGCCAAGTTTGCACGATGTCTGACCTCCGAAATCTTTGCGGTGGACGTGCCGGTGGATGTCTTGAATTCCAAGTCAGGTGAGGTTTCTACATCTGGGCGTCGCACTGGAAGCCGTTTGGATCCCCTCGGCGTATTGCGCAAAGTTGAAGTTTTTAAAGGGCCAAACGGATGGGACACGAAGGCTGAGCTGGCTGGGGCTGGTGCCAAGCAGGTTCGCCCTTCGGCGATCAATCACGGGAACATTCCCCCGAGCATCCAGGCACTCGGCATAACGTGTGATTATCTCGAGCATAGTTTCGTCTTGAGCTTCGCCGCATTGCGCCGTCTACGCTTCGGTGGTCCACCGGACAAAGACGCTGCAGGACGCGCACTGCTCGCGGCGTTGGGTTTGTTGGCGCTGGTGGAACAGGATGCTCGTGGTTATTCGTTGCGCTCGCGCTGTGAGCTAGTGTGCGATGGTAAGGCTCCCTTGGAACTCATACATGCAGATGGCTCGACCGAGACCATAGACCTGAAGAGAGATCAAGTCCGCGAGCTTTATGTAAAGGCTTTCGAGCGAGCAGAGAGCAAAGGCTTCAAGCTACGCCCGAAGACAGAACTGAAGCCCCAGGAAAAACTCGTGGAAATCGTACGGCGAAGTCAGGAGTTGGCGTTGAGTGGTTCAGGAGGAGAGGAAGAAGGGAATGACACTACTTCTTGAAGTCGAGTATCTCAACGGAGTTTGCTTCGCCGCAGGAAGTCAGGGCAGTGTGGTTCCCGATTGGCCTCCGCAAATCGATCGCATCTTCTCCGCGCTTGTGGCCTCTTGGGGGGAGCATGGCGAGCCGGGGAATGAGCGTGAAGCTCTGGAATGGCTGGAGAGACAGGCGCCGCCTCTCTATCAGGCATCGGGAGGTAGTGCTCGCTCTGCACCCGAGGTCTACGTTCCTCCAAATGATTATGAAGTACCTAAAGGTGGCCTGGAGAAACTGAAGTGGTACCAAGACTTTCTGTCAAAAGGGAAGTTTCCACCAAAGAATAGTGGGGGACGCAAGGCGTGGAAAGATGTCTGGTGCGTGATGCCCGATGAACGTAAACGCTCAGGTTTGAAAGATCGTCTGTTCCCTGCTTTTCGACCGCACGATCCTGTCGTTCGACTCGTTTGGCAAGAAGAACCCGACGACGCCGTCTTTGGTGCGCTCCAAGCCCTGGCGCGTGACACCGCCTATGTTGGACATTCGGCGAGTTTGACGCGCTGCAGATTCTTGCGTTCGGAGAGTCCATCCCCGGAAATGCTTCGAGAGTCGCAACGTTGCGTCTATCCGGGGCGTCTGCAGGAACTCAGTGAAAGTTATAAGAGATTTCTGACTTTGGCCGACAAGAAGCATCGACCTCGTCCTGGGGCCTTGGTTCGACCCCAACAAACCGTTTCAACGCAGTCATCGAATGTATTCTCCTGCAAATGGCTAGTCCTGGAACACGTCGGCGGACGGATGCCGGACATCAGAGGAGCCGCTCTCGTGGCTCGAGAGATTCGAACGGCGCTGATGAGTGGCTACGGGAAAGTCGGCGAGGACGTTCCTGTGGTGATTAGCGGTCATGATTCGGACGGCAGTCCTACGCGCAGTCCCCATTTGGCCATCGTTCCGCTGAGCTTTACCGGTTTCCCTTATGCCGATGGTCGCGTTCTTGGTTTTGGACTGATCCCGCCCTCTGGCTTTCCTCTGTTCGAGGACGAAGTCTTTCTGAGGGTCCTGAGAAGGCTCGCGCCCCTGGACGAGAATATGGGGCGGAGAGTGCTGGAAGTGAAATCCCCAAGGGGAACTGCTTCGGATAGAGCCTTTTCGCTTCGGCTGTCTCCTTCCTTCGAAGCATCGTCGACCTTGCGTTCACTCGATCCCACACTATACGTCCGAGAATCAAGAAACTTCGCATCGGTCACGCCGATCGTGCTGGACCGTTTCTTGAAAAAGCGTGGCGACGCTAGGACCTCGGAGATCGCCGAGCAGATTGCCTCCGCCTGCGAGAGAGTCGGTCTCCCAACTCCAACGAAGGTTCTACCCAGTATCAACTCCGTTTTCACGGGAGCCGAACCATCTCTCCCAGGACGTGATGCCCCTCGATGGTTGAACTGGCGCGTGCCTGCCTCGCTTGCCGGACGGCAACTGATACACGCCGAGATCGAGTTTGAAGCGCCGGTCTCTGGCCCGGTACTGATTGGTGCAGGGCGGTTCGTCGGAATGGGGTTGTGTCGTCCGCTGTGTGGAACTCAATGGGGGTAGAAGCAATGTTGTCGGTACAACATTTTTCGGACTTCTTCAAAGAAGTGCATGGCGTAAGCCCCTTCCCGTGGCAGCAACGTCTGCTGGAAGTATTGGTTGATAAAGGTGCATGGCCTGCACTGCTCGATTTGCCGACTTCCTCTGGCAAGACAGCTACTATCGATATTGCTCTGTTTCACCTAGCTCTGCAGGCGGACGCTGGACCTGAGCGTAAGGCTCCGGTTCGCATCGCGTTCATCGTGGACCGCCGCCTGGTGGTAGATGATGCGTTTCTTCGGGCATGCAAGCTGGAAAAGGCGCTGCGTTCTCCCAAGGAAGGCTCCATTACGGCAAAGGTGGCGAGACGTTTACGCAGCCTCTCCTTGGATGGACCACCCCTGATCGTGCGCCGACTACGGGGAGGCATTCCTCGCGAGGACGACTGGGCGCGCACCCCTTCGCAACCAACCATATTGTGTTCGACCGTGGATCAGGTCGGATCACGCCTGTTGTTCCGTGGCTATGGTGTCACCGACTCCATGAAGCCCGTCCAAGCAGGTTTGCTTGGCTCTGATTGCTTGCTTCTTTTGGATGAGGCTCACCTGGCGCAGCCCTTCCGGCAAACCATTGAGTGGCTCCAGAAACACCGCCGCAAACGCAATCGAGTGGGTGTCTATGCAGCTCCCTTTGGCTTTGCCTTGCTGACGGCCACTCCTGGCGCAGATGAAGAAAGAGCTTTCCATCTTCAGATTGAGGACCACGAGCACCCAGTCTTGGGAAAGCGCCTCGAATCGAGCAAGCCAGCGCAGCTCGTTACTGTATCTACACAGAAAGAACGTCAGCATTTCTTCATCGAGGCTGTGAAGGGAGCGTTGCAAGGAGGCCTGCGGGGGGTAGGTGTAATCGTCAACCGCGTGTCGAGAGCGAGGGCTCTGTTCGAGAGCTTGTGTAAGGATCTGAAAGAAGGGGATGCCGATGTTCATTTGCTGATAGGTCCGGCGCGCTCGATCGAGCGTGACGGTCTGACCAGTGTGTTGGCACCGCTTCGTACAGGAGTAGAGGACGAAAGAGCGGCTTTGGAAAGGCCGCTCGTAATAGTGGCAACGCAAACGATAGAGGCGGGAGTGGACATTGATTTGGATGCGCTCTTTACAGAGCTCGCCCCCATTGATGCCTTGCGGCAACGATTCGGCCGCTTGAACCGCAACGGCAGAACAGTCGAAACCCTCGCTGCCATCGTCGCCTTATTGGAAGAAAGCAGAGTCCGTGGAGAAGACCCGATCTATGGGCGATCGCTTGGTCATACCTGGCAAGCACTTTCGGACGCATCCACAACTGAGGGAAAAGGCAAGAGTAGCCGAAGAGTTGTGGACTTCGGTATCAAGGGGTTCGCGGCAGCAATGCCAGAAAAGGCTTTGTCTCCTCGGCCCGATGCACCCGTTCTCATGCCCGCTTATCTTGATTTGTGGAGCCATACTGCACCGACTCCTGCAGCAGATCCGGATATCGCCTTGTTCTTGCATGGCTCTTCTCGTCAACCTGACTCAGTTACCGTGATATGGCGAGCGGATGTAAACCCAGAGTGGAAGGATCAGGATGTGCAGAGACTGCTCACCTTGGTTCCGCCGAGAAGTGGCGAGGTGATCGCCTTGCCTGTTTGGGCCGTTCGACGCTGGCTTTCATGCAGGGCTGAGAACATGGCGATGGAGGAACTCGCCGATATTCCCGGTTGTGTGAATGATCCAAAAAGGGAAGACACTGACATTCGGCAGGTATTCCGTTGGAAGGGATTGAGTGAACAGTCGCAGTGGATCGAGCCTGAGACCATTCGTCCCGGCGACACGATCATCGTGCCGGCGTCTTATGGTGGTGTGGACCAATATGGGTGGTTTCCACAGAGTGGTGCGCCGGTCAGAGATGTTGCAGACGAAGCCGCCGCCGCATATCGAGGCCGCCGATATGCCGTGCGCATCGCACCAGGTTTGGTGGGGGATACCTTCGTACAGAGTGCACTGAGTAAAGCGCTCGCGGAGCACCGAGAAGACGACTGGGAGATTCTGCGTGATAGGTTACTGAGCCTCGGACTACCCGACTCGATCAAGGACCAGATTGCGTGCCTGGGAAAAGTCCGCTCAAGGCGGGGGAAACCGGCCCTCGAACTGTTCTTCGACCTTTATGGATTCAATGAACGCGGAGAACCTCGCGGCCTGGTGATACATGCGCCCGTTGGACTAAAGAACGAGCCGGCATCGCAGGAGGAGTATCTCAATACTACAGAAGACGATGCTTCTGGTTCTTTGGTGGGATTCCACCAATCTCTCAGTCAACACAGCAGGGAGGTCGAGAGCAAAGCGGAAGCCTTCGCTCGAGCCGCAGGTTTACCTGAGGATCGCGTTGTGGATTTGAAAATTGCGGGCTTCTTACACGACGAAGGTAAGAGGGACAAGCGCTTTCAACGGTGGCTCCATTACGGTGACCCTTTGGGAGCCGATCCCGATGACGAGGAGACGATACTGGCGAAGTCCGGTAGATCTCTACCACCCAATGCGAGGAACGCAGCTGGATTGCCATCGTGTTGGCGCCACGAGGCTTTATCTGTTCGACTGGCACGTAGTCATGGAAGGCTGCAAGAAGCTAAGGATCCGGCCCTCGTACTATGGCTTATAGGCACGCACCATGGCTTTGGGCGTCCTTTCTTTCCCCATGTCGATCCGGAAGAACAGCCGCCGAACGTCGGCCCACAATCATTGGCATTCGATTGGAACGGCCTTGATTGGACGAGCTTGTTCGAAGAGCTGAAGGCGCGTTATGGGATTTGGGAGCTTGCACGCATGGAAGCGATCCTACGGTTGGCGGATCACAGAGCATCGGAAGAAGCCTCTCGTAAAGAGGAGGGCAATATATGACAGAACGGCGAGTTCATCGGTTGGAGGGACTGGAACCGAACAACATCCTGGCATTCCTTGCGTTACTGGGAAGCCTACATGCGCTCGATGTGATCGATAAGGAGGATGGGAATGCGGAGTCCGTGCTTCGAGCAAGGGCTGCCTGGGACGACACGAAGCTGCCGCTACGGCCGTGTCTGTATTTCGCCAGAGACGTTTCACGGCGTGTAGTAATAGATCGAATGGTGAAGGGGATCGAATTACTTGCAAAGGCTTATGATTTTGGACCCTATGAGAAATTGAAGTTCTCACCTGAACAAGCGCGAAGTGAGTTGAGCAAAGCAGCCGAGAAAAATGAACCTATAGGACCTTTACTGTGGTCAGCGTTGATCAGCGATGTTGCTGCAAGAGAAAAAACAGTCGAGAGAACCCCTCTATGCTTACTCGATGTTGCACAGACCAGTTTTCTGAAAACCCTCGGATTTACAGCATCATGTGCCAAGGATCAAGGAAATGCCATTGAAAGGTCTCTGTTCCATCCCTGGCAATGGGAAGACAGTGACCCTAAGTTCAAATCGTTCAGATGGGATCCCATGGAGGATGTTCGTCATGCCTATCGATTCACTGCGCCAACTGATGACAAAAAATGGGTAGAGAAAGGAGCCAATGTCCTAGCGGCCTTCGCCCTGCCATTGCTCACGGTAGTCCCTATGCAAAGTGGAAGTTCGGTCAGGCTACAGATGATCGGGGGCAATTATCGAGATGGGCAGTTTCGTTTTGCTTGGCCGATATGGCACCAGCCGGCTTCTTTGGCGGCAATACGTGCCATGCTCATGCACGGTTCGTTGTGGAAACAGAACGGCCTTGAGCATCTCGGGGTAGATCTGGTCATGGAATCTAGAAGAATCCAGTGTGGGCGCTACAAGAACTTCACGTGGGCTAGCCCTCTGCGCGAAGAAGTGCAGTGAATCTTCAGCCTGCCTCGATAAAGAGATCCTTCAATGCACGATAATCATCAGCCAGAGTTGCCATTGCCGGCTCCGGAACTTCCGAGTGATATGCCTCTATTGCCGGTTCGCATGGTCAATGAGTATCAATATTGCCCGCGTCTCGCATATCTGGAGTGGGTGCAGAGTGAATGGGCCGACTCGGCTGACACGGTAGAAGGACGTTACCAACATCGTCGGGTAGACAAGCGTTCAGGAGTGCTCCCCGATCCGCAGGCGGTGAAGGAAGATACTTCGATCCATGCAAGTTCCATTACTTTGTCTTCGAATCGACTCGGTCTCATTGCAAAGCTAGATCTCATCGAGGCGATGGATGGGAAGGTCATTCCTGTCGACTACAAGAGAGGAAAGAGACCGCATGTCTCTAGGGGAGTATATGATCCGGAACGTGTTCAGTTATGCGCTCAAGCTTTGCTTTTGCAAGATCACGGCTATCTTTGCGAAGAGGGAGTGATCTATTACGTCGAGGGTAACGAACGAGTCAGGGTGCCTTTCGATGAAGAACTTCGCGCCATGACGTTCAACGCAATAAACGGCTTACGGATGGTTGCCGCAGGGGGGCCAGATACCGCCGCCGTTGGAAGATAGTCCCAAATGTTCGCGCTGCTCTCTGGTTGGTATTTGTCTCCCGGATGAGGTCCGCTATCTGCGATCAGGAGAAATTAGTCCTCGTCCTTTGGTCGTAGCTCGTGATGAGGCATTGCCCGTATATGTACAGGCGAGTAATGCCAAGGTCAGTAAGAAAGGAGACGTTCTGGAGATATCGGTTGGAGAAGAGCCGATAAAGACAGTTCGTTTGATTGATACGTCTCAATTGGTGCTTATGGGAAACGTATATGTGACGACTCCAGCTTTGCATGAGTTGATGAAAAGAGAGATTCCCATCTCTTGGCATAGTTATGGAGGCTGGTTCATTGGACTTTCTCAAGGAGTGGGGCACAAGAACGTCGAGCTGAGAACGGCACAGTACAAGATGAGTTTCGACACAAGCGCTTGCCTACGTCTGGCGAAAGCTCTGGTTCAAACGAAGATATTGAACTGTCGCACCTTGCTGCGTAGGAATTGGCGTGGAGAGGAAAAACCACATACCTTGCTAAAACTAATGAAGCATGCCGCCGAGAGAGTAAGGCACGCCAAGGACTTCCAACAGTTGCTTGGCATCGAGGGGGATGCGGCAGCGCAGTATTTTGGAGCGTTTTCCAATTTATTGAAGAAGTCCCAGAGCGAAGAAGAGTTCCATTTCGATTTCGAGAAACGAAATCGTCGTCCTCCTACCGATCCGGTGAACGCCTTGTTGTCCTATGCTTACTCACTCCTGGCGAGAACTTGGACGGTTACGTTGTGTTCTGTAGGGTTGGATCCGTACCGAGGTTTTTATCATCAGCCTCGCTATGGGCGCCCCGCACTGGCCTTGGACATGATGGAGTCCTTCAGGCCTCTCATTGCAGATTCTTGCGTAATTCAGGTAATAAACAACGGCGAAGTAAAACTAACGGACTTCGTTAGATCGGCTGCATACGTAAATTTGTCGGATGCCGGTCGTAAGAACTTCATCGCGGCCTTCGAGAGGAGAATGAGTCAGGAAATTACTCACCCCCTATTTGGCTACAAGCTATCGTACCGACGTTTGCTGGAAGTACAGGCAAGGTTGCTGGGTCGGTACTTATTGGGAGAACTCAAGGAATACCCTGATTTTAGAACCAGATAACGTAGATGACGGAACATTTATACATCGTCGCGTACGATATCGCAGCCCCCAGGCGATGGCGCAAAGTCTTCAGGACTCTGTCGGCTTACGGCGACTGGGTTCAACTCTCCGTTTTTCAATGTCGCATGAGCAGGATGCGTCACGCTGAACTCATTGCATTGTTGGATGGAATCATCTTGCACGAACAAGATCATGTTTTGATCATGGATGTTGGTGTAACCAACGATGTGGCGCCTCATATAGTCAGCCTTGGTAAGGCTTTCAACGTCGTAGATCGAGCTCCAGTCATCATTTGACCTGCCTAGACGCCGCGAGCGCTCTGATGCTGACAACAATCCTGGGCAGCGCTCGCATTTCAAATTTCGCGGAAAATCATAATGTTGAATTGTTCGAAAGAAAGGATGAGGCGCGCCTTGATGGCGGATAGTGAGCTATCATCTACGGCGCTCGCAAACCAGATCAAATCTCTTTGTATTACGAAGTTTTGCAAAGGGGCTGTTTTCCTCGGCATTACGCCGAGGCTTCATTGAAGCGGCACGATCTCGCCGCCACCCAGGGCGGACTGCAAGTTTTCCTCGGCATTACGCCGAGGCTTCATTGAAGCGGAACAAGATGACATCAAGCGCTACGCCACGGAAATGTTTTCCTCGGCATTACGCCGAGGCTTCATTGAAGCAACCTGCCAACCAATTTCATCGAGCCTTATACAGCGTTTTCCTCGGCATTACGCCGAGGCTTCATTGAAGCACCTTGGGATAACGGGTGGTCTCGTTCTTCTCGCGTTTTCCTCGGCATTACGCCGAGGCTTCATTGAAGCATCGAATTTGCTGGTGACGGAGATCTTGCCGAGCCGGGTTTTCCTCGGCATTACGCCGAGGCTTCATTGAAGCTAGGCGTACGTCAAATTACCCCTAGTGCTGAGCCAAGTTTTCCTCGGCATTACGCCGAGGCTTCATTGAAGCCGCTTGGCTGGGAGCCGGTGAAAGACCAGCTTGAGTCGTTTTCCTCGGCATTACGCCGAGGCTTCATTGAAGCGGTAGCGGAGGCGAAAGTAGCCCGCACTGGGATCCAGGTTTTCCTCAGCATTACGCCGAGGCTTCATTGAAGCTGGCAATCTCAGGCTGCGCCAGCAATGGCAATCTTGTGGTTTTCCTCGGCATTACGCCGAGGCTTCATTGAAGCGAGCAAGATGGGCCTTTGCCTTTCACGTATGAAGTAAGTTTTCCTCGGCATTACGCCGAGGCTTCATTGAAGCCGTAAAATTGCCGATAAGGATTACCGCAACGCGCTGTTTTCCTCGGCATTACGCCGAGGCTTCATTGAAGCACAGTCACGCCGAAGATATTGCGCGGGAACGCGAGGTTTTCCTCGGCATTACGCCGAGGCTTCATTGAAGCACCAATGCCACAAGCGCGTCCGAGCCGCGAAGATCATGTTTTCCTCGGCATTACGCCGAGGCTTCATTGAAGCGCCCCCTACGCGGAGAGACTGGAGTATGGATGGTCCGGTTTTCCTCGGCATTACGCCGAGGCTTCATTGAAGCCCGGCCAGCCGCTTTCTTACCCCGTGGGTAACAATACCCGTTTTCCTCGGCATTACGCCGAGGCTTCATTGAAGCAAAAAGATCGAAATAATAGTTGACAGCATGAATCATGTTTTCCTCGGCATTACGCCGAGGCTTCATTGAAGCGAGTGACCGGATCCACGGCGACGGAACAGCATGAAGTTTTCCTCGGCATTACGCCGAGGCTTCATTGAAGCGCAGGGATGAAGCGACGGCGGACGGTGGTGATGATGCGTTTTCCTCGGCATTACGCCGAGGCTTCATTGAAGCTGGTCAACAGCCAAAGCAGCGCCCGGCAGTTCCAAGTTTTCCTCGGCATTACGCCGAGGCTTCATTGAAGCGAATCGTAGGTTTCCAGCGCGTCACGGATCAGCATGTTTTCCTCGGCATTACGCCGAGGCTTCATTGAAGCAAGGTACACATCGGCCAATGGTTTTGCTTTCCGCTAGGTTTTCCTCGGCATTACGCCGAGGCTTCATTGAAGCCGCTCTGCGTTCTGCTTCACGCTGCGCCTTTACTCGCGTTTTCCTCGGCATTACGCCGAGGCTTCATTGAAGCTTTGACCTGCGCACGCACTACACACCCAAGGGCGCGTTTTCCTCGGCATTACGCCGAGGCTTCATTGAAGCCTCGAATGCGCGGTTGAAATATGAGCGCGAGCGCTTGTTTTCCTCGGCATTACGCCGAGGCTTCATTGAAGCGGCGTGTCGTCGATCCATAGCTTCTTCCCCTTGAGGTTTTCCTCGGCATTACGCCGAGGCTTCATTGGAGCTGGAGTGTGCGCCTGACAGCGTATGCACGGAGAAGCATTCCTCGGAATTAGATCAAGACTTTGGATTCCTGCAATACAAGACCAAAGCCTTGGCTGGCCGTTGTTGGCGGTGATGCTTAAAGGATGGTGGGGAGCGTTGTTACTACCCCACATCATCCAAACCTTCGGTGATCTCGGTGCAGGCCCACCGGATCGGTGATGAAGGCGATGGTGAGATTGATGTCGTCGCGGCGCTCGCGGGATGATCGAACTTGATGCCCAAACGCTCCATCCTGGCAGCGAAGGCGTTCATGTCGGTCACTTCGAAACCGATGTGGTCGATGGCGGCGCCCTGCGAGGGTTTGGGCGTGGCGCCTCGGGCGGCGATCACGTCGATGCGGCCGCCGGGAATGAGGGCCGAAGGCATGCCGCCGTGTTCGCCGACGTCGGCACCGAACACTTGCACGTATCAGTCACGCAGTGCCGGCTGAACAAGTCGCGCCCTTCGCGGGCGTGTGCTTCATGGTCGGATGGATTGAAATCAGAAAGCCCCCGAAAAGTGCGCCGGTGCTGGAGAGTTGCGTTGTTTCACTGGCGTGTGGATTGAAACCAGTCGAGGTATAGGCAGGCATCGCCTACGGCATTTGTCATGTCCTGTCGGGCCTCGAGGGTTGAAGTTACGGTATGTATTACACGTATGCACCAGTCTGGCATGTCGTTCTCATCACTATGAGGTGAAACGATAACGACGCCGTGATGTACGCTGTACTAGGTAAGGCGAGTTAGTGTAGTGGGAGCTATGAGAGATATTGCAAAAAGGGCGGAAATTTCCGCCCTTTTTTGTTTCGTGTCGAGGATCACTCGACGTCTGCCAAACCTTGCGTGATCTCGATGTAGGTGCCAACGGGATCGGTGATGAAGGCGATGGTGAGATTGATGTCGTCGCGGCGCTCGGGGGGACGAT
>Ga0065721_10052381_pt1 | contig 12065 bp, 10 predicted proteins | sample Mesricmetagenome_FD_59108 | JGI IMG/M metagenome (GOLD analysis project Ga0065721, IMG submission 59108) | Mesophilic microbial community from rice straw/compost enrichment Sample: eDNA_1 v2 (version 2) | ecosystem: Engineered > Solid waste > Grass > Composting > Bioreactor | place: USA: Davis... | reverse complement strand
GCCTGCGCCAGCAGCGGCAGCGCCGAGGCCGGGTCGGCCGCGAGCTGCGCGCCGCTGGGCGCGACGGTATGCACGCCGGCCAGCGCGCCGGCGAATCCCAGGCCTTGCGCCAGGCGCACCAGCATCGGGCCCCAGGCCGTGCCACCGGTGACGACGCCGAAGCGCCCGCGTGCCGACTGGCGCGTCGCCTGCAGGAAGGCCGCTTCCGCCAGCCCGGTGACGGGGCAGTCGCACAGCTCGCGCAGCGCGAACAGCCCCGGGTCGCCGAAGCAGGCCAGCAGCACCGCATCCGGACGCGTGCCCCGCGCGCGGTACGCGGCCCAGGCGTCCAGCGCCGCATGGCCGGCGATGGCGCAGGCCGCCTCGCTGGCGATGTAGGCCGCGCCCAGGCGCGCGGTGACGGCGTCCACGGTGGCGCCCGCGCCCAGCTCGGCCCGCACATGCCCGGCGACCAGCGCGGTCATGGAGACGGAGGTGTTGGGGTTGAGCAGCAGCAGGCGCCGCGGAGCTGCCAGCGCGTTCATGCCGTGGTGGTCCCGAAGATCCGCGCCAGGTCCGGTGCCTGCGTGGCTGGCGGCTCGATGCGCAGCTGCTGCTCGATCTCCAGCAGGTGCTGCGTCATCAGCGCCGCGGCGGCCTTCTCGTCGCGCAGCCGGATGGCCGCCAGCAGCGTGCGGTGGTCGGCGCAGCCACAGCCCGTGGGCGCCTCGCCGTTGCCGTAGGTCATGATCACCAGCGAGGTGCGCGACACCAGCTCGCGCAGCACGCGTCCCAGCGTGCGGTGCGCCGCGCCGTCGGCGATGCGCAGGTGGAACTCACCGGAGAGCCGGATGGCGCGCCGGCGCTCGCCCGCGGCGCGCGCGGCCTCCTCCTGCGCCAGGCAGCTCGCCAGCGCGCCCAGGTGCCCGGCCGAGGCATGCTGCATGAAGCGTTGCACCAGCAACGGCTCGACCATGCGGCGCACCTCGAACACTTCGCGCGCCTCGTCCACGTCGGGCGTGGCCACCGATGCGCCGCGGTGCGGCGCGAGCGTGACGATCTGCTCGTGCGCCAGGCGGATGAGCACCTGGCGGATGCGGGTGCGCGAGACGCCGAAGGCCTGGCCGCGAGCGCGGCGGCATTGCGCTGCGCGAGGCCATGGCCATCGAGGAGCGCATCGTGCCGCTCGCCGCGGAAATGGCGCAGCTCCAGGCTTCGAAGCGGCCCACGCTCACCACGCTGCTGGGCGACGAGCGCACCGTGCTTTTCGCCGTGGTGCGCTCGGCGCTGATCGCGCTGGTCGGCCTGTCGATGATGTCCGTCTCCGGGGTGCTGTTCCGCGTGGCGCGCGTTGCGGATGCAAATGCACGCGCCACCCCGTTCCAGGTCGATGCGGCCCGGGACCTGGAGGAAGATCTCTACCAGCGCGTGGCGGAAGGCGTGCGCAGTGGCGCCGTCAAGCCCAACGCCCGTGCCATCCAGCGCGCCGCCGACGACGCATCCGCGGAGCTCGCGCAGCGTTTCCTGGCCCGGCTGGAGAGGGACGGCGTCACCCGCCGCACGGCCAGCGGCCGTGCCTATGAAGCGATCAGGCCCGGCGCGCAACCAGAGGGCGGTGCGCGACAGGCGCCGTCGCCGCGGACTACCGAGCCCGCGTGAGCGCGGAGGCGGGGCGGCAACCTCTGGGCGCTGCTGCGGCCGCGGGCAGTGCCTGCGACCGCAGCAGCCCGTAGTTCACATGAAGTTGCGCGTGTGCATGTCCGCCAGGCGCTGAGCCAGGGCCGGATCGAAACCCAGGCGCTGCAGCCGGGCCTTGCGACCGGCGGCCATTTCCTGCTTGAGCTGCTGCACGGCGGCATGGCCGCGGCGCACGGCCTCCGGCGTCAACGCGCCGCCGGCCAGCAGCACCAGGGCGTCGAACACCTCCTCGTTCAGGCCCGCGGTGGGCGCCAGCGCCTCGTGCCGCTGCTCCACGGCGTTCTGCAGCCGCGGCAGTACATCCGGCTCCACGGCGATGCGGTGCTCCAGGTGCGCCATGCCGAAGGCGACGTGCCTCGCCTCGTCGCGGGCCGCCAGGCGGCAGATCTGGCGCGTAACCGGATCGGGCGCGTACTCGTGCAGGAAGTTGAGCAAATTGACGAAGGTGCCTTCGCCCAGCACCGACAGCAGCAGCGCCGTGCAGGAGAAGTCCGGCGCCTGCAGCAGCGTCAGCAGCGAGGCCTGCCCGCCGGCGGTGGAGCGCATGGGCTGGTGCCCGCGCAGGCCGATGCGCCGCGTGAAGACCTCGATATGCCGCGCCTCGTCGGCGCACTGCAGCGCCAGCACCTGCTGCACTTCGCGGTAGTGCGGATGCACCTGCCCCAGGTGCCGCGCCGGCACCACCAGCGCGGCGTTCTCGTTCTCGATCAGGTACGTCATCACCTGCACCACCGCGGCCTCGATGGGCGGCGGCAGCTCGAAGGGCGCGTCCCAATCCACGGCGGTCTGCGGATCCCACTGCCCGGCCGCGGCCTGGCGGTAGATCTCGGCGGCGGTGCCGGCCCAGATCTCGTCGCGTACGCGCAGGCCGAAGCCGAAGGCCGGGCTGCCCGCCTCCACGGTGGCGCCGCGGGCGGCCAGGCCCCAGGCCGGATCGGCCTCGGCCAGGGGCAGCTCGCCGCTCGCCAGCTGCGAACGGCCCGTGGCCATCGCGTCGTGCCAGCGTCCCTCGGCCCAGGCGCCGCGGGTCAGCACGGCTTCGAGCGTGCCGTCCGGCAGTGTGTGCGTGCTCAACTCATGGCCCTGTTGGCGGCACCAGGCCTCCAGGTGCAGCGTCCAGTGCGGCGCGCGGCCGCGCACCAGCAGCCGGGCACCGGCCGGCAGCCCGGACAGGGCCTGCCGCACCAGCAGCAGCGCGCCCTCGTCCAGGCCCAGCGACTCAATATCGATAGTCCGCACGCAGGATGTTGCCGTCGGCGTCATAGAAACCTTCCTCGTCCACGGCCCGGTCCAGCCGGGCATAGCCGCTGGTGCGGCCCGGCAGCCACTGCCGCAATCCCTCCAGTTCGAGCAGCGGGCGCACCTGCGGGTCGTCCCAGCGCATGGCCAGCAGCAGCTCGGTGAAGCGCGTCACGTCGGCCTCGGGGGCGCCGGGGCTGGCGGTCATGTTGCAGTGGTCGAAGGGCTCGGTGCTGGCGATCACGCGCGTGCCGCCGGTGGGCAGCGTGCCGTCCAGGCCGAAGGCCAGGTGGTTGCCGGCGATCATGCAGCAGGCATCGACCTCGCCCGCCAGCAGCGCCAGCGCGGCGTCGCGCTCGCCGCCGATGTGGTCGCCATGCTTGCCGCCCAGCACGTCGAAGCGGCGCACGGCGAGGTCGCGGCCCGGCACCAGGCCCGCTTGGCGCAGATGGTGCAAAGGCAACAAGGTGGCCTGCGGCGAATCGATCGCGCCCACGCCCAGCGTGCGGCCGCGCAGGTCGGCCAGGTCCTGCAGCGGGCTGTCGGCGCGCACCACGATCAGCGAGCGCAGGTCGCAGTCGGTGTCGCGCATGGCCAGTGCCTTGACGGCCAGGCCGCGGCTGCGGGCGATGCGCTCGGCGCGCACCCAGGCCAGCGGCGAGTTCCAGGCCAGGTGCAGCGTGCCGTCGAACTGGGCCTGCACCTGGGCCTCGTAGTTCGAATAGAGCACGTAGTCGAAGGCCAGGCCCTGGCGGGCGAACCAGTCCTTGAAGCCTTCCCAGATGGTCACGACCTTGGGCGCGTAAGCCACGGCGCCCATCACGAGGGTAGGTTGAGTCATTGGGGGTTCCCCGATCAGAAGAGCGGCAGGCCGGTGACGGCCTTGCCGATGAAGTCGTAGAGCACGTCCGAGGTGGGTGCCATCACGCTGGCCGCGCGCGCGTCGCGGAACAGGCGTTCGATGCCGGCTTCCTTGCGGAACGCGGCGCCGCCGCACACGCGCATGGCCACGTCGGTCACTTCCAGCGCGGCTTCGGCCGCGGCGACCTTGACCTCCAGCACGCGCAGCATCGCGTCGGGCGAGCCGGCGCCCACGGCGCTGATGGTGCTGTCCACCAGGGCCTGGACCGAGTCCGCGCGCACGCGCGCCCGTGCCAGGTAGGCGCGGATGGTGGGCAAGTCGGCCAGCGAGCTGCCCAGGTGCTGGTGGCGCGTGGCGCCCACGTGCGCCGCAGCGCGGCGGATCGCGCCCTCCATCAGGCCGGTGGAGCAGGACGCGTTCAGGGTCGCGAACCACGGCAGCACGACGCCCATCATGATGTCGAAGCCCTGGCCGTCCTCGCCCAGGCGGGCATCGGCGGCGACACGCACGCCCTGCGCGGTGATGGGGGTGGAGGCGTTGCCGCGCAGGCCCAGGCCGTCGAAGTGGCCGGGCTGGCTCAGGCCGGGCAGCTTGGCATCCACCAGCCACAGCGTGCTGGCCCCTTCGGCGGCCATCGGCCTGCTCGACCAGACGTAGCTGTCGGCCTCGTAGGCGGAGGTGACCCAGCTCTTGCGCGCGTCCAGCACGACCTCGGCGCCATCGGCGCGCGCGCTGCTCACCGGCGCCCAGAAGTGGCTGCGCGACTCGGCCTCGGAGAAGGCCAGCGTGGAGAGATGGCGGCCCTGCGCCACGTCCCGGCGCACCGCCTCGGACGCGAACTTCTCCAGCACCGCCGTGGCGCAGTAGTGCATGCACACCACCATGGCCGTGGAGGGGCAGGTCTGCGCGATGCGCGACACCACCGCGCTGGCTTCACGCAGCCCCAGGCCCTGGCCGCCCACCTCGGCCGCCGAAACGAGGCCGAGCAGGCCGGCCTGGCCCAGCGCGGTGATGACTTCGCGCGGAAAGCGGCCCTCGGCGTCGGTGCGCGGCGCCAGGGGCTCCAGCGTGCCGGCAACGATCTCGTCGAGCACTGCGAGGAAGTTCATGGGATCTCCTTGAGGAAAAGAGGGGCCGTGCGCGCACCGGGGGAGGGCATGACACAGCGGTGTCGGCAGGCTCCGCCGCAGCTTCCGGTCAACAAAGGACGGCATCGGCGGGCGATGCCGATTGGGAAGAAAACATATGCATATATGCATATGAATCTCTTGAATTATAAATTTACAAAATGACTGCGAGTTGACACAACTCATGCGGCTGCCGCCTGAGGTGTTGCAGGGCGACTGTGCGGAACGTCTGCGTGGCCTCTCGCCGCGTGGGCAGCCCTACCGGCATCAGCCCGATCGGTACTTTCACGGTAGCCCGTGGAGAACACGGTGAAGCCATTGGTATGGTGATTGCCACCGTCCTGCCGTCACCGGGCATGCCGGCCGGTTTTCAGCTTCCAGGGAGACACCCATGGCGACCGACTTTGCACAGACAGCCTCGGAGAGCACCGAGGCACACCAGGCCGCCATCGCGGCCATGCCGCTGCAGCTGTTGAACTACTCCGCCGGCATCACGGCACAGGAGGCGGAGGCGCTGAAAGCGGAGGCGCGCAGGCAACTGGGGCGCTTGACCTCCCAACCTTGGCGCATGGAGGACGACCACGCCGTGATGGGCGATGCGTTGCGCGAGGCCGCGCGCCTCCTGGCGATCGACCCCAGCGGCCTGGAGCTGCGGCGCGACCGGCCCGGCCGCCCGCCCGAGCCGGCCGTGGACAAGCGAACCCGGCCGCGCACCATCTGCCTCAACGACGCGCACTGGGAAAAGTTGAAAGCCCTGGGTACTGCCTGGTTGGAGCGCAAGCTGGATGCGGAGCCGGGGGCTTGAGGAGGCTGCAAGCTTGGCTCAAGTAGCGGCCTGGGCCGGAGGGGGCTGCCGCCCGTCCTCGGCCCCGGCATCCGCTGAAACCCGTGGCGCGGTTTCCTCCTCGCGCTGGTCGGCCCGCACCGACTCCACCGCCTGCGGCGCGATCCAGCCGGCGTCCGCCGCGTGGCGGGCTACCGCCAGGCTGTCCGGCACCAGCAGCATCGGCACGCGGGCGCGGCGCACGCCCTCGGCGAGCTGGGCAACGGCGGCGTGGCGGGCGGGGTTGGGATCGACGCTGCGGATGTACACCGCCAGCACCCGCTGCGGATGCGCCCGCACCACCTCGGCGTAGATCTCCGGGTCGTGCTCGCCGCTGTCGCCGATGAGCACGAAGCGCAGCCCGGGATAGGTGCCGAAGATCTGCTCGATGCAGCGCAGCTTGTGCCGCGCATGGTCCAGCGGCTCGAACAGCATGTGGTCGCCGAAGTCCTTGAGCATCAGCGGCCCCTCGGGCAGGCCCTGCAGGCGCAGGAAGTCCGTCAGCGGCGTGTACAGGTTCCACGGGCTGCTGGAGACGTAGAACACCGGGTTGCCCTCGCCACCGGCGGCGCCGCGGTGCAGCGCCCGGTACAGCGCCGAGACGCCTTCGAAAGGCTTGCGGGTGTAGGCGTTGGAGCGCAGCAGCAGCGCCAGCATGCGCAGCCGGTTGCGCACGTCGGACCACAGCACCGTGTCGTCCAGGTCGCTGATCACGCCGAAGCGCGCCGCGGGCGGCGGCACCAGCACGCGGGCGCAGGCCGTCGCCGGCGCCGCGCCGGGGGCCAGCGGCGCCAGCAGCTCCAGCGCGACGGCGTGCCAGCCCGGCTCCAGCGGCGTGCCGGTGTCGATGGCGAGCTGGAAGTGCCCCTCGTCGTCCGCCCGCGTCTCCACCGTGAGCCCTCCCAGCGAGGCCCGCACCCGGGCACGCGCCACCTCGTCGGAGGCCATGCGCCTGTAGATGGCGACCAGGTTGCGCCAAGCCAGGTCGTCCGCCTGCGGGGCGCGGTGCTCCACCAGCCGCAGCACCCGTCCGCCCAGCTGCAGCCGCTGGGGCGTTCCAAAGCCCAGGTACGGGACGATCTCCAGCGGATGCCGGGGCCGCGCGTGGTGCAGCCGGGTGCGGCGCCAGTCGTTGAGCCGGTCGGCGCGCGCCACCCAGCGGCCAATTGCAGGTCGCAGCTTCATGGCCGCGACGAGGCAAGGTTCGTGCCCCGCATGGCGTGAAGAAAAAAGCCCGCCGCCGCGAACCGGTCGCGGCGGCGGGCGTCAACCCGGGCGGGTGGTGTGCATCTGTGCCCGGGGAGGAGGGACTTGTCGTCAGCCGACCTGTACCTCGATGCGCCGCGGCTGGGCGTGGGCCTGCTTCGGGATGCGCAGATTCAGCACGCCGTCGCGCAGCTGCGCCTGGATGGCACCGGTGTCGAGCTCGCGGCTGAGCGTGAAGGCGCGGCGGTAGCGCGGCAGGCGCACCTCGGCGTACAGGGCCTCCAGCTGCTCGGGCGTGGGCGCGGCGACGGTGCCTTCGATCAGCAGCGTGTCGCCCTCGACCTTGAGCTCCAGTTGCTCGCGCGGCACGCCGGGCAGGTCGGCCAGCAGCGTGATGCCGGACTCGTCCTCCAGCACGTCCACGCGCGGCACCATGGCGCGATCGTCCTGGGCCGCCACGCGGCGGGGGCTCTGTTGTTGCGGTTGCTGTTGCACGTTGCCCTCGTTCTGGGTCTGGGTCTGGATGTCGCGGGTGTCACTCATGGCGATGTCTCCCGTGAACTGGTTGCGTTGGTTACGTTGGTTGCGTGGTCACTGGACCTGGATGCGCTGCGGCTGAGCCTCGGCGCGGCGCGCGACGCTCACGTTGAGCACGCCGTCGCGGTAGCGGGCCTGCACCTTGGTCGGGTCGATGTCGTCGGGCAGGCTGATGGCGCGCATGAAGCGGCCGCTCATGCGCTCACGGCTGTACACGCGCGGCTGCTTGCTCCCTTCCTCGCTCTGCGGCAGCGACGACGCGCGCTCGCCGGCGATGGTCAGCACGCCACGGTCGAGGTTGACCTCGAGCTTGGCCGGGTCCAGGCCGGGTGCGAAGGCATAGATCTCCACGCTGGTGGGCGTGCGGCCGACGTTGATGGCCGGGAAGGTGCCGGGCGCAACCGAACGGATGCTCGACGGCTGGCCCACGGGGCCGAACACGTCGTCAAGCTCGCGGCGCAGGCGCTCGAAGTCGCCGAACAGGCCACCGGGGAAGCTCAAAAGGGATCCAAACATTGCTTTGTCCTCCTGCGTCAGTCGGCCCCGTGGCGCCCTTGCGTTGGCGCCCTGCGGGCCGGGATGAGTCCCAGATAGGGCAGCCTCGCGCGGCTTCAAGAGCAATTTTTCAAGCGAGTTGCATCGGGCGCGCCGGGCCCGTCATTCGCCGATGGCCCACCACGCCGGCAGCAGGGCGCGCACGTCCGGGCGCCCGAAGCGGTCGTCGAGCAGGTGCAGCACGCCACGGTCCTCGGGGCCGCGGATCACGCGGCCGGCGGCCTGCACCACTTTCTGCAGCCCGGGATACAGGTACGCATGCTCGAAGCCCGCGCCGAAGCGCCGCTGCAGCAGCGCCCGGAACTGCTCGTTGACCGGGTTGACCTGCGGCAGTCCCAGCGTGGCGATGAAGGCGCCGATGAGCCGCTCGCCGGGCAGGTCGATGCCCTCGCCGAAGGCGCCGCCCAGCACCGCGAAGCCGATGCCGCGCCCGCCCGGCACGAAGCGCTCGATGAAGGCAGCCTGCGCCTCCTCGCTCATGCCGCGCGACTGGCGCCAGGCCGGGATGTCGGGCCGCTCGGCCTCGAAGCGCTGCGCCACCTGCTGCAAATAGCCGTAGCTGCTGAAGAAGGCCAGGTAGTGCCCCGGCCGGTCGTCGTACTGCGCGGCCATGCGCCGCACGATCTGCTCCACCGAGGCCTCGCGGTGCTGCCAGCGCGTGGACAGCCGCCGCGCCACGTGCACGCGCAACTGTTGCGCGGCGAAGGGCGCGGCCACTTCGAGCCGCGCCGTGTCCTCGGGCAGCCCCAGCAGCTGCAGGTGGTGGTGCGGCGGCTGCAGCGTGGCCGAGAAGAGCGTGACGCTGTGGGCCGCCGCCAGCCGCGGCTGCAGGTGCGGCGCGGGCACCACGTTGCGCAGGCACAGCCGCTCGTGCCGGCCCTCGGTGTGCAGATCCAGCAGCGCATGCGGCCCGAAATCCGCCGCCAGCCGGGCGAAGTGCAGGGCGTCGAAGGCGAAGTCCAGCAGCGCCGGGTCGGGCTTGCCGGGGTCCTCCGCCAGGTGCTCCAGCACCGCCGAGGCCGCCAGCTGCAGCGCTTCCACGAAGGGCGCGGGCATCTCCTGCAGCACGCGGTAAGGCGGCGCGGATGGGCGCGGCGCACGGGGCCGGGCGGTGGGGGCGGCGGCCTGGGCAGGCGACGCCGCGGTTTCGCCCGCGTCGCCATCTCCGGCCAGCGCCAGCGAGCCCTGGGCCGGCTGCGCCTGTGGCAGGGGGCTGTCGTCCCCGGGAGCCGCTTCGGCGTCGGTCTCGGCTTCGGCGGACGCCGGCAGCCGCACCGCCTCGCGCCAGCGCCGCTGCAGCCGCTGCAGCGCGCGCTTGAGCTCGCCGCCGCTGCCGCGCTGCAGCGCGCGCCAGGTGGCCGGGTCCAGCTCGGCGGAGTACATGCGCCGTGCGCGCTCGACCAGGTTGTGCGCCTCGTCCACCAGCAGCGCGGTCTTCCAGCCCTGGGCGGCGCTCAGGCCGTGCAGCAGCGCGGTGGTGTCGAACCAGTGGTTGTAGTCGCCGACGAACACGTCGGACCAGGGCGCCAGCTCCAGTCCCAGGTAGTAGGGGCACAGGCCATGGCGGGCCGCCAGCGCGCGCAGCGGCTCGCGCTCCCAGGACGGCAGCGACAGCGCCTCCAGCCGCGCCGCGGGCAGCCGGTCGAAGAAGCCCGCCGCCAAAGGGCAGGAGCCGCCATGGCAGGCCTTGTCCGGGTGTTCGCAGCTCTTCTCGCGCGCCACCAGCTCCAGCACGCGCAGCGGGAACACCGGGGCGGGTGCCGGCGGCGGCTGCGTCTCGCGCAATGTCCTGAGCGCCTCCAGCGCCAGGGCGCGGCCGGAGGTCTTGGCGGTGAGGAAGCACACGCGGTCGATGCCCTGGACCGGCAGCGCCTTGAGCAGCGGGAACAGCGTGCCCACCGTCTTGCCGATGCCCGTGGGCGCCTGCGCCAGCAGGCAGCGGCCGTCGCGCGCGGCACGGTACACGGCCTCGGCGAGCTGGCGCTGTCCGGGGCGGAAGGCGGCATGCGGGAAGGCCAGCGCCCGCAGTGCCGCGTCACGTGTGGCACGGTGGGCCGCTTCCTGCCGCGCCCAGTGCTCGAAGGCGGCGCAGGCCGATCGCAGCTCGGCTTCCAGCGCCTCGGCCGTGCAGCGGCGGGTGAGGACGGTTTCCTGCCGGCTGCCCAGCTCCAGGTAGACCAGCGCCAGCTCCACATCGGCGCAGCCCTGCTCGCGGCACAGCAGCGCGCCATAGACCATGAGCTGCGCCCAGTGCAGCGCGCACACGCCGGGCGGTTGGCGTTCGAGCCGGCCGCGGTAGGTCTTCACTTCCTCCAGCCGGTGCAGCGCGGGGTCGTAGCCGTCGGCGCGGCCACGAACGCGCAGGTCGCCCACGTCGGCCTGCAGCGGCAGCTCGCGTCGGTAGCCCGGGCCGCGGCGCGAAGCCACCAGTGCATGGCCCTCGATGCCCTCCTGCGCCGTGGGGCCGCCGCTCAGGCGCTGGTCCAGGTCGCCGCGGCGCAGCCCGAACTCGCACAGCGCGCGCACGGCGACGGTGTAGAGCGGCTCATCGGGGGACTGTGTAGGCATACAGGCTGGATTGTCGCCGGGGCGGGGGAGGGCTTTTGACGGCTGCTGCGGCTGGTCTATCGCCGTGCGGGGAAGCTTGTTGGGCAGCGGCCGAAGCTGGTCCGGCTCACCCTTTACTTCGTCATTCCCGCGAAGGCGCAGTGCTGTCCGGGGAAAGTCGAAGCGTTTGCGCAGGACGAAGTACGGGCGTCCACCCCGCTACTTCGTCATTCCCGCGAAGGCGGGAATCCAGGCGGCCCCACGTCGGCACGAAGCCTGGGCGCAGCGAACCAGGACTTAAGCCGCGGCGTTCAACCCGATCTGCTGGCGGCGGCTTGTGGGCCGCCTGGACTCCCGCCTTCGCGGGAGTGACGAATCAAGGGGGCGAAGCAACTCGGCTCACGAGATGCCACGGCCTGGAAATTTCCCCGGACACCAGTGCGCGAAGGCGGGAACCCAGGCGGTCCCCAAGCCGGCCGCAGGCTGCGTGGGCAGCGCACAGGTGGCTTTCGTGCCTTGTTCGCTGCACCTGTGCTTCGCTCTGGCGTGGGGCCGCCTGGGGCCCCGCCCCCGCCTACGCGGGGGCAGGCTCTGCGCGGGGATGACGAAGTAGAAGAGCAGCCGCCTGTGCTTCGTCCTGCATAAACGCTCCAACGTTCCCCGGACAGCACTGCGCCTGCGCGGGGATGACGAAGCAAAAAAGCTGCCACACGTACTTCGTCCGGCAAAGGAGTCCTGGCTTCTTCCACCTACCAGTAAGACTGGCCACCCCGTCCCGCTGGCCACCTAAGAACCGAGGCGGACAATCCCCTCCGCGCCGAGCTCCGGGCTCCACCGCCCGCCTACCGCTCCCGCCCGCGCCATGCATCTCCCCCGCCCCCTGCTGCTCGAACCCCAGGCCTCGCTGCGCCGCTACGCGGGCGAGTACCCGGCGCACGCGCACGCACATGCGCAGGTGCTGGTGGGGCTGCAGGGCTGCCTGCAGCTGGAGCTGGACGGGCATGCCGCCTTCGTCGATGCGGCCAGCGCGCTGATCGTCCCGGCCGGCGTGGCGCACGCCTTCCTGGCCGAGGCACCGGTGCGCATGCTGGTGGTCGATGCCCCGGCCGGTATCGGCGCGCTGCAGCGCATCCGCCGCTTCACGCCGCCGCCGGCATGGAAGGCTCGGCCGGCCGAGGCGCTGGATGTCCCCGCGCTCCTGGCCGCCCTGGGCGAAACCCCCACGCTGCTGGCGCGCCGGCGGCTGGACCTGGCGGCACTGGAGGCCGCGGTCGCCGCGGCGCCGGCGGCCGACTGGTCCACGCCGCGGCTGGCCGCCCTGTGCTGCCTGAGCCCGCAGCGCTTCCACGCCCGCTTCGCCGAGCTCACCGGCCAGCCACCCGCGGCCTGGGTGCGCGCACGCCGGCTGGACGCCGCCGAGCGGCTGCTGCGCGCCGGGCTGTCGCTGGAGGCCGCGGCGCTGCAGGTGGGCTACGCGACGGCCAGCGCGCTG
>Ga0065721_10052380_pt1 | contig 12066 bp, 13 predicted proteins | sample Mesricmetagenome_FD_59108 | JGI IMG/M metagenome (GOLD analysis project Ga0065721, IMG submission 59108) | Mesophilic microbial community from rice straw/compost enrichment Sample: eDNA_1 v2 (version 2) | ecosystem: Engineered > Solid waste > Grass > Composting > Bioreactor | place: USA: Davis... | reverse complement strand
CCCAGAGCCGCGTTTCGACGGGCCTGAAGGTCCAGAGCGCCAAGGACAACGCGGCGTATTTCTCGATCGCGACCACGATGCGCGGCGACTCGGCCGCCTTCAACGCGATCAGCGAGAACCTGTCGATCGCCGGCGCGTCGGTCTCAGTTGCCCGTCAGGGCGTCGAGGAAGTCGGCAAGCTGGCACAGCAGATCCTCGAGCGCGTCTCCTTCGCACAGGCTGACGAGTCCGTGGACAAGTCGCTCATCCAGGCCGAAATCGACGACCTGGCGAGCCAGATCGACACCGTGCTGAAGCAGTCGTCCTACAACGGCCAGAACCTGCTCGACAGCACGGACACCAAGACCATCGTCACGGGCGTGACCCGCGACGGAGGCACCTACGCCACCACCAGCTTCACCTTCGAAGAAGTCGACATGGGCGCTATCCACACCGCCCTGGCCGGCATCGACGTCGAGGGAGCTGCCGACGCCGCCGCTCTCGGCGCCCTGATGACCACGGTCGAGGGCGAGATCGCCAAGATCACCGACGCGGCTTCCAAGCTCGGCACGGTGGAGCGCCGCATCGAGGGCCAGCAGGAGTTCGTCTCGAAGCTGGTCGACAAGTTCGACGCGGGCGTTGGCGCCCTGGTCGACGCGGACATGAACAAGGAGGCGGCCCGCCTTTCGGCCCTCCAGGTTCAGGAGCAGCTCGCCACCCAGGCGCTCTCCATCGCCAACCAGGCGCCGCAGTCGATCATGTCGCTGTTCCGTTAAGCCGGAGCGCGGCCCTGAGACCGGGAGGGGCAGGCTGAACCGCCTGGCCCTCCCGTTTTTGTTGTGACGAAGCCTGGACAGGAGAACCGAGATGGGCGCACGGGCATACCAGCAGACCATGCAGAGCATCGCCGAGCCGAGGGATTCGGAGGCGAAAGTATTCTCAGCGGTGACAGGAGGGCTGGAGCGGCACAAGGAAGAGGGCAGGAAGTCCCCGCTGCTGAAGGAGTGGCTCGCGCGCAACCAGAAGCTTTGGAACGCGCTTCGCACCAACGTCTCCACCACCGAGAACCAGCTCCCGGCGGACCTTCGCGCCCGCCTGCTTTCGCTCTCCATGTGGGTCGACAGGCACACCGCCGCCTTCCTGCGCGGCGAGGCAGAGATCGACGACCTGATCGCCGTTAACCGCGCCGTCGCGGCGGGCTTGGCGGGAGCGCGCTGACATGGCCCTACGCATCCGCCTCGCCCCCGGCGAACAGCTCGTCGTCAACGGCGCCGTTCTCCAGAACGGAGACCGCCGCAACGTCATCTCCATCATGAACCCTGCCAGCGTGCTGCGCGGGCGCGACGTCATGAAGGAGGAGGAAGCGGTCACGCCCGTGTCGCAGGCGTACTTCCTCGTGCAGTCCGTCCTCATCGCGTCCGGCGCTGACCGGGCAGGCGTGCGCTCGGAGGTGCTCGAGGCGCTCGCCTCCATTGCCGCCGCCGCGGCGACCGAGGAGGAGAGGGGGCTTGCCATCGAGGCCGCCAGCCAGTTCAGTTCGGACGACTACTACAAGTCGCTCGCGGCTCTCCGTGCCATGCTGCCGATCGAGGCGACCCGGCTGCAGGGAGCCTGAGGCCATGTCCTCTCTCCTCGGCCTCCAGGTCGTCTGGAACTCCTATGACAGCCAGATGAAGGCGCACCGCGCCTCGCCCTTGACCGCCAGGGAATCCGACGCGGTCAGGGAGGCTGCTTCGTCCATCCGCAGCGTCGACGACCTGGTGAAGAACCGGAAGGTGTTCGACTATGTCCTCAAGGCGTACGGCATGGAGGACCTGCCCTATCCGGCGATGATCCGAAAGCTCCTATCGGAGGACCCGAAGGACCCGAAGTCGTTCGCCAACTCCTTCGTCGACCTCCGCTACCGCGAGTTCGCCAAGGACATGGGATTCGGCGGCGACAAGGCGGGCAACTTCGGCGACGCGGCCTGGGTCGACAGGCTGGTCGCCCGCTACGAGACCGTTACCTTCGAGGAGAAGAAGGGGCAGGACGATCCGACGGTAAGGCTTGCCCTCTACTTCGAGCGGAAGGCCTCCTCCGTCGAGAGCTGGTATTCGGTCCTCGGCGACAAGGCGATGGCCGAGGTCGCCATGAAGGCCATGGGCCTGCCGCAATCGGTGATGCTGGGCGACATCGACAAGCTCGCCGCCACGCTGGAAAAGCGCATGCCCGCCGCGGACTTCAAGGATCCCGCGAAGCTGAAGACCTTCCTCCAGCGCTACGCGATCATGGCGGGGTCGGAACAGGCGCCGTCGGCGAGGAGCGCTGCTGTGGCCATGCTCTACCAGTCCACAGGGGCTACGGGGCGAACATTCGTCAACATCGATCCCGCCATGCTGGCCGAGGTAGGGCGCATGAGGCTCTCGCTCTAGCGCGATCGCCGGAGCTTGATTCCGGCCACGGACGACGGCTACCTTCGATCCACGACGTCCCGCCGCTCCCGGCGGGGCAGCCCCAGCGCCAGGCCGTGCCGGCGACTGTTTTTTTCCTTCGCGCGGGAGCATCGGGGGGACGCGTCCGGATGGCGCCGCGCGTCGTGGAAAGGGAGACGCCCGCGTGATCAGGATCGTAGGCAATGCCTCCGCGCTGGCCGCGGACGACGTGGTCGGGAAGATCGTCTTCAAGGAGAACGCCTTCAATTGGCCGGGCTTCGGCAGCCCGCGTCTCGCGACCTCGGTCTCGAAGAGCCGCGTCAACCTCGCCAGGCTCGGGACGCGGTGGGATGCGGAACTGGGCCAGCACGTCATCGTCGGAATGGGCGACGGGGAGAGCGACGGCTACATGTCCATCGGCAGCGTCGCCTGCATCTGCGACTCCCTCACCGAGGCGAACCACGTGCTCGCCGTGACGCGGCAGAACCACCGGGACCTCAACGAGTACGAGAGGCAGGCGAAGGAAAGGCTCGGCAGGCTGCACGGGGTGACCGAGGACGACCTGCTGCCCGCCGGCGGGCCTCGGCCCTGACCTGCGGCCGCTGGGCCCGGGCGTCTCCGCGCGCTATCCTGGGCGATGCGGACGGCCGTTCCACCGGGTCCTGCCCGGGCCGTCAGCATGAGCCGCGAGGCTCTTTCCGGGGCATGCCCCGGTGGCGGTAGCCGCGGCGGGATCCGTAGCCACTGGCGCGGGTCCCGCCGTTCCTCCCGAGCCGCTCCGTCAGGCCTCCAGCGTGACCCGGCGCGCGGCCGAGAGGTCGACCGACAGGCGGGGGTCGCTGAATACCTTGACCGTGATCTCCGCCCGGGCCGCGTTTCCGGCGGCCTCCGCCGCGGCGCGGATCGCCGCCTTGGCGTCCTGGCCGGGCTCTGTCTCTGCGTTGACGACGATCTCGAAGGACTCGGGCGTGCCGAAGGCCTTCACCTGGACCATGCCGTAGGCTTCCGTCGGAGTCTCGAGGATGAACCGCGACACGCGGCCCGACGGTTCCTCGGGCAGGGCGAACAGCGCCCAGGTCATCCCGGAGCCGGAGAGGACCGGAAACTGCCTGGCCTTCCAGCGGCCCATGCCGGGCAGGTCTACGGAGGCTTCGCGGGCGATGGTGCGCCAGACGTCGTCCGCGGCGGGCTTGGCGGCGCCAAGCCACGTTCCCGCGTCGCCGCGCGCCAGGCTCGCCAGCATGAAGGCCATGGCCATCGCGGCGGCACGGTCGCCGTCGAGGTCGGGCACGAGGCAGAGCGCCCGGGCCGCCATGAACGGGTCTTCCCTGCCGCGGACCTTGATCACGGTGTCGAAGAGGGCGTCGGCGGCCGCGCGGTGGGCCGAGACCGGGTCGGCCTTCGGCTTCGACTCCGAGACGTAGCGGCCCGGAATGACGGGTCCGAGGCCGTCGTCGAGATGGGCGGTCACGTGCTTGGGACGGCGGGAGGCCTGCAGGACGAGGATCGCTGTGCCGGGGACGTCGCCGGGCCTGAGCAGGGCGTGCTGGCCGTTCCCGACGGCCGTCCCTTGCGGCAGCTTCGCGATGATTTCCCCTAGCTTGCTTTGGAACACGGCCACGCCTCCGCGGAAGGCGTTCACCTTGACGGAAAGCCCGAGCGCGTCTGGTCCGGCGAGAATGAACTCGTCGGGCGCGGTGATGATCTGTGCCGTAACGGTGCTCATGCGCGACTCTCCTAGTCGATCATCCTGTCGTCTTCAGACCTGGCCTTGAGCACGATCTCCCCGGCTGCCTCGAGGCGCTTGGCGGTGCGCAGCACCTCGTCCTGGGCTGCCTTGACGTCGCGCAGGCGCTGCGGCCCCATCAGCTGGATTTCGTCACGCATGATGTTGGCGACGCGCTCGTTGACCGACGAGTAGAAACGCTCCGAGACCTCGGCGGGCGCGCCTTTCAGCGCCATGGTCATCACCTCGCGCGGAACCGCTGCGACGATGGCTCCGGCCGCAGTCAGGTCGACCCCCGCGAGGTCGGCGAAGGTGAACATGAGGTTCTGGATGCGGGCCGCGTCCGTCGGTCGTTCCCTGCCGATCGAGCCGAGCACGGTCTCGGAGACCTCGCCCTTCGTGCGGTTGAAGATTTCCGCCAGCAGCGTGGCCGGATCGGAGGACAGGCCGCCCTGGCCGTAGTTGGCCATGAACTCGCCCTGCAGGATGTGTTCGATCTCGGTGATCGATTCGCGCGGGACGGAATCGAGGTCGAGCATCCTGCGGACGACCTCGACCGTGAACGGGCCGTCGAACGCCTCGAAGACGCGGGCAGCGTAGTCGGGCGCAAGGCGGGACAGTACCACCGCGGCCGTCTGCGGACCTTCGCCGACGAGGTAACCCGCCAGCGCTGCGGGATTGATGCTCGAGAGCTTCTCCCAGGTGGTGCGGCCTGCCGGGGCGCGGATTTCCTGCATGATCGAGGAGACGCGGTCTTCCGGCAGGAACTTGGCGAGCATGCGCTCTGCGGTCCTGATCGAGCCGACCATTACCTCGCCCTCGGCGATCTTCGACGAGAAGACCCTGCATGCGTCGGCGACGAGAGGCGCGGGGACCTTGCCGATCGTGGCCATGGTCCGCGTGACGGCGATCAGCTCCGGCTGGTCCATCTGCTCCAGCAGGCGTCCGGCCCGCTCCTCGCCGAGGATGAGCAGGATGACCGCTGCCTTGTCGATGCCCGGGAGGCCGGTGAAACCGCCTGCCTGGCGTGCCGCGACGTCGATTGCTGGCCTCATTTGCTGTCAGTTCCCTGCTTCCGGTGCTTCATGGTCTCGATGATGGCGGCTGCCGCGGCGAGGAGGGCGGCCGCGGGAGGAATGTCGCCCGGCCCTGCCTGGGCAAGGATTCCCGCGAGCCTTGCTGTTTCTTTCGACGGTTCGGGCTTCTCAGGCATAGGACCTCGCTAGCGACCCGGCGACGAGGTACCAGCCGTCGACGAGCACGAAGAACACGATCTTGAAGGGAAGGGAGATCATGACCGGGGGCAGCATCATCATGCCCATCGACATGAGGATCGCCGACACAAGGAGGTCGATGACCAGGAAAGGGATCATCAGCAGGAAACCGATCTCGAAGGCCCGCTTCAGTTCGGAGATCATGAAGGCGGGAACGAGGACGCGTAGCGACGGCCGCTCCGCCGTCTGGCCTTCCGTGCCGCGGGTCCACGCGCGGGAGTCCGCCTCGCTGTCGCGCTGGGTCCTGAAGCCTGACACGTCTCCCGCGGCCAGTCGCTCGAACAGCTCGATGTCCTTGGCCCTGACGTTCGCCTCCATGAAGTCGCGCAGCGGGCTGACCATCAGCTCCATTGCGGCTTCCTCGCTGATTTCGTCGTCGATCAGCGGGCGCAGGCCTTCCGTCCACGCCTTCTCGAGGTGCGGCTGCATCACGAAGAAGGTCAGGAACATGGCGAGCGAGGTGATCACCATGTTGGGCGGGGATCCCTGCAGGCCCATGCCGGTGCGCAGCATGGAGAGCACCACCACGATGCGGGTGAAGCTCGTGCACATGATTACGATGCCGGGCGCGACCGTCAGGAGGCCGACCAGCAGGAAGCCCTGGACGATGCGGCCCGTCAGGGAAGTGCCTTCCCCGGCGTCGATGGAGATCGTCTGGGCTACCGCCGGAGAGGCCGCGACGAGCGCGGCAATCGCGGCGAGGGCGATTGTGCGGGCTGCCTTCACGCGCGCCCCCGGACGATCTCGACGAGGCTCACGCCGATCCGGCCGTCGTCGAATACGGTAAGCTCGCCTTTCGCCAGGACCTTGCCGTTGACGGTCACGTCGACGAGGTCGCTGGCCTTTCGGTCAAGCTCGACGAGCTGTCCCCGCCTGATCGCCATGACGTCGCGGACCGTCATCTGCGCCTGGCCTACGATCACCTGCACGGCCATGGGCACGTCGAGGGCGGCCTCGGCCGCGGTGGAGGGGCCTTCCTGGGGGAGGCCGGTCTCGTCGAGGGGGGAGACGGGCGCCGCCGATGCGGAGGCCGCGGTCTTGGGGTCCTGGGTGTCCATGTCGGTCTTACCTTTCGTCATGCCGTTCACGCGCCTTCCTGAATCCATGCCCGGAGCACGGCTGCCGCCTCGTCGGGGTTGTCGTCGACCAGCTCATGCAGCTCCTGGAGCAGCATTTCCCTGTTCTGCTGGGGAACCGATTCCGACGGTTGAGCCACGGCCTGCGCGATTTCCGCCGCGGCTGCCTCGGGGACCGCATGCGTCGCCGCAGCAGCCGCGGCTGCGGCCGGGATCGGGGCCTCCGTCAGGAAGCGCATCAGCGGACGGACCACGAAAAGGAAGGCGAGCACGATGGCGAGGCCTGCCACGAGCCATGCTCCGATCTGGCCTGCGTTGGCGGCGAGAAGGTCGGCCGCGTCCACGGATCCGTCGGAACCGGCCTCTGGGGCCTCGGCGAAACGCAGGCTTTCGACGCTCACGGCATCCCCGCGCCGCTCGTCGTAGCCGACCGCGGTCTTAACGATCTGCTCAAGGCTGCGAAGCTCTTCGGGGGTGCGGGCGGCATAGGTGCGGGTGCCGTCGGCGGCCGTTTCGTAGGCGCCGTTGACGAGGACTGCCACCGAAATCCTGCGCAGGGAGCCCGCCTCGGCCACGCGCTCGAGGACCTCCTTGGATATCTCGTAGTTGACGGTCTCCTCGATGCGCTCGGAAGTCGACGCGTCCCTGGACTTGCCTTCGCCGAAGAGGAGTTCGGAGCCGGGCAGGTTCTGTTGGACGGTGACGGGAGCGTCCTGGCCGCCTTCGGAGCTGCGCTGGCGGTCCTCGACCGTCTGGGTCGAGCGCACGACGCGGCCGTTGGGGTCGAAGCTTTCCTTGCGAAGGACCTCGCGGGCGGTCTCGAGTTCCACCGATACGCCGACACGGACGTTTCCGGCGCCGAGGCGGGCGGTGAGGATTTCCTCAACGGTGCGCTGAAGGCGCTCTTCCATCGTGGACTTGCCGTCCTTGCCTGCGGCCTCGCCGTCGCCGTCGGAGAGCAGGATGCGGCCGTCTGAATCGGTGATGGTGACGGAGGATGGCTTGAGGCCCGGAACGGCGGAGGCGACGAGGTGGCGGACGGCGCGCGCCTGCGTCGGCTCGAGCGACAGTCCGCCCTTCATGCGCACCATGACGGAGGCCGTGGGATCGGGAGCGGCGCGCGAGAAGGACTCGCGGTCGGGCAGCACGAGATGCACGCGCGCCGAATCGACGCCCTTGATGGTCGACACGGTGCGGGCTAGCTCGCCCTCCATGGCGCGCAGCCTGTTCACCTTTTGCATGAACGTGGTGAGTCCGAAGCCGTCGGCCTTGTCGAACAGTTCGTAGCCGACGCCGGGGGTGCTGGGCAGTCCCTTCTCGGCGAGAGCCATGCGGACCCGGTCGGCGTCGCCTCGCGGCACCGACACCGCCGTGCCGCCGTTGGACGGTACGGCCTGGATGCCCATCTGTTCCACCGCGGCGAGGACCTGGCCGGCGTCCGCCGGATCAAGGCCTGCATACAGCACGGTCATGTCCGGGCGGGTAGCGAACCACGCGACGGAAGCCACCATGGCGGCCGTCATGAGCGCGGCGGCGGCGGCCGCGATGAGCTTGCGCGGCCCGAACGATTTCAGAAGCTCGATCAGTTTGGACATCCGTGCTCCGGGGAGGCGGCTCAGTAGGAGTTTCAGGGCCTCGCCCGGGCGGCGGGGCCTGTCCTTCGTAGGGGACGAATCCTAACGAATCCTTACTCGGAACAAGACTGAATCCTTGCCATTTAAGGACTCGTTCAGCGGCTGTGATTGCCCGTTGCGCGGACAGCGAAGGACACATAGTCTCGCCCCCGTTAGTCGAAGGATTCATGGATGACAGCGGGCACGGACATCATCGGACGGAAGCGTTTTCCTCTTAAGGCGATCGTGGGGGCATTCATGTCGGCCTGCGTGGCCGGCGCGGCGGGTTTCGCCTTCTACGTCATGGAGCCTGCCGACGACGTGATGCGGATAGAGGGAATGGTGTCGAACCTGTCCGGAGGCGGCATGGTGAAGCTCTCCCTGTCGGTCGTCATGGAGCACGGCACTGCAGGCGAGGGGGCCGAGGACAAGGCGCGCGACTTCATTCTCGGGCACCTGAGGGGAGTCTCGAAGTCACAGCTGGACGGCGTGCAGGGGATAGAGGGCCTCAAGGCGGCCGCCACCGAAGGCCTCAGGGGTGCGACGGGTGGCGCGGTGAAGGAAGTGCTCATCCGGGAGTTCGTGGTCAATGGCTAACTTGGCGAGGAACATCGTGGCCCGCGGGCAGGAGGCCGTCGCGGCGATGTCGGGTTCCGCCCTGTCGTCCTCCGAGGGCATTCCGGCGCTCGCCAACGTCGCGGAGCGCTTCGCCATGCTCCTGCCGGTCGCGGCGAGGCAGTCCTCGCTTCCGGTCATGGTCGCTTCGGACCATTCGGTGCGCACCATGCGCTACGGAGCGGCGGTGGACGAGTTGCCCAGGACCAGCGTCTCGGCGGTCGCGGTCGCTCCCGAGCTGGGCGCTCCATTCCTCATCGCCCTTGACGGGAACCTGGCGCGCCTGCTCCTGCATTCCATGATGGGCGGTCGTCCGGCCACGGCGGACACGTCCTGGAAGTCGTTCACCCACATCGACAGGCGAATCTCCGCGCGCTTCATGGACAAGCTGCTTGGGGCGCTGGCCGAGGCCTTCGCGCCTTACGCCAAGGTCTCGCCGAAGGTCGAGACAGTCGACGCGCAGGCTCCTGCGGCCGCCGTCCTGCCGCGGGTCAGCCCTGCCACCGTGATCACCGTCAGCGTCCGGGCGGAGAGGGAGACGGGCAGGATCACGGTCGTCATCCCGCGCTCCGCGCTCGATTCGGTCAGGAACGCCCTCGATCAAGCCGGATCAGGGGAGGGAGCCGCCGAGACCGGATGGGTTTCCGGCGTCCGCGAGACCGCGTCGGGACTCCCGCTGTCGGTCGAGGCGGTCCTCGGATCGACGGAAGCGCCGTTGCGCGAGGTGCTCGAATGGAAGCCGGGCACGATGATCGTGCTGCAGCCTCCGGGAGAGGCCGGCGCGAGCCTTGTCTGTTCGGGAACCACCGTCGCCCGGGGAAAGACGTGGCAGGCCTCAGGCAGGCGCGCGCTGCTCGTGTCGGGAGACGTGATCGGAGACAAGGCCGGATAACCTGCCGTTAACGAGGAGAACCCGTGATGTTCAGTTTCGAGATGGTGGCCGAGGTGGCGACGCTTGCCGCGCTCGGCTTCGTGGGAGCCAAAATGTTCATCGACGACCGCAGGGCGCGGACGCGCGAGGATACGCTCGCTTCCGCGCTCGAAGCCGCCGCCGCCGCCAAGCGGGACATGGTCGTGCTCGTCGCGATGGTCCGCAAGGAGGCTGACGGGCTGAAGGCGATTGTCGAGGCGGCTGCGAACGCGGGCGAGGAAGCCGCGCGCGCAAGGACCGCCGCTTCCTTCGAGGCGGCCCGCGCCGATTCCCTCATAAAGGAGCTGCAGGGGGCGGTGTCCGCTGCCGACCGTTCGTGCGACCGCCTGTCTGGCCTCGTGAAGGAGGCCGCGGCGGCCGGAAAGGCGCTGGTGGGCGAGGAACAGCCCGCAGTCATCGAGGATCCCGTCCCGGCTCCCGAAAGCAAACAATCCTCCAAGGTGGTGAAACTCGTGAGGCGCGGCAAATGATCAGGTGCCGTGCAGCCTTCGTGGGAATCTCGCTGTTCGCGCTGGCCGCGGGGGCGAAGACCGTGTCGCTGGCGGAGACGCAGGCCCCGCGCTTCGATCAGTTGCGCGTGATTGAGAACGTTTCGGCCGTTCCTGCCCGGGCCGAGCCAGAGACGGTCGGGGCAAAGGCCGACGATCTCGAAGCTCGCGAGAAGGCGCTCGCCGAGCGCGAGGAGCTGCTGAAGGCCTACGAGGCCAAGGTCGCCATGCAGGTCGAGGAGATGAAGGCGATCCGCGACGAGCTTGCCAGCCAGCGTGCGGCCATCGCCGGGCAGGGAGACGAGGACCGGCGCAAGCTCGCCTTCATGTACGGGAACATGAAGGCCCGCGATGCGGCGGAGATCCTGACCGCGCTTCCCATGGAAACCGTCGTGGGAATCATCGACAGCATGAGTGACGTGCAGGCCACGGCGCTGATGGGCGCGATGCCGCCTGACCTGGCCGGGGCCGTGACCAAGGCCCTCCTCGATCGGACGAAGGAACGGTGACGGCGCGTCCTGCGCCCCTCAGGCAACCGACGATGTGACAGGCGAAGCCGCGATCCGGAAACGTGTCGCGGCTTCGCCTGTTCCCGTCATTGGCGCCCTACTTGCCCGTCACGGTCCAAACGAAGGTCTTCGTGACGCCGTTGTAGGTGGCATTCAGCGTCAGATTCTTGCTCGTGCCGACGGCAGGGGCGTTCATCCTGAGCGCGATCGTGTTGCCGAGGGAAGCGGCCTTTGTCTCGCCCGGCACCGCATACATGTCCTGCGACCCTCCAGTGTTGCCGTCGCATATCCAGTTCGAGTTCGCCGAAGGCTTGTCGTCCTTGCAGACGTAGAGGTACGGCAATACGGCGTTCTCGGGATTCGTAATCCAGAGCGTCACTGCCTGGCCTGCGACAACGTCTGGGAAGATGTCCGTCAGGTAGACGGTCTTGCCCGTGTAGTTATATGCCGGGTGGGTGTCCAGGTAGGGCTTGTGGGTGACGGCCATCGTGCCCGCCGATGCCGTGATTGCTGGGAACAGCGGTTCTTCCCCGATGGTGATCGAGAAGTCCGCGGACGAGGTGCCACGCCCGAGAGTGTCCTCTACGCTCAGCACGTAGCCGCTGTAATGGCCTTCGCTCCCCGCGGCAGGCGTTCCCGATATGGTTCCCGTCGCCGGGTCCAGGGTTAGCCCCGGCGGCAGGGGCTTGTTCAGCGAGTAGACGTCGCCCGTCTTCTTGTACAGGACGGTCGGGGTCTGCGGCGCCATGGGGACCGTGGCGATAAGATCGATGGCCGACGGCATGCTGGTGATCGTCGGAACCAGGCCGTTGTCCAGCACCTCGACGAAGAATGGCGCGGAGGTCGCCGTGTCGCCGAACGAGTCGGTCACCGTGACGGCAAGTCCTTCGAAGCGTCCGACCTCGGTGGGCGTTCCGGTGAGCTGGCCAGCCGGCGAGAATCCCATGCCCGCAGGCAACGTCCCGGAGATTGAATAGGCAAGTGCTCCGATGCCGTAGTCGGCCGTGACCGGGCGCGTCGGGGTCATTGTCGCGTTGACCGTGGCGTAGACGGGCTTGGGCACGAGCCGCAGCCGCGGCATGACGTTGATGGTGATCGGTTCGGCCGTGACCCGGTTGGTCGAATCGGTCACGTTCAGGTGGACCGTGTATTCGCCTGCGTCTGCGATCGTTCCGGAGATCACGCCCGTGTCGTGGTCCACGGCGAGCCCGATGGCCTCGGCTTCGGGCGACCAGAAGTAGACATCGCCGAACGTGTTTGCGACGCCAGGAACGGCCGCGGTGAACGGAAAACCTTCCTTCCAGGTGAGGTTCGACGTCGACAGGATGATGGGCTGTCCGTCCATCTGGACGCTGACCTGCAGGGGGCCGACGTATGCGACGCCGCCAACGGCGTCCTCGGCGACGAGGACGATGCCGCTCCAGGTTCCGAGCGTGGTGGGGGT
>Ga0065721_10052379_pt1 | contig 12067 bp, 12 predicted proteins | sample Mesricmetagenome_FD_59108 | JGI IMG/M metagenome (GOLD analysis project Ga0065721, IMG submission 59108) | Mesophilic microbial community from rice straw/compost enrichment Sample: eDNA_1 v2 (version 2) | ecosystem: Engineered > Solid waste > Grass > Composting > Bioreactor | place: USA: Davis... | reverse complement strand
CAGACGAGCCCGCCGCCAGCGCGGCGCCGGCCGACCCCGCGCCCGACGCGCCGGAGTACCTGCCTCCCATCATCGAGGCGCACGAGCCGACCCAGGTCGCGGATGCGCCAGCGCGTCCGCGGCCGGTCGCCTCGGGGCGTGCGTCCGCCGCCCGCGACGAAGACCCGCTCTTCTCGGACGCCGACATTGTTCAGATGTGGCGCACGCTCCCCCGGCACATTCAGCTTTTGGTGGGCATGAAGAGCGAAGAGGCGGAGGTCGCGCAGAAGTACTACACCCGCAACTTCAAGGAGTCGCGCGGGCAGCTCATCGAGCGGCTTCTTGACCCCACCCTCACCCTGGAAGACACCGCGCGCGTGCTCGGCGTGTGCCCGACCACCGTGCGCCGCTACACCAATCGCGGCGTCCTCCCGCACCACCGGACCGTGGGGCAGCAGCGCCGCTTCCGCCTGTCGGATGTGCTCGCGTTCCTGGAGCGGCAGCAGCGCGCCCGCAAGCGCCGCGCCGAGAAGACTGCGGAGGCGCTGGCCGCGCGCCAGAACCTGGGAGCCGAAAACGCGAAGGTCTGAGCGTCCCGCCGCCGCTGGCCGCCTCGTCAATGCCACCTCAGGCGTGGTTCTGGCGGCGCGGGCGCGGCTCGCCTCCGGCTTCTGGGAGCAGTTGGTGGGCCTGATCGGACAGGCGCCCGACCCGGAATTCGCCCTCGGCCTGCCCGGGTGCTGTCAGGTCCACACTGCGCTCCTCGCCCTCCCTCTGGATATCGCATTCTGCGACGAGGCGGGGCGGGTCGTGCGTCTGGTGGCGGCGCTGGCGCCCTGGCGCATCAGCCCGCGGATTCCCGCCGCGGCGGTCGCCTGGGAGATGCCCGCCGGCTGCCTGGCAGGACGGGTGCGGGCGGGCGACGTTCTCCTCAGGGACGGGGTATAATCGGGCATGCGCGTAGCGCTGTTCACCGAAAGCTTCGACCCCGTTATCAACGGGGTTTCTACCTCTGTCAAGACTCTGGCTGCGGAGTTGGTCCGCGCAGGACACGACCCGGTCATTATCGCGCCGCGCTACCCGGACTACGAGGACGTGGACTCCGCCTCGGACGGGATTGAGGTGCGCCGTCTGCCCTCCTGGCGCACGCTGCTGAACCCGGAGAACCCCTTCGCCTACCCACCTACGGGCCTGTACACCCCGCGCGCCTACCGCGACGGCGGCTTTGCGATCGTTCACACCCAGCAGCCGTTCGGGATGGGACTGCACGGTCGCGTCTGCGCCCGGCGCAGCGGCGCGGCGCTGGTCTCTACCTTCCACACGCTCTACCAGCAGTACGTCCACTACGCCCCGTTCGCCCCGCCGCAGCTCGTGCGCGCGGTCGTCTCCCGTCACCTGGGGCGCTACTACGCCTCCTGTGACGCCGTTGTGGTGCCGTCGCGCGCCGCCGGCCGGGTTCTGGAAGGGCTGGGCGTCCCGTCGGGTCTGCTGCATGTGGTCCCGACCGGGGTGCCCGCCACCCCCTCTGTCATGCCGGCCGCGGTGGAGCAGATGCGCAAGACCTTCTCGCTGCCGCCCCATGCGCCGGTGCTGCTGTACGTCGGGCGTCTGGCGCGCGAGAAGAGTATGAACCTGCTGATTGACGCCTTCGCGCGTGTTTCGGCCGCGCACCCGAAGGACGACCCGGCGACGCACCCGATTCTGCTGATTGTTGGGAGCGGGCCGGACCTCGGTCGCTGCCGTGACCGCGTCCGGCGCGTCGGCATGGAGGCGTACGTTCGATTCGCGGGGTTCCTCAAGCGCTCGCAGCTTGCGCCGGTGTACGCCGCCGCGACCCTCTTTACCTTCCCCTCCGCCACAGAGACGCAGGGGGTGGTGTTATCCGAGGCGCAGGGGCATGGCCTGCCGTGCGTGGTGGTGGATGGGGGAGGGTCGCCGGAGTTCGTGCGCGCGGGCGTGGACGCGCTGGTGGTGCCGCCCGGCGATACCGAGGCGTTCGCCGCCGCGGTGCGCCGCCTGCTCGCCGACCACGATCTGCGCCGCTCCTTCTCCGCTGCGGCGCTGGCCAGCCCGCTCCGCCCGACTCCCGAGGCGATGGCCGCCGCCATGATCGAGGTCTACCGCTCGGTCCTGGCGGAGCGCGCCGCGGGCGCCAGCGGCCGCTCCGCTCCGGCTGTGCCGGAGCGGGAACAAACGCGGGAGTGGTAACGGCCGCCTAATCGAGCCGGGTGATGGGGTAGCCGCGGGCGCGGAGGCTGCGCTCGATCTCGGCGATGTGCCCGTCGTCACGCACCTCCAGAAGCATCTCCACCCCGGTCTTGCCATAGGTGACGGAGGGCGAGATACGGTTGTGTGTCACCTCGATAACGTTCCCGCCCGCCTGGGCTACCGTATCGAGGAGGCGCGCGAGGCCGCCGGGCTTGTCCGGACAGGCCGTGAAGAAGTGGAAGTACCGACCGGCGCGGATCATGCCCCGCTCGATCAGGTCGGACAGGAAGCGGACATCGATGTTGCCGCCGCACAGCACCGCCACGGTGTTGCCCTGCGCCAGATGCGGGTGCTGGAGTAGCGCCGCCAGCGAGGCCGCGCCGCTCGGCTCCACAATGACCTTGGCCCGCGTGATGAGCAGCAGGATCGCCTCGGCGATGCGCTCATCGGTCACGCTCACCATATCGTCCGCGTAGCGCTGGATATAGGCGAACGTGCGCGGGGAGGGGGACTTGATCGCGATGCCATCCGCGATGGTATCTACCGGCGCGTCGCGCGAGAGCAGCTCCCCGGCGTGGAACGAGCGCACGGCGTTATCCGCGCCTGCGGCCTGCACCCCGATCACCCGGCACGACGGCCGGGCGTCCTTGATGGCCGTTGCGACTCCCGCAAACAGGCCGCCCCCGCCAATGGGAATCAGCACCGTGTCGATCTCGGGCAGGTCCTCCAGCAGTTCCAGCCCGAGCGAACCCTGGCCCGTGATGATGCCGTCGTCATCGTAGGCGGAGACGAACACCTCGCCCGTTTCGGCGGCGCGCGCCTTGGCGGCGGCTACCGCCTCGTCGAAGTTCCCGCCCTCCAGGATTACCGTGGCGCCGTAGTTCTCGGTCGCCTGTATCTTGGCGATCGAGGCGACGCGCGGCATAAAGACCGTTGCGGGCACGCCCGCGTCCCGCGCCGCCAGCGCCACGCCCTGCGCGTGGTTGCCCGCGGAGGCTGTGAGGACGCCCCGCTGGCGCTCGTCCGGCGTGAGCGTGGAGATCTTGTGCGTCGCCCCGCGTATCTTAAACGAGCCGGTGCGCTGCAGGTTCTCCATCTTCAGGTGCAGCGTCGCGCCGCGCGCGGGGCAGCCGCACCGCTCCGCGATGCTCGCGGAGGTGTAGAGCGGGGTGCGCCGAATGCGCTCCCGCAGCACGCCGGCATAGGCACGGCGCATAGCCTCCGCGGTCACCAGAGCCGGGGCGGCGGAGGGGCGATTGTCTTCAGAAGCGTCTGTCATGGAGTGTCAGGGAGTCAGAGAGTTCATCGCGCTCAGCACCACCGGCTCTTCCTCGTCCTCAGCGAGGTCGAACAGGCGGTTGGCGTTGCCGTAGAGGATGCGCGCGCGATCCTCTTGCGACAGGCCCGATTCAAAGAGCACGGAAAGCACGGCCGCCGGGTCGGTCTCCGGCGCGCCTGAAGCGAAGAGGAGCTTGCGGACGCCGCCCATCGTCTCCGCGGCGAAGTCCACCTTCTCCGGGCAGAGCGCCCCGGAGATGTCCATCAGCAGGTTGCTCGGCTTGCTGGCCATACGCAGCGCTTCGCGCCACTCGCTGCCGCCCATGCCGGACGCAATAACCTTTACGCCGCTGAACATCTGCGCGATGTCCACCGTTTCGGCCATCGCGGCGGCGCTCGGGGTATGGATAAGCAGGGGCTTTCCGTAGCGCAGGAAGACCTTCACAATCTCCGACGCGTCGCGCGCCGTCACCGGGCGCCCGGTAAAGGGATCGGGGTAGAGCGCCACGCCCACAAACCGGTCGCTTAGCAGGTAGCGGCGCATCTGGGCGACGGCGTCGGCGACGCGCGCCGGGTGTGCAACGAGCCACCCCCGCAGGTCCACCGCGCCCCCTTCGTTCACCACCCCGGCCGCAAGCTCGTCGTTCCCCTCGACCGGGTCAAACAGGCGGGCCGTGCGCGACGCCACAAGCGCCTTACCGATGCCGCGCATTTGGAGCGCCGTCCGTATCTCGGAGGCGTCGGACCACCCGGGCGCGCAGGTGGTGCCGCCCCAGCCGCAGTGTACATCCACGTAGTGCAGTTCGCTGCTCATGCCGTCACCCCCAGCATCCGGCGCGCGTTGCCGCCGAGCACCTGGGTCCGCTCCTCCGGCGAGAGCCCGGCCAGCTTTACCAGAGCGAGCCCGGCGCCCAGGGACTCGCCCACGGTGCCCGAAGCGAAGAACACGCGTCCGGCGCCGATCTGCGTCGCCGCGAACTTCACCTCGCCGACGCCGCGCATGCCATGCGTCGTCAGCCCCACACGCTCGTTCGCGCGGGCCACAGCCAGCGCCTCGGTGAGCACGGCGCCGCTTGCGCCGGAGAGCAGCACAGGGCCGCCGCTCCAGCCTACCTCCTTCAGGAGCATTCCGACCGCTGTGGCGTCCCCGGGGCGCCGCGTCTCCACCAGCACCGGGACGGTCCGGGGCAGGCCGCCGCTCGCGAACAGGGCGGTAACCGGCGCGTAGGGGAGGGGCCAGTTCTGCGTTCCCGGCAGGAGGCAGATCAGCCGTGCCCGGCTCAGGTCCGGAGCGTCCACGAAGAGGGAGCAGGGGTTCACCACGGCGCCCGGTACCAGCGTTACCTCGTCCCCGGTCGCTGTGGCGGCAGCGTCCGCCGCCTCCTGATTGCCTGAGGCAGCGTCGGCGTGCACGGCGCGGGTGGATACCACGACCGCGCCGCCCACCTTATGCCGGACGAGCGTCTGTTTCAGGGCGTCGATGCCGCCCCGCCCGCCCAGCGGCGGGACCGGGCCGAAGACGGTGTACAGGTCGAACGGCGACTCCGGGTCAGGCACGGGCAATCTCCACGGCGCGGCGGAGGCGCGCCAGCACGCGCTCTCGTCCCAGCACCGCCATCATGTCAAACAGGCTCGGGCCGGCCTCGCGCCCGGACACGGCCACGCGTACGGGATGGGTGATGTCTCCCCGCTCGCGCCCATGCCTCGCGCCGACCTCGCGGGTCACCGACTCGATCGTCTGGGCATCCCACGGGGAGGCGTCCACGAGTGCCGCGCCGAGATCCGAGAGGTACTCGGCTGCGCCCTGCGGCTTGAGCCACTTGTTGGCGCTCTTCTCCACATACTCCGGCAGGTCGCGGAAGAAGAACTCCGTCGCCTGCGGGGCCTCCGCAAGCGTCTTCAGCCGCTCCTGCTCCAGGGCCAGCACATCCGCCGCGTACTGCACCGCCGCGTCGTCCGCATCCTCCGGCACCAGACCGGCCTTCGCCAGGTAGGGCAGCGCGCGGCGCGCGAAGTCCTCCGGCGCGAGCGCGCGCAAGTATACGCCGTTCGTGGCGTATAGTTTGTCCAGGTCGAAGATGCCGGGTGAGCGCGAGATACGGTTCGCGTCGAACCGGGCGATTAGCTCCTCCTTGGGCATGATCTCCAGATCCTCGCCCGGAGACCAACCGACCAGCGCCAGATGGTTGAAAAGCGCCTCGGGCAGCACGCCGTCGTGGTCCACGTAGCCGGGGATGTCCTCGCCGGTCTTCGGGTCCTTGATGACGCCGACCACCGGTTTGGCCCCGTTGCGCTTGGAGAGCTTTTTGCCATCTGCCCCGAGCACGTACGGGACGTGCAGGAACACAGGAATCTCCCAGCCTAGCGCCTGGAGGAGGCAGAAGTGCTTGGGCGACGACGACAGCCACTCCTCACCCCGCAGGACGTGGGTAATCTCCATGTCGTGGTCGTCCACCATCGCCGCCAGGTGGTAGGGCGGGAAGCCGTCCGCCTTCAGGATGATAAAGTCGTCCTGCGTCGTCGCGTCCCAGACCGTTTCCCCGCGCAGAGCGTCGTAGGTGCGAATCGGCCCCTCGGTCGGCATCTTCAGGCGTACCACATGGGGCGCCCCGTCCTCGACACGCTTTCGGGCCTCAGCCAGCGGCAGGTCCCGGTAGCGCCGGTTGTAGAGGAACGGCTCGCCACGCATCTGGGCCGCGGCGCGCATCGCCTCCAACTCCTCCTTCGTTTCGAAGGCGTAGTAGGCTTTTCCGGCGTCCAGGAGAGTGTCCACCACCTCGCGGTAGCGGTCGAGGCGCTGCGACTGGAAGTACGGGCCGTACGCGCCGCCCTCCTCGGGCAGCAGGGCGGGGTCTACCGTGCCGTACTTCGCCGCATCGACTCGGGCGACACTGGCGCGGTCCGGACCCTCGTCATAGTCCAGGCCGAGAGCCCGCAGCGACGCGATAATGTCCTGTAGCGCCCCCGGCACCAGGCGGGTCTGGTCCGTATCCTCGACGCGCAACAGGAACTGCCCGCCGGTGTGGCGGGCGAGCAGATACGAGAAGAGCGCCGTGCGCAGGTTGCCGACGTGCGGCGAGCCGGTCGGGCTCGGGGCGTAGCGCGTGCGCGCGGGCTTCTCCGACATTTTTATGTCCGATACAATCGATTCGATGGGTGTCATCGTATTAGTTATGTTAGCATACCCGCTCACGCGGTACAATACCGCGTTCTCATGGACGCTCCCTCGGAAATACTCTTCACAGATACCCTGACGCGCGCCGCCGATGCGCTCTCGGTGCCTCTGACGGACGCTCAGCGGGCGGCCTGCCTGCGCTTCGCGCGCCTCCTGCTCTCAGCGAACGAGCACGTAAACCTCACCCGCATCACTGCGCCGGCCGAAATGGCCGTGAAGCACTTCGCCGACTCCCTCACGGCGCTCGTGGCCGTTCCCGACCTCGCGGAGGGAGCGCGCGTCGCGGATGTCGGCACCGGAGCGGGCTTCCCTGGTGTTGTCCTGAAGATCGCCCGCCCGGACCTCCGTATCGTCCTGATCGATTCGCTCGCTAAACGGCTGTCGTTTCTGGAGGGCATTGTGGCGGACCTGGGGCTCGAAAATGTGTCGCTGGTCCACGCCCGCGCCGAGGATGCGGGGCGCGACCCGAACCTGCGCGACCGCTGCGACCTGGTGACCGCCCGCGCTGTCGCCGCTCTGCCGACCCTGCTGGAGTGGTGCGGCCCGCTCGCGGCGCCGGGCGGGGGGCGTTTCCTGGCAATGAAGGCGGGCGGCGTGGACGCGGAGCGGGACGCTGCCGGGCCGGCGGCGCGGGCGCTCCACCTGCGGCTGATGCGCGACCTCGCTCTGGAACTCCCCGCTGTCCCCGGCGCCGAGGACGCTGCCTCCGGCTCCCGCCGCCTCCTGGTCTACGCCAAGACCGCCCCGACGCCAAAGCGCTACCCCCGCACCCCGGCCGAGATTAAATCCAAGCCCTTGTAACGTCTCTCTTCGCACGTCCGTGGGGTACTATGAACGCGTCCGCAGTCCGTATGGGGGCGAAGGGGGTCTGGTGGCCCTCCCGGTCTTCAAAACCGTGCGCGGGGCGGTGATGCCGTCCCGGGTGGGTTCGATTCCCACGCGCTCCCGCCACGCCTTCCGCCATTCGCCGGAAATGCTGCCCCGCCCCTTGACGCCGCCCGCTCTCCTGTCGTATGATTCAAGCCACTTGAACGCAAGGAAAGTCTCAGGAAAGGGAAGCGCCGGCGGGAGCCTGGAGGGCATCCCGACGCGGCTGCGCGCCCTGCGTCGCCAGCAGAAGCGCACCCTGAAGGACGTGGCGGAACGGTCCGGATTCACCGAAAGCCTGCTCTCCAAGATTGAGTCGGGCAAGACCACGCCGCCGCTCGCTACCCTGGCGCGCATCGCCGCGGCGCTCGGCGTCGGTCTGGGGGACCTGCTGGACGATGAGCGGCGTACCGCGACCACGGTGACCGCTGCCAGCGAGGTCGCCGCGCGCCCCGCCACGCGCACCGGTAAGGGATACGGCTTTCATGTCCTCGCCGCGAACCGCGCCGAGAAGATCATGCAGCCGTTCCTGTTTGTCGCTGAGCGGGGGGAGGTACGGCCGGGGGCGCTCTCCCACAGCGGCGAGGAGTTCATCTATGTGCTGGAGGGCGAGATGCGCTACCGCGTCGGCGTGGTGACCTACACCCTCGGACCGGGCGACAGCCTGTACTTCGACGCCGAAGAGGAGCACGACCTGGAACCGCTCACGCCCGAGGTGCGCTACCTGGGCGTCTTCACAGAACGGCCGGAGCCGCGGCCCCACAGCGCCGCGACACCGGAAAAGGAAGGGGAGCAGACCGAATGACTACGAATATCGAGAGCGGCGAGATTCTGGAGCAGCCGTGGGGGCGCATCGTGTGGCTGGCGTCCCGCGGTCTGGGCAACTCCACGACCATGACCTTCGGGCGCGTGACCATCAAGGCGGGGCAGAGCAACCCGCGCCACCGCCACCCCAACTGTGACGAGATCCTGCACCTGCTCTCCGGGAGGCTCGAACACTCCCTCGGGGACGAAAAGTTCGTGATGGAGCCCGGCGACACGATCAGCATCCCGACCGGGGTCTGGCACAACGCCCGCGCCCTCGGCGACGCCGACGCCGAGATGGCAATCTGCTTCTCATCGGCGGACCGCGAAACGGAAGGGGAATAGGGAACAGCCATGGGCGCAGAGTCGCGCGAATCGATCCTGAAGCGGCTGCGGGCGAAGGCAGCCGCGGGCGAGGCGATCGTCGGCGGCGGGGCCGGGACCGGCCTCTCCGCCAAGTGCGAAGAGGCCGGCGGCATCGACCTCATCGTAATCTACAACTCAGGGCGCTTCCGCATGGCGGGGCACGGCTCGCTCGCGGGCCTCATGCCCTACGGCGATGCCAACGCCATCGTGCTGGAGATGGCGAACGAGGTGCTGCCGGTCGCACGGAAGACCCCGGTTCTAGCCGGCGTGTGTGGCACCGACCCGCTTCGCCTGATCGACCGGTTCCTGGACACCATTAAGGCCGTGGGTTTTGCGGGCGTCCAGAACTTCCCCACCGTCGGCCTGATCGACGGCACCTTCCGCGCCAACCTTGAAGAAACCAACATGGGCTACGACCGCGAGGTGGAGATGATTCGCCTCGCTCGTGAGCGCGACCTGCTCACCACGCCGTACGTGTTCGACGAGCGCGACGCGGTCGCTATGGCGGAGGCGGGCGCGGACATTCTAGTGGCTCACATGGGCCTGACCACCTCCGGCTCGATCGGCGCGCAGACCGCGAAGACGCTGGACGAGTGCGTCGCCCTCATCAACGCCATCGCGGCGGCGGCTCGCGGCGTCCGGGACGATATTCTGGTGCTGTGCCACGGCGGACCGATCGCCGAGCCCGAGGATGCCGCCTATGTCCTGGAGCGCTGCCCCGGTATCCACGGCTTCTACGGCGCCAGCTCCATGGAGCGTCTGCCCACCGAGCGAGCCATCCGCGAGCAGACCCAGCAGTTCGGACGACTCAAATTGGGAGGACATCGATGAAGACCGTCGCCCTGATCGGCGCGCTCGACACCAAGGGGGCCGAGTACGCCTTCGTCAAGGAGTGTCTGGAGGCGCGCGGCCACCGAACGCTCGTTATCGACTGCGGTGTGCTGGGCGAGCCGGCCCTGACGCCCGACATCGAGCGAAGCGAGGTTGCCCGCGCCGGAAACGCCGACCTGGAGAGCCTCGTTGCCCGCGCGGACCGGGGCGCCGCCTCGCAGGCCATGGCGGCGGGGCTGGTGGCGCTGCTGCCCCGCCTGCTGGCGGAGGGGCGGTTTGACGGCGTGATGGCGCTTGGCGGGACCGGGGGCACCTCGGTCGCCTGCGCCGCGATGCGCGCCCTGCCGCTCGGCGTACCCAAGGTCATGGTCTCCACCGTCGCCGGCACCGATGTCTCTGCGTACGTCGGCGTCAGCGACATCGTCATGGTGCCAAGCATCGTGGATGTTTCGGGCGTCAACCGCATCAGCCGTGGCGTGTTCGCCCGGGCCGCGGGCGCCATGGCTGGCATGCTGGAGACCGAGGTCCCGGAGGGCACGGACCGCCCGTTGATTGCCGCGTCCATGTTTGGCAATACCACGCAGGCCGTGGAAACGGCCAAAGCCGTTCTCGAAAAGGCGGGGTACGAAGTGCTGGTATTCCACGCCACCGGCAACGGCGGCCGGTCGATGGAGAACCTGATCGCGGAAGGGCACATCGCCGGGGTGTTGGACATCACCACCACTGAACTGGCGGATGAACTGGCGGGCGGGGTCTTCAGCGCGGGGCCGGACCGCCTCGGCGCGGCGGCGGCCCGGGGTGTCCCGGCGATCGTCGCGCCGGGCTGCCTCGACATGGTGAACTTCGGCGTCCCCGAGTCCGTCCCGGCGCGCTACAAAGGGCGTCTCTTCTACCAGCACAACGCCAACGTCACCCTCATGCGCACCGACATCGACGAGAGCCAGCGTCTGGGCGCGCAGATGGCGGCAAAGCTGAACGCCAGCCGCGCCCCGGTGACGGTGCTGCTGCCGCTCCGGGGACTCAGCGTCATCGGTGCCCCCGGCGGCCCGTTCCACTGGCCCGAGGCCGATGCCGCGCTGTTCGAGGCGCTGCGGCGTGACCTGCGCCCGGACATCCCGGTAATCGAGATGGACTGCGAGGTGAACGCCCCGGAGTTCGCCCACCGCTGTGCGGCGGAGCTACTGGCAAACCTCGGAAACCCCGGAGGTGCCGCCGCATGAAGGCGCCGCCCGTAGAACTGACGATGCTGAGCGGCATGGCGGGCCCCGACATCGAGCGGGGGCTGGACCGGTACGTCGCGCTCGGCCTCCGCCTGCTGGACCTCAAGGACCGCCTCTGGGGGCACGCCATCGACCGCCTGCCCCTGCCGGACGCCGAGCGCCTGGCGGGACTCGCCGCGGAGCGGGGGCTGGGGGTATACTGCCTCTCCGCCTCCGTCGGGTTCTCCGACCTGGACGACGGGGAAGCCGCCTGGCGCGAGCGGCACGAGGCGACCCTGGCGCACGTCCTGGAGATCGCGCCGGTCCTGAAGCCCCAGGTCATCCGCCTGCTGGCGGCCACCTGGCGCGCCGCCCCCGCGGGGGAGCCCGTCCTTCCGAACGTCGCCGCGCACCACCCCTGGATCTTCGGCGCCTACCGGGAGATGGCGGAGCGCATCACCGCGGCCGGATTCCAGGCCACCATCGAGAACGAGGTGCACCACTGCATCCTCGCGACGCCGGACGACGTCACGGGGTTCTTCGCCCGGCTGGAGCCGCGCCTGCCCGGCCTGTTCTTCACCTGGGACGTCCAGAACCTGTGGCAGATGGGCGTCTTTCCGTCGCTCGCCGTCTACCAGCAGCTCAAGCCCCTGATGGGCGGCCTGCACCTCAAGGGCGGGCGCACCGGCGACAACGGGGACGCCCTGGTCTGGGCAAGCGACCTCGCGGACGCCTCCTGGCCGGTGAAGGAGATCGTCCAGGCGGCGGTCGCGGACGGTGTCGCGCCCGTCATTTGCCTGAACCCGTCGCACGGCGCCACGCCCGAAGGGTTCGACGGTGCGGCAGTCACCGAGCGGAACATCGCGTGGCTCCGCCGGGAGATCGAAGGGATCGCACCATGAGCTACCAGAGGGATTTCACGCGCCGCCTGCGCGTCGCGCTTGTCGGGGTCGGCTCGCACGCCTACCGCAACATCCTCCCCGCCCTGCACCACCTGCCCGTGCGCCTCACGGCGCTCTGCGACATCGACCTGGCGCGGGCCGAGGCCACGGCGTCCGAGTACGGCGTCGCCCGCTGCTACACCGATGCGTCGGCGATGTACGCCGCGGAGGAGCTGGATGCCGTGCTCCTCTGCGTCTCCCCGCGCCACCACCCATCGCTCGCCTGCGCGGCGTTCGACGCCGGCCTGCACGTCTGGATGGAGAAGCCGCCCGCCTTCCGCGCCGCCGAGGTGGACGAGATGATCCGCCGCCGCAAAGACCGGGTCGGCATGGTCGGCTTCAAGAAGGCGTTCCTGCCCGCCACCGATAAGGCGGTCGAACTGTTCGGGGAGGGCGGCCCGTACGCCCCTATGCGGAGC
>Ga0065721_10052378_pt1 | contig 12067 bp, 10 predicted proteins | sample Mesricmetagenome_FD_59108 | JGI IMG/M metagenome (GOLD analysis project Ga0065721, IMG submission 59108) | Mesophilic microbial community from rice straw/compost enrichment Sample: eDNA_1 v2 (version 2) | ecosystem: Engineered > Solid waste > Grass > Composting > Bioreactor | place: USA: Davis... | reverse complement strand
CAAGTCCCGCACCTGACCATCGAAGCAAGGCCATACCAAGCACGACATCATGAAGATTGTTCTCTTTGTCAGTTCCATGCACGCAGGCGGCGCGGAACGCGTGGCTGCGACGCTGACTGCCGGATGGGCTCGCGACGGCCATGAGGTCGTCCTGGTCCCCACCTATACACGAAAGGGGAAGCTGTTCTACCCGCTAGACCCCGCTGTCCGTCTTGTATGGTTGGCAGACACGATGGGCGCCCTTGCGAAAGGGCCTTTGGTGCCGTTGGTGAAACTAGGCGCGCTTCGACGTCTGATCAAGCACGAGCGGCCGGACGTCGTGGTGTCTTTTCTCACTAATGTGAATGTCATGGTCCTGATGGCTGCCAGAGGGCTCGGCGTTCCGGTCATCGTATGCGAGAGGACGAATCCGGCGGTGAGCGCCAGTGCGACGCCTGCTCTGCAACGGTTGCGCCGCTGGCTGTATCCCCGGGCGGACATGGTCACGGTGCAGGCCGACGCAAGTGTGCCGGCTATGGCGAAACTGGTGCCCGGCATACGCCAATTGGAAGTGATTCCGAATCCACTTCCGCCTGATATGCCGCCCTCGCGCAGCCCGGGTGCACGGCGTGCTGAAGGCTCCTTGCGACTGGCCGCCATGGGGCGTCTCGTTCCGTCCAAGCGCTATGCGGGGCTGATTCAGGTCTTTGCTCGCCTGGCGCCGCGTCACCCGGACTGGGAGCTGGTGATCTGGGGTGAAGGGCCTGCGCGAAGCGAACTTGAGGCCCTGGTGGAATCAAATGGATTACAGGAGCGTGTCCGACTACCTGGGCGCAGCGCTCAACCATGGAATGAGTTGCTCGCCGCGGACTTGTTCGTTTTGACCTCCGAGGTCGAGGGTTTTCCCAACGCCTTGTTGGAAGCGATGGCGCTCGGTCTGCCTTGCGTGACGGTCGACTGCCCCAGTGGGCCCAGAGAGATCTCCCGAGACGGTGAGGACGCTCGACTGGTGCCCTTGAATGACGAAATAGCCCTCGAGAATGCATTGGATCAGTTAATGAGCGATGCCGTGGAAAGAGATCTGCTCGCTCGACGGGGTGCGCAGAGTGTCCGGGAGCGTTATGGCCTGGACCAGGTTTTGGCTCGCTGGGACAGCCTTTTCCAGGCTGTTCGTAAGTGAATTAGAGATGGATATACATGAAATGAATGCGGGCAATCCACCGCTGCACGTCGTACACATTATTTCGGGATTGGGCCAGGGCGGTGCAGAGACTGTGCTGCACCGGCTGGTGACGGCCCCGTCGGGAACCATGCGCCATACTGTCATTTCGCTGGGCGATGCAGGGGTCTTCGGTGATCGGCTCGAACAGGCCGGGGTGCCCGTACATACCTTGCGCATGAAGGCGTCTGCCGCTGCAGGCGTGGTGGCGCCATGGCGCTTGTACAAGCTCTTGCGCTCACTGAGTCCAGACGTGGTGCAGACCTGGATGTACCACGCCGACCTGCTCGGCGGGCTCGTCTCGCGCGCTGCCCGGATCCCCGCGTTGGCGTGGGGGATACGCAACTCAGGGGCCGATCTCGACAAAGGCAGTCGTAGTGCCGGCGCAGTGGCGTGGTTGTGCGCCCGTTTATCGCACTGGATCCCGGGCGTCATTGTCGCGTGCGCAGACGAGGCGGCGCGCCGTCACCGCGACTGGGGGTACGATGCTGATCGCATGCTCGTGATCCCCAACGGCTACGATCTTGCGGCCTGGGGGCCCGATCCGGAAGCGCGAGCTGCCATGCGGGCAGAGTGGGGGCTTTTCGACGATACGCCCGTCATTGGCAGCGTGGCACGCTGGAACCCATTGAAAGACCACGCCAACTTGATCCATGCGTTTTCTCTGGTCTTGCGTCACCGCCCCGACGTGCGTTGCGTCTTGGTGGGCGAAGGAATGGATCCCTCCAATACCGAGTTACGTGGTCTGTTGCAGCGTCATGGGGTGGAAAAACAGGTCCTGCTATTGGGTCGTCGCAATGACGTTCCGCAAATTTTGTCCGGCCTCGATCTCTACGTTCTCTCAAGTCGGGCGGAAGGCTTTCCCAATGTCGTGGCGGAAGCCATGGCCACCGGGGTGCCCTGCGTCGTGACCGATGTCGGTGATGCAGCTCGCATCGTGGGCGATGCAGGTTGGGTGGTACCGCCTCTCAACGCTCCGGCACTGGCGGGGGCCGTGGAAAGTGCCGTGAGTTTGTTGGATACCGATGCCGGTCGTGCGGAACTCGCTGCGCGCGCCCATATGGGGCGCAGCTCGGTAGAAGAGCGCTTTGGGCTGGAGGTCATGGTCAAGCGGTACGAGATGGTATGGTCCCGCCTAGCCAGCGATTTTCCGTCTCACGCCCATCATGCCGGCGCGATGCATTCGAATCTTCCGCGCAGCGCTGCACGAAATGGGCGCGCCGGCGGGCCCCGGGAACGCCGCGAAGGCTATATCTCGCCGACGCCCTACGAGGCCGGCGATGGGGTATATAGTTCCAGCTCCAATACGACCGCAGCCTCGGCTGCTGTGCCGTCGTCCACGTACGAACCGGTCGGTGTTGTCGATGGTTCTTTTGCGGAAACATCGGTCGCTTCCGATGCAATGCCTGAGGAACAATGGCCACGGCGCCTGCTTTTTCTCGTTAATAACCCTGCGTTTTTTCTCTCTCATCGGCTGCCCATCGCCTTGGCTGCGCAGGCCCAGGGGTACGACGTACATGTGGCCACGATGGATGGCCCGACCGTGCCCATTATTCTGGGCCATGGGCTGAAGCACCATGTCATCCCCATGACACGCAGCGGTCGCAATCCCTTGCAGGAGGTCGCAAGCCTCTATGCCTTCTGGAAGCTGTTCCGGCATGTCCGTCCGGACATCGTCCATGCTGTGACGATCAAACCCGTGCTCTACGGCGGCATCGCTGCCCGGCTGGCTCGCGTGCCGGCTTATGTGGCCGCTGTGTCAGGCCTCGGCTTTATTTTCATGCGGCGGGAAGGCGGTTTTGACGCCCTGCGCCTGGCCGCGACCCAGCTGTATAGGTGGGCGCTGGGGCACCGAAACAGCCGCGTCGTGTTCCAGAATGCGAATGATCGGTGGGAACTCCGGCGCGCCGGAGTGGTTCAGCCCGGACAGACGGTCATGATCCGCGGCTCTGGCGTGGATCTGAATGCGTATAGCCCCGCACCGGAACCGCAAGGCGCACCCGTCGCCATCATGGTGGCGCGCCTCCTGACCGACAAGGGCGTGCGGGAGTTCGTGCAGGCAGCGCGTCTGACGGCTGGCCATCCTAGTGGCTTGCGCTGGGTATTGGTCGGTGCCCCCGATCCCGGGAATCCGGCGAGCATCTCCGACGAAGAGTTTCAACGCTGGCAGGACGAAAACATTGTCATCTGCATGGGCGAACGCGAGGACGTAGTGGAGCTATACCAGAACGCCCACATCGCGGTGTTGCCGTCCTATCGCGAAGGCTTGCCCCGATCATTGGTCGAGGCCGCCGCATGTGGCCGTGCGGTCGTGACTACCGATGTGCCCGGATGCCGGGACGCAATCGAACCCGGCGTCACGGGCTTGCTGGTTCCAGTGCGCAACCCTGCCGCGCTGGCGGATGCCGTGGTGGCCCTGGCCTCCGATGCGACCCGTAGACAGGCGATGGGCGCAGCAGGTCGAAAGCTGGCTGAAGAGGCCTTCGATATCAATAAGGTGGTCCAGGCCCACCTCGATATCTACGATCAGTTGTTGGATTGAGGGCGCGGGGCAGGTTCCTTCCTGCCCTTTTTGCCCGGAGTACCACATCAAGTGCGCGGTAACGTGCTTCCATGTGGTATTCCGGGCGACGTACTTTTTTTCGTCGCCTCCGGTCTCCTCTCTCCTTCCCTCCATTTCGTCGCTTCCATTGTTGGTCTAGGGCTCAACCTAAGCTCCTGGACGCCTGACTTTTGTTCTTTCGAACCTCCACTTCAGTAACTCCGAATTCATATAGTCGACACATGTTCATAAACTGGAACGAAGTCGCACGCCATTAAATAAATAAAGCCTGCTCCTCAAACTCAATATAGGAGACAAAGATGGGGCTTGGAGTGGTTTGTCGTGAGCTGAGTGGAATCGGGCAGTTGAAATTGGAGGAGGTTCCACGGCAGCCTGTTGGATCGGGGGAGGTGCGGATTGAGACCTATGCCGCCGGAGTCAACTTTCCTGATGTGTTGACGGCTGCCGGACGGTATCAAATCCGTCCAGAACTACCTTTTGTCGTGGGAATGGAAGCGGCGGGAGTCATAACGGAAATAGGCTCCGGTGTCACACGACGGCAAGTGGGCCAGCAAGTCATGTGTTGGGCATGGAACGGGTGTTTTGCAGAAGACGTCGTCGTGCCGGAGGGAAACACCCTTCCCATGCCCAGCGACTTCACATTTGCGCAAGGGGCGGCGTTCATGATCGCAACGTCGACCGCCACCAACGGATTGCTTCAGAGAGCGAGGCTCGGCGCCGGCGAGGTGCTACTCGTCCATGCAGCGGGCAGCGGGGTAGGGCTCGCGGCGGTTGAAGTCGGGAAGTTGCTCGGGGCTAGGGTAATCGCAACCGCCTCGGAGGACGCGAAGCTTGCCTTGGCTCACCGCCGTGGAGCCGATGCCTTGATCGACTATACCCAGCTCGACTTTCGCGAAGAAGTGCTTCGCCTGACAGACAACGCTGGGGCAGATGTGGTTTTCGATATTGTCGGTGGCGATGTTTTCGATGAGTCCCTTCGCTGCACGGCATGGGGAGGGCGCGTACTGGTCGTTGGGTTTGCGAGCGGCAAGATTTCGCAGTTGCCTGTGAATCATGCGTTGCTGAAGTGTGTCAGCGTAGTGGGAGTCCGGGCGCTAGAACACACCCATCGTAAGCCTGAGGAGGGCGAGGCTTATCGGCGCCAGATGCTCGAGTGGGTCGGGCAGGGGCATCTACGTCCTGAGATAACCGAGGTCTTGCCACTTCCAAATTTTCTTGAGGCTCTGTTCAAAGTGAAAGAGCGTTCCGCGCGGGGGCGCATTGTGCTGAAGATACGCGACGCATGAGTCACCGGTATGTGCATGGTTCAAAAATCCGAACACGATTCTCAGTGATTGAAACGGACCGCCCATGTCACGGCAGTCCGTACCCAACCCTGGAGGAGACAAAGTGCTGTCTGAAGAGCAAATACAGATACGGGAGCTGGTACGTAAGGTCGCCAGTGAACGCGTGGCGCCGCGGGCGGCCGAGATTGATCGAAGTGCGGAGTATCCGCATGACATGTTCGCATTGCTGCGGGACCTTGGCTTGTTTGCCTTGCCTTTTCCTGAGCGATATGGCGGAACGGGCAGCACCGTAGCCGCTTGTATAGCAATAGAAGAACTCGGTCGCGTTTGCTACAACACTGCGTACCTGCTCTTGTTGCAATGGGTACCGTTTGGGGCAATTCTCGCCGGCGGCAGCGAAGAGCAAAAAGAACGTTACCTGCATAGGCTTTCAGCAGGAGAAATTCGGGGCGCAATCTCGACCACTGAGAGTCAGAGCGGATCAGACATCGCTGGCATAAAGACGAAAGCTGTTCGCGTGAAGGATGGTTATCAGATAACGGGATCGAAAATCTGGTGTACCAATTCAAATATTGCTGATTTCATTTTGGTAGCTGCCAAGACCTACGATGGAAACTCTGAAGAGGGAATCAATCTTTTCATTGTTGAACGAGATAGTCCGGGACTATCTGTCGGAAAAAAAGAAGAAAAGATGGGGGCGAGGGGTGTTCCCTCATGTCCTCTCTTCCTGGATGAAGTTTTCGTCCCCGGGTGCAATTTGCTGGGTGAGTCGAATTCTGGCTTCAAACTAGTCATGGAAACGTTCAACAAAAGCCGACCGTTGATTGGCGCGCGGGGCGTAGGTCTAGCGCAGGGGGCCATAGACCATGCGACAGATTTTATAAAGAACCGGGTCGCATTTGGGAAGACGGTCGCGGCGTTCCAGGGCATTCGATGGATGGTTGCCGATATGGTGATGCAGACCGAAGCCGCGCGAAATTTGGTCTATCGTGCCGCGGCTATGGTGGACGCGGGTTTGAAGGGACCCGAATTCGGAGCAATTGCAGCAATGGCGAAATGCTTCGCAACCGATACCGCTATGAGGGTTGCCACCGACGCGGTGCAATTATATGGGGCAGCAGGTATTTCCGATGAATATCCAATAAATCGGTACTTTCGAGATGCCAAGGTGCTCCAGATTATCGAGGGAACAAACCAAATTCAACGGAATATCGTGGCAAATCACATTCTGGGCCGTGCGGCAAGGTGACTTAGATGAACAAACTTGTGGAATACGAGGATTGCACTATGAAAACTGTTGGGCTGGGTCTCTATTACGAAGATTTGCCTGTTGGAACCAAATTCCGCACCCTAAGCCGGACCATTCAGGATGCCGATATTTGTGCGTTCTGCAACGTAATTCATATGACCGAGGTTCTGTTCACTGATATGGAATTTATCAAGAACGAATCTGACATAAAGGGACGTTTGGCTCCTGGTGCGCTCAGCTATTGCTTTGCTGAAGGCTTGTTGGCTCAGGCGACCATGCAGAAAACTGGATACGCTTTTCTGAACATGGAGCTGAATATCGTGAACCCTGCATTTGCAGGCGACACCATTCATGTGGAATGCGAGGTCGTCGAAGCGCGACGCTCGAAAAGTCGCCCAGGGCGAGGGCTGATACGGACCAAGAACAAAGTAGTGAATCAGAATGGGCAGGTCGTCCTCACCTATACACCTCTGCGCATGATCAAGTGCAGAGATGACAGGGGCTGATCGTGGGGACCGTAGAGTCGAACTGCACAGCGGGCCCACTGTCAGGCGTCCGGGTCGTCGATATGACAATAAACGTGCTTGGCCCTGTCGCAACTCAGATCCTGGGCGACATGGGTGCGGAAGTCATCAAGATCGAACCCCCCGGCGGCGATCCGATGCGTGACTCGGGAGAGGGACGATCCCCACGCATGTCTGCGTTCTTTCTCAACATGAACCGTAATAAACGCAGTGTGGTACTGGATCTGAAAAGCGAAGCGGGACGTGAGGCTTTGTTGCGTCTTGCGGAAACCTCGGATGTCCTCGTTCACAGCATGCGGCCGGCTGCTGCCGTTCGACTCGGTCTGGCGTATGGCGATATTTCGAAAAGGTTTCCTCGCCTCATATACGCTTGCGCTACCGGCTATGACCCGTACGGTCCGCTCAAGGACCAGCCGGCCTACGATGATGTGATCCAGGGAGAAAGTGGGCTTGCCGACATGGTGTTTCGCGCGACGGGTACTGCCGGCTATTTGCCCACGGTTGTAGCGGATAAGACATGCGGCGTCTACCTAGCTTCGGCGATTGGTATGGCCCTGTATTGCAGGGAACGGACCGGAAAAGGTCAGGAAGTGGTAGTTCCGATGCTGGAATCCATGCTCTCGTTCAATCTTGTTGAGCACCTGACGAGCGGCGCCTTCGGAGACTCGGAAAGTATTGGTTATCGCCGAGCGTTGTCAAAGCATCGGCGGCCTTATCAAACCCAGGACGGCTATATGTGTGTGTTGGCTGTCAATGATCAACAATGGAGAAGATTGTTGACCGCTTTAGGGCTGGCCTCCGTCATGGAGGATCCGAGATTCTCCACGATGTCGGAGCGCTCAAAGAATATTGATCGCCTATATGAAATTCTTGCTGACGCCATAAGCACGAGGACAACACAGGAACTGAAAGGTTTGTTGTCTGACGCGGATATTCCACATGGTGCCGTCAGGAAGTTGTCCGAACTGTTGGAAGACGACTACCTGCGAGAGACTGGCTTTTTTCAAACATATGAGCATCCAACGGAAGGTACCGTACTCACTACGAAAATTCCGCAAATCTTTTCAGAGACGCCGCCTACTTTCCGTCTTCCGCCACCCCGCCTTGGGCAACACACGGGCAGTGTGCTGAAAGAACTGGGTTATAGCGATGCAGAAATAAGGCAGCTCGAGAAGAGGGCTGCAGGTGCCGCGTTTGTCGCGGGCGTTTGAACGCAAAGGGGATGGTATGAGGGGGCTAAGGGATAAAGTGGTTGTTGTGACGGGAGGAGCCGGGGGAATTGGTTCTGCCTTGTGTCGGCGTTTTGCCGAATTCGGAGCCAGAACGGCCATCTTCGATCTCAACCACGAGGCGGCCGACAAATTGTGTGAAGAAATAAGGCGAGACGGGAATAGTGCATCTGCATACGGCGTAGACATTACGGACAATCGGTCCATTGATGCTGCGGTGGCGGCTGTAAAGACAGAGTGGGGCCCCATTGATGTACTTGTAAATAATGCAGGGTGGGATCATGGTGCGCGTTTTACCGATACGGAACCCGACATCTGGAAGAAGATAATTTCCATTAATTTCGAAGGGCCACTCAATATGCATCGTGCAGTGCTTCCAGGAATGATAGAGCGCAGTTCCGGCCGCATCGTGAATATATCTTCAGATGCTGGGCGCGTCGGTTCCTCGGGGGAGTCCGTTTATTCAGGCTGTAAGGGTGGAATCATCGCTTTCAGCAAGACAATTGCACGGGAGGTAGCGAGACGAGGCATCAATGTTAACGTGGTGTGCCCCGGACCGACCAATACGGCGCTATTTAGGGACTTCGCAGGTGATGGAGAGAGCGCTGAGAAATTGAAGGCTGCACTGACTCGGGCAATTCCCTTTGGCAGACTCGGTGAACCCGAGGATTTGGCAGGCGCCGTGTGTTTCTTATCGAGTGATGAGGCGGCATTTATAACGGGCCAAGTATTGAGTGTATCCGGCGGGCTTACGATGGCGGGCTGAAGGCAATGACACATGATCGAAACCTGAAGGTCTACGCAGAGGGCCCCGTCGGTATCATGCAGCTAGATCGGCCCCAAAAATATAACTGTCTCTCGATGTCCATCTTCGAGGAATTGGAGGAAGCTGTTGGCCAATTCGAGGAACAGAAGGACGTTGCAGCTCTGATGATATGTGCATCGGGGAAAAACTTCTGCACCGGGGCCGAGCTTGATGAAGTCGAAACCGTGCGAGCTCATGAGGATGCACTAAAGCAATTCCTGCATGTGGGACATAGGGCGCTGGACCGTCTGGAGCAGTCTCCTCTCCCGGTAATCGTCGCTGTCGAAGGGCTGTGCTTGGCGGGCGGCCTGGAACTTATGCTCGCTTGCGACATCGTGATTGCCGGGCAATCTGCAAGGTTCGGAGATCAGCACGGTCAATTTGGACTGGTTCCTGGATGGGGTGGAAGCCAGCGTCTACCGAAGGTTATCGGTGTGCGTCGAGCTCTAGACCTTTTTCTTTCTGTGCGGTGGATAAATGCAGGTGTGGCCGAGCAATGGGGATTGGTCAACTACGTAGTCGCTGATGGAGAGGCATATTCTGCCGCGTTGCAGTACGCCGCTAAGATGGCCGACCGCAGCGCCGACGGCATCGCTCGCATGAAGCACCTTGCCCGCGTGGCGGACTCCGAGCAGATTCAGGCGGCCAAGAAGCGGGAAATAGACGCTGCAACGTCTGCAGTGATGGGCGAAGCAGTGAGCGAAGGACTAATGGCGTTCAAGGAGAAGCGAAAACCGGTATTCCGTTGATACCGTCAAATTTTTTTGATTGTAGATGTTATGGAGCGTGCTGGGCAGGTAGAACCTATACATAAGAGGAGAGGGTGGGTAAACCACCCGGGTGAGACATATGAAAAAATTACTCTCTGTTGCCGCAGCTGTTGTAAGCGTTGCTTTCAGTGTCGCTCATGCGGCAGATGATGCGGCAAGCTTTCCTTCCCGGCCGATAAAAATCATTATCGGTTTTAATGCGGGCGGCGGTACAGACGCCATGCTGCGGGAAATAGCCAACAAGCTGTCGACCAATCTCAATGTTCCCGTCGTGGTCGACAACCGTCCAGGAGCTAATGGAAATATAGCGAACGAGGCAGTTGCTCGCGCGCCGGCCGATGGATACACACTCTTGTATAACACATCTTCCATTGTTCTAAGCCCACATCTCTACAAAGACCTCAAATACGATTTCAAGCGCGATCTGGAACCTGTGGTGCTCACCATCAATATGCCCCTTGTTATTGTGGCGCACCCATCCATACCAACAAAGACGCCAAATGATTTTGCCCAGTATCTGAAGAATCACGCGGGTAAAGTGAATTACGCATCCGCCGGCAATGGTAATGTGACCCATTTGGCGACGATCCAACTATTGTCGGGGATCGGTGCGAATGCAGTGCATGTTCCATATCGCGGCGAGGCTCCGGCTGTGGCAGACCTGTTAGGTGGGCATGTCCAGTTTTATATGGGCACGTCTGCGGCGATGATTCCCTTGGTTCAAGGCAAGCAAGTTAATGGCATTGCAGTAACCAGCAAAGCAAGAATTACTGGGATAGAGGAACTGCCTACGCTGGCCGAAAGTATTTTGCCGAATACGGAATTCGGTGCTTGGTCCGGGATCATGGCGCCCGCAGGAACGCCCCACGTTATCTTGGAGAAACTCAACAAGGCATTCAATAAGGTCTTGGAGGATCCAGATGTCCGCAAGAAGGTCAACGCTTCCGGGGCAGAGGTGAGAGGCTCTACTGTTCAAGAGTACAAAGAATTTATGGCCTCCGAATATGACCGTTGGGGCATAGCCGTGAAGGCCGCAGGTATTCAGCGCGAGTAGTATTCGCTTCCTCACCAAACACGGGATTAATATATGTCGGGTCCTTTGGAAGGAATCAAGATTGTCGAATTTGCCGGAATCGGTCCTGGACCGATGTGTGCAATGCTGCTGGCGGATTTGGGGGCCAAGGTTCTACGGATTGATCGAAAAACCCCTGCAGATTTGGGAATACCGCGGCCGCCCAAATATGACACGCTCTTGCGAAACCGAGACTCCATTGCATTGGACTTGAAGCGGCCGGAAAGCCTGGAGCTCGCTCTGGAGTTGATCGGAAGCGCTGATGGCCTGATAGAGGGCTTTCGTCCAGGAACGATGGAGCGGCTTGGCTTAGGCCCGAATATATGTTTGGCCCGGAATCCTGGCTTGGTATATGGGCGTATCACAGGTTGGGGTCAAGAAGGGCCATTGGCGCCGTTCGCGGGCCACGACATCAATTACCTCTCGATAACGGGGGTACTTGATGCCATCGGTCCTGCGCACGGCCCACCCTCAGTTCCACTGAATATTGTCGGTGACTATGCGGGCGGGTCCCTGTACCTGGCTGTGGGCATGCTCGCGGCGATTCTCCATGCGCGACGATCGGGGCATGGGCAGGTCGTTGACGCCGCTATTGTCGACGGTGTCGCCCATTTATCGGCCACTTACTTCGGGATGCTCGCTGCAGGGATTTGGCAGCAAGGAAGGTCCAACAACATTGTGGATGGCGGTGCGCCGTTTTATGGATGCTTCGAGTGCCTTGACGGCAAGTTCATCAGCGTGGGGCCAGTAGAAAAGAAATTTTTCGACCAACTCGCTCGTACCTTGGGCGTGGACCCGGAAGAGCTGGCGCCGCATATGGATCGCTTTCGCTGGCCAAAGATTCGCTCTGTCTTTAGTGAGCGATTCCGGGAGAAGACGAGCGCACAGTGGGCTGCGTTACTTGAGCATACGGATGCGTGTGCAACTGGGGTAGTGAGTTTTTCGGAGGCTCCGTTCCATCCACATATGTTGGCGCGCCAAACGTTCGTCGATGTGGATGGGGTGACTCAACCTGCTCCTGCTCCAAGATTCTCCGTCACGAAAACCGCTCCACCTCATGGACCCCGACCACGTACCGGTGATGAAGCAGTTCAGGTCGTCGCAGATTGGCTATCACCATCTCGCGCGGAAGATCTACGCGCAATGGCTGCTTTCAACTGATTTTGTAGCGTTTTTTTGTCTTCTCTATGAGTTTGGGCGGAAGCCATTTCACGCCCGCGTATACACGACTGCACTAAAGGTAATCATGTCCTGTCCCGGCTTTTTCGATCCAAGGTAACTTGAGACAATGGCCTCTCAGAGAGTGAGAGGCATATGAAGAAGACGCGATACAGCGACGAGCAGATAGTCCGGATCCTGCGCGAAGCCGAT
>Ga0065721_10052374_pt1 | contig 12067 bp, 8 predicted proteins | sample Mesricmetagenome_FD_59108 | JGI IMG/M metagenome (GOLD analysis project Ga0065721, IMG submission 59108) | Mesophilic microbial community from rice straw/compost enrichment Sample: eDNA_1 v2 (version 2) | ecosystem: Engineered > Solid waste > Grass > Composting > Bioreactor | place: USA: Davis... | reverse complement strand
GAAGGCGTTCCGCGCCGTGCCGGAGTCCGCCGGCAAGCCGACGCTGCTGCTGGCCAACACCGTGAAGGGCAAGGGCGTATCTTTCGCGGAAAACAAACCGGAGTGGCACCATCACGTTCCCGACGACGAGCAATTGAAGCAGGCGCACGAGGAGCTCGACGCCGCGCTGGCCGCGCTCGAAGAGGAACAGAAAAGGAGCGGGACTTATGCCTAATACGATTCCGAACCGCCAGGCGATGTGCGAAACGCTGCTGGAGCTGGCGGAAAGCAACCGCGGCATCATGGTGCTGGCCAGCGACTCGCGGGGCTCGGCGGCCATGGCTCCGTTCGCGAAGCGGTTTCCCGAGCAGTTCGTGGAGACCGGCATCGCGGAGCAAAATATCGTCGGCATCGCGGCGGGCCTGGCGCACAGCGGCAAAACCCCGTTCGTGACGTCTCCGGCCTGCTTCTTGAGCATGCGGAGCATCGAGCAGATCAAAGTGGACGTCGCGTATTCGAACACGAACGTCAAGCTGATCGGCATTAGCGGCGGCATCTCGTACGGAGCGCTCGGCATGTCGCATCACTCGTTGCAGGATATTGCCGTCACGCGCGCGATTCCCGGCTTGGCCGTCGTGCTGCCGGCAGACCGCCACGAGACGAAGAAGATGACCCGCGCCATCGCCGAATACGAGGGCGGCGTCTACGTGCGCATCGGCCGCAACCCGGTCGAGGACGTGTACGAGGAGGACGACGATCGCGAGTTCGTGCTCGGCAAAGCCGTCCGCCTGAGGGACGGCAGCGATCTGACGCTGATCGCCGCGGGAGAAACGGTGCGCATCGCGCTGGACGCCGCCAAGCTGCTGGAGCAAAGCGGCATTCAGGCGCGGGTGCTGAACATGCATACGATCAAGCCCCTGGACACCGGGGCCGTCGTCGCCGCGGCCGAAGAGACGGGCGCCATCATCACGCTGGAGGAGCACAGCGTATTCGGCGGACTCGGCGCCGCGGTCGCCGAAGCGACGTCCCAGCATTGTCCGGTTCCGCTCAGGATTCTCGGCATTCCCGACGAGCCCGCGATCGCCGGCAAGACGGCCGAGGTGTTCCGTCATTACGGCTTGTCCGCGGAGAACGTCAAGGAGCTTGCCGAACGGCTGGCGGGCGTGAAAGCGCGATGAGCTATCTGCTTACCGTAGATCAAAGCACGGCGGGCACGAAAGCGATACTGACGGACCGGAAGGGACGCATACGGCATCGCTGCTCGCTCGCGCATCGGCAAATCTATCCGCGGGACGGCTGGGTGGAACACGATCCGCTCGAACTGTATGATAACGTTAAAGGCGCCATTCGCGGCGTCATGGAAAACGCCGGCATCGGTCCTGACGCCGTCGCCGCGCTGACGATTACGAATCAGCGCGAGACGGCGCTGATCTGGGACAGAGAGACCGGCTTGCCGATCGCCAACGCGATCGTCTGGCAGTGCCGGCGCACCGCGGATTGGTGCGAACGGATGAAGGAGAAAGGGTTGGAGCCGCTTGCGGCTTCGAAGACCGGTCTGCCGCTGGACCCGTATTTCTCGGCGGGAAAATGGAGCTGGCTGCTGGCGCATGCGGCGGCCGGCGTTCCGGTCGAACGGCTTGCCGCGGGAACGGTCGACAGCTGGCTGATCTGGAAGCTGACGGGCGGCCACGTGCATGCAACCGATTACACGAACGCGAGCCGGACGCAGCTGTTCGATATCCATGCGCTGAAGTGGGACGAAGAGCTCGCGGACGCCTTCGGCATTCCGCTGTCGCTGCTGCCGGAGGCGAAGGATAGCGACGCCGTATACGGCATGACGGCCGAGCCGGAACTGTTCCCGTATCCGAAGCCGATCGCAGGCGTCATCGGAGATTCTCAGGCCGCGCTGTTCGGCCAGCAGTGCACGCAACCGGGCATGGCCAAGGGCACGTATGGCACCGGTACGTCCGTGCTGATGTATACGGGAGACGAGCCGATCAAGGCGGGGCACGGGCTGGTGACGGCGGTAGCCTGGGGAATCGGCGGACGGGCGGAGTACGCGCTTGAGGGCGTGATCCGCTCGACCGGCGACTGTCTGAATTGGGTGCGGAACGAGCTTGGCCTATTCCAAGATTACGCGGAGCTTGAGGCGGCCGCGGGAGAAGTCGGCGATACGGGGGGAGTCTACCTCGTCCCGGCCTTCGTCGGGCTGGGCGCTCCGCATTGGAACGCCAGGGCCCGCGGGGCCGTCATCGGCCTGAACCGTTCGTCGGACCGGAGGCATCTGCTTCGCGCCGCGCTGGAGAGCATCGCCTATCAGGTGGCGGACGCGCTGCGCCTGCTGTCGGCGGAGACCGGATTGCCGCTGAGCGAGCTGCGCGTCGACGGAGGGGCTACGGCCAACGAGCTGCTGATGCGTTTCCAGGCCGATCTGCTGGACGCGGAGGTCGTTCGCTCCGACGCGGCCGAGCTGTCGGCGCTCGGCTCCGCCTACATGGGAGGGCTTGCCCTCGGATGGTGGGACCGGAACGATTTGTTTTCGTTTTACCGCAAAGCGAAAAGCTATTCGCCAAGCATGAAAGGAGAGACCCGCAAGCGTCTGATCCGGGGCTGGCAAGCGGCGGTGACGGCCGTGCTCGCGGCCGAGCAAGCTTCGCGCGCGGACGAAAGCCCGGACGGGCGGGCGGAGGCTTCGGCAGATCGCTATTGGAGGACCGAAGCGGGTCCGTCATCAAAAATCATATAGAAGATACGGAGGAATCGCCAATGTCGTTGCGCGTCGTCCAATTAAAAACGGAATACGTCGAAAATCCGCTGGGGCTCGATGAGAGGAAGCCGAGGCTGTTCTGGCGCTTGGAGTCGGAGCGGCGGGGAGCCGCGCAGAGCGCGTACCGCGTGCTGGTGGCATCCTCGAAGGAAGCGCTGGATCGCGAAGAGGGGGACCGATGGGATTCCGGCAAGGTGAAGTCGGACCGCTCCGTTCATATCGTTTACGAAGGAAAGCCGCTCGTCTCCGAAGGACGTTATTATTGGAAGGTTCAGGTTTGGGACGGGCAGGACCGGCCGTCGGCATGGAGCGAAACGGCGTTCTGGACGATGGGGCTGCTCGACCGCGGCGAGTGGAAGGCGGGGTGGATCGGCCGCAAGACGGAGCCTAACGCGGGCATGCAACCGTCTCCGTTCGTGCGCAAGTCGTTCGCCGTTAGCGGCCAAGTGGCGAGAGCGACCGTCTATGCCACGGCGCTGGGGCTGTACGAGCTTCGGGTTAACGGCGAGAGGGTCGGCGATCTGTTCACGCCGGGCTTTACCGATTACGACAAGCGGGTGCAGGTGCAGACCTACGACGTGACGCATCTTCTGACCGAAGGGGATAACGCGGTCGGCGCCGTACTCGGCGACGGCTGGTACTGCGGAACCGTCGGCTTCCTGGGCAGCAAGGTGTACGGGGAGCGGCCGTTTTTCCTGCTGCAGCTCCATATCGAGCTGGCCGACGGCGCCAAGCTCGTCGTCGCGACGGATGCGTCCTGGCGCACGACCCGCGGGCCGATCCTGTATTCCGACATGATCAAAGGCGAGGCGTACGACGCGCGCCTGGAACTGGACGGCTGGGATCGCCCCGGCTACGACGATTCGGGCTGGGAGCAGCCGGACGTCCGTCCGGGCTACAACGGACTGCTGACCGCCTCGCTCGAGCCGCCGGCCCGCATCACCCAGACGATCCGGCCGATTTCCGTGCGCCGCACGGAAGGGGGCACCTACATCTACGATATGGGACAAAATATGGTCGGCTGGACGGAAGTGAAGGTTCGGGGCGCGCGGGGACGGAAGATTACGCTGAGCCACGCCGAAATGCTCAACCCGGACGGCTCGCTGTATTTGGATAACCTGCGGGTCGCCGTGCAGCAGGATCACTATATTCTGAAGGGCGAAGGCCCGGAGAGCTACGAGCCGCGCTTTACGTTCCACGGCTTCCGCTATGTCGAGCTGATCGGGTATCCCGGCGAAGCGGATCTCGACACGATCGCCGGCAAGGTCGTTCATTCCGACACGCCGCGCACCGGGCGGCTGGAGACGGACGACGATAGGGTCAACAAGCTGTATTCGAACATCGTGTGGGGACAGCGGGGCAACTTCCTGTCCGTCCCGACGGATTGCCCGCAGCGGGACGAGCGGCTCGGCTGGACCGGGGACGCCCAGATTTTCGCCCGGACGGCTTCCTATAACATGGACGTATCCCGTTTCTTCACCAAGTTCATGTGGGACATGATCGACGCGCAGCAGCCTTCGGGCGCCTTCACGGACGTGGCCCCGGACGCCGGTTGGATTCGTCACAAAATGTGGAACACGCGGCTCAACTGGTTCGCGCCGGACAACGCGGGTTGGGGAGACGCGGGCGTCGTCATTCCGTGGACGCTGTACCTGATGTACGGGGATACCCGCATTCTGGAAACCCATTACGACGCGATGGCGCGCTGGGTCGAATATTTGAAGGCGAACAGCGACGGGCTGGTCCGCCCGAGCTACGCCAACTACGGCGACTGGCTGTCGATCGACGCCGATACGCCGAACGAGGTGCTGGCGACCGCCTATTTCGCCTACAGTACGAAGCTGCTGTCGCGCATTGCCGGCGTCCTGGGCAACGCAGAAGACGAAGCCCGTTACGGGGAACTGTTCGCGGATATCGCCGCCGCCTTCCGCCGCGCCTTCGTCGACGAGGAGGGACGCATTCGCGGAGAGACGCAAACCGTTTACGTGCTGGCGCTGCAGTTCGGTCTTCTGGAAGGCGAGCTTCGCGACAAGGCGATCGCCCATCTAACGGCCGACATCCGCGAACGGGGCGACCGGCTGTCGACCGGCTTCCTCGGCGTCGGATACTTGCTGCCCGCGCTGACCGACAGCGGACGGCTCGACGTCGCCTATACGCTCCTAACCCAGGAGGCGTTCCCGTCCTGGCTGTATTCGATCAAGCACGGGGCGACGACGATCTGGGAACGCTGGGACGGCTGGACCGAGCATAACGGTTTCCAGACGCCGTCGATGAACTCGTTTAACCATTACTCGCTCGGCTCCGTCGGCGAGTGGATGTTCCGCTATATGGCGGGCATCGAGGCCGATCCGGCCAGGCCGGGCTTCCGGCATGCGATCGTACGCCCCCGGCCGGGAGGCAGAATCAACGAAGCGAAGGCCGAATACGAATCGCTGCACGGTCTCGTGGCCACGGAATGGAAACGGTCGTCCGACGGAAGCTTCCGGCTTGCCGTGCGCATACCGGCGAATACGACGGCGACGGTGATCGTTCCGGGCACCGATATTCGAGTAGACGGCCGGCCTGTCGAAGAAACGGCATCCGCGCAAGACTGGAAGCTGGCCGACCGTACGGCGAGCGCCGCCGCGTTCGAAGTCGGCTCGGGCGGGTACCTGTTCGAGAGCGTCCTTGTCCCTGAAAATAGCCGGCAATAGGAAGGGGAGCTGAAGGTGAACGCCATTTTCGAACAATTTCCTTATCGGGTTCCGGCGAACAAACGCGTGCGCGTCATCGTCAACACCGATGCGGCGAACGAGGCGGACGACCAGTACGCGATCGTGCAGGCGCTGCTGACGCCCAAGCTGGACATTCGCGGCTTCGTCGCGACGCATTTCGGCACGCACCGCACGGACGCGTCGATGGAGCAGTCCTACGAAGAGATCAAGCGGATTCTCGAGCTGATGGACATGAGCGGGGATTACCCGGTTTACCGGGGCTCCCCCGGCCGTCTGAATCCCGACGCCCCGGCCGTCAGCGAAGGCGCGCGGTTCCTCATCGACGAAGCGATGCGCGACGATGCCCGGGAGCCGCTGTTCGCGATCTTCCTCGGCGCGATTACCGATCTCGCGGCGGCCTACAGGGCCAAGCCGGAAATCGCCGGAAGGCTGACCGCCGTCTGGATCGGCGGCGGCGCTTATCCGCATGGCGGGGAAGAATTCAATCTGGGCAACGACGTCGCCGCGGCGGACCTCGTGTTCGGGTCCGACATCCCGCTCTGGCAGGTTCCGAGGGACGTCTATAAAATGCCGCGCGTCTCGCTCGCGGAGCTTGCCGTCAAAGTGAGGCCATGGGGAAAAATCGGCGAGTATCTGTTCCGCCAGCTGGAGGAATTCAACCTGCTGCCGATTCATACGCCGCGCTGGCCGCCGGGGGAGTCGTGGAACATGGGCGATTCGCCGGCGGTATCCCTGTTGATCGACGATCAGAACTTCGATTACGAGCTTCGGCCCGCTCCGGAAATCGAAGAAGACATGAGCTACGCCCATTCCGGGACGCGCAGGCCGATTCGGGTGTATACGAGCGTGGATTCCCGCTTTATTCTGGAGGACCTGTATGCGAAGCTTCAGCTTTATCACGAGCTGCAAGCTTCCCGCCGGGGCAAATAGGGAATAACGAATAGGCAGCCCACGGGGACTGCCTATTCGCGCGTTCACTTCTGGTATTCGCGCGGCGTCACGCCGGTCGCCTGCTTGAAGATGCGGCTGAAATAAAACGGATCGGCATAGCCGACCTGCTCGCCGACCGCCTTGACGGGCAAGTCCTTGCGCTGCTTGAGAAGGCGCTTCGCTTCATTGATCCTTAGCGTGGCGATGTATTTCGAAGGCGCCTCGCCGGCGTGCTTCAGGAAAATTTTGCTCAAATACGCGGAGGAGAAGTTGAACTGCCTCGCGAGCTGCTCCAGACTGATGTCCTCGTGAAAATGCTCCCGCAAATACTGCTGGACGCGCTGCACCGTTTTCTCGATGTCGTTGGCTTCGACGATGGGCTCCTTCGACAGCTGCGCCCGGACGTCGGCCAGCACGTCCGCCAAATCCTGCTGCTTGACCGGCTTCAGCAGATAGTGCTTGACGTCGAATTTCATCGCCTGCCGGGCGTATTCGAAATCGGCGTATCCGCTGGCGATAATGACCGCGGTGCGCGGATAATATTTATGCACCTCCTCGATCAGCTTCAGCCCGTCCATCACGGGCATGCGAATGTCCGTAACGAGAAGCTGCGGCTGCATCCGTCCGACGAGCTCCAACGCTTCTTCGCCATGGGTGGCTTCTCCGACGACGGCGAAGCTTTGCCCGCTTTGCTCGATTTTGCGGACCAGGCCGCCGCGGATCAGATCCTCGTCCTCGGCGACCACCGTTGAATACTTCATATCGCGCATGCCGAATCACTCCTTGTGCAGCAGCCCTCCGATGCGTACGGACGCACCGCCCTCCGGAAGGTTGCGAATTTCGAAAATACGGTTCTCTCCGTAAATCAGATGCAATCTTAAATAAATATTGAGCAGGCCCATGCCGTTCAATTCCAGCGGCGGGAGGCTGCTTTCCTTCTCGAGCGAGGCCAGCTTGGCACGAAGCTGCGCCAGTTTGTCCGGCTCGAAGCCGCCGCCGTAGTCCCTCACTTCGATCTGCCATTCGGCGTCGCTCAAGGTTCCGATAATGTCGATCCGCCAGGGCGGAGCGTGGGAGGTGCCGAATTTAATACTGTTTTCGACCAGCGGCTGGATGGACAGCTTGGGCACGGTCTGCGCCAGCAGCTCCTCCGGCACCGAAACCCGGTAGGTCAATCGGTCGCCGAAGCGCACTTTATTGATTTCCAGGTATTTGATCGTGTGCGTAAGCTCGTCCCGCAGCGGTACCTGCCGTTCCTTCGAGGTGATATACCGCAGAAAGTCGGACATATGCTCGATCGTCGCGATCAGCGGTTCGTTCATCCGCTGCTCGGCCATCTCCTGAAGATTGGCCAGCGTATTGTACAGAAAGTGCGGATTCATCTGCGACTGCAAGGCGTTGAGCTGCGCTTGAAGGCTCTGCGCTTCGGCCAGCAGCAGGTGATCCAGCGATTGCTTCAACCGCTCGCTCATGCTTTGGAACGCGTCGTGCAGCTCGTCCAGCTCGATGAAACCGCTTTTCATTTTCTGCTGGGCAATAATGTTGGACCCGATATGCTCGAACGAGAAATTGCGCACCGCGCGCCGAATCCGGTAGATCGGAAACGTGATCTTGTTGGCCGCATAGAAGGAGAGGCCGATGCCAAGCGCAAGAAGCACGAAGGCGGTTCCGAACAACTGGAACGTAAATTTCTTGAGCGGCCGGAACAGATCGCTCTCCGAAGTCGTCAGAATCGTAGTCCAGCCGGTCGACGCCGAATAGTGAAGCGACAGCAGCTGCTTCTCGGCGGTCACGGGATCGGTGAAAGGAAAGCTGTCGTAGAAGTCGGCGTCCTTGTCCATAGGGGCAACCAGACTGCGGAACGCTTCGTTCCGCTCGCCGCCGTGCTCGAACGGGTAGACGATCCGGCCGTCCCGGTTAAGCACGTAAATATGGCCGTTGTATGGGTTATTGCTTTCGAAATCGGCTGCGCTTGCAAAAATGCGGTGCGCGTATTGCTTCACTTCGATAGCCCCGATCGGCACGTTGTATTCGTCGTACAGCAGCCGGTAGAGCGAGACGGAGTACTTTCCGGCCGCGGAAGAATAATACTTGGACAGCTGCAAATCCAGGTTCGGATCGGAGACGAGCTTGCCGGGCTGCCGCTGCAGCAATTGCTCGATAAACGGCTTTTCCTCCCGTTTATAGGCTTGTTCCCGGTTGTCGAAGCCGGTTCCGTAATAACGGCCGTTAAACGAGTACAGGTAAATTTGCTCGACCAGCCGGGAAGGCCCGATAATGGCGGTCAGCGCGTCCGTCAGCACCTTGGCGTCGTCGTTCTGGCGAATGCGCTGCCTCTGCGCGTCCGTATCCGGACCTTCCGCGTCCTGGCCGCCCCCGTCCCGGCCGGGCGCTGACTTCGCCCGGGTCGGCCCTTCGTCGTCCGGGGCGTCGCCGCCGTCCTGTCCTCCGCTATCGGACATATAACTGGCGAAGCGCTCTTTGACCAGATTGGAGTACATGACGTTCAGGGAAACCCGGTTAAGCTGCTCGATCTGCTGAACGAGCTGGTCCCGGATCGAGGCGCCGAAGCTTTCCAGCGTGCTCATGGCCTGTCCCCGCAACTGATGGGTCGACCAGGAATAGAAGAAGAGAACGAACGTCGCGAAGACGATCAGGATAATGAAGGAATACGTCAGGAACAAAGCCGTTTTCATCCTTTTAAACATGCTCTCGTACTCCTTGATGCTAAACTGAACTAAATATAATCAAATTATACCTCAACCCTAACTGAATGTAAGCGGTTAAATTTAGTCAAGTTTAGGACCGATTATTCTATGGAGGAAAAAACTCAGCTCACTATACTTAAAGTATCATCCATGGATGAACTAGACGTAAACGAACAGGGGGATTATGGGAATGAAAAAGTGGACGATGACCTTGCTTTCCGCATTCGTCGCGATGACGGTCGTGCTGGCCGGATGCGGCGGCAATAACGGTAAGGACGCCACCGGCGGGAGCGCTTCTCCGTCTGCCGGCGCAAGCGGCTCTTCCGGACAGGGCGGCGGCAAAAAGAACGTGACGCTGACGTACATGGCGAGCCAGGGCTGGATCAAAGATTCCGAAATGGAGCTGGCGAAAAAATTCGAAGAGGAAACGGGCATTAAAATCGATTTTCAAATCGTGCCTTCCGACCAATATTTCAACGTGCTGAAAACGAAGCTGAACGCGGGCGAAGGCCCGGACATTTTCGGAGGACAGAGCGGCTACAGCGAAATCACGATGAACTACAACGTCGAGAAAAACGCGGTCGACCTGAGCGACCAGGAATGGGTGAAGCGCGAGGATCCGTTGTCCGTAGAGCAGCTTACCGCTAACGGCAAAGTGTATGCGCTTACGATCTGGGATACTTACAGCAGCTTCGTGGTCGGGTACAACAAGAAGCTGTTCGCCGAGCTGAATCTGGAGATTCCCAAAACCTATGAAGAGTTCAAGAATGTGTCGCTGAAGATTCAGGAGGCCGGCGTTACGCCGATTTACGAGCCGATCGCCGACGGCTGGCACCATGTGCTGTGGTTCTCCGAGCCCGGACCGAACTACGACAAGCTCGAGCCGAATCTGTACGACGATCTGAACCAGAACAAGAAGAAATTCGTCGACAGCAAGGCCATGCTGGATTCCTTGACGCAGCTGAAGGAAATGTACGATCTGGGTTTCTTCGGGGACAACACGCTTTCCGACACCGGCTCCGACACGGTCGCCAAGCTGGGCAGCGGCGAATTCGGCATGAGCCTGGTGGCGCAGAGCGTGGCGACGGAGCTGGCGGAGGAATACGAGGAGTTCGAAGTCGAGGACATCGGCTTCTTCCCGATTCCGCTGACGGACAATCAAATTTACTACATCAATCCGGGCGGTCCGAGCAAATTCATCTATTCCGGTTCGAAGTATATCGAGGAAGCGAAGCAATACTTCAACTTCCTGACGAAGCAGGAAAATCTGCAGTTCATGCTGGACAACGATCCGACGATTTCCAATCTGAACTTCCCGGATCTGAAGAACAAATACACCGCCGAGCAGCAAAAGCTGTTCGACGGCTACCCGGAGCGCGGTACGGACATTCAGAACTACGTCAACTACGTGAACCCGCAATGGATGGACATCGGCAAGGATATCGTCGCGATGCTGTCCGGCGTCATCCAGCCGGTCGACGTGCTGAAAAGCATCGACGAGCGCCGCGCGGAGATGGCCAAGGTGGCGCAGGATCCGAACTGGCAATAAGTCGCCGGTCCGGCGGGAATCGGGGTCGGCAATGGCCGCGGAACGGCCGTTGCCGACTTCATTCTAAGGGGAAGTGAGGGGAATTGCATGAATCGCGCCATCTATCCGTTTTATTTCGGCATCGCGACCTTGGTCGTCTATTCGATCTTTTTCGTCGTACCGGGTCTTATGGGCATTTATCACTCGTTCACCGACTGGAACAGCTACTCGGACGAGATTCGTTTCATCGGCTTCGACAATCTGGCGAAAATCTTCTCCGGCGAAGCGAAGTATCTCAGCTACATCGAAAATACGCTCGTGTTCACGGTCAGCACGGTCGTGCTCAAGACGGCGCTCGGCTTGTTCTTCGCGATCATGCTGAACGACGGCATCCGGGCGAAGGGGCTTCACCGCGTCATGCTGTTCATGCCCTCCATCGTCCCGATGCTCGTCGTCGGCCTGATCTTCAAGTCGATTCTGAATCCCGCCACCGGGCTGCTGAACGAATCGCTGCGGGCGATAGGGCTCGATTTTTTGGCGCAAAAATGGCTGACCGACCTGAACTGGGCTTTCAAGTCGATCATTGCCGTGGACATCTGGAAAGGCGTCGGCTACATTATGATCATTTTGCTGGCCGGCCTGCAATCGATCGACAAAACCTATTACGAGGCCGCCGCCATCGACGGCGCGAACTTCTGGCAGAAGCTGACGCGCATTACGATTCCGCTCATCGTGCCGGCGCTCGTGGTCACGACGGTGCTGAACCTGCTGCACGGCCTTAAAGTGTTCGAGGCGGTGTACGTATTGACGAACGGCGGTCCGGGATATGCGACGGACGTCATGTATACGGCGATATTCAAAGAGTTTTCCACCGGCAATTACGGCATGGGCACGGCGCTGTCTTCCGTCCTGTTCGTCGTCATGACGGTGCTCGGCTACTTTGTCGTGCGGCTGATGTCGAGGGAGGGGGACGAACGATGATGAACAAGGCCCTGTTGCCGGCGCTTCGCAACGCGTTTGCCTGGATTCTGAGCGCGACGATGTTCATTCCGCTGCTGCTCGTCGCCGTCAACTCCTTGAAGACCAAAGCCGAAGCGAACGGAATGAACATGTCGCTGCCGAAGGCGTTCCAATGGTCGAATTATTCGATCGTCATCGAGGAAGGGAAGCTGATCCAATCGTTCTTCAACAGCCTTCTGTACGCGTGCGGAGCGACCGTCGGCAGCATTCTGCTCGCTTCGCTGGCCGCCTACGTCTTCTCACGCAACCGGACCCGGCTGAACAAGGCGATGTACTTCTATCTGATCATGGGAATCGCGATGCCGACCAACTTCGTCACCCTGATGAAGGTGATGCAGTGGACGCATCTGGTGAATACGCAGACCGGCATCATTCTGATGCTGGCGGCGTCCAGCATTCCGTTCAGCGTGTTTCTGATCTA
>Ga0065721_10052377_pt1 | contig 12071 bp, 10 predicted proteins | sample Mesricmetagenome_FD_59108 | JGI IMG/M metagenome (GOLD analysis project Ga0065721, IMG submission 59108) | Mesophilic microbial community from rice straw/compost enrichment Sample: eDNA_1 v2 (version 2) | ecosystem: Engineered > Solid waste > Grass > Composting > Bioreactor | place: USA: Davis... | reverse complement strand
GCCACGCTGGACAAGCAGGAGGCCTACGCCGGAGCCGACTTCGTCGTCATCGCGACGCCTACCGACTACGACCCGAAGACCAACTACTTCGATACATCCTCCGTCGAATCGGTCATCCGCGACGTGAAGGAGATCAATCCCAGCGCGGTGATGATAATCAAGTCCACCGTGCCGGTCGGATACACCCGTCGGATCCGTGAGACGCTCGGCACAGACAATGTCATCTTCTCGCCGGAGTTCCTGCGCGAGGGCCGCGCACTCTACGACAACCTCTATCCAAGTCGCATCGTGGTCGGCGAACGCTCCAAGCGCGCGGAGCGCTTCGCGGGCCTCCTTCAAGAGGGCGCTGTCGCCAGGGACGTCCCGGTGCTGTTCACCGACTCGACCGAGGCCGAGGCAATCAAGCTGTTTGCCAACACGTACCTGGCCATGCGCGTTGCCTACTTCAACGAGCTGGACACCTACGCCTGCACCCACGGCCTGGACACGCGCCAGATCATCGAGGGCGTATGCCTCGATCCGCGCATCGGCGGGCACTACAACAACCCAAGCTTTGGCTACGGCGGTTACTGCCTGCCCAAGGACACCAAGCAGCTGCTGGCCAACTACAGCGAAGTGCCGCAGCACCTCATTCGCGCCATCGTCGATTCGAACCGCACTCGCAAGGACTTCATCGCCGACCAGATCATCGCGCGGAACCCGAAGACCGTCGGGATCTACCGCCTGGTGATGAAGGCCGGCTCGGACAACTTCCGCGCGTCGGCGATCCAGGGAGTGATGAAGAGGGTCAAGGCAAAGGGTATCGAGGTCATCGTCCACGAGCCCGTTCTCACTGAACCGGAGTTTTTCCGCTCCCAGGTCGTGAACGACCTCGCCGACTTCAAGGCGCGCGCCGACGTGATCGTGGCAAACCGGATCACGGATGCCATCCGGGACGTCGCACCGAAGGTGTACAGCCGCGACCTGTTCGGCGCGGATTGAGGCCATCTCCATGAAAATCCTCGTTACCGGCGCAGCCGGGTTCATCGGCTTCCACAGCTCTGTCCGGCTGCTCGACGCTGGCCATCGGGTCGTCGGCATCGACAACCTCAACGACTATTACGACGTGCGGCTGAAGGAGGCGCGTCTCCGGCAGCTCGAGTCACGGGAGGGCTTCACCTTCCATCGCGTGGACCTCTCCGATCGCGCACGCATGAGGGAGATATTCGAGAACGCCGCTTTCGACGTGGTGTTGCACCTCGGGGCGCAGGCGGGGGTGCGGTACTCCATCCAGAACCCGTTTGCCTACATCGACAGCAATATCACCGGTACGCTAACCGTGCTGGAGGGGTGCCGGCACAACGGCATCAAGCATCTCCTGTACGCCTCGTCTTCGTCGGTGTACGGCGCGAATACGAAACAACCTTTCTCGGTGGAAGACCGGGTCGACTCCCCAATCTCGCTGTACGCCGCGACCAAGAAATCCAATGAGCTGATGTGCCAGACGTATGCGCATCTGTACGGACTGCGCATCACCGGACTCAGGTTCTTCACCGTATATGGGCCGTGGGGAAGGCCCGACATGGCGTACTTTAAGTTTGCCGACGCCATCATGAGTGGAAGGGCGATCGACGTATTCAACAATGGCGATATGAGTCGAGACTTCACTTACATCGACGATATCGTTGATGGAATCAAATCCATAATCGACCTCCCCGAACCGGCGCGCGGGGGCTCTGGGCTGCACCGGGTTTACAACCTCGGGAACAACCAGCCAGAGCAGTTGATGGACATGATCACGCTGCTGGAGTCCGAACTCGGGCAGGCGGCGCGTAAGAACTTCCTCCCGATGCAGCCGGGCGACGTCCCTTCCACGTTCGCGGATATCGCGGCGTCCGAGCGTGATTTCGGTTTCAAACCGTCAACCTCACTGGCTGTCGGCCTGCGTAAGTTTGCGCGCTGGTACATCGACTACCGTCAGAACGCGGGGATGCCTTCGCCGGGAGGCGTCAAGCGATGACGGGAAACCCGCAACGGCCGGTATTTCCGACAGTAAAGGTCGCTGGCTTCCAGACCGCCTCCATCACCCGCCAACAGCTTGCCGAGGTGATGCGTCACGATTGCATGCAGGCACGTCTGCTCAAGGATTCCTGGCTGCCGAAGGCGGTTTTCTCGTCCAATGGACAAGGCATCGCGCTTGCCCAGCAGGACAGGAATTTTGCGAACGCCATGGCGGAGGCCGACATTGTCCATGCCGACGGCATGCCGGTCGTGTTCGCCAGTCGCATGACGGCGCACCCGCTCCCAGAGCGGATCGCGACCACAGATTTCTTCCACGACGCCGCGGCAATGGCGGTGACACACGGCTTGAAGTTCTTCATCCTCGGCTCGACCGAGGAGCAGAACCGCCGGGCTGTTGAACAGATCCGGGCGCTCTATCCAGAACTTCATATCGCTGGCCGACATCACGGCTACTTCGGTGAGGAGAAGGACGGGGAGGTCTGCGACCTCATACGGGCCAGTGGCGCCGATGTACTGTGGGTTGCCCTGGGCAAGCCTCGCCAGGAGTACTGGAGCCTGCGAAATCGAGAGCGGCTCAAGGGGGTTGGCTGGATCAAAACCTGCGGCGGCCTGTACGCCTTCCTGGCGGGTGACGCGCCCCGGGCCCCCAGGTGGATGCAGCAGCTAGGCTTGGAATGGCTTTATCGCCTCAAGGATGATCCTGCTCGCCTCGCCGTGAGGTACATGACCACCAATCCCCGAGCCTTCTACGCGCTCTGGCGGAAAACCGAGCGGAATCGCTAAATCAGGCAGCATCCGATGATTCGAAAGAGTATTTTTTATTATTCCGCCAGCACCCAGTTCTCCAACGCGGGTGATGCGCTCATCAATCGCGAGCTGCTCTCGCTGCTGCGTCTCTTCGGGGAGATGCGGATAGCGCGCGCAGGAGCACCCGATGCTTTCCTTGAGGAGATCGGTGCGAGGCCCGGGGAGGTCCGCCACGAGAAGCGTTCTGCCCTGATGCTCGAGATGATCAAGCGTGCAATCCAAGGCAAGGCCTCCGAACAGAGCTACCTCGTTTTGACTCCTGGAGACCCGCCGGGCAACATCTCGGTCGGCGATCTCGTGAGGGCCCTGCTGTTCCCGTTCCTCAGGCTGATGGGGGTCCGAATTGTCAAGATTGGCGCATCTGTCAGCCGGATGCAGAGCAGCCGTTTGCGACTCGAGGCTTTCCTGTCAAAGTTCATGTATTACTACGGATTGCGCGATCAGGGCTCCATTGAACGTGCCCGGTCGTTCTCCTTCAGGAACACCGAGTATTGTCCGGATCTTGCGTTTAACTTGGTCCCCGTCCAGGTTGGCGAATCGGCGAGTGCCCTTGGGATATCCCTTCGAAACGACAACCTCACCGAAGAGGAATGGCACGAGCTTCGGGCCAGGTGCAAATCGCTGGTGACCTCACTTGCCACGGGAACGGGTGACGATCCGAAGGTGGCTTTCGTCGCACAGGTCGAGCGTGATGCCGCCGGCATGCGGGACCTGCAGAGGGAGTGGTCTTTCCCCGGGAGTGATTTCATTCAGAGCCACTCTCTGCGCGACTTGCAGGATCGGTACCGCGAGCTGGGCATCGTCATCAGCAACCGGCTACATGTGATCCTGCTCGCGGCGGCGAGTGGCTCGACCCCCATATGCCTGCCCACCGGCACCAAGAATTCGAAGATAACCCAGCTCCTCCATTCGGTGGGCCTGGCGAAGCTCGTCGTGGTTTCACCGTCGGAGATGGGTGACATCGCGGAACTGAGGGCAGCAATCCAGCCTGCCTTTGAAGCGCAGCGACGGCTTCTGCACAGCTGCCTTTCGTCTAAGTTGCAGTCCTAGCATGAGCACAACCCCGCTGGTTTCCGTGGTCATCCCGCTCTATAACCGGGCAGACACCATAACCTCCGCCATTGAATCGGTACTCGGCCAGAGCTACCAAGACTTCGAGATTCTGGTGATCGACGATGGCTCGACTGATGAACCGCATCTGGCGATTGATGCTATAGGCGACGAGAGGATACGCCTGATCAGGCAGGATAACGCCGGTGCGTGCTCCGCACGCAACAGGGGCATCGAAGCGGCCAGGGGTGAGTATGTCGCCTTCCTTGATTCCGATGATTCGTTTTTCCCTTGGCACCTTTCCGACTCGGTCGCCATGCTCGAGTCGCTTGGTGGGAACTCCGTTGTCTACGGGCAAGTCGTGGTAGACCGGGGGCACGGGAGAGAATTCTTGAAACCTCCCCGCGCCTTGAGGCCTGGTGAGGATATGTCCGAATACCTGTTGGCTGACACCGGATTCATTCAGACCTCAACGGTGGTCCTGCCTCGCACGGTGGCTGCGTCGGTCCGCTACAGCGAGTCCCTGCGTTTTGGCCAGGACACTGATTTCGCCATCCGAGCTCACGCCAGTGGTGCAACCTTTGTGATGCTTGAGCGCCCGCAAGCGCGATGGATGGATAGGGCTGACCCGAAACGGGTTTCCAACTCTACAGACCCCAGTGTTCGTACGGAATGGCATCGGACCGTTCGCGAGGCTGTGACCTCCAGGGCGCTCCGGGCAGACATGGGGTGGCATGTGGCAAAGTGCCATGCGCGGCGCGGGGCCTATGTGCGCGCAATGATTCTTTACATGCGCGCAGTGGTTTCGGGCTCGTTTCGCCCGCGACTGGCCGCCCGCGTGTTTCTTCAGATCTTCCTCCCGGCCAGCGTGTATCGCTCAATCGCGGACTGGGTCATAGGAAGGACTGGATCAGTCAAAGGGACGTCCAGACCATGAAGCGCGACCGTTTGCACGTTCTGAAGGCCAATCTTCGAGCTTGCCGGAAAGCGGTTCGGGACCTGCGCGAGAAGGCCTTGACCGCCACGGGCGCACTCACCCGTTCCGTGGTCGGGTACGACAAACCGCTTCCCACCGGCATATGGCGCCCCTTCAGTCGACGCCTGTACTCCGACAACGCCACCGCCGAGGTGTGGCTTGTCTCTCCGGAGGACGGGCACTTCATGCACACGTTCTTCGACGTTGATCCCATCAGCCCGGGTGGTCGTTACCTGGTCGCCACCCGGGTACCTTTCATCTGGAGGGTGCCGTACGTGGGGGATGAGTGCCAGGTCTGCGTGATCGACCTTGAGAGCGAACGCTACCTCCCGGTGTACACCTCACGTGGATGGGGCAGCCAGCTGGGCTGTAACGCCCAATGGCTCGATGAGAACACCGTGCTGTGCAATGACGTGTTCGAGGGTCGCGGAGCCGGTGTCAAGATTGAGATCAGCACTGGGCGTGTAGAGCGCCTTGAGGGGCCTATCTACGGCCTCTCGCCTGACAAGAAATACTCGTATAGCGGCTCCATTGATCTTATTAACTTGTCCCAGACCGGTTACGGCGTACCTGAGCCGCTGTTCGGTACAAGATATCCGAGCAGGGGTTATGAGTCCTCCGAGGGCGTGTGGCGCACGGACCTAGCTACGGGGAAGCGCAGTCTTATCCTCAGTCTGGAACAGATCCGCAATGCCCTTCCTGATCAGGAAGAGCTCGCAACAGGTGATTATTTCGTCCAGAACGTCAAGGTGTCTCCCTCCGGCGATCGTCTACTCATCGTCGTGTTCAGCAGGCGAGTGCGTGGGCGCCTGGGATGGCCGGTGCAAGTCGTCACCTGTCGGCCAGATGGGAGTGATGTTTCCCTCGCGCTGCATGACCGGGACTATCGGAAAGGCGGACACCACCCGAACTGGCTCCCGTCAGGCCGGGATATCCTGATGAATCTCAGGCCGGACGGCAGGACGATGCGCTTTTGTGTCGTAGATCCGGTCACCCGTGAGTTTCGTGTATTGCTTCCGGGAGCCAAGGGCGGCGGCCATCCGAGTGTCCACCAGAACCGCCTGTTGACTGATGCATACGTCACCGAGGGTTTCAGCGATGCTGCTGGGCGCGTCCCGATCCGGCTCATCGATCTGGAAACCCAGTCCGAACAGGAGATCTGCCGGGTGTTCACCAAGAACCTGACCGGCGGGCGCCGGGTTGATCCCCACCCAGTATGGACGTGCGATGGGGACGTCGTGTTCAACGGCGTCGTTGACGGACGCCGCCAGATTTATCTAGCACGCATCAAGTAAGGAAAAACCCGGTGGGCCATAGTGTTCTTGCAGATTCAGTTGGCACTATTGCGACGAAGTTCGCCGCACGCGCCGCGAACCTTCTGGTGTTCGCTGTCCTTGCTCACAAGTTGAGTCTTAGCGAATTCGGCATCTACGGATATGTCGCTACGATGAGCCTGCTGATCACCACGGCTCTGGACTTTGGCACTCGTCACTCGATCGGCTACTACTTGCCGAGGTCTCCGGGACTGGAGCAGGCGATACGCCTTCAAGCACTGGTCTGGGCTGCAGTTCTTTCCTGCAGTGGCGCCGTGGGCTTCTACTACTTCCTCAAGCTTCTGGTGCCCGAGTTCAGTTCTCCATCCATCCTGCTTCCGGCAAGCCTGGTGGTCCCAGGGATGCTGTGTATCCGAATCGAGCAAGGAGTTCTCCTCGGCCAAGGCCGTATCAAGGAGTACAACGCGTCCGAGACCTGGCCCCGTAGCCTCCTATTGCTGGGAACCTTTGGAACACTCGCGCTCGGGGTCATAACGGTTGAGGTCGCCCTGTGGACATTGGCCGCCTCGTACAACCTCGCCGCGATCCGCGTAGTCGCCATGAATCCCATGCGACGCAGTCCTGGACTTCCGTCCGCGGACCTGTATCGCTCGTTCTTCCGCATTCTCAAGCGCGGCGCCATCTACTTTCCTGGCATCGTCCTCATGGTCGCCAGCAAGCGAGTGAATGCGGTCATCGTTCAGGACATGCTCGGATCCGAGGCCATGGGTGTGTTCTATGGCGTAACTCGATTGAGCGAAGTGTTCTCCGAAGTTGCACTCGCCGTCGGCGTCGCACTTTTCTCGCATAATGCCAGGAACGCAAACTCCCAATCGGCCATTCTCGAGACTGCGAAGGTAGCGAGAATATCCATGACGTTCCTCGCGATCGCATCCTTGTTTGCGATTGCATTCGCTCCGCTGATCGTCCGACTGATGCTTGGCGCCGAGTACGCGGAGTACAATAATGTCTTCCGCGTAGCTGTCATCAGCACCCTGGTGGGTGCGCTGTGGAACATGATGATGCCGGTGCTCTACACCAGCGATCGGCCGATGCTTGGGTTCTGGCTTTTCCTTCCCGGCGTAACCCTAAATTTGGTTCTTAGCCTCATAGGCGTCCGTTACTATGGCATCGCCGGCGCCGTGTATGCCCTCCTCGCCTCACAGGTGGTGGTCTCGGCCGGCTACATGGTCGCTTGTAATCGGATTTATGGGCTTCGCCCGACGAGCATACTGATCGTCTCGCGGGCGGAACTAGCCGAACTGGCGGGCAAGGTCACAGGAAGAATAACGAGGCGCCTGCCGCGGAAGAAGAAAGATGGCTAGCTTGAAGTTCAACAAAAATGCAGTTCCTCTCTATGTCATCAGCCTCATCCCACTATGGTGGATCCTTGGGTTCGGATTTTTCATCTTCCACCTGTCATCCATATATATCGCGGCGATCCTGAAGAGGAACATCCTTCCGAGAGACTCGGTGCAGCTTGGCATCCTCGCCCTTGTGGCCGTGCTCTCCGTATCGCTCCTTTACAACTCGGTTGTCGATGACGCAGGGCTATCCCGGATATTCGGTGCATTTCACAACATCACTGTACTTCTTGTCGGCTACTTTCATTACTCCTATCTCCGCTATCTGCTCGTTAGAGACGAAGCTTGGGCCCTGCAGGTATCAAAGCAGTTCTCGAGAGTGTCGCTTGCTGCGATCGTAATTGCAGGGCCGTTGGCGGTCCTGGTCTTTACGGGTTCGGCCAGCTCCCTTGGAGTCCCAACTCTCCTCGGGGCAGTCACCCCACCCGCGGAGAATCTCTTGGGCCTGTATCAGAAGGCGGACCTGATCGCAAGAAACTGGTTCGACGGGAGTGACGCCCCGCGCCTCATGGCATTGTCAACGAATGCGACCGCGAGTGCCGCGTTGATCGCGGTTTCGGGATTCATGGGGGCTGGCTACATCCTCTCCCGAAGGCCCTCCGGATTTTGGGTGTTCCTCGGGCTCACCTTGTTTGTGGTGGCGGCGACGCTCACCCGCGCCACGACCCTGACTGCGATCGCGGGCGTGGCCGTGATCATGCTTGCTCGCACTAGGAGCAGGTATTACCCGATCTTCCTTGCCGCAGCGCCGCTTGTTCTCATTGCAGCGATTTACTTCATTCCTGAGTTCCTCGGCCGCGTGAATGAGATGCGCGAGGGCTCCTCGAATGCGCGCTTCCTGGCCTATGAGTACGCCTACCAACTCACGATGGAGCAGAATCCCCTGATAGGCGTAGGCGTGAAGCCCCGCATCGATGAGCTCGCAATTCCAGTTGGCTCGCACTCCACAATATTCTCCGCCCTAGTCCGCGGTGGCGTGCTGGGTGCGCTGATCGCGATCCTTACTTTCTTTGCTATCCCTTTCATCAGTGGACTGAGGATCATCAGGGCGCTTGTGGGCAACCGGGCGATTTTCGGGGAAGGCCTCCCGTACGCCGTGGCAGCGCTTGGCGGGGTTCCTTCGGTGCTGGCGTATTGCGTGTTACAGGATCTCGACGTGTACGCGCCGATCACCGCGGCGTTCTTTATGTATCTGGCGTCTTTGAAGTACTGGGCGGACCGCACGCGGGGTGCGACCTGAACCTGTATTCCGGCCAGGCCTGCCTGTTGGGGCTAGAGGCCCGTCGTCGACTTCCCTGAGGTCGATACTGGCCTCGGATAGGGCCCCTTCTTTCTAAGCACTACATATCTTCGACTTGCAATAAAGACTGGGCTGCTCTTCGCCAATGAAGCCAATTCACTATCGACCCGATATCGATGGCCTTCGCGCCTTCGCTATCCTCCCTGTGTTGCTTTATCACGCCGGGGTTCCGGGCTTTTCCGGTGGCTTTATCGGCGTGGACATATTCTTTGTGATCAGCGGATTCCTGATTACCTCAATTCTGGTAAGGGAGTTCCAAAGCAACAGCTACAGCATTGGTGATTTTTACGAACGGCGAATCAGGCGCATATTTCCTGCACTTCTAGTCGTAGTGTTGGCTGTACTGCTAGTTGGCCCTCTCGTCCTCTTGCCTAGCCAACTCGAGGTATTGCCGCGAGAGGTTCTTGCATCACTCTTCTTCATAGCCAACATCGTGCTCTGGCGGGACGCCGGCTACTTTGCCCCGGATGCGGAGGCAAAGCCTTTGCTGCACATGTGGTCGCTAGGCGTCGAGGAGCAGTTCTATATCTTCTGTCCGCTGCTCATATGGCTGGTGCTTCGCTATGGCTTTCAGAAGCGCGTCTTGCTGGTCGGATTGGCTGCCGCCGCGTCCTTTGTGCTTTGCATCTATTTCAGCGCATTCAAGCCTAGTGCTTCCTTCTATCTACTCCCATTCCGCGCCTGGGAGCTTTTGGCGGGCTCACTCCTGGCGGTTGCAGGCGGCTCGACTATTATGGGGGCGGACGCCCGAAGGCTTTGGCGGGAGGCTTTAGCCTGGGTCGGTCTGCTGGCGCTTTTCCTGCCAGTGTTCTTCTATGACAGCAGCATGGTGTTCCCTGGTTACGCGGCGGCCGCGCCGGTTCTCGGATCCGCACTGGTGCTTGCGGTTGCACCTGGAACCTCGGTCGGCAGGATTCTTTCCTCAAAAGCCCTGATCTTCATCGGTGGTATCTCGTACTCACTTTATCTGTGGCATTGGCCGGTAATGGTCTATGGACACGCACTTGGATTCGACAAGGGCCCGCTACATAGGGTCATGCTGATAATCATCTCTCTGGCTTTGGGCTACGTTTCGACAAGGTGGATTGAAGGCCCTACTCGTAGCCGCCAGAGATTCCCGACCAAAAGTTTGCTCAAGATCACTGGAGTCGGCACCGCGATCATCGCCCTCATGGCCATGAGTTATGTACGCCTGCCTGTATGGGCGCGTTTGGCGGACGCTCAGACCGTACGGTACGACGCTGCACGGTTTGACGTGAGTCCAAACCGCGAAAAGTGCCACAGGGGCCAAGGCCTTCCTGCACCGGAAACATCATGCGTTCTGGGTGGAGCGCATGCTCACGTGGCCGTGTGGGGCGATAGCCATGGCGTTGAACTCGCCCAAGCCCTTTCGGAGATCGGCACTCCCGTTTGGCAGATTACGTATTCGGCTTGTGCCCCGGCGCTGGGCTGGCCATCCAAAGCGATCGTGCCCGATTGCGAACGACACAACGAAGATGTTGCCGACTTTCTGCGCAGTTCGGAGGAGATTCGAACAGTCGTGATGGTTGGGTACTACAGCTCATCTATCGACGGCAAGGATGGGATGCTGGAAAGATTCCAGGAGACAGCTTCACTGCTTGCCGACGCAGGCAAAAGGGTCGTGGTGGTAGGCCCCTCCCCTTACGTCAGCGCCAAGGTGGATATCCCGACATATCTGGCCAGGGGCGGAGAGCGTCTTGTGCCCTATGACGCAGATGCAAATGAGGCTTTTAGGCGCCGGATGGCCACACACGCCGACGCCGTGGTCATGCCCACGGATATCTTCTGCAACGAGAAGAAATGCGACTTACTCTTTACCGGCTTGCCGTTCGCGTTCGACGCGCATCACCCGACGATGCGCTCGGCACGCGTCACAGCCGCTGCCGTTCAGAAGGAAATTCGCAGGCTGGAGTCGAACGCGCCGCAGGGTCCCGCTCGATGAACGGCTCCTGCGGGCACAGCACTAGAGTACTTGTCTGACCGGGCTCGGCAGCCTTCCGACAGATGGCAACGCCAGCGAGAGCGCATTAGCTCCAGATCTACTGGAGGCGGCGCTTGGCCCAAGAACTACCGGACGCCTGCCCTGGCATCCGGTAGCAGCTTCAAGACGCTCCCTCAGCGCGACGTACGCTGCGCGCTGGTGGAAATGGCCGAAAAGCAGATCCCCACGGCAACCGCGCCGAGGCAGGCACCGCACAGCGCACCAGCTACAAACATCATCATGATGGCCTCCCCCGAAGGCATCGCGGACCCCATCCGCGGGGCTATCGTCGCAGGTTTGTTTTATGTGAAATGTTGATATCGGTCACATCCCTCCGCTTTTCCCGCTTGACAGGCTTGTCGCGCCCGGAAAGTGCGACGCCGACGTCCGCGAACCAGCGTTCGCTGGGCAGGAGGGGGAGGCGCCTGCCGGGTAGCGCCAGCGCCACGATCAGCACCGCGACCAGCAGCGGGGCCATGCGGATGGAGGGGCCACGCCGGCGTAGTGCGCGTGCACCCACGCCGCCGGCGGTGGCGCCCAGCAGGGCCCCGGCGAGCACTTCCGATACCGGGTGCGCGCCCAGCGGAACCCGCGAATAGCCGATGAGGCCGGCGAGCACCGTGCCGGCCACCAGGCCCACGAGCCGCCCGGCCGGGCGATCCGGCGGGACCGCAAGCATCAGCACCACCGGCCACACCGCGAAGGCCAGGGCCGTGTGTCCGCTGAAACAGGTCAGGTCCCACGTGCGCACGCCCGTACCCCACCCGTAGAAGCTGATCTTGCTCGCGGCCGTGAGCAGGCAGGCGGTGGCCACCGCCAGCCACCAGCGCAGGACCGGGCCCCGGGCGCCAGGGGCCTGGACCATCGTGGCCAGGCCCATCGCGCAGGCGAGGGGAAGGAGGTAGAGCGCGCTTCCGGGAGCGACGAACCAGTGCCAGTTCATCGGCCAGCGGCGCGGAGGATGCGGGTGCGGATGTGCATATGCCTGTCCTTGTGCGATCGCAGCATGGCACGCGCCGCGGGCGGCGGCGAAGGTTCCCGGCCGCGGGGTTCATGCGGCGGCGGGCTCCAGCAGTACGCTTCCGGGGCAGACACGCACAGGCGGACACAGTCATCGTGTTTCCGCTACACTTTGCGCCCGCCCGATCGCCTCAGTGGCCCGGGACGCGGCACGCGCCTGTAGCTCAGCCGGATAGAGTAGTGGCTTCCGAAGCCATTGGTCGGGGGTTCGAATCCCTCCAGGCGCGCCATATCGAAG
>Ga0065721_10052376_pt1 | contig 12072 bp, 11 predicted proteins | sample Mesricmetagenome_FD_59108 | JGI IMG/M metagenome (GOLD analysis project Ga0065721, IMG submission 59108) | Mesophilic microbial community from rice straw/compost enrichment Sample: eDNA_1 v2 (version 2) | ecosystem: Engineered > Solid waste > Grass > Composting > Bioreactor | place: USA: Davis... | reverse complement strand
GGAGGGGACGGTCGGACGCCAGGGAGGTTAGGCGCTCCCGTTATCCCGCTATGCCGCGCGCGAACCGGCGATACCGAATCCGCGCCATCCGAAGCTTCTCGTACAGCTTCTCCGCGTCCTTGTCGTCGTTGCCGGCTTCGCCGTAGACTTTGCGAAGCAAAGGCTTCAAATATCGGTCGCCCAATTCGCCGAGCGCCGCTTCGATCCGAACCGACTCTTCCGGCGGCAGCTCGCTCAGCTCCATCTCGACGATCGGCAGGACGTCGTATCCCTCCTCGTCGAGACGCTCGATTCTCTCGAGCAGCCTGCGCCGCGGACAATTCAATTCTCCCTCCAATTGAACCAGCGATTTGCCGTCCCGAATGCCTTCCAGCAGCGCCCGCTTGTCCTGAGCGGCCGACAGCGTCTGTCCGTATTTCTCTTCCTTCATCCGGAACAGCCAAGCGGACAGCATCTCGTCGCTGACGGCCAGGGAGACCCATTCCCGCAACGGGTACGCATGGCTTCTCTCCATCCCTTGGAACAAGCCGACGATCTCCTTGCCGTAGCGCTCGGTCTTCACTTTGCCGAAGCCCGGGATTTGTTCCAGCTCGTCCAGCGTCTGAGGCAGGAATACGGCCAGAAGCTGAACCTCGCGGTTCGTCGCGATCAAGTAAGCCGATTTCTTCTCTTCGGCGGCTTTGGCCCTTCTCCACGCGCGGACGGCGGCGGCGACTTCCTCCGCGTCGCGCGAATCCGCGTAGCATTGCAGCAGCTGAGGCGTTGCCGGACGTCTCTCCCAGAACGGCATCTCGTCCAGCATGCCGTCCAGAAGCGGCCGGAAGCCTTGCCTCATCTTGCCCGCCACCCCATGGCGGAATGCCGCCAACAGCTCCTCCCAGCTCATTCCCTCGTACCAGACGCTCTCCTCTTCGGACGACGCCCCTTCCAGCCCGCGCCAGCCCGCGCTCCAGATGCCTTGCTGCTCTCCGATGAACACTTGCGCGCGCTCCTCCTCGAGCCCGTCCACGCGTTCGAAGCGATTCAAAAACACGACTTGCATCCCGATTCCTCCTTGCCGCTATCGCGCGGCCTCGTCATTGGCGTTCAAGCAGCAACGGCGGTCCGGTCGACAACGCAAAAAGCACCCCCCGCCGGTTTGGCGATGAGGTGCTTCCTTCATCGTGCGAACATGAACAAGTTTATTTTACCAAAGTTTTCCCAAATAGGCAATAGAGGCCGGGATCTTATATAATGGAGAAGCGAATACCGCGCAAGGAGGACTCGTTCGCATGAACTTGAAGGATTTCGATTTCCTGTCGGACTCGACGGAGCAGACGTCTACGCGCTTCGTCACGTTCGTCACGCCCAACCTGAAACGTTTCGATCTCGCCATCCTGACGACGAACCGCTTCTACGGGAAAAAGCTCGTGACGGACATGATGCACGGGAGAAGCGCCATACTCGGACCGGACGACCTCGAGGAAGAGGGCGTGCTGGAGGCCGTCTTCCGGATTAACGAGGAGGAAGCGGCCGACCTCGCCCAATTTTTGACGCTGGTGCTCGGCGCGGTCAACTTCACCGACTAACGGGGCGGGCGGACGGACATTCTAACGGACATCAACAAGCGGTTAGGAGGTGTCCGAATGCTTCCGTTTCGACCGGAGAAGAAACGGCCGACGACCGATCTCGGCACGGTGGAATCCCGGCGCAACGACCTGATCCCGGAGGAATTTCCGGAAGGCGCCTACGGCGCCCCGATCCTGTCGGAGACGTTGGGCAAAAGCGAGCCTTGGAGGGATGACCAGCGCTCCCCGCACGCTTACGGCTATGAAAACCGGGAGTTTCACGCCGGCATGGACCGGGATTATCCGGGAGACGGCGACGTTCCGGAAAAGATTGGCGAAGACGAATAGAGCGAACGCAAGAAGCCCCGGAGACGAGACGAACGGTCCTCTCCCGGGCTATTCTTCATAAGTTGTGCCGAATTCGAGCGCGCGACCGATCTCGCGGCCCTTATCCCGTCTTCGATCAAGCTGGGCCGCGATATGGAACGGAGGTGACTGCGAAGTTCCACTCCTTCGCTCGGGCGCCGTTCTGCGCGCTTTTGCTCTCTCGCTTCAGAAATCGAAGTAATTTTTGGCGTTCCGGTAGCAAATATCCTCGACCATGCCGCCCAGCAGCTCCGGATCGTCCGGCGCTTCGCCCCGCTCGACCCACTCTCCGAGAAGGCCGCACAGAATGCGGCGGAAATACTCGTGCCGAGGATAGCTCAGGAAGCTTCGCGAGTCGGTCAGCATGCCGACGAACCGGGACAGCAGGCCCAAGTTCGCGAGCGCGTTCATCTGCTCCCGCATGCCGTCCTTCGTGTCGTTGAACCACCATGCCGAGCCGAGCTGGATTTTGCCCGGGATTCCCCCGCCCTGGAAGCTGCCCATGACCGTTCCTAGCACGTAGTAGTCCTTCGGGTTCAGCGAATACAGAATCGTCCGCGGCAGCCCGGCTTTCGCGTCGATGCCGTCCAGCAGCTTGGTCAGCGGGTAAGCCAGCTCCCCGTCGTGGATCGAATCGAAGCCCGTATCGGGGCCAAGGCGCGAGAAAGCGCGGCCGTTGTTGTTGCGCGAAGCATGGATATGCAGCTGCATCGTCCAACCGCGCCGGCTGTATTGCTCGCCCAGATGGGTCAGCGTACGCGTTTTGAATTTCGCTTCGTCCTCGAGCGTTAACGTCTCTCCGTTCAACGCTTTCGCGTAGATCGCCGAAGCCTCCTCCAGACTCGCCTCCGCGTAGAGCACGCGGTCCAGCGCGTGGTCCGACACCTTGCAGCCGACCTGCGCGAACCGTTCGATCCGGGAGTCCAGCGCCGCCAGAAACTCCTCGTAAGTTCCGGTTTTCCTCCCGGAGACCTGCTCCAGCTTGGCCACCCAAGGGAGAAACGTTTCCCTCCGGATTTCCAGCCCCTTATCCGGGCGAAACGAAGGGAGAACGAGACAATCGAAATCGTCGAGCTGCCCGATTCCTTCATGATACTCGAGCGAATCGGTCGGATCGTCGGTCGTGCAGACGACTCGAACGTTCATCTTCCGGATCAGTTGGCGGACCGAGAAGCCGTCCGACCGAAGAATCGCGTTCGCCTTCTCCCAGATCGCGGGCGCGTTCTTCTCGTTGATCGCCTCCTCGATGCCGAAATAGCGCCGCAATTCGAGATGGGACCAATGGTAGAGCGGGTTGCCGAGCGTAGCCGGAACCGTCTTCGCCCACGCCAGGAAACGATCGTAGTCGCCGATGCCCGGCCCGCCGGTCACGAGCGGCTCCTCGATGCCGTTCGCCCGCATCGCCCGCCATTTGTAATGGTCCCCGTACAGCCAGATTTCGGCCAGGTTGGCGAATCTCTTGTCCTCGTATATTTCCTGCGGATTCAAATGGCAATGGTAATCGATTATCGGCTGCCCCGCCGCATAATCGTGGTACAAACGCCTTGCCGTCTCGTTAAGCAGCAAAAAATCGTCGTCCAAAAATGCTCTCACTCGGCTATCCCGCTCCTTTAGCGAAAATTGACCAATTCGTCGACCCGCACCGCTTGCCCCGTCCGAATGGAACGGTTCGCCGCGATGCCGGTCAGAATGCTGCGAGCTCCGTCGATATGATTCGCCGCCCGCTTGAACCGATCCTCCTTCGGCGTTCCGAAAATGTCGTTCAGCAGGACGGGATCGCCTCCGCCATGTCCGCCTTCCCCTTCTTCGACCTGCACTTCGTAAGGGGCCGCGAACATCGGGAAGACGGTGATCGATTTGTTTTTCAACGCTCCCTCTTGCGACTTCTCGCCTCCGGAATTGACGTACGATTGTTCGACGACCGTCATCTCGATGCGTCCTCTCGTCCCGTTGAACGCGATCCGGTAGCCTTCCCACGGCAGATAAGCGTTTAAGGAATACGTCATGATGGCGTTGTTCTTGTAGCGAACGAGCACGCCCATCGTATCTTCGATGCTGATCCCGTCTCCGAAAACGCTCTGGTCGCGCCGGTACCCGTCCTCGTGCTCGGCGTCCAGATAAAGCGCCTTCAGATTGTCGTTCCGGTCCAGATGCAAGGCGAACGGATCTCCTTCCGCGTTCGGATGTCCCGTCGCCCGCTCGTAGAACTTCGTTACGCCGCGCTGCTCCGCGTTCTCTTTGCCGTAGAAGAGCAAATCCCCGAACGCGAATACCGTGTCCGGCTCGGAGCCGATCCAGAAATTGACGAGGTCGAAATGATGCGTCGACTTGTGGACGAGCAGTCCGCCGCTGTTTCTTTTGTCCCGGTGCCATCTGCGGAAATAATCCGCCCCGTGCTGCGTGTTCAGCAGCCATTCGAAGTGGACGGAAGTCACCTTGCCGATCGCGCCGTCTTCGATCAGCTCGCGCGCTTTCGTATGATGCGGCGCGTAGCGGTAGTTAAACGTCACCCGAACGTTCCTGCCGGTCCGCTCGACCGCGTCCAGAATGTCCTGGCACTTCCTCTCGTCCACGGTCATCGGCTTCTCCGTGACGACGTCGCAGCCCAACTCCATCGCGCGGATAATGTAAGTATGATGAGTTCGGTCGACGCTCGTCACGATGACGGCGTCCGGCCGCTCGTTCGCGATCATCTCGTCGAATTGTTCGGCCTTGTACGTCGCGACTCTATGATAGCCGTAACGATCCTCCAATTGCCGGTTGGCGTAGTTCATGCGGGTTTGGTTCGTGTCGCAGAACGCCAGCAGCTCGGACGTCTCCCGGAAAGACGTCGCGATCGCCGAGTAGAAAAACTCCGCCCTTCCTCCGGATCCTACCAGCACGTATTTCTTCTTGTCGCCCATGTTTGCTCACCCTTCTCTTTTAATCAGATTCCGATGAGAATAACATAAGGCAAAAGATCAACGATCTCTCCTGTTTTCCTGCTCAATCTGGCGAAAACCCCGCAAATCTTGCTATAATACGATAAGATCACGCGAGAAAGAAGGTCCCGTCGGATGGACAACCCGCTTGCCCTGCCGGAATCGCTCGTTCACGGCCGTTATTCCGATCCCTTCTTCGTCGAATACGTCCGGCGCACGCAACCGTTCACGATGGTCGGACATCACTTTCACCCGTATTACGAGGTTTACTTCCTGCGCTCCGGATCGAGAAGCTACTTCGTCGAAGACACGACGTACGAAGTGGAGGCCGGCGATCTCGTCTTCATCGGGAAGAACGTCGTTCACCGGACGCTGCTCGCCGGGGACCCCCGCCATGAACGCATCGTCCTGCACGTCGACGACCGGTACGTGAGGGACGTCATGGGACCGCACGCCGAGCTGCTCCTTAGTCCGTTCGAGCAGGCCGGTCCGATCGTTAGGCTGCGCGGCAAGGACCGGGAGCGGCTGCTCGACTTGACGGACCGCGTGCTGCAAGAGCTTCGAGACAAGCCTCCGGGACATGAGCTGGCGCTGAAGCAAGCCATCGCGGAGCTATTCCTGCTCGCCTCCCGCGCAGCCCGCGGCAACGGCCCGTCCGAATCCGGCCACGTCTCCCCCCAACATCGCAAAATGTCCGAGATCGTGCGATACCTGAACGCCAACTTCGCCGAGCCGATCCGAATCGCCGATCTGGCCGAACGATTTTACGTCAGTCCGTACCACATGAGCCGCTCCTTCAAGAAGGCGACCGGGTTCACTCTGATCGATTACTTGAATTTGACCCGCGTCAAGGAAGCGCAGCGGCTTCTTCGGGAAAGCCGTCTGTCCGTCACCGAGATCGCGGCGAGGACCGGCTTCGACAATTTCTCCCACTTCGGCAAAACGTTCAAAAAAATAGCCCGGGTCTCCGCCCGGGACTATCGCAAATGGCATGGCGCCGCCTCTTCACCATAACATACGGCATCGGACGGCGCTTTACCGGCATATCGTTTTTTACCTATCGATTTGATCGTGCGTCTACTCGATCGACGTCCCCGCAGGATCAGATTTTAATGGCGCCGGAAGTCAGCCCCTGCACGAATTGCCTCATGCCCAAGCTAAACAAAAGCAACAGGGGGACGGTAGCGATCACATATCCGGCCATCAGCGGTCCGTAATCGCCCGGGAAGCTGGAAGTCAGGAAGGCGAGCCCGACCGTGATCGGCCGCTTGTCGGGGGAAGTCAAGGTTACCAAAGGCCAAATATAATTGTTCCATTCCGCGATAAAGACATTAATCATCAGCAGCGCGATCATCGGCCTAAGCAGCGGAACCGCGATCCATACAAATGTTTGCGTTTCGCCGGCCCCGTCTATTTTGGCGCATTCGAACAATTCCTGAGGCTGCTGCTGCACGAAGGTGCGCATCACGAATATCCAGAACGGCAGCGAAGCGGATGCCCCGAAGAGAATGACGGCCCAGTAAGAGTTCAGAAGCCCTAGCTTCCAGGCCAGTACGAAAGCGGGAACCAAATTCAGCACGCCGGGCAGGAACAGCTTGGCGAAAATCACCCAGAAGAGCTGCTCTTTCCAGGGAAAGCGCAGCCTGCCGAACGCATAACCGGCAAACAAAGCGACGACGACGGACAAGAGGGCCGTTCCGCCGGAAATGATCAGACTGTTTCCAATCATCGGATAAACCTGCTTCCATGCCCGGGCATAATTCTCAAAATGAAACGGCGGCTCTACCTTGAAGAAAGCATAGATAATTTGCCCGACATCTTTGAAGGACATCTGGATCATCAACAGCAGCGGGTAGAAAACGACCAGACAAATCAGGATCAAAAATCCGTGTTTGGCCGCCTCCGCGGCAATGGCTTTACGCATGTGCATCACTCGCTTTTAATCATTTTCAATGTCGCGACCGTAATAAGCAGCGCGATCCCGAACAGCAGCAAACCTACCGCTGAAGCATAACCGAATTCGGTATTGCCTCCGAAAGCCCGCTGATACATGTAAAGTCCCGGAACGAGCGTGGAATTGCCGGGGCCGCCATTCGTCAAGACTAGCTGCGTGCCGTAACCGGTGATCGTCCCGGAAATCACGCCGACCATATTCAGCTTGAACTGGCCTTTGATAAGCGGCAGTTCTATTCTCAGCGCTTGCGTAATCGGACCGACACCGTCCATTTTGGCCGCATCCCAGATCGATCCGTCGACACCCTGCAATCCGCCAAGATAGATCAACGCAGCAATCGTATTGATCCAGGGGAATCCCATAAAGAGAAGAGACCCTAAGGCCAGATCCGGATCGCCCAGCCACAGCTGTTTGTACTCGTCCAGCCCGACGGCGTCCAGCAGTTGGTTAAAAAAACCGAACTGAGGGTTATACATAAACTGCCATAACAGCATGGTGACGAGCATCGGGACAACCATCGGTATGCAAAACAAGAGACGGTACAAATACTGGGACCGGCCGCTGCGCAGCCTGAACAGCACGATGCAAGCTACGATGGTGGGAATCATCAGCAAGATATGGCTAACCAATATAATCGCCATGTTTTTTACCGAGATCCAGAATACGCGGTCTTGGAATATTTCGACAAAATTATCAAAACCGACGAATTTCTCCGTCTGAGCCCCATCCCATCGGTAAAACGCGTGGTACACCCCGCTCAGAATGGGATAGTAGTCGAATAGCAGAGTGAGGACCAGAGCCGGCATCACAAACAATAAACCGGTTAACCAAAGCTTTCCGGAACTTGCCGATTTGGATCCGAACTTATACGTCTTGGTGTTGAGAGCTTTGATTGGATGGTTCATTCTCCCCTTATCCTCCTGCGTAAGTAAAGATAGGGGGCAGCCGATAGCGGATGCCCTTTCTTGTATCTTCTTATTTCAATACGGGCTCTGCATATGTTTTGTACATTTCCAGCTGGAGCTTGAGCGCCTCGAAAGTTTTTTGCTGAGCGTCAATCAGCGGTTGGGGGCCGTTCTCCGCTTTCAAGTCGGCGATATCCTTTTCCACTTGGGCTATGGTAGCCGGAATTCCGATTTTTTCGTCCAACTGGTCTTTCGCCTTCTTCTCCACCGTTTTTTTGGCATCTTGGCCTATGAGCGACATAAACTCCTCCTGGTCAATCTTGCCGGTATAAAATTGTTGGGCGGCTGCGAGAAAGGTCGGTGAGTTCGCAGTGGCAAACAGCAAATTGCCGGCCGGATTTTGCAGCTTGTTCTTGTCGGATTCCATGAATGGAATCAGTACTTCCGGGACATGTACGCCCACTACCGGCGAGTTGACCACAGCAGTATCTACGAACTTGTCCTGAGCTTCCTTGCTGGTCATATACTGAAAGATGTCGACAACAACCTTCAGCTTATCGGGGTCCTTCTCCAAATCCTTGTTAAGCCCCCATCCATAAACCGACAACATGTCGAGCCCTTTCGGCATCGCCCCCTCCGCATAAGGAGAGGACTGCTCGGTAATCACCGGAAACGGAGTGACGCCCCATTCGAAATCCTTGATGTTCTCCTTGTAGAAGCCATAATTCCAGTTGCCGTCAAGCAGGAATGCCGCTTTCTGGTACAAGAACAATTGCTGCGCAGCCTGTTCATTAGCTCCCGCCCATCCATCTTGCCAATATTGCGAGAACTGTTTCAAGAGCTCCGCCTGTGCATTCATAATGGGATCCTTCGTACCCACTTTGTCGGTGAGTACGGCGATCGCTTTTTTGGTTTCGATCAAATCCGAATTGCCGGCATACTTGGAATCGAAGAAGCCGTTGATGTAGTTTTCTCCGAACTGATTGCCCGTCCAGGCGTGAATCCATAACAGCCATCGGTTGTTATCCGCCGCAATCGGCGTTATCCCTGCATCCTTGAGCTTCTGGCAAACTTCCATGAACTCGTGCCATGTCTCCGGCAGCTTGGTGACTCCCGCTTGCTTCAACAAGTCCATGTTGTAGAAGAACGGTCGGTTCGAGTTGAGTCCAGGGCCCCCGTCGACCGGCACGAAGGAGATCGCGCCGAATTTGTTGCCGGTTTTCGCGTTTTGAAACCCGGAAGCCCCTCCTACGAACGTATCGATCCAGTTCTTGCCCTCGGCATAAGCCGACGGCTGGTTGTAATACGAGTCCAGAGCCATGATATAACCCTGGTTCGTATATTTCTTGATCATGTCGCCGCTCAACTGCATGGCGTCGGGGGCGGTATGGGATACGAACTGGGTATCCAGCAGCTTGTCGTAACCATTGTTGGAATTCGGCTGAAAAATATGCTCGATCTTCACGTTCGGATGCAGCTTCATGTAGTCGTTGATCGCCTGATCGTAGGCGGCTTGATAAGGCGGATTTTGCCCCTGCCAGTCCATCAGCTTGATATGGAACGTTTTGTCGGCGGGAATAGAGCTCTTGCTGTCGTCCAAGTTTGTGGCCGCCGGCGTAGAGCCGCCGGCAGCGGGCTCATTCTGCCGACTGCAGCCGGTTGCGGCAATCGCAACCGATAGTAGCAATGGCGGCAGCCACCTGGCGGTATGGGCTAGTCGAATCTTCTTCATAGAATTGGTTTTCCCCCTTATTGTTGGGATTGCGCTCATCCGTTCGGAATCCCGTTCGCAGCGTCTGTCCGGACAGTTCACTTGCTTATTTCTAGCATAAAATAATTGAAATCGCTTACGAAAGGGAAATATTAATTGTTTTGGTGTAATATTCCACAGTTGCGATAGATGGATCATGCGTCCGATTGCTAAAGTGGAGAAATTCGGTAATCGCGATCAGGGATCTATTCGACGATTGTGCCGTTAATCATAAGATGCAGGACATGCAGCGAACGTCCGGAGCCCGTCTTGGGATGTCCAGGGACCAGACGAATTTCCATCGTGTGGCGAGCGTCTTGCAATCCATCCGCCAAAAGCATCGCCTTCGGCCGATAAAAACGGGAACAAAACGAGTCGTATACCTGCACGTAATCAAAATGCCGTCCATCGACGGACACCTCAATGTCGGCCGTGTCTAACCCCGCCAGTATGTCCAAGCCGGCTGCCGTTCCCGTAAACGCGAATCGTATTCCCGAGCCGACGGAATCCAGCTGCAGGATGTCTGCCGGCGGTGACCAGTTGCAGGTTTGCCGGGGCGACCATCCTTTGACAGCGGAACCGCCCCATATGTTAACACTGCCGTCTGGCCTTACAAGAACGGCCTGTTCGAAACGGAAGCGATCCATCGGAACCTTCGGCTCCGCCCGACATTCGGAATGCGAAGCGTGATCGATTAAAGCAGCTTCGAAAAAGTCTCCCAACCGTTGCGCGTACAGCTTGTGTCCGAAATCGTTCGGATGAACGGCGTCTTCGCTCAACTCCTCCCAACGCGTCCGTCCGTCCCCGATCATCCGGTAAAAGGTTGTTGCCAGATGAATAGAGGGGAGACCATAATAGTCGGCCACCTCTTCGTGGTTGGCCACGTTTTCCTGCGGACGGCCGAATTCCGCGAATCGTATGCTTCCATGTCTGTCCGGCAGATACAGAAAGCAAATATCCGCCTCCGGATTCTGGCGTTTGACCTGCCTTACGATACCTTCCATCGCCCGGATCGACCGGGTTCGATTTCCGTCGTCATTCACGGCGAATTCCACGATAAGCAAATCAACCGGTCCGCCGTTCAGCAGGTGTTCATGAAGACGAAAAGCCCCGTATGTCGAATCTGTCCCGCCTATCGCCGCATGGCGAAAACAAAACGGCACGTCTCCGAACCTTCGTTTGAACCATTGCGCCGTCAGAGCGCGCCAACTCGTCTTTTCCGGATCGGATGCCCCCGCTCCGGCCGTAACGGAACCGCCGATAAAACCGATATGAACGCTTTTCCCTGCCCGAATGCGTCCAACCGTGTTCGGAAGCCCGTCCCGTAGACGGTAAACGACATCCGAATGACTAGTCTGCATGCCAGCCGCTCCTTATCTATTCTGTATTTGGCGCTCGCCGAGGATAAAACGGGCGTCCCGAAGCAAGTAGTCGGCTGCTTCCGCTGTAATGTGCTTGCCGTATTGCGCTTCTACCTCATGCAGGAATGCCTCGGTATTGCCGTTCTCCAGCTTTTTTTGCAAGCTGTTGGCAATCCCCGCATTATCGATCATCTTCGCGGCTAGAAATCTGGCCACCAACGCTTGCAGCGACTCCTGATCCGCGTAAGTGCCGAAGGTAACCGTAACGGACGTTTCATTCCCCGCAAGATCCGCGGCATTAACGGTGAATGCATGCTCCCCAAGCGGCAAGGTATACAGCGGGATAGCCGTCTCCGAGGTCACGGGACTGCCGTCCAGCGTCGCAAGCGTTCGTCGGGGATCGACGCCGGATAAGGCGTCCGTAGCCGCAAACTTCAAGATTAGGTCGAAGGAGTCGCCGTAGATGCCGTTGACCGGCTCGATCATCTGTATGATCGGAGCCGATCTGTCCACCCCGAAAGAAATGGTTTTTGCCGTTTCCCCGTTACCCGCCCGGTTGATCGAACGGTAGGTCCATTCATATCGGCCTTCTGTATCCATGTCCACCGGAACGCCATACTCGCTCCAGGACTGCCCGCCGTCCAGACTGTACTCCGTCCTGTGGACGCCGCTTAGGCTGTCGGCGGCTTGCAGCTTCACTTGGACACTCGAACGGTACCAGCCGTCAAGCCCCTCATTCCCGGCCAATTGCGCCGTTGTTTCCGGCGGCGTTGCATCGACGATGACGGATGTAAGTGCGCTCAAATTCCCGTATGAGGCGCGGATTTCAGCTTCTCCTTCGCCAATTCCCGATATCCGGCCGTTTCCGTCCACGGTTGCGATGTCCGGACGATCGCTTGACCAGTCGATCGTCAATCCTCTCATGACGTTATGGTTCTGATCGTATACGGTGGATACGACGGTTTGACTATCGCCAACCTTCAGGAACAGGGAGTCCGGACTGTTCTGCATCGCCGAGGCGACAGGCTCCGGAGTCGACATCGCAGCCAGAGCCGCGACGTCCTGACCGCTTAGCGCAACATCATACACGCGGATATCATCCAATTTGCCTGCATAGTAATAAGACTTGAAAGCCGAGTAAACGCCGAACGTGAGCTCGGTGGCCGTATTGTCGGGCGTTTGCGCGATGCCGCTGCGCGTCGCCTTGAGCGTTCCGTTGACATAAATTTTGGCCGTTCCGTTCTCGAATGTGCAGGCCACGTGAACCC
>Ga0065721_10007371_pt1 | contig 12072 bp, 12 predicted proteins | sample Mesricmetagenome_FD_59108 | JGI IMG/M metagenome (GOLD analysis project Ga0065721, IMG submission 59108) | Mesophilic microbial community from rice straw/compost enrichment Sample: eDNA_1 v2 (version 2) | ecosystem: Engineered > Solid waste > Grass > Composting > Bioreactor | place: USA: Davis... | reverse complement strand
GTCGCGGTTGATACTTTCGCAAAACGCGCAACATCTTGAATCGTTGGCGTTTTTCTTGGCTCTGTCATGTCTGGCAGCGCCCCCTCTCGCTGTCAGTAACCAGACCGGTCTAAATCGATCTTGACATGTCTGCAAGGCATGTATGAAACTCCTGAAATCGATTGCACAACCAATTTGGAACGTGTAGTGCAATCGATTACACGCAGTCGCAGGATTGCTCCTTGGGGGTAACTGTCATGCGATTGGTGCATCACTGGAGCTATTTGGCTCCTCGTGTTCGTTGGGAGGACAACCTATGAAAAAGGGTTTGCAGTGGTTGCCGCGATGGCAACCGCTTTCCTTGGCTCCACGGCCTATGCAGCCGAGCTGGAAGTGACGCACTGGTGGACGTCGGCTGGTGAAGCTGCGGCCATCGCCGAGTTCGCCAAGATTTTTGAAGAGCAGACCGGCCACACCTGGGTCGACTCGGCTCTGTCGGGCTCGGGCACCGGTGCCAACCCGGTCATCATCAGCCGTATCATCGGTGGCGACCCGATGGGCGCAACCCAGATGAACACCGGCCGTGACGCCGAAGAACTCATCCAGGCCGGCCTGATGCGCGACCTGACCGACATCGTTGCCGATCTCGATATCGACAGCTTCTATGTCGACCAGACCCTGCTCGAGCCCTGCCGTTATGAAGGCGGTCTCTACTGTCTGCCGATCAACATCCACTCGTGGGACTGGCTGTGGCTCTCCACCGCTGCCTACGAGAAGATCGGTCAGCCGGTCCCGACCAACTGGGATGAGTATGTTGCCTCCTGGCCTGCCCTGCAGGAAGCTGGCATCCTGCCGTTCGGTCTCGCCACTGGCTGGCCGATCAACGGTATCCCGGGCGTTCTGATGAACGGTATCGGTGGCGCCGACCTCGTCAAGCGCATCAACGCCGACAAGGATCCGGAAGCTGTCCGTGGCCCCGAATTCCGCAAGGTTGCCGAGGCTCTTGATGCCCTGCGCAAGGTCACCTCGCCGGAAACCATGGTCCCGTCCTTCGGTGACGTGGGCAACCAGCTCCTGGCCGGTGAAGCTGCCGGTAACATCCATGGCGACTGGCTCGCCGGCGACCTGCAGATCGCAGGCGGCGTCCCGGGCGAAGACTATGAATGTCTCCCGGCTCTGGGCGTTGGCGATCAGCTCACCGGTGGTGGCGACTCGTTCTACTTCCCGGTTCTGCCCGAAGGCACCGATCCGGCTGTGATCGAAGCTCAGGAACAGCTTGCTCGTATCCTGATCTCGCCTGAAGCCCAGCTGAAGTTCAACATGGTCAAGGGCTCCATGCCGATCCGTACCGACATCGACCTGTCGGGAGCCAATGCTTGCATGCAGAAGGCAATCGCTCTGCTCGGCAACGGCCTGCTGCCCTCCGGTGACTCCTCGCTCTCCAGCGACACCCAGCAGCAGCTGCAGGACCTCGATCTCGAATTCTTCGCTGACGAGAGCGTCACCGTTGATGACTACATCGAGCGTCGCGCCGAGATCATCGCTTCGGCTGACTAAGCCGGTGTGATCAGATGAGGCTCTGTCCTCACTTCTGAAATCGGTGGTCGACCTCGCTTGGGGTCGGCCACTTTCCTTGATGGAGAGAATTCATGGCGGATGCAGCCGTCGGGGCTGATCGGGGAACGAGCCATGTGGCTCGGCCTGGCTTCCTGAAAAAGACATTTCTTCATAACCTGCCCGCCAAAATTGCGGCCCTCCCGATGATGGCGACTGTCCTGGTTGTCTTTGTGGGTTGCACGATCTGGACAGTTTATTACTCCTTCACCAACTCCAAGCTCCTGCCGACCGGCAAGTTCATTGGGTTTGAACAATACGAGCGCCTGTTTGCCGCCAACCGTTGGAACATTTCGGTTTCCAACCTGGTGACCTATGGCGCCATGTCGCTGGTGCTCACGCTCACGCTGGGCTTCCTGCTGGCCGTCCTGATGGACCAGAAGATCCGCTTTGAAAGCGCCTTCCGCACCATCATGCTCTATCCTTTCGCACTGTCCTTCATCGTGACCGGCCTCGTCTGGCAGTGGATCATGAACCCCACCCTTGGCCTGCAGAGCGCCGTGCGCGACCTGGGCTGGACGGGNTTCACCTTTGANTGGATCACCAATCCGCGAATGGTTTTGTTCGCGCTGCTCATNGCCGGGCTCTGGCAAGGGGTCGGCTTCTGCATGGTGCTGATGCTGGCCGGCCTGCGCGGCGTGGACGAGGAGATNTGGAAGGCAGCTCGTGTGGACGGCATTCCCACCTGGCGCACCTATATTTCCATCATTCTGCCCATGATGCGCGGCGTGCTGATCACGGCCGTGGTGCTCATCGGCTCGGGTATCGTGCGTCTCTATGACCTCGTGGTCGCGCTGACCAATGGTGGTCCGGGCATCTCTTCGGAAGTGCCGGCGAAATACGTCATTCAGTACATGTTCGGCGGCGGCAATATCGGTCAGGGCCTTGCGGCGGCCACCATGATGCTGCTGACGGTACTGATCATCGTCCTGCCCTGGGCTTATCTCGAATTTGGTGGGAAGGGCCGTCGATAATGAACGCGACCGCAACTGTTTCGGGCACCGCGCCCGCCGAGAACCGCTCCGCCGTTGAACCCCGCGGCCCCAGGCCAAAGCCGTTCTTCACGCCCAAGAAGATCATGATCTATACGACCCTGGTCTTCTTCTCGCTCTACTTCCTGTTCCCGCTCTACGTGATGGTCACGACCTCGTTCAAGACCATGCCGGAGATCCGTTTCGGTAGCATTTTCGCGCTGCCCAACCAGATCAGTTTTGATGCCTGGGTCCGCGCCTGGACCACGGCCTGTACCGGTCTGACCTGTAACGGTCTGTCTCCCGGGTTCTGGAACTCGGTGAAGATCACCGTTCCCTCCACGATCGTTTCGATCTTCATCGCCGCGATCAACGGCTATGCGCTGGTCAACTGGCGCTTCAAGGGTGCGGACATCTTCTTCGCCATCCTGATTTTCGGCTCGTTCATTCCCTACCAGGTGATGCTCTATCCGCTGGTGATGATCACACGCGAAATGGGAATCTTCGGTTCCCTGCAGGCGGTTATCTTCATCCACACCATCTTCGGCATGCCCATCCTGACCCTGCTGTTCCGCAACTATTTTGCGTCGCTTCCGCAGGAATTGTTCAAGGCGGCTCGTGTCGACGGGGCAGGGTTCTGGCGCATTTTCTTCGAGATCATGTTGCCCATGTCGCTGCCGATCTTTGTGGTGGCCCTGATCCTGCAGGTCACCGGCATCTGGAACGACTTCCTGTTCGGCGCCGTCTTTGCCGGCACTCAGAACCAGCCGATGACCGTGCAGCTCAACAATATCGTCAACTCGGCTCAGGGTACGCCGGAATACAACGTCAACATGGCTGCGACCGTGCTGACGGGCCTCGTGCCGCTGATTGTCTACTTTGTATCCGGCAAGCTGTTCGTGCGCGGCGTCGCTGCCGGCGCCGTGAAGGGGTAAAACACATGCAACCCAGCGTTTCCATCAAGGATCTCTCCCTGAATTTCGGCAATGTGAAGGTTCTCGAGAACCTCAATCTGGACATTGCCCAGGGTGAGTTCATCGTGCTCCTCGGCCCCTCGGGCTGCGGCAAGTCCACGCTTCTCAACTGCATCGCCGGCCTGCTCGACGTGTCGGATGGCCAGATCTTCATCGGCGGCAGGAACGTCACCTGGATGGAGCCCAAGGACCGCGGCATCGGCATGGTGTTCCAGTCCTATGCGCTCTATCCGCAGATGTCGGTCGAGCGGAATCTGTCGTTTGGACTGCGCGTGGCGGGCATGCCCAAGGATGAAATCGACAGGCGTGTGAAGCGTGCTGCCGAAATCCTGCAGATCGAGCCGCTGCTTCAGCGCAAGCCGGCCAACCTCTCGGGTGGCCAGCGTCAGCGCGTGGCCATCGGCCGCGCCCTGGTGCGCGACGTCGACGTGTTCCTGTTCGATGAGCCGCTGTCCAACCTCGATGCCAAGCTCCGTTCGGACCTGCGCGTCGAGATCAAGCGTCTGCACGCGCGCCTGAAGAACACTATGATCTACGTGACCCACGACCAGATCGAGGCCCTGACGCTGGCCGATCGCATCGCGATCATGAAGAACGGCGTCATCCAGCAGCTGGCCGATCCGCACACCATCTACAACAAGCCCACCAACCTCTATGTGGCCGGTTTCATCGGTTCGCCTTCGATGAATTTCATCAGCGGCACACTCGATGGCCAGACCTTCACCGCCGAGGACGGCACCAGGATTCCGGTTGGCTCCTACGCGTTCACCACTCCGCCGACGGGCGCAACAAAGGCAGTACTCGGCGTTCGTCCCGAACACATCTTCATCGGCGATGGGGCGCAAGGCATGCCCTTCACCACCGAAGCCGAAGTCGAGATCGTGGAGCCCATGGGTTCAGAGACGCTCGCATGGACCAAGGTTGCCGGAGTTGCGGTGACCTTCCGCTGCTCCAGCGACATCCCCCTTCATGCCGGGGACACGATCACGATCGGCTTCGATGTCGCGCGGGGGTCTCTGTTCGATGCCGGAACCGAGAACCGGCTTTAAGTCCAATGCAGTCATGAGCGGCGCCCCTAGGGGCGCCGTTCCGCCGATTACCGGCACACTTACTTTTGCGGCAGTCGATCTGGCGGAACGCGGCGAAGACCGTCCCCTGGCCGGGCTAATTCCCGGGCCGACCTGACACCGCAATCAAGCAGTCAACATGAGGCCAACAATGACCGTGCTGTCGTTCCAGCTTTACAGCGCTCGTAACTATCCTGATCTGCCTGAGTTTTTCGGCAAGCTGTCGGCCCTGGGCTACACCCAGGTCGAAGGGTTCGGCGGGCTATACGCCGATGCTGCCGGGCTTGCTGCGAATCTCAAGGCCAACGGCCTGACCATGCCGACCGGCCACTTCGGCCTTGACCAGCTCAAGGACACCGACACTGCGCTCAAGACGGCCGAGACCATCGGTATGAAGCGGCTCTACTGCCCCTTCATCATGCCCGACCAGCGCAGCGAAGATGAATCCAAGTGGCTTGAACTCGCAGAAACGCTTGCCGCCATTGGTGAGAAGGTGACGGCTGCTGGCTACGGTTTCGGCTGGCACAACCACGACTTCGAATTCGTGCCGACCACTTCGGGTCGCACACCCATGGAAATCATCCTCGAAACTGCTCCGAAAATCGAATGGGAATGCGACGTCGCCTGGGTGATCCGCGGCAAGGCTGATCCGGTTGCCTGGTTCGACCGCTATGGCGATCGTGTCACCGCCGTTCACGTCAAGGACCTCGCCGCCGAGGGTGAGAACCCCGAGGAAAGCGGCTGGGCCGATGTTGGCCATGGCGTCGTGGGCTGGGACGATCTCATCAAGACCGTGCAGCAGAAGACCAGGTCCGAGTATTTCGTCGCCGAGCACGACAACCCGAGCGATGCGGTGCGCTTCGCCACCCGTTCGATCGCAACCGCCAAGAACTGGAAGTAATCCAAAATGGCCAAGACCTATGGCGTCGGCATCATGGGTGCCGGCAATATCTCTGGCGCCTATCTGCGCCTTGCGCCCCTGTTCAAGGGACTCGAAGTGCGGGCCATCGCCGATATCAGGCCCGAAGCGGCCAAGCTGCGCGCTGACGAATTCAACGTGCACGCCCAGACGCCCGACGAGCTGCTCAAGAACAGCGAGATCGACGTCATCGTCAACCTGACGATCCCCTCGACCCACTACCAGGTGTCCATGGACATCGTGTCGGCTGGTAAGCATTCCTACTCGGAAAAGCCATTCGTGCTATCCGTGGAGGAGGGGCTGGCCCTCAAGAAGGCCGCCGATGAGCGCAACCTGAAGGTCGGGTCGGCTCCCGACACCTTCCTGGGCGGTGCGCATCAGCAGGCCCGCGACATCATCGACTCGGGCCAGCTTGGCAAGATCATGAGCGGCACGACCCACGTCATGAGCCGCGGCATGGAGCACTGGCACCCCAATCCGGACTTCTTCTTCCAGCCCGGTGGCGGCCCGATCCTCGACCTCGGTCCTTATTACATCACCGACCTCGTGCACCTGCTCGGGCCGGTCAAGCGCCTCTCGGCCTTCACCAACATGGCCCGCGCCGAGCGCATCGTGACGGCCGATGGTCCCTACAAGGGCACCGTGATCAAGGTTGGCACTCCGACGACGATCCATGGCATCCTCGAATTCCATTCCGGTGCCATCATCACCATTGGCGCCAGCTGGGACGTGGCGGCCCATGGTCACCACAATATCGAGCTCTACGGCACCGACGGTTCCATCTTCGTGCCCGATCCGAACTTCTTCGGCGGCGACCTCGTCACTGCGGGCATTGAAGGTGTCCGCACGCCGGTCGCGCCCTGGGACCACCCGTTCGGCAAGCCCAATCAGGATCTGGACAAGACCGTTCCGCGCGCCAACTATCGCTGCGCCGGCCTGGCAGACATGATGCTCTCCATCGAGAGCGGCCAGACCGCCCGTTGCGGGCTCGATGTTGCGCTCCATGTCGTGGAAGTCATGACCGGCCTGCTCAAGGCCGGCGAGACAGGCGAGGTCCTGACCCTCACCACCACCTGCGAGCGCCCCCGCGCATTGGGCATCGACGAGGCCCGGGCCCTGCTCAGGGCCTGATGGACGTACATCATTGACAGGCCACAATAGCCGGTCAACAGTATCGCCTAACATGTCAGGGCGGCGAGCGATCGCCGCCCGCATGCATGCGGGAGCAGCATAACCCGCAGTCATCAAGGGACATGCCCTGGTCCAGCGGCGCCGGGGCGACAAGAGGAGAAGCACATGGCAACGACCATCAAGGGTCCGGCGATTTTCNTGGCGCAGTTCGCCGGAGACACGGCGCCGTTCGACACCCTCGACAATATCTGCAAGTGGGCCGCTGGCCTGGGCTATAAGGGCGTTCAGATCCCCACCTGGGTCTCGAGCTTCATCGATCTGGAAAAGGCCGCCAATTCGCAGGCTTACGCCGACGAGATCAAGGGCATTGTGAACAGCCACGGTCTCGAGATCACCGAGCTTTCCACGCACCTCCAGGGCCAGCTGGTCGCCGTCCACCCGGCCTATGACACCGCCTTCGACGGCTTCGCCCCGGCTTCCGTCCACGGCAATCCCAAGGCGCGACAGGAATGGGCCGTGCAGACCATGCTGCTGGCAGCCAAGGCCTCGAGGAACCTCGGGCTCAATGCCCACGCGACCTTCTCGGGCGCGCTGGCCTGGCCCTACCTCTATCCGTGGCCGCAGCGCCCTGCCGGTCTTGTCGAGGAAGCCTTCGACGAGCTGGCCCGCCGCTGGACCCCGATCCTCAATGCCTTCGACGAAGCGGGCGTCGACGTCTGCTACGAAATTCATCCCGGCGAAGACCTGCACGACGGCGTCTCCTACGAGATGTTCCTCGAGCGCGTGAACAACCATCCGCGCGCCAACCTGCTCTACGATCCCAGCCACTTCGTGCTGCAGCAGCTCGACTATCTCGACTACATCGACATCTACAAGGATCGCATCAAGGCCTTCCACGTGAAGGATGCCGAGTTCAATCCGACCGGTCGACAGGGTGTCTACGGCGGCTTCCAGTCCTGGGTGAACCGGGCAGGGCGCTTCCGCTCGATTGGCGATGGTCAGGTCGATTTCCCGGCCATCTTCGCAAAGATGGCGGCGAACGATTTCAAGGGCTGGGCCGTGCTTGAATGGGAATGCGCGCTCAAGCATCCCGAAGACGGTGCGCGTGAAGGTGCCGAGTTGATCAAGAGCTACATCATTCGCGTCACCGAGAAGGCCTTCGACGATTTCGCCAGCGGTGGCACCGATCAGGCCGCCAATCGCAAGATGCTGGGGCTTTAAGGCTAGCAGTCTGCTAACAAATTGGCCGCTGCGTGAACGCGGCGGCCGCACCAAAAAGGGAGCAAGCAAATGGCTGAAAACGGCGCAAGGCCAATTCGTCTGGGCATGGTTGGCGGCGGCACCGGAGCCTTTATCGGCTATGTGCACCGCATCGCCTCGCGGCTTGATGGGGATTACCAGCTGGTCGCCGGCGCGCTGTCGTCGCGGCCCGAAGTGGCTCTGGAATCAGGAAAAAATCTCGGTCTGGCCGAGGATCGCATCTACACGTCCTACGAGGAAATGGCGCAAAAGGAAGCTGCCCGACCGGACGGCATCGAGGCTGTTTCCATCGTCACCCCGAACCACATGCATTTCGGCCCGGCCAAGGCTTTCCTCGAGGCCGGAATTCACGTCATCTGCGACAAGCCGATCACCTCGACCCTCGAAGATGCGCGTAAGCTATTGGAAATTCAGCCGAAAAACGGCGCCAAGTTCCTTTTGACGCACAATTACACGGGCTATCCGCTCATCCGCCAGGCCCGTGAAATGATTGCCTCGGGCGCCTTGGGCAAGATCCGGGTGGTCCAGGCCGAGTATCCGCAGGAATGGCTCACCGAGCCGACCGGCGACGACAACAAGCAGGCGGCCTGGCGCACCGATCCGGCGCGCTCCGGCGCTGGCGGCTGCATCGGCGATATCGGCACCCATGCCTACAACCTTGCCCGCTTCGTAACCGGCCTCAAGACCGAGGCCGTCTCCGCTGACCTCACGGCGTTCGTGCCTGGCCGCCAACTGGACGATAACGTGCACATCATGCTCCGCTTCGAAGGCGGCGCAAAGGGCATGCTCTGGGCCAGCCAGGTCGCTCCGGGCTGCGAAAATGGCCTGCAGCTGCGCGTCTACGGTGAGAAGGGCGGCCTCGAATGGCGACAGGACAACCCGAACTACATGTGGTTCACCGAGTTCGGCAAGCCCAAGCAACTGCTGACCCGTGGCGGCTCCATCTCCAGCGCGCCGGCTGCTTCGATGAATGTTCGAATCCCGACGGGTCACCCGGAAGGCTATCTTGAGGCCTTCGCGACGCTCTATGCGCAGTTCGCCGCCGTCATCCGGGGCGAGGGTGCCGAGTATGAAGGGTTGCTGCCCACCATGGAAGATGGCGTTGAGGGCATGCAGTTCATCACCGCATCGGTGCAGTCCAGCCAGAACGACAGCCGCTGGACTCGCCTCGCCGACGTCTGACCAAGTCCAGGCAAGAAAATCCGGGGTCGGTCGCTGTACGCGGCCGGCCTCTTTTTATTGCACGCGCTCGCTGCTGAAGCCGCGCTGCTCGAGCAGTTTTACCACGCTGGCTTGGCCAGCCAGATGCGCAGCGCCCACGACCAGTAGTGCGGCCTCATTTGCTTCCAGCATCTGCGCAATCTGTTCGGTCCAATTGTGGTTGCGCAGATCGATGACACGGTCCATCACCCTGTCGTCAAAGCCGCCCATCTGGGTGTCAAACAGGTCGCCCAGGCTCTCCGGGTCGCCGTCGAGCCAGGCCGCGACCATGGTGTAAAGGTCACGCTCGGCGACGTTGAGCGTGTCCAGCGTCGCCTCCAGCATCGTGACCTGCTCGGCCAGGCTTCCGCCAGCGAGAAACTCGATCTGCTGCTCGCCCGTCTCAAGGAAGCCTGTGCGCTCTTTGGGCAATTCGGCCGCCAGCACCGTTTCCACCCCGTAGTTGGCTTCGTATCCCGATCCTGCCAGCGGTCCGCTCGACAGGGTCATCGCCGCCATCCACGGCTTCATTGTCAGCAGAGCAGGCATCGGTATGCCGTATTCCCTGGCCGCATCACGCAGCCGGTCGACCAGTTTTGCGTCGATCTCGTCGCTGAGCAGCACGCCGCCGCTATAGAATCCCGCCTCCACCGTCGCAGCGATGACGTTTACCTGCGCCTCGGGGCTGACGTCGGCCTCGAAATACACCCGATCAGCCTTCGACAGGATCTTGTTCAAGGTGGGGGTTCGCCATTCGGTGTCCGGCTGCAGCATGTGCACAGAGCCAAACAGCCAGACTACGCTGTCTGCATCTGTGACCTTCCAGATGGCCGGCGCCGCATGGGCGGGCGTCGCTGCGACGAGGGCTGCAAGCAGCGCGGCAAGAGTCTTGCGCATTGGACCTCCAGTTGCCTGATCTTGGCGCAGTGCGGCCAGTGTCACAAGCGCGCCCCATCACAGGAATGTACCGATGCTGCCACTCACCAGCGATACGCCCGAGACAAGGAGCAGCATCAGGATGGTGCGGCGAAAGGCGAGGGCGTTCAGCCGCCGGAACAGCACAACCCCGGCAATGGCTGGAATGCTCAGGGCAGGGGCTATCCACGCGAACATGACCAGGGTCTCGGTCTCGATGCCGCCGGCAAGGCTGTAACCCGCCAGCGTCGTCAGGTGCATGGCGATATTGAACGCCTGTAGTACCCCGCGCTGAAGATCCTTGCTCCAGCCGCGCAATGTCGTCCACAGCGTCGGAACTGGGCCGGAAATCCCGGCAATGCCGCCCAGAACGCCACCAAGAAATCCTGCCGCGCCATCGGCCCTCCATCCACCACGTGCCCAGGCGAAGTCGCCCGGTAGCCAGAGCAGAATCGGGCAGTAGATGAGCAGGAAGAGACCCAAAGCCAGGCGGAAGACATCGGGATCGATGAAGGGCAAAAAGCTCACGCCTACCGGTACACCGATCATGCCGCCGATCAGCAGGGGCAACAGAGCCCTGAGCGAGAACCCCCTCCAGACCCACGGAAGGGCGACGAGCTGCCCCACAAGCGCCCCGAACACCGCCATGGGGCCAGCCAGCTGAGGATCCACGACCCAGGCCCAGAAGGACAGCGCCACCAGAGAAAACGCGAATCCCGAGACGCCCTGCGCAAATCCGGCCATGGCTGCGCCGATCAGCACAACGACCAGTTGGAGGTCCATGATCTCGCCTTGCGTGGAGAAGCCGCCAAAAACAAAGCGCCGCAATTTCTTGCGGCGCCCGATGACTTTATATTCTGACGCGTCAGTGCGTCCAGGGAGTCTTTCGGTCCGCGCGGAAATTATCCGTGTAGCTTACCCGTTTCGGGGTCGGCTCATGAGCGGGCTGCACGGTATAGGGAATGCCGTTGCGCTGGGCGTAAGCCTCGGCATCCTCCAGCGTGGGGAAGGACAGCCGGACCTGCTGTATGGTATCGGCGCTGCTGGTATAGCCCATCAGCGGATCGATGCTGCGTGGCGAAGTGGGTTCGTGCACCAGCACCCACTGCTTGGATTTGCCCTTGCCGGACTGCATGGCATTGCGAGAGGGGCGATAGATTCGGGCGGTCATGCGAAGTCCTCAACACAAAGCACAGCATCGGACCGAAAAGTGCCATGCGGTTTTCGGGCGTTCCGATGCGCCAGGATTTTCGATGCGAATGGTCGGAGTACAAAGATTCGAACTTTGGACCCCCGGTTCCCAAAACCGGTGCTCTACCAGGCTGAGCTACACTCCGACATCGCGCATTTCCGTTAGCGTGTTCGCGGCCAAAGGGCAAGGCCGCTCGAAGGGTCTGAGGCCGACTTGACGCCGCAACCTGAACCGGTGAACAACTTCGCCATGTTCGATCTCGAAAAGCCATGGCCATTGGGCCTCGATCGTCGGTCCTGGCCGTGGTTCCTCATCGCCATGGTGCTTGGCCTTGCGCTCCTTGCCACCATCGATGTTGCCGCCTCGCGCGGCGCAATTGGCTGGCCCGACACATGGCGGGCACCCTTCTTTTTCATCACAGATTATGGCTTGTCCGACTGGATATTGCTNCCCAGTCTGGTGCTGATGGTGCTGTTGCGCCTGGCCATGTTCCCTCTGCGGGGTGTGTGGAAACAGGCCACCGGCGAACTGGCGGGAATTTCCGCCTTTGTCTTCCTGGGTGTCGGCGTTCCGGGGCTGATAACCAACATTCTCAAGCGGCTGGTGGGCCGCGGCCGCCCCACCGAGTTCGACTCCGCTGGGGCATTCTCGTTCCAGAATATATTCAACGACTGGACATTTCAGAGCTTCCCCAGCGGCCACTCGGCCACGGCCATAGCTACGGCATTCGTCGTTGGGTTCATGGTTCCGCGGCTGTTTCCGGTCCTGCTCGTGGTGGGCATTGTCGTCGCCATTTCGCGCGTGCCGGTGGGGATGCATTACCCCACCGACGTCTTTGCAGGGATCATCG
>Ga0065721_10052375_pt1 | contig 12075 bp, 13 predicted proteins | sample Mesricmetagenome_FD_59108 | JGI IMG/M metagenome (GOLD analysis project Ga0065721, IMG submission 59108) | Mesophilic microbial community from rice straw/compost enrichment Sample: eDNA_1 v2 (version 2) | ecosystem: Engineered > Solid waste > Grass > Composting > Bioreactor | place: USA: Davis... | reverse complement strand
CCCCGACCGCCTCCAAGTGTTCGGGCCTTTATATGATCGGGACTTTGGCCCGGCACGCTGCAAACGAGGCGGGTTTCGATGATGCCCTGCTGCTGGATGTTGATGGTAATGTTGCCGAAACGACCGCGACAAATATCATTCTGGTGAAAGGTGGGGTGCTGATATCGCCTGTGCCTGACTGCTTTCTGGACAGCATCACAAAACGCCATGTCTTCACGCTCGCTCGGGCAAAGGGCTTCGAGATCAGGGAAGAGAGAGTCTCGGTTGTGGATTTGGAGCAGGCTAGCGAGGTGTTTGTGGTTGGCACGTCGATCGAGATCCAACCGGTGACGGAATTGCGTGGAGATGCAGTTCACGCGCATTGGAGTGTGGGTCCTGTTACGCGAGACCTCCTGGCTGATTTCCGGAAGTCGATCCGTTGCTTGCCCGGTTGCGAAGTTAAACTCGGCGCGCCCGTCACGAAAAGCTAGAATGCTGTTCATCAATTGTCTCAGCCATCTTCTTCACATCGGTCGATACTACTGGACGTGACACTTGCGACAAAATACAAAAGTGTCATGTGACACTATTGAGGATCGTGCATGCGCTTGCAGTCTCCCTGGCAAGCCCGCCTTGGTGACGAGAAGGAAGGGTCTCCCTGTGATCGGTTGGTTGCTGCCTTATCGGAAGATATTGCCGATGGTCAGCTGGAGGTCGGCGCGCGGCTTCCCGCCCATCGTGACCTGGCTTGGCGGCTTGGAATCGGTGTTGGTACCGTCACCAAAGCTTATGGAGTTCTCGAACGGCGCGGGCTCGTTCGATCCGTTAAGGGACGTGGGACCTTCGTTGCAGTCGCCGAGGCGCGCAGAGGGGCATTCATAGATCTGTCACGGAATTCGCCGCCTGCAGTCATAACCGAAAGATTGCTGTCCCGTTCTCTGGTGGCAGTTTCCAGGCGTGTCGATGCCGATGTTTTCAACTCCTATCCGCCTGCTGCTGGTCATTCCCGGTTTCGCAATGAAATGGCCCGCTGGTTTCGCCGCGCCGGCATGGAAGCTGAACCGGAACACCTGCTGTTGACCAACGGCGCGCAGCACGCGCTCTCGATCAGCTTATCCGTGCTGTGCGGTCCCGGTGGGTTCTTGTATGTCGAGGAGCAAACTTATCCCGGGGTGATCAGCCTTGCTCGGCACCTTGGGATTAATCTCGTGCCTGTGCTTATGGACACGGAAGGCATGGTCCCCAACGCACTCGATCAGGCGCTAGCCGTAAGGAAGGACTCCAACCGGGCGGTCTACCTCACGCCGACAATGCAGAACCCCACGACCGGTTCGATGGGTCGGGCACGCCGTGAAGCGCTCGCCGGCATTTGTCAGGCGCACGGCATTGTGGTGGTCGAGGACGACATTTACACCCTTTGTGCCGATGACGACTTCCCGCCCATCGCCGCCATCGCTCCTGAAAGCACTTTCTATGTCAACAGCCTCTCCAAAACGCTGAATCCAGCGCTGCGCGTCGGAGGGCTGGTCGTCCCTCCGCGCTGGCTGGACCGCGTCGCGGCGGCCCTGCATTCAAGCGGGTCGATGATCAGTCCGTTGAATTGCGCTGTCATGGAACAATGGCTGCTTGATGGCACCGCAGACGCCATCACCGCTGCCATACAGGAAGAGGCGGCGCGCCGTCGCAGAATGGCGGCCGATATCCTCGGGAAGGCGATGCGTCGCCCAGTTCATCTCGGCTACCATGTTTGGCTCCCGCTTTGTCGGGGTGATGCTGATGCCTTGGAAGTGGCCGCGAAGGCGCTCGGAATCTTGGTGACGCCGGCATCTGCGACCGCAGCCGGCGAGGGGCTCTTCGGCATCCGTCTGTGCATCGGGGCGCCGACCAGCAGTGATCTGTCGACCGCACTCGGCGGAATCCGGACAATTCTCGACAGGATCGGCACCCGATCGGACGCGGTGGTCTCGGCGCTTCTCTAGCGTTGACGAAGTGACGGCCAGAAATACCAAGCCACGGAGGCGATGACGAGCAAGCCACCCACGATGGCCCCCTTTCCGGGGTTCTCCGCGAAGGCCAGCCATACCCAGAGCGGGCCGAGAATAACGTCAAGAAGCGCGATCAGCGCCGCTTCGGATGACGCAACATGCCGACCGCCGGCAAGGAACAGTACGAAGGCGAGGGCGGTGGTTAAAAGGGCCAGCAAGATTATTAGCAGGAGCGCCTCGATCGACGGGATCTGGCCTGATGAAAACGGCCATGCGGCAATGGCACACATTGCGGCGCCGGCTGCATTCACATGCACGAGGTTCAGGGTGGCGTAGCGGCGCGTCAAAATCAGAAGGCCACCGAAGCTTATCGTCATGGCAAGCGCCAACAGGTTGCCCGCCATATCGCTTTCGCTCGGCGACGTGCCTGCAACAACAACGATACCCGATACCGAAACAGTGCTCGCAATCAGAAGGCGTCGAGATGTTGCCTCGCGTGCGGTGATCCAGGCCAGGGCCGCAGTTACGAAGGGAAGCGTCGCGTAGATGATCAGGACATTGGCCACAGTCGTCAGCGTGAGCGCCGCCACATAGCAGAACATTGCTGTTGCTGACAGGCAGGCCGCAATGCTGCCCTTCCAACTGAAGATGGAACCGCTTGTTGGCCTGACCATGCCGATAGCCAGAAGGCAAAGGCAGGCGAATACTGATCGCCAAAGGATCAGATCCCAGACACCGAGCGCGATCGAGCGCACGAACAATCCGGCGAGGCTCCACAGCACGGTGCCCGTGCTGACCAGCATCACCCCGTAAAAGCGTCGTTCCGGCATTACCATCTCCGCGATTCAAGTCGACCGGTCTACTTGTAGTGTTGACAAACTAAGCCGACCGGTCTAATCTTGTCAAATGGCACGGAGAAACACGCGTGAGATACTCGTCAATGAGGGCATGACCGCTTTCATGGCGAAGGGATACGAAGGGATCGGCATCCAGCAGATACTTGCCGCTGCCGGTGTTCCCAAGGGGTCGTTCTACAATTTCTTCGATAGCAAAGAGGTCTTCGCGCTCGAAGTCCTGGATGCCTATGCGCGCCGCTACATCGAGTTTGTCGCGGAATACCTGCACGGTGATGGCCCTCCGCTTGATCGTCTGCGCGCCTATTTTTCCGCGCTGGAGGATGAGATGTGCAGGGCGGGAGATGCTGCCGGCTGCCTCTACGGCGTTCTTTCACAAACCAGTGCGCCGCATAGTGATGTGCTGCGCGAACGGCTGAAGGAGGCGTTCGCCTCTTGGCGAGAAAATCTGGTTCGCCTGCTTTCGGACGCCCGGGAGCAAGGCGAACTGGCGCAGAATGCAGACATCGCCGCGCTGTCGGATGCCATTATTGATAGCTATGAAGGCGCGCTTCTCAGGATGCGCGCGGAAGGCAGTACCGTTCCGGTGCGACGCTACCGGAATGTCACGCTGGAGGCACTGCTGGTCGCCGCTGCCCCTCAGAAATAGAACCAGGTCAGTCCCAACCCTACGGCGATGACGATCCCCCGCAGGATTTTCGGGTTGATCCAGCGGGCGAAGCGCGCGCCGAGATAGCCCCCCGCGACCGCACCCGACAAGACCGCTGCTCCAGGACCCCAGGCGATGATCCCTGTGGCCACGAATACGACGACGGCTAGACTGGAGACGATGGTCGCCAGCGCATTCTTTACCGCATTGGCTTCATTAACATCATCAAGGCCGATCAATGTCAGAACCGCCATCAACAGAATGCCTAGTCCAGCCCCGAAATAGCCGCCGTAGATCGCGACCAGCAGATCGATAAGAAAGGGTACTGGCCTCGGCAAGACGCCGGAGCGGCTTGCCGATATCCACGCCCGCAGCTTGGGTCCGACGGCGAAAAGCAGGGTAGCGGCTAGCAGCAGCCAAGGTATGAGTTGACGAAACAGCCCGTTTCCGGTGAGAGCGAGGAGAAGTGCGCCGATGACGGAACCCAGGACGAAGGGCGGCGCGCTGGATTTCAGGTGGCCGGCTTGGCGTGTCAGTTCCTCCCGGTAACCGAACAGGCTGGTAGCATGGCCAGGCCAGATCGCGATCGCGCTCGTGGCGTTCGCGGCGACTGGAGGCACGCCGACGCCGAGTAACGCTGGAAAGGTGAAGAAGGTGCCGCCACCCGCGACGGCGTTGCATGCGCCGCCGACGAGGCCCGCAACGACCAGAAGCGCGATGCTTCCCAACTCCACTTGTGTCAACCTCGCTCTTCCAGTGCCAGCCTGACGCCGAAAGCAATGAGCACCGAGCCGACCGCGCCGTCCATGCCGCGGATGAACATTGGGTGGCGGAAAAGACGTGAGAAGGGTTTGGTTGCCGCTGCTAAGGCTGCGAACCACGCAAGCCCCATCACCGCATGAATGCCCGCCAGGGTAACGCTGACGGCGACGACCGGAGCATCGGAGGGAATGAACTGCGGCAGAAAGCTGACGTAGAATACGCCGACCTTCGGATTGAGCAGGTTCGTCATCAACCCGCGCCAAAACCAGAGGGTGCTGGCTTGCTCCGTATGATAACGCGCCTCGGCTCTTGCTGCCTCGCCATAGCCGGGAACCTGCTTGCGTAAGGCGCTTGCGAGCATTCTTGCGCCGAGCCAGACGAGATAGGCCGCACCGGCATACTGGAGAATCCGGTAGCCGATCTCGGACACCGTAAGAACCGCCCCGAGACCGAGTGACGCCAACAGCCCCCATGCCAGAACTCCGGTAACCACCCCTACGCCCGCTTTCATTGCCTGCCTGCCACCCTCTACTGTGGCCGTCCGCAGCACGAGAGCTGTGTCGAGCCCGGGTGTAATTGTCAGAAGCGTAGCAGCGACGGAGAAGGCAACGATTGCGGAAAACCAGTCCATTTCAGCCTCTCAATCCGGCGCGAAATGCATCCAGGAGCATACGGCCCTGCGCCCATGTTCCAAGATTACTTGTTCCATTGATGTGTCCCAGTGCACCCACCTCGATCAATCCGGCATTCCACTCGTTCGCCCTCTGCCTGACGTAGCCCTGTGATGCATAGGGATCATCTGAACTTGCCACGATCAGCGTGGGAAACGGGATTGGTCCCCGTGGCGGATCGGCAAAGCTTGCGGCTTCTTGTGGAAAGGCATGCGCAGCTGGATCGGGCACCGCGACAAGAAATGCGCCTTTCACTCGTCCCGCAATGCGGTCGGAGGCATGGGAAACCAGCAGGCAGGCGAGGCTATGTGCGACCAGGATCGGGGGGGTCACCGAGCGATCGATGGCATCGTCAAGCGCTACCAGCCAGTTGCATAGATCGGGGCGGTTCCAATCCCCGGGCCGGAAGCGGTCGAATGAAGGCTCGGTGGCTTCCCATTGGCTTTGCCAGTGGGAGGGTCCGGACCCACCGATGCCGGGAAGGTTAAGGAACGCGGTCATTGGGTGGAGAGGTCCATCGACGGATCGTAAATCCGATCCGGTACTTCTTTTGTGATCGCCTGCCCGCAGATGGTTGCTTGACGGGTGACATCGTACGTTAGGCTCGGTGAGCCATAAAGCTTCCAGCCGAGATAGAGTGCCTCCGTGATCCGGTGACAGAACGCGGCATCATCCACGCCCGTCAGTACTCGGTAGATCATCATCTCGCATGCCTCCTGTTCCGTCGACAATGAATAATACTCCGGGTCACGGAGCCGGAAACTGAAGCGATCTCATCCGATCAGCAATTCTCCTCACCTCGCGGGCAGTTGGCTGCAGCGCCATCGCCTGGCACAAGATGGCGTAAAATGTCCTCAACTTGTCGAGGACTTTTGAAGAGGGCGTCGAGAGGCAACTCGACCCTGTTGGACGGGTGGCAGACGCTATATGCTGGCGTGCTGGTCAAAACGACTTTGTGTGAGTGTCAGCAACGCATGACGGAACTGGGAATCATCGAGGGTAACTTCTCCCGCGTTAAGCGTGTTCGCATGCCCTAACGCGAGGGATGTCATTTCCTGTGCCAGATCGACCGCCTTTGGGAGATCCATTCCGCACCCGAGCCCGGCGACAATTAAGCTCGCGAAGAGATCACCGGTCCCGGGCAAGGTGCTGGGTATGTGCAGAACCGGGTGGCGGCTGGTTCCCCGATGGCCTATGAGGACGCTTTCGATATGATTTTGGAGTGTATCCGCCAGCGAACAGCCCGTTACGATCAACTGCGCGGTTGGAGCGATGCTCAAACTGCGGTGAGCGGCTTCCACTTCGGCAATGTTATCTATAGCGTGCCCGGTCAGCCAGCCAAGCTCGAACGGGTTCGGCGTGGCAATGTCGGCCATGGGAAGCAGGCGATCGCGCACTATAGCTGCAACATGCTCGGGCACGTAAAGACCCGGCTGGAAATCACCAAGGACAGGGTCGCATACATAGGTGAGATTCGGATTTACAGCCTTCGCTTTGGATACGAAATCGGCTGTCATCCCGGCAACCTCGCCTGAGCCGATGTAGCCGGTCAAAATGAAATCGGATCGTTCTGCAAGTCCGCGCTCGTTGGCGCCACGCAGCAGGTCGGCGAAGATGTCCGGTGGCAGGGGAGCTCCACGCATTGTCGGATAATGTGGTGTGTTCGAAAAGAGAACTGTCGGAATCGGCGCAACCTGAAGTCCAACAGCCTGCATCGGAAACACCGCAGCGGAATTGCCGACATGGCCGAAGACTACCTGGCTCTGGATCGAAATCACAAAGGGTGGTCGGTTCATCATGAGCCGTCCAGTCGTCTGTTCCAGTCCTCGACCTTGCCACTGTCGAGGCGCCGGGCCGCGTATTTTCGCCATCCCTCGGCAAGCACGTCGAGCGCAGCGATACCAGTGAGTTCCTGCCGATTCAGTCGATCCACGTACAGTGCATGCCAAAGCCTGTGTAAAGTCCAGTCCGGGGCTAGGCGGTCGATCAGGTCAAGCCGGTCTTGCGGCTCCACAGTGCCTGGCTGCAGCACGCGGTAATACCACCCGGTCCGGCCGGTGCGCTGCACACGTCGCGCCATGTCCAGCACCTCAAATCTGCGATTGAGCTTCCAGCAGGGCTGACGCCCTTGAGAAACCTGAATCAATGCCGTGCCTAGGCGGAAGATATCTCCTACCGCTACGGATGCTTCAGTCGGACCGGTCGCCGATATGTTCTCGCCAAAGCCACCGGCCCTCTGGAGCACCGGCAGGAAACCCAACTCTGTGCGCCAAACGGGATAATGATCGAACGGATAATGATGAACAGCCTTTTCTGGTCCCCCATGGACGCGCCGGTCGGCTTGCTCATCTCCTTCGAAGCCATTCGTTCCAAGCCTCAACGGCCGCTCAACCGGAGCCTTGGCAATTCCGCTCAATGCTTCGCTGCCGGGAAGGGGTTTTGCAAGGCCGGTCAGAAGTGTGATCGACGTCATCCAGGCAATTCCGCCAGCCAAGTCTTGAGCATCTCCTGCCCTGCATGTTGGAGGGCAGGGCCATGGAGGGCTGCATCGCGACGCAATGTATCGGGTGCGACACCTGCCTGTGCGAGCTCAATGCTGTGGCCGATGAGCCAGCGCTCAAGGTCGGGAAGCTCCCCGGCCTCTGGGTGAAACTGCAACCCCAGAATTGTCGAGCCCAACGCGAATGCCTGCGTCTGGCAGAGGGTTGTTGCGGCGAGATTGCACGCTCCGGCCGGAATATCGAAGGCTTCGCCATGCCAGTGAAGAACCGGGACATTCGCCAGGCTCCTTAGCGGCCCATGGGCACCCGCATCCGTCAGCGTTAATGCAGCAAAGCCGATTTCCTTGTGTGGCATCAGAGAAACCTTCGCGCCGAGCGCCGAGGCGATGAGCTGAGCGCCTAGGCAAATGCCCAAGGTCGGCCGGCGAGCCTCGAGACGAGGGACGAGCCAGTCGCGCTCCTCCGCCATAAAGGGATAGGCTTGGTGATCGTTTACCCCGATCGGACCACCCAAGATGACGACGAGATCGGCTTGCAGTGGATCGGGCAGCGAATCGATACCCGCTTCGATCTGCTCCAGTCGATATTCTGCGTCCTCCAGTACGGGCGCGAAATTCCCGAGGTCCTCGAACGGGAGGTGGCGAAGGATGAGGGCGGTTTTTGACAATGGAGCCTCCAGCGTTTTCAGTTGGTTTGCAGAAAATCCGGCCTATAATAAAGGTCCAGTTATGGAAATTATGATAGGCCGGTTTTCATGTTGCGCCGCCCCATTGCTCTTGAGATCGAGAAAAGTCCTCGCGGCCCGCTGTTCCTGGCGATTGCCGAGGCGATTGCTCGCGACATTGCACGCGGTCGCCTTGAAGCTGGCACTCTGCTCCCCGGGACACGGGCCCTGGGGCGGCAACTGAACGTTCACCGCAATACGGTTGATGCAGCCTATCAGGAATTGCTGACGCAGGGTTGGCTTCGGGCCGAGCCCGCGCGCGGCACGTTCGTAGCCGAGGATTTGCCCCAAGGGATGCCGCTCTCTGGTGCCGAGCCGAATTCGAGCCCACCCAAGCCATTGCGGCCGACATTCGGTTTCACCGATGGCGCTCCCGATCCCAGACTGGTTCCCAACAATGCATTGGCGCGATCCTTTCGTCGGGCGCTCATGTCGCCGGCCTTTCGGGAAGGATCTGACTACGGTGATGCATGTGGCACTCTTTCATTGCGTCAGGCTCTGGTATCCTACCTTGCTTCGGACCGTGGCGTGGTGGCTGATCCGGGACGCCTGCTGATCACGCGGGGTAGCCAGATGGCGCTCTTTCTCGCCGCAAAGGCGGTGGCCGAGCCGGGCGCGATCATCGCCGTCGAGGAACCGGGATATCCCTTGGCATGGGATGCATTTCGCGCCGCCGGTGCTGAAGTGCGCGGGATTCCTGTTGATTCCGGCGGACTGTCGATAGATGAGCTGGAAGATGCCATGGGACGGGATCGCCGCATCAGGGCAGTCTACGTCACGCCGCATCACCAATATCCCACCACCGTCACGATGGGGGCCGCGCGGCGCATGCAGCTTTTGGAACTGGCGCAACGTCACGGTCTGACGGTGATAGAGGATGACTACGATCATGAGTATCGTTTCGAGGGACGTCCCGTCCTGCCACTTGCCGCTCGGGTCCCGGCAGACTTGCCGCTGATCTATATTGGCTCGCTGTCAAAATTGCTCTCTCCCGGCATCCGGCTGGGCTATGCGCTCGCGCCCGGGAGGGTTCTCGCGCGGATGGCTGCGGTGCGCGCCGCGATTGATCGGCAGGGAGATGCCCCACTTGAAGACGCGCTGGCAGAACTGATCCGCGAAGGCGACTTGGGCCGGCATGCGCGCAAGGCTCGTCGCGTGTATCGTACTCGCCGCGACCTGTTGGCCACTGCGCTTTCGGAAACCCTAGGTGAGAGGGTGCGCTTTGACCTTCCGGCAGGAGGGTTGGCAATCTGGCTCCGGGCCACAGACGTGTCCGCGCAACTCTGGGCCGAACGAGCGGGGAAGGCGGGGCTTGCACTATTACCGGGCAAACATTTTGCTCTCGGTCGGCCTGCGCCGGAGGGGTTCCGACTGGGCTACGCCGCACTTGCCGAGGCGCAGATTAGTCGAGCTGTGGACATTCTGTCGCAAACTTGGCCGGGTTGAACCGCGTGGAATGAAATCAATTGACACAGAGAAGGATTATTTCGTCGGGCGGGCATTATACCCCGCCTCGCTAGCGGGTTGCTGTACCGTTCAGATGGTGGCGACAGTCATGAGACTTGTCAGATCAAGCAATGACGCCCATGTGCTTGCCGGGTAGCTGGTCGCTACCTGTACAGCGTAGGCTTTGATGCCCATTGCGGACATGCGCTGATTGCGATAGCTTCTCCCAAGCGCGCAGCAAGACTGCCCGGATTGACCTGACGGTCTGGCGCGTCCATCCCTTAAATATGGAAGTTGGAGTGGCACGTGTGTGTGACCATATGTTTGTCGTGACCGGCGGTCCCGGTTCCGGCAAAAGCAGTCTGATTGACGCCCTGCGTCGCAGAGGCTTTCAGAGCATGCCCGAGGCCGGCCGTGCCATCATTCACGATCAGGTTCGGATAGGCGGAACATCTTTGCCCTGGGCGGATAGAACGATGTTTGCCGAGCTCATGCTGTGTTGGGAATTGCGATCATGGCACGAAGCTTCGAAGATGAACGGCCCGGTGCTCATGGATAGGGGGATGGCCGATGTCTATGGCTATCTGACGCTATGCGATCTGCCGGTTCCCGCCCATGTGATTGCCGCTGCGATGGAATTTCGCTACAATGTGAAGGTTTTCATTGCGCCATATTGGGAAGAAATCTTTTCTCAGGATGCCGAGCGCAAGCAGGATAGGAAAGAAGCCGAGGCGACGGGCGCGGTTATGGCAGAGACTTATGCGCGGCTCGGTTATCAGCTTGTTGAGCTTCCAAGGGAAACCGTCGAGACGCGTGCTGATTTCGTCATGGACCACCTGAAATCCGAGTGACCGTTGCGTACCCGCATAGCCGACGCGTGGTCGTGGTCATTCTCCTAAACTACGGCTGAAGCAATCTGATACTTGTGGCTAAAGGTGCTGGCGTTGCAGGTCAGGTTACCGTTTGCCGCGAGCATGATGAGACCCGGAGCGCACAATCTCGTACGCCTGCATCTGCGTGCGCGCGAGCCGTAGGATCGGGGCATTTATCTCCATGCTGACGGCACGATTGAACATATCGCCCAACACATGTTCCTGTTCGCTCTGATTTCCCCGCAACACATCGCGCAGCATGGAAGAGGTGCCGCCAGAGTTCTCATCCGTCAGCGTCCGCAGTGACGAGGCCATGAATTCCGACCGAGGCGGAAAGCCCGATGCCGTGGCGATCATCGCGCATTCCGCAAGCATCTCGTTTGCGATGGCCTTCCCTTCACCCGTCGAGGCAATGGCGCCTATCGGCGCCCGCAGCAGGCAGGTCAATCCGGCATAGCTTGTAAGAAAGACGAATTTCTCCCACATTTCCTGCATGATGTCCTGACTTAAGGCAGGTGCAAGTCCGCCGCCGGACAGGGCAGCATGCGCTTTCTCAGATGTGGCCTTCTGTTCCGTGCGGCGGGAGCCGAGCGCCAGATGCTGAAGGTCATTGAGATGCCGGATATCTCCATTGTCCTCAAGCGTTGCACCGATATGGCAGAGGCCGCCAAGAATCTGCGCCTGCGGCAGACGCTCGTCGAGCAGGGGCAGATGGCGGAGGCCATTCAGAAGCGGCACGACCGCCGTATGAGGTCCCGCCGCCGGCAGGATCGCCTCGATAGCGCGATCGAGATCCGGGGCTTTGCAGGCCAGCAGGATAAGGTCATAGAAGCCGCTAACACATCCAACAGTCCGCACGTCGAGCCTTAGGTCTCCAATCGCGCTGTGGATCACCAACCCCCTCTGGCGAAGTTGTGCAGCCCGGGCTGACCGGACAAGGAACGTGACATCGGCACCGCCCGCAGCGAGGCGACCGCCAAAATATCCGCCGATTCCGCCGGCCCCAAGAACCAGAATGCGCGTACCGCTTCGGGTGGTCATAGGTTGATCTCCAGCGTTAATACAGCCGGGAGCGCGCCGCCCCGGATTGCAGTCTGCACTGTGCGATCATAGGGTTTGACCTCAAGCAGGATATTGAGTTCGCCTCATGTGACGAGGAAGATTCCTCATGCCGGCGGTTGTCTGGGCGCTGCCCCAACCCCTAAATGGAGGCCGACGGCAAGGACGGGATTCTTACGAAGCGGAAAGCTCCCGAAACCCGTGTGGAAAGCGGACATCAGCCGAGATTGCTCCAAAGGTTCAATCCATGGCAGACGGCCAAGTCGAGTGACGTTCCCCAAAGTTGAGATAACCCGTTCGGTCTCTGCTTCTGGCTTGCCAATAAAGGCGACACCCATAACAGGGACGCATGCGTCTCTCATCGCCTTCAACGATAACAGCGTGTGATTAATGGTGCCAAGCGCGGTGCGTGCGCACAGCACCACCGGCAAGCCCCACCGCGCAAAAACGTCCAGAAACGTTATTTCGCGTGTCAGCGGCACCATCAAGCCACCGGCTCCCTCGATAATGAGCGGGCCGGAGACCACGGGCACCTCCATCTGCTGTGGCTTGATCTCGACACTGTCGAGTTCT
>Ga0065721_10007497_pt1 | contig 12081 bp, 9 predicted proteins | sample Mesricmetagenome_FD_59108 | JGI IMG/M metagenome (GOLD analysis project Ga0065721, IMG submission 59108) | Mesophilic microbial community from rice straw/compost enrichment Sample: eDNA_1 v2 (version 2) | ecosystem: Engineered > Solid waste > Grass > Composting > Bioreactor | place: USA: Davis... | reverse complement strand
AACTGGGTGACCGGCATGTCGGAGCGCGGGTCGCGATACATCGGCACCAGCTTCGACAGCGGCCGGTCGCCGATGACGATACCGGCGGCGTGGGTCGAGGCGTGGCGGTAAAGGCCCTCGATCTTCTGGGCTATGTCCAGGAGCCGTGCGACCACCGGCTCCTTCTCCGCCTCCTCCTGGAGGCGGGGCTCCTCCTCGATCGCCTTGGAGAGCGGAGTCGGGTTCGCCGGGTTGTTCGGCACGAGCTTGCAGATACGGTCCACCTGCCCGTAGGGCATCTCGAGGACGCGTCCGACGTCGCGCAGCGCCGCGCGCGCCTGCAGCGAACCGAAGGTGATGATCTGCGCCACCTGCTCGCGGCCGTATTTCTGCTGGACGTAGCGGATTACCTCCTCACGCCGGTCCTGGCAGAAGTCGATGTCGAAGTCGGGCATCGACACGCGTTCGGGGTTGAGGAAGCGCTCGAACAGCAACGAGAAGCGCAGCGGATCGACATCGGTGATGGTCAGTGCATAGGCGACGAGGGAGCCCGCGCCTGAGCCGCGGCCCGGACCGACGGGAATGTTGTGCTGCTTGGCCCATTTGATGAAATCGGAAACGATGAGGAAGTAGCCGGGAAACTTCATCCGCTCGATGACGCCGAGCTCGAAATCGAGCCGCTCCCGGTAATCCTGCTCCGTGTAGCCCGGGGTCATGCCCAGCAGCGCGATCCGCTGCTCCAGCCCCTCCACCGCCTGCCGGCGCAGTTCCGCCGCCTCGGCGCGTTCCGCCTCCTCCTGGTCCACCGTTCCACCGGTGAACCGCGGCAGGATCGGCTTGCGGGTGTTCAGAATGAAGGAGCAGCGCCGCGCGATCTCGACGGTATTCTCCAGAGCCTCCGGCAGATCGGCGAAGAGCGCCGCCATCTCGGCGCGGCTCTTCAGATAATGGTCGGGCGTCAGGCGAAAGCGGCTGTCGTCGGACACGATCGCATTGTGAGCGACGGCCATCAGCGCNTCATGGGCGTCGTAGTCATCCCGNGAGGGGAAGAAGGCCTCGTTGGTGGCAACCAGCGGCANATCATGCTCATAGGCAAGNTTGACGATCTTGTGCTCGTGTCGCCGGTCATAGNAACCATGGCGCTGCAGTTCCACATAAAGCCTGTNGCCGAAGGCCCTCTTCAGACTTAGAAGTCTCGCCTCCGCCANGCCGGCGCTTCCTTCACGAAGGGCGGTGTCCACCGGGCCTCCCGCAGCCCCGGTCAGGGCGATCAGCCCCTCCGTTTCGACCTGATCGAGCCAGGAGCGGCGGATATGGACGGAACCGTATCCTTCGCCCCCGAGATAGGCACGGCTGACGAGATCGACCAGCCGCTCGTAGCCCTCCGCCGTCGAGGCGAGGAGGACGATCGCCGGCAGCTTCGCCAGTTGCTGATGGCTCCGCCGCTCCTCCGCCTGATCCTCCATGTCGATGGACATCTGGCAGCCTATGATCGGCTGCAGCCCCTCCCCGATCGCCTTCTGCGCGAACTCCAGCGCGACGAACAGGTTGTTGGTGTCGGTGATGGCGATCGCCGGCTGGCTGTCGGCAACCGCCTTCGACAGGATCTTCTTGAGCGGCAGGGCCCCCTCGAGCAGCGAATAGGCCGAATGGACACGCAGGTGCACGAATTGCGGCGAATTATCCTCGCCGGGTGTAACCACGCTGTCCGTCCGATCTGCCATTGCTGTCTCTCACCTCATGAATCAGGTGATTTTCCGGCTTGCGGCTCACGGAGTCCAGTTTCGAGTTCGGTTCTCCAGTACCTATTCGTGAACCGGCAGCCTACATGGCCAGCATGAGCATCGAAATGCTCGCAACGAAGGTTGCAATGGAAGCGAATGCGGCAATGTCCCGAATGAGATCAGTCATGGTCGTCTCCCTTGTTCCTCTATGTTTTTATTTTGTTCTCATTTCGTACTCTTCGTCAAGCGCGAAACNGAACAGGAACAAAAAAGGCCGCCGTTGCCGGCAGCCTCNGTAAACAGACGGTTAACGTCCGGCTTTCAGAAGTCGACGACCTTGCCNCCGTCGATGGTCACGCGCCGATCCATGCGTGCCGCGAGGTCATGATTATGGGTGGCGATGAGTGCGGCCAGACCCGACTGCTTCACGAGTGCTTCCAGCGCGTCGAACACATAGGAAGCGGTCTCGGGATCCAGGTTGCCGGTCGGTTCGTCGGCAAGCAGGATGCGGGGCGCATTCGCCACCGCACGGGCGATGGCGACCCGCTGCTGCTCGCCTCCCGAGAGCTCGGCAGGTCGATGATCCGCGCGGTGGCCGATCCGCATGTAGTCCAGAAGCTGGCTTGCCCGCTCGCGCGCCTCCTTTTCGGGAAGCCCGGCGATGAGTTGCGGCATCATGATGTTTTCGAGCGCCGTGAACTCCGGAAGCAGGTGGTGAAACTGGTACACGAAGCCGATCTCGCTGCGGCGGATCGCGGTGCGGTCGTCGTCCGGCAGCCCGTTGCACGGATGCCCCCCGACGAAGACCTCGCCTCCATCGGGATGCTCGAGAAGCCCGGCAAGATGGAGGAGCGTCGACTTTCCGGTACCCGAGGGCGCCACCAGGGCGACGATCTCGCTGCTCCGCAACTCGAAATCCGCGCCCTTCAGGATCGAGAGCGTCGTTTCGCCCTGGCCGTAATGCCTTTCGACGCCCGAGAGCTTCAGCACTGTCCTGGCTGCCATGAACCGATGCAATCCTATTCGTATCTGAGGGCTTGAACCGGGTCGAGCTTGGAGGCGCGCCAGGCGGGAAAGATGGTGGCGATGAAGGAAAGCGTCAGCGCCATCAGGACCACCGACAGCGTCTCGCTGAAGCTCATCTCCGCCGGAAGCTGGCTGAGGAAGTAGAGCTCCGGATCGAAAAGAACGGTACCCGAGAGCCAGGAGAAGAACTGCCGGATCGATTCGATGTTGAGGCAGACGATGACGCCGAGAACAACGCCGGCAAGCGTACCGACGGTGCCGATCGCCGCCCCGGTCATGAAGAATATCCGCATGACGGCGCCGGAGCTCGCGCCCATGGTGCGCAGGATGGCGATATCGCTTCCCTTGTCCTTCACCAGCATGATGAGGCCAGAAATGATGTTGAGCGCCGCCACCAGCACGATCAACGTGAGGATCATGAACATGACGTTCCGCTCGACCTGCAGCGCGGAGAAGAAGGTCTGGTTGCGCTGGCGCCAATCGGTGATGTGGATCTGCCGCCCCGCCGCAGCCTCGACCAGCGGCCGCAATCCGTCGACCCCTTCCGGATTATCGACGAACAGCTCGATCGACTGCACCAGGCCGTCAGCGTTGAAATAAAGCTGCGCTTCCTCCAGCGGCATGAAGATCATCGTGGCGTCGTATTCCGACATGCCGATCTCAAAGATGCCGGAGACCGGATAGGATTTGACCCGCGGATTGACGCCCATCGGCGTCACGTCCCCCTCCGGCGATATCAGCGTGATGTCGTCTCCGGCCGAAATCCCCAGCGAAGCCGCCAGGCGGGAACCGACCAGCACGCCCTGTCCGGAGGCGAAGCCGATGATGTCGCCTTGCTGGATGTTGCCTGCAATCTCGTGCAGCCTTTCCAGATCCTCCGGCCGCACGCCACGGACGAGGGCACCCGAGCCGGCGCCGCCCCGGCCGGAGGCCAGCGTCTGCCCCTCGACCAGCGGAAGCGCCATGCGCACGCCGGGAACGCCCTGGAACTTCACCGCCAGATCCGCGTAATCGGTCAACGGGCCGTCCACGGGCTGAACGATCATGTGGCCGTTGATGCCGAGAATGCGGGAGATCAGTTCGGTCCGGAAGCCGTTCATCACGGCCATGACGATGATCAGCGTCGCGACACCCAGCATGATCCCGATGAACGAGAAGCCGGCGATCACCGAGATGAAGGCCTCCTTGCGGCGGGAGCGCAGGTAACGCCAGGCGACCATCCGCTCGAACGCGGAGAAGGGACCGGCGGACGGCCCCCGGCTCGCCTTGTTCGTCTGAGCTTCCCCGGCCATACTCGCCATTTCGTCCTCAGCCTCTTGCCTTCATCCCGTCGTGTCCGTCCCTCAGGCGAGCAGCTTGTTCATCGCCGCTTCGAGAGTCATGACTTCGCGCGCACCGGTCTTGCGATCCTTGACCTCGACTTCCCCGCCCGCCGCCGAGCGTGGCCCGACGATGACCTGGACCGGTACGCCGATCAGGTCGGCGGTGGCGAACTTGGTGCCGGCCCGGTCGTCGGTGTCGTCGTAGAGGACGTCCTTGCCGGCCTTGCCGAGATCGCCATAAAGCCGGTCGCAAAGCCCGTCGCAGGCCTCATCTCCCGGCTTCATGTTGATGACGACGACGTCGAAAGGCGCCACGGATGCCGGCCAGATGATTCCGTTCTCGTCATGCGAGGCTTCGATGATGGCGGGAACAAGGCGCGTCGGCCCGATCCCGTAGGAGCCCATGTGGACAAGGTGTTCCTTGCCGTCCGGTCCCTGCACCTTGGCGCCCATCGGCTCGGAATACTTGGTGCCGAAATAGAAGATGTGGCCGACCTCGATGCCGCGGGCGGAAAGACGGTCACCTTCCGGAATGGCGTCGAACGCCGCTTCGTCGTGCATCTCCGATGTCGCGGCGTAGACCGAGGTCCATTTGTCGAAGATCGCCTGCAGGCCGGCGACGTCGTCGAAGTCCGTATCCTCGGAGGGAATGTCGAAATTGACAAAATCCTTGTGGCTGAAGACTTCCGACTCGCCCGTCTCGGCCAGAATGATGAACTCGTGGCTGTGGTTGCCGCCGATCGGTCCGGTATCGGCCCGCATCGGGATCGCGCGCAGACCCATCCGCGCGAACGTGCGGAGGTATGCCACGAACATCTTGTTGTAGGAGTGGATGGCGTTCTCGCGGGTGAGATCGAAGGAATAGGCGTCCTTCATCAGGAATTCGCGCGAACGCATCGTGCCGAAGCGCGGACGGATCTCGTCGCGAAACTTCAGCTGGATATGATAGAGGTTGAGCGGCAAGTTCTTGTAGGACTTGACGTAGGAGCGGAAGATGTCGGTGATCATCTCCTCGTTCGTCGGACCATAAAGCAGAGGACGGTCCTGCCGGTCCTTGATGCGCAGCATCTCCTTGCCATAGTCGTCGTAGCGCCCGCTCTCCTGCCAGAGATCGGCGGACTGCAGCGTCGGCATCAGAAGCTCGATGGCTCCGGAGCGGTCCTGCTCCTCGCGGATGATCCGGTTCACCTTGTCGAGGACACGCTTGCCGAGCGGCAGCCAGGAATAGATCCCCTGCGCTTGCTGGCGGATCATGCCGGCCCGCAGCATCAGGCGGTGGGAGACGATCTCCGCTTCCTTGGGATTTTCCTTGAGGATCGGCATGAAATAGCGGGATAGGCGCATGGAATGTTCCGAGGTTTCGACGTCCCTAAAGGGAATCGGCAGTTTTGAAGCGGTTTCGCAGCGTTCATAGCGGTTTCGCCCGACCAAGGGAACCCGGCCCGACGCGGCGGTTCAAATCGGCCGCGATGGAGTGCGCCGAACGGAGGATGCGAGGAAGGACGCGATTTGTGACAAGCCTGCGACATTTTTGTCAACAGCAAAATAATGTTCAACTGTAGCAAAAATACAAAAAAAGCAGATGACAAGGCCCAATCTTTAGGCTAGCTTCAGCCCATAAAAGAGGCAAGGAGATCAAATCCTTGCTCCTTCGCGGTCAAGTCTTGGGAGGATCAGATCTTAGGCGCGCTCGTCGCAGCCCCGGCAACGGTTAAGGATCACGCGAAACTGGAACAAGGCCTCACGGCCTTGTTTTTTTTTGGACGTCCCGCGCCGCCTAATCGAACTGCGGCACGATCCGCGGAAGATTGCTCAGGCTGATGCCGAAGTAGTTCGAGGCCACGAACCAGGCCGCGTAGATCGCGGCGGAAATCAACGTGGTTAAAAGCAGCACACGTCCTGCGCGGAACCGTGCGGGCGCACTTTCGACCGTCCCCAGCGTCACGTCTCCCTCGTCCCCCTGCGACCGCATGCCGAGCGGCAGGACCGCGAACAGGGTGATCCACCAGATGATGAAATAGACGGCGAAGATCGACAACAGCGACATGAGGGCTTCCTGCAGGGACTGCCCGGCTTATAGCGGCAAAGATCGGTCACCTCAAACAAGCCGGCAGGCGCGGAGTGTCACACCTCCTCGAGTTCCACAAGCGTTCCGTCGAGGTCCTTGGGGTGGAGGAAGAGAACCGGCTTGCCATGGGCGCCGGTCTTCGGATTGCCGTCGCCAAGCACACGAAGGCCGTTCGCCTTCAGGCGGTCGCGGGCCGCCAGGATATCCGCCACCTCGTAGCAGACATGGTGCATGCCGCCGGACGGCGACTTTTCCAGGAACGATCTGATCGGCGAATCCGCACCGAGCGGCTCCAGCAGTTCGACCTTGGTGTTGTCGAGTTCGACGAAGACGACGGTCACGCCATGCTCCGGCAGCGCCTGCGGCTGCGACACCCGCGCGCCCAGCACATCCCGATAGGTGGCCGTCGCCCGCGCGAGATCCGGCACGGCGATCGCGATGTGGTTCACTCGACCGAGCATGGTTTTCTCCGTTAAACCTTGTTGACGAACACCGTCACGACCGGCTTCTTGCCCCAGGCCTCGTTGGCTGCGGAGCGCACCGCCCGACGGATCGCCTCGCGCAAGGTCTCCAAGTCCTTGCGGCGGGCACGCGGAATGCTCTCGACCGCACCGAGCACGGCGTCGTAGAGCGTATCCTCCATATCCTCGCCCTCCTCATCGAACTCCGGCAGGCCGAAGGCGACCAGATCCGGGTCTCCAAGGAAGTCGTAGCGGCTGTCGAGAAGGACGTTCACCGAGACATGGCCAACATAGGCAAGCTTGCGGCGGTCGGCGATCCCCATCTCCTCCAGATCGCCGATCAGCTTTCCATCCTTGAAGATCCGGCCGTGCGCCACCTGGTCGATGACTTCCGCCGGGCCCGGGGCGAGGCGCAGCATGTCGCCGTTGCGGACCCGCGGGATGGTCGGAATGCCGGCCTGCTCGGCGAGCTCCGCCTGCGCCGTCAGGTGCGCTGCCTCGCCGTGGACCGGAACCAGGATCTGCGGGCGGATCCATTCGTACATCCTGAGGAGCTCGTTGCGGCGGGGATGCCCCGACACGTGGACCAGAGCGTCACGGTCGGTGACGATGTGAATGCCCTGGTCGATCAGGCCGTTCTTGATGTCGAGGATGGCCTTTTCGTTGCCCGGAATGGTCCGCGACGAGAAGACGACGGTGTCACCCGCGGCGAGCGCCACATGGCGCATCTCGTCGCGGGCGATCTTGGCGAGCGCGGCCCGCGGCTCGCCCTGGCTGCCGGTCAGGATGACCACCACCCTGTCGCGCGGGACATAGCCATACTCGTCTTCGGCGATGAATGGCTTGATGCCCTCCATAAGCCCGATGTCGCGGGCGACGTTGACGACGCGCTTCATCGAGCTGCCGAGCAGCAGCACCTCCCGGCCCGCGGCATGCGCCGCATGCGCGATCGAGCGGATGCGGCCGACATTCGAGGAGAAGGTGGTGATCGCCACCGTGCCCTCGGCGCTTTCGATGATCTTGCGCAGTCCCTCCGAGACCTCTTCTTCCGAGGGCGACACGCCGTCGCGTTCGGCGTTGGTGGAATCGCACATCAGCGCCAGCACGCCCTCGTCTCCGACGGCCCGAAACCGTGCCTCGTCCGTCAGCGGACCGAGAGACGGCGCCTCGTCGATCTTCCAGTCGCCGGTGTGGACCACATTGCCGAGCGGTGTGCGGATGACCAGCGACATGGGTTCGGGAATGGAATGATTGACGGCGACCGCCTCGATGTCGAAGGGGCCGACCGTGATCCGGTCGCCGGCCTTGAACGGCGTCACCGGGATGTCGGCGCGGGTCCCTTCGAAGTTCCGCTTCGCCTCCAGCAGGCCCTCCGTGAACGCCGAGGCATAGACGGGGACGTTGAGACCCGGCCAGAGGTCGTTTAGGGCGCCGTAATGATCTTCGTGGGCATGGGTGATGATGATGCCCTTGAGGTTGTTCCGCTCGTTGGCGAGGAAACGGATGTCCGGCAAGACAAGGTCCACGCCCGGCAATTCGGGGCCGGCGAAGGTCACCCCACAATCGACCATGATCCACTGGCGCTTGCCGGGCGGTCCATATCCATAGAGCGCCAGGTTCATGCCGATCTCGCCGACACCGCCGAGCGGCAGAAACACCAGTTCTTCCTGTTTGGCCATAACGTCCTTATTCCGTTCGTGCGAAGAATACATCACCGGCTGCGATCGACAACATCTGCCCGCCGCCGGTCTCGAGCTTCAACAGCCCCTGTTCGTCAATGCCGTCGAACCGGCCGACCAGCGACCGGTCTGCAAGGTTGACGGTGATCTGCTCGCCGATGCCGCAGGCCACGTCCAGCCACCGCCGGCTGATCTCCACGACGCCACGGCCTTCATCCCAGGTTTCCAAAACATCCGCCATCTCCCTGAAAAGATAGGCGAACAGCTCCTCCGGAGATGCGTGGCAGCCGTGATCTTCCAGCCGCGTGACGCCATAGGCGGCAGTATCCGGCATGTGCCGTATATTGATACCGATCCCGATGACCAGCGCATGCCGCCCATCGGCCAGCTTCTCGCCCTCCATCAGGATGCCGCAGGTCTTCCTGCGTCCGATCAGGATGTCGTTCGGCCACTTCACCTCCACCGGTTCGGAACCGGCCGGCAGCACGGCCCTGATTGCTCCATGGACGGCAAGCGCGNCGNCAAGCGGCAACGATCCCAGCCGCTCCATCGGCGCGGGATCGAGGAGCAGGAGCGAGGCATAGAGATTGCCCGCCTCGGACGTCCACGGCCGGCCTCGTCGGCCGCGGCCGCTCGTCTGCCGCGCCGCCGTCAGCCAGAGATGTCCCGGATCACCGGCGCGCGCGCGCTCAAGACACTCGGTATTGGTGGAACCGACGTCTGCGAGGGCTTCGTGGCGGAACGCCTCCAGCGAGAAGCGTNCCGTTGTGCTCGCCATCCTCAGAAGAAGGATTTCGCGGCNGCGTTCGCCGCGGTGCCGACCGGGCCGCCGAAGAGCACATAGGCGGTGACGAACAGACCCGACAGNCCGAAGACAAGNCGGAGCTCGCCGGCAATCCGCGCGAACTCACCCGTCGCCTCGTCGAACCACATCAGCTTGACGATGCGCAGGTAGTAATAGGCACCGACCACCGAGGTCAGCACGCCGATGATGGCGAGCGCGTAGAGCTTCGCCTCGATCGCCGCGACGAAGACGAAGTACTTGGCGAAGAAGCCGGCAAGCGGCGGGATACCGGCCATGGAGAACATCAGCGCCGTCAGGACGACCGCCATGAACGGCTTGGTGGAGGCGAGGCCTGCGAGATCGTCCACGTTCTCGACGTTCTCGCCCTCCTTGCGGCGCATCGCCATGATGCAGGCGAAGGTGCCGAGCGTCATGACCATGTAGATGAGCATATAGAGAATGACGCCGGAAACGCCCGTCTCCGTGCCGGCTGCGAGGCCGACCAGCGCAAACCCCATGTGACCGATCGAGGAATACGCCATCAGGCGCTTGATGTTACGCTGGCCGATGGCGGCGAAGGAACCGAGCAGCATCGATGCGATCGAGACGAAGACGAGGATCTGCTGCCAGTCGGAAACGATCGGCATGAACGCCTCGGAAACGACGCGCACAAGGATCGCCATCGCGGCAACCTTGGGTCCGGCGGCGAAGAAGGCCGTCACCGGGGTCGGTGCGCCNTCGTAAACGTCAGGCGTCCACATGTGGAAGGGAACCGCNGAAATCTTGAAGCAGACGCCGGCCAGCACGAAAACNAGTCCGAAGACGAGGCCGAGCGAACGGGTCTCCGCTGAAAGGACGGCGGCGATCTCGTCGAAACCGGTATTGCCGGTGAAGCCGTAGACCAGCGAGCATCCGTAGAGCAGCATGCCCGACGACAGCGACCCCAGCACGAAGTATTTCAGGCCGGATTCCGTCGACCGCAGGCTATCGCGGTTGATGGCAGCGCAGACATAGAGCGACAGCGACATCAGCTCGAGGCCTAGGTAGAGCGCCAGCAGGTCGTTTGCAGAGATCAGCAGCATCATGCCGAGCGTCGCCAGCACCATCAGGACGGGGAACTCGAAGCGGTCGAGCTGTTCCGAGCGCGCATGCCCGACCGTCATGACCATGGCCGTGACGGAACCGATCAGTGCGACCACCTTCATGAAGCGCGCAAACGGATCGAGCAGGAAGGCGCCGCCATAGGCTTCGCCCTCGCCCGGCGCCAGCACAAGCCAGAGACCCGCCGCGATGAGCAGTGCAACGGCAAGACCCGTGACCGTCGGCGCGGAGCGATCGCCGGAGAAGACGCCGATCATCAGGAGCGCGAGCGCTCCCACCGCCAGGATGATCTCCGGCATGGACAGTTGCAGGCTTGCGAGGAAGAGTTCAGAGCTCATGTCCGATTTTGTCCTGTCTCAGTGCACGGTCAGTGCAAGGTCTTGCGCGGCTTGCAGGGCGGCGGCGTAGTTGTTCACCAGCAGGTCCACGGAGGCAGCCGTCGCATCGAAGATCGGNGCNGGNTAGACGCCGTAGAAGATGGTCAGCGCCACCAGCGGGTANAGGATCAGCTTCTCGCGGGACGAGAGGTCGAGCAGGCCCTTTAGGCTTTCCTTCTCCAGCGCGCCGAAGATCACCCGCCGGTAGAGCCAGAGCGCATAGGAGGCGGAGAGAATGACGCCGGTCGCCGCGAAGAGGGCCACCCAGGTGTTGACCTGGAAGACGCCGATCACCGTCAGAAACTCGCCGATGAAACCGGAGGTNCCGGGAAGGCCGACGTTGGCCATGGTGAAGATCATGAAGGCCACGGCATATTTCGGCATGTTGTTGACCAGGCCGCCATAGGCCGCAATCTCGCGCGTGTGCAGGCGGTCATAGATCACGCCGACGCAGAGGAAGAGCGCGCCGGAGACGATGCCGTGCGACAGCATCTGGAAGATCGCGCCCTGCACGCCCTGCATGTTGGCGGCAAAGATGCCCATGGTGACGTAGCCCATGTGCGCCACCGACGAATAGGCGATCAGCTTCTTGATGTCGTCCTGCATCATCGCCACCAGCGAGGTGTAGATGATCGCAAGCACCGACAGCGTAAAGACGAAGGGCGCAAAGTAGTCCGACGCCAGCGGGAACATGGCGAGCGAGATGCGGATGAAACCGTAGCCGCCGAGCTTCAGCATGACGCCGGCAAGGATGACGGAGCCTGCCGTCGGCGCCTGCACGTGCGCGTCCGGAAGCCAGGTATGCACCGGCCACATCGGCATCTTCACCGCGAAGGCGGCGAAGGCGGCAAGCCAGAGCCAGGTCTGCAGGTTGGCCGGGAAGTTGTACTTCAAGAGCTCGGTGATGTCGGTCGTGCCGGCCTGCCAGTACATGGCCATGATGGCGAGCATCATCAGCACCGAACCGGTAAGCGTGTAGAGGAAGAACTTGTAGGAAGCGTAGACGCGATCCTTGCCGCCCCACACGCCGATGATGACGAACATCGGGATCAGCGTTGCTTCGAAGAAGACGTAGAAGAGCACGATGTCGAGCGAGACGAACACGCCGACCATGACGACTTCCAGGAGAAGGAAGGCGATCATGTATTCCTTGAGGCGCTTCTCCACCGAATGCCAGCTTGCCAGCACGCAGAAGGGCATCAGGAAAGTCGTCAGGATGACAAACAGCATGGAGATGCCGTCGACGCCCAGATGATAGGAGATGCCTGTACCGAGCCAGGCATGCTTCTCGACCATCTGGAAGCCCGGATTCGCATTGTCGAAGCCGATCCAGATGAAGAGCGAGACGACGAAGGTGAAGACCGTCGTCAGCAGCGAGACGTTCAGGATGTTGCGCCGGCCATAGGGGCTGTCCTCACGGGTGAGCAGCAGAAGCAGCACACCGACGAGCGGCAGGAAGGTGACCGTCGAGAGAATTGGCCAGTCGGTCATTACATGGAGCTCCCGAGCATCATCCAGGTGACGAGGGCGGCGACGCCGATCAGCATCGCGAACGCATAG
>Ga0065721_10005689_pt1 | contig 12081 bp, 10 predicted proteins | sample Mesricmetagenome_FD_59108 | JGI IMG/M metagenome (GOLD analysis project Ga0065721, IMG submission 59108) | Mesophilic microbial community from rice straw/compost enrichment Sample: eDNA_1 v2 (version 2) | ecosystem: Engineered > Solid waste > Grass > Composting > Bioreactor | place: USA: Davis... | reverse complement strand
CGGTCACGGGGCTTCCTCTCGGGAGGGGGTCGATGCGCGCACGGCGGCGCGCGCGGCGTCGCCGATCGCGTCGTCGGCGGGGTCGGAGGGGCTCAGCGCCTGCGCCACCTCGGTGTAGTAGTCGGTGATGTGGCCGCGCACCCGCTCGCGCGCGTCGTCGGCGTCGCCGCGGGCCACGGCGTCGACGATCCGCCGATGCTCCTGCCGCAGCCGGTCGGCCGTCCGCGTCCAGGAGCCCAGTCGTGCCGCGCCGGCCTGCGTGTACGCCTCGATCGAACTGCGCAGGCCCGCCATCATCGCGGCGATCACCGCGTTGCCCGACGCTTCGGCCAGCGCCTGGTGGAAGCGGGCGTCGAGGGCGAGGAACTCCTCCGGCGCGAGGTCGGCGGCATCCATCGCGTCGAGGATGCCGACGATCTCGGTCAGGTCCGCGTCGGAGCGCGCGAGCCGTTCGGCGACGTCGCCCTCGAGCACGACGCGCGTGCGCACCACGTCGCTGAGGGGGAATCCGTTCGCCGCCACCTGCAGGCGCAGGAACGCCGCGAGACCCCCGCGCGGCGTGGTGACGATCATCGCGCCCGCGGACGGTCCCGAGCCGGTCGCCGTCCGCACGACACCGAGCACCTCGAGCACGCGCACGGCCTCGCGCACGCTCGAGCGCCCGACGCCCAGCTGGGCGGCGAGCTCGCGCTCGGGCGTCAGCCGGTCGCCCGGGCCGAGACGGCCGTCGCGCAGATCGCCCTCGATGCGCTCGAGCACGACCTGCCAGGCCCTCGGCGCGCTGTTCGGCATGGGGTCCCCTCCGTCCGGCGCGCGAGGATGTGGCCGGACCACATCACCCTACGCGCGCGGGATCACGCCTCGGCGGTGGTGGCGTACCCCGCGGGGTTCTTCGTCTGCCAGTTCCAGTAGTCGCGGCAGGCGTCGTCGATCGAGAACCGCGTCCGCCATCCCAGCACCTCGGCGGCCTTCGCGGGGTCGCAGTAGGTCGCCGCGACGTCACCCGGACGGCGGTCGAGGATCTTCTTCGGCAGCTCGTGACCCACGGCCTTCTCGAACGACGCCACGAGCTCGAGCACGCTCACGGGGCGCCCGGTGCCGAGGTTGAACACCTGGTGCCCCGGCTGCGCCTGCTCGAGGGCCGCGACGTGCCCCTCGGCCAGGTCGACGACGTGGATGTAGTCGCGCAGGCCCGTGCCGTCGGGGGTGTCGTAGTCGTCGCCGAAGACGCCGATCTCGTCGAGCGTGCCGATCGCGACGCGCGAGACGAAGGGCATGAGGTTGTTCGGGATGCCGGCGGGGTCTTCGCCGATGAGACCCGACGCGTGCGCGCCCACCGGGTTGAAGTACCGCAGCACCGTGACGTTGAGCTCCGGGTTCACCCGGGCCACGTCGGCGAGGACGACCTCGTTCATGCGCTTGGACTTGCTGTACGCGTTCGACAGGTCGACGCTCATCGTGGACTCCTCGGTGAACGGCAGGTCGTCGGGGTCGGAGTAGACCGTGCCGGTGCTCGAGAAGACGAACGAGCGGATGCCGCGGGCGATGCCCACCTTCAGCAGTGTGAACGTGGTGTCGAGGTTGTTCGAGTAGTACGCGAGCGGCTTCTGCGTGCTCTCGCCCACGGCCTTGAACGCCGCGAGGTGGATGATCGCGTCGATCGGACCGTGCTCGTCGAACACGCCCGTGACCACGCCTTCGTCGGTGGCGTCGCCGACGACCAGCGGCGCGGGCTTGCCGGTGATGCGCTCGACGCGCTCCGCGGCGACGGCGTGGGTGCCGGAGAGGTCGTCGAGAAGGACGACGTCGTGGCCGGCCTCGAGGAGGGCGACGGCCGTGTGGGTTCCGATGTAACCGGCACCGCCGGCGAGGAGGACGCGCATACCTCCAGGCTATCGGTCACCGCCGACATCGCCGGAGCGTCCGCCGGGCCGAGGCCGGTGCGCGGTCGGCGCGGGGCCCGGCCGTTCGATCGCGAGACGGCATCCCGCTGACATCTCGGCGGCATCCTGCAACCGACTCGTCGGCCACGTGCCGTCTCGGCGCCGACGCGGGCCGGACACGCGGCGGCAGCGGAGCGACCTCGGGACGACTCAGCGACCGTCGAGACGCCCGCCGGACTCGCGCAGGTAGCAGGCCGCGCACATCGACTCGTAGGTGACCTCGCCCGCGATCTGCCCCTCGTCGATCGCGACCTGGTCGCCGTCGAAGACGAAGCGCCCGCCGACGAGCCGGGCGTTGAAGATCGCCTTGCGCCCGCACCGGCAGATCGTCTTGAGCTCTTCGAGGCTGTGCGCGATCTCCATCAGGCGCGCCGACCCCGGGAACGCCTCGGTGCGGAAGTCGGTGCGGATGCCGTATGCCAGGACCGGGATGCCGTCGAGCACCGCGATGCGCAAGAGGTCGTCGACCTGCTCGGCGGTGAAGAACTGCGCCTCGTCCACCAGCAGGCACGCGACCGGGGCGTGACCGGCCGCCGCGTGGAACGTCTCGCGCAGGTCGTCGGACGCCCCCACGAGGAAGTCGACCGGTCGCGTCACGCCGAGGCGGCTGTCGATCTGATCGGCGCCCTTGGTGTCGATCTCGGGCTTGGCCAGCAGCACGCGCTGACCGCGCTCCTCGTAGTTGTACGCCGCCTGCAGCAGCGCGGTGGACTTGCCCGAGTTCATCGCGCCGTAGCGGAAGTACAGCTTCGCCACGCGGGCCTCAGGGGTTGATCGCGAGCGCGCGAGCCGTGGCGTCCAGCTCTTTGCGAGCCATCTCGGGCTGCGTGTTCAGCGATTCGCCGTAGCTGGGGATGAGCTCGCGCAGGCGCGGCTCCCACTGCGGCATCCGCTCGGGGAAGCAGGTCTTGATCAGGCCCAGCATGATCGACACCGCGGTCGAGGCGCCCGGCGAGGCGCCCAGCAGACCGGCGATCGAGTGGTCGGCCGCGGTGACGACCTCGGTGCCGAACTGCAGCACGCCGCCCTTGTCCTTATCTCGCTTCATCACCTGGGCGCGCTGACCGGCGTCGAGCAGCTCCCAGTCCTCGTCCTTCGCCGTCGGCATGAAGTCGCGCAGGCTGTCGACCTTCTTCGAGTGGGTCTTCAGCAGCTCGCTGACGAGGTATTTGATCAGGCTCGGGTTGTCGACCGCGACCTTCAGCATGGGCCCGATGTTGTGCGGGCGCACCTGCGTCACGATATCGAGCATCGAGCCGTTCTTGAGGAACTTCGGGCTGAACGTCGCGAACGGGCCGAACAGCAGCGACGACTCTCCGTCGATCACGCGCGTGTCGAGGTGCGGGACCGACATGGGCGGGGCGCCGACCGACGCCTGGGAGTACACCTTGGCGCGGTGCTTCGCGACGATGTCGGGGTTGGAGGTCTTGAGCCACTGCCCACCGATCGGGAAGACGCCGTAGCCCTTGATCTCGGGGATGCCGGAGCGCTGCAGGAGCTTGAGCGCCCAGCCGCCCGCGCCGACGAAGACGAACTTCGCGTTGATCGAACCGGGGGTGCCGCCGATCACGTGGCGGTAGAACACCTCCCACGACCCGTCCTTCTGCTTCTTCAGCTTCTTGACGTCGTGGTTGGTGACGACCTCGACGCCCTTCTCGCGCAGGTTCGCGAACAGCTGTCGAGTGAGCGAGCCGAAGTCGACGTCGGTGCCGGCGGGGACGCGCGTGGCGGCGAAGGGCTCGCCCTTGCGACGCTTCTGCATGAGCAGGGGCGCCCACTGGTTGATGACGCGCGAGTCCTCGGTGTACTCGATACCCGCGAACAAGGGCTGCTGCTTGAGCACCTCGTAGCGCTTGCGGAGGAAGGCGACGTCTTTCTCGCCCCGCACGAACGTCATATGCGGGGTGGCGTTGATGAACGTCGAAGGCTCGTCGAGCACGCCCTCGGCCACGAGCGAGGCCCACAGCTGGCGGCTCTGCTGGAACTGCTCGTTGATCGTCACCGCCTTGGCGGGATCGATCGAGCCGTCCTTGCCCTCGGGGGTGTAGTTCAGCTCGCACAGCGCCGCGTGACCGGTGCCGGCGTTGTTCCACGCGTTGGAGCTCTCCTGCGCGACGTCGCTGAGGCGCTCCAGCACCGCGATCTTCAGATCGGGCTGGAGGTCTTTCAGCAGCGTGCCGAGAGTGGCGGACATGATGCCGCCACCGATGAGGAGAACATCGACGTTTTCAGTCACCCGTCGATTCTAGGTGCGGGCCGTGAGGTGTCTCGACATCGAGAGATCGGTCGGTTCGATGTCGAGACACCTCGCGAGCGGCATCCGGATGCCGTGTCTCAGGCGGTAGCGAGACGCTTCTGGGCGACGAGCTCGGCGATCTGCACGGCGTTCAGCGCGGCTCCCTTGCGCAGGTTGTCGTTGCTGATGAACAGCACGAGACCCTTGCCCTCGGGCGCCGACTGGTCGGCGCGGATGCGGCCGACGTAGCTGGGGTCGGTTCCCGCCGCCTGCAGCGGAGTGGGGACCTCTTCGAGACGCACGCCGGGGGCGTCGGCGAGGAGCTCGCGGGCGCGCTCGGGGGTGAGGTCGCGGGCGAACTCGGCGTTGATGCTCAGCGAGTGCCCGGTGAAGACGGGGACGCGCACGCAGGTGCCCGCGACGCGGAGGTCGGGCAGCTCGAGGATCTTGCGGCTCTCGTTGCGCAGCTTCTTCTCCTCGTCGGTCTCGTTCAGACCGTCGTCGACGAGGTTGCCGGCGAAGGGGATGACGTCGAACGCGATCGGGGCGACGTACTTCTCGGGCTCGGGGAAGTCCAGGGCCGAGCCGTCGCGCACGAGGCGCTCGACGTCGCCCTGCGCGAGCACGCCCTCGACCTGGCCGAGCAGCTCCTGCGCCCCGGCCAGACCCGAGCCCGAGACGGCCTGGTAGGTGCTGACGATGAGCCGCTCGAGGCCCGCCTCGGCGTCGAGGACCTTCAGCACGGGCATCGCCGCCATGGTCGTGCAGTTGGGGTTGGCGACGATGCCCTTGACGGCCTGGTCGATCGCGTGCGGGTTGACCTCGCTCACGACGAGGGGGACCTCGGCATCCATGCGCCACGCGCTGGAGTTGTCGATGACCAGCGCGCCGGCCTCGGCGAAGCGGGGCGCGTGCGCGCGGGAGCCGGTGGCCCCGGCGGAGAACAGCGCGACCTCGACCCCGGCGGGGTCGGCCGTGGCCACGTCTTCGACGATCACGGAGTGCCCGCCGAAGTCGATCGACGACCCGGCCGAACGCGCCGTCGCGAACAGGCGCAGCTCGCGGATCGGGAACGACCGCTCGGCGAGGATCTCGAGCATCACGGTGCCGACCTGGCCGGTGGCGCCGACGACGGCGAGGGAGATTCCGGAATCGGAGATGCGGGTCATGCGAGGTCCTCGGGTGTTTCGGGTGGCGGATGCCGCGAACGCGGCGTTCGGGTCAGGGTAGCGCGAGTGGCCGTGGGGCTGCCGACGGCGGAGACACGGCGCAGGAAGATTGACGGTTCCGCGCGGGTGCGCGGCCGCATTCCGCCGCTTCGGAGGCCGGCCGCCGGAAAACTCCTGCGTCGTGTCACGCGCGCGGAGCGGTCAGCTCAGCGCCGCAGCACCGAACGAGACGCCGAAGCGTTCGCACCACAGGTCGACCGTGCGGAAGGTCGACAGATCGACCTCGGCCGGGATGTCGTAGAGCTGGTCGCCGAGGTTACCGCGCAGGGGCCCGAGGTCGACATGATCGTAGGACGCCGCCGTATACCACCCGTCGCGGCCCTCGACCACCGGTCCGGCGCTGAGCCACACGTGCACGTCCGGCCCGTTCGAGGTCTCCAGTCCCACGAGCGCCACCTGGCGGGTGCCGTCGGGATTCTCGATGATGCGGACCGATCCCGACGTCTCGTGTTCATGACTGATCAGCGAGCCCGCGAGGAGGTCCCGGGGGCCCGCGGGTGCGGCGGAAGTCGCGTCCTCCACCGTCGGTGCGGCCATCTCCACCGGCTCGACGACGTCGGGCGCCGTCGTCTGCGATGACGGGATGCGATCGGCCACGCGCACGTCGACGAACAGCAACCAGGGCTGGAAGAGCACAGCGCCCACGACGAGCACGATCACAGCGCCCGCGCCGCCGACGACCCAGGCGACCGTCCGCCGCCGCGTCGTCCGCCGTCGCGCCATCGCCGTCTCCGCTCGTCGGGGCCGACGCTAGACCGCGTCGCTGGAGATCGCCTGCGAGGGGCGGGTCAGCGACCGGTGCCGGCGTGCACGGTGGCCTCGGCGTCGCCGTCGAGACCGTACGCCGTGTGCACGAGGCGGGCCGCCTCGGCGAGGTCGACGCCGCGCACGACCACCGAGATGCGGATCTCGGAGGTCGAGATCATCTCGATGTTGACCCCGGCCATGCTGAGCGCCTCGAAGAGGGTCGCCGAGACGCCCGAGTGCGTGCGCATGCCCGCGCCGACGACCGAGAGCTTGCCGATCTGGTCGTCGTGCACGAGGCTCTCGAACCCGACCTCGGCCTGCTCCCCGGCGAGCGCCTTCAGCGCCGTCGTGGCATCGGTCTTGGGAAGGGTGAACGAGATGTCGGTGCGACCGGTGGCGGCGGCCGAGACGTTCTGCACGATCATGTCGACGTTGGCGCCGGACTTCGCGACGATCTTGAAGATGTCGGCGGCCTTGCCGGGCACGTCGGGCACGCCGATGACGGTGATCTTCGCCTGGCTGAGGTCGGTGGCGACGCCGGCGACGATGGGCTCTTCCATGGTGGCTCCCTCGGGGACGAGCGGGGATTTCTTTGAGGCGTCGAGCACCCAGGTGCCCTCGCTCGCGCTGAACGTGGAACGCGCGTGGATCAGCACGCCGTGACGGCGGGCGTACTCGACCGCGCGGATGTAGAGCACCTTGGCGCCGTTGGCGGCGAGCTCGAGCATCTCTTCGCTGCCGACGCGGCCGAGCTTGCGCGCGAGCGGGACGACGCGGGGGTCGGCGGTGAAGATGCCGTCGACGTCGCTGTAGATCTCGCACACGTCGGCCTCGAGCGCCGCNGCGAGCGCGACGGCGGTNGTGTCNGAACCGCCGCGGCCGAGGGTGGTGATGTCGCGGGTGTCGCGNTTGAAGCCCTGGAAGCCGGCGACGATGACGATGGCNCCCTCGTCGAGGGCCTCGCGCAGGCGCACCGGTGTGACGTCGACGATGCGGGCGGCCCCGTGGGTGGCATCCGTGATCATGCCCGCCTGGCTGCCGGTGAAGGAGCGGGCCTCGAAGCCCATCGAGTGGATCGCCATCGCCAGCAGCGCCATCGAGATCCGTTCGCCGCTGGAGAGCAGCATGTCGAGCTCGCGGGGCGCGGGGATCGGGGCGACCTGGCCCGCGAGATCGAGCAGCTCGTCGGTGGTGTCGCCCATCGCGCTGACGGCGACGACGACCTCGTGACCGGCACGACGGGTGTCGACGATGCGCTTGGCGACGCGCTTGATGCTCTCGGCGTCGGCGACGGACGAACCGCCGTACTTCTGGACGATCAGAGCCATGTGGAGAACTCCCGGAGGGGTTGTGCGTCGGAGTGTCACGACGCCGGCGCTCGAGCCGCGCCCGTGGATCATCCTAGAGGCGCGCGCATACCTCCTCCGCCATGCGCGAGCGCACGAGCGCCCGTCGGCGTCGCGGATAGGATCGACGGGTTCCACCCCCCTCCCCCTGGAGCGTTCGGATGCCGCTCACCCCCGGCCGTTGGCTGTCGTCGCTGCGCCGACTCGTCCACGCCGACGAGGCGACGTCGCTCGACACGACCCTGCTGCCCGTCATCGACGAGGCGCTCGCCACGCGCATCCTCGACCTCGCCATCCGCATCGGCGAGACGATGCTCGTCGTCGGCGCGCCCGCGAACGAGGTCACGCTGACGATCGTGCGCGTGTGCGGGGCGTACGGGCTCGACCCGGTGCACGTCGACGTCACCTACAACTCGATCACGATCGCGCACAGCCGACCCGGGGCCAGTCACCCCACCACCCTGTTACGGGTCGTGCGCGGCTCCGTCCCCGACCACGCGAAACTTCAGCGGCTCCAGGCCCTCGTGACCGAGATCACCGGCGGGCTCGCCCTCGACGACGCGATCGCGCGCTGCCGCGCCATCCGGCGCCTGCCGTTCCGCTACCGACCGGCGATCGTCGTCGTCTCGCAGGCCTCCCTCGCGGCGGGGGTCGCGATCATGTTCGGAGCCAACTGGCTCGCGCTGGTGCTGTCGTTCATCGCCGCGGCGCTGGCCGCCACCACCCAGTACCTGATGGCCCGCGCGCGCGTGCCGTACTTCTTCGCGCAGATCGCCGGCGGCTTCGTCCTCACCGTCGTGGCGGCGCTGTCGCCGCTGCTGCGGTACACCGGCATCGAGGCGGCGGCCGCGATCAGACCGTCGGTGATCGTGGCATCCGGGATCGTGCTCATGCTCGCCGGGCTCACGGTCGTCGGAGCGGCGCAGGATGCCATCGACGGTTTCGCCCTGACCGCGACGGGCCGCATCCTCGAGCTGACGACGCAGACGCTCGGCGTGGTGCTCGGAATCCTCGCGGGGCTCGAGACCGTGCGGGTGATCGGACTCGGGATGTCGCCGCCGTCGACCGCCCTCCCCCTCGGACCCGTCGTCCTGCAGTTCGTGGGCGCCGCGGTGATCGCCGTCGCCGTGGCGGTGTTCAACGGCGCGGGGGCGCGCATCATCCTCGTCAGCGCCGCTCTGAGCCTCGTCGCGTGGGCGGGCTACGTGGCCGCGACGGGTCTCGGCTTCGAGGTCGCGGCCGCGAGCGGGGTGGGGGCGTTCATCGGCAGCTTCGTCGGGATCGTGGTCGCCTACCGTCTGCACGTGCCGTCGGTGGCCATCACCACGGCCGCGATCCTGCCGCTCGTCCCGGGTGCGGCGGTGTTCCGGGGTCTGCTCGGCATCGTGGAGTCCGGCGACGACCCGGCCGTGCTCATGACCGGGGTCACCACCCTCGCGGGTGCGGCGACCATCGGCATCGCGCTCGCGGTCGGCGCCTCGCTCGGCATCTACCTGGGGCAGCCGGTGCGCGCGACGCTGTCGAGCGTCACGCGCGTGCGAGCGCGCGCTCGGCGGTAGAGCCGCCCGGAGCGGCGTTGGGGTGAGCCGGGGGCGGGAGAGCGCGGCGCGCCGGGGTGGTGTCACGTCCGCCGGGGCGGGAGAGCGCGACGCCGGGTCAGGGGCAGGAGCCGGGTCGTCGGCCCGCGTCGGTCTCGGACGCGTCCCGGTCGATGTCGAACTCGATGCGCAGACGCCCTTCGGCGATCCGCACGTCGCGCGGGTGCAGGAAGCCCGGCACGGTCTCCGCGAGGCAGAGCGGAGCGGGCCCCGTCGCGGCGGGATCGGCACCCGTCTGCGCCTGCACCTGCTCTGCCGAGAGGGTCGCTCCGTTCACGGTGACGGCCGACAGCGCCACGCCGAGCCGACCGCCCTCGAAGCGCGGCGTCATCGTGACGCTCGTGTCGGCCGTGCCGGGCATCGCCCCGCCGAGGACCATGTCGCCTCCCGAGAAGTCGATGCGCACCCGTCCCTGTTCCTCGGCGGGTATCAAGAGCGCGGTGGCCTGCGGCGCGGTCAGGGTCATCGCCGCGGACAGGCGGTCGGCATCCCACCCTCCGTCGGTCCCTCGCAGACCCTCGAGGGAGACGGTCAGATCAGCGTTGGCGCGGCCGGTCGGCAGGCTGAAGACCGTCGCGTCGACGCGGTCGAATCGTCCGAGGGCCTCCTGCACGAGGATGGAACCGGGGATGTCGACCCGCACGCGCTCGCTCCCGGAGATCGCCCACGCGGAGCGGACCCCGTCGGCGACCGTCCGCTCCGCCTCGGCGCGGGCCACCGTCTCGGCGATGAAGACCGCCGCCGAGAGGAGGACGACGAGGGCGCCGGCGAGCAGGGCGAGGAGGAGCGCCGTCCCTGTCCGGACCGGCTCGGGATCGTCGATCGGGCGCGCGGGAGGCAGCACGGCGGTCTGCGGATCGAAAAGGGTCATGCGCCGCGCCTCACCCGAAGCGCCCGTTGACGTAGTCGTACGTGCGGGGATCGATGGGCGAGTCGAACATGGCATCCGTGTCGCCGTGCTCGACGATGTGGCCGGGCTGACCCTGGGATGCCAGGAAGAACGCGCACTGCTGGGATACGCGCTGCGCCTGCTGCATGTTGTGGGTGACGATGACGATCGTCAGCTCTTTCTGCAGCTCGCCCATCGTCTCCTCGATCACGCGCGTCGAGGTGGGGTCGAGAGCCGAGCACGGTTCGTCCATCAGCAGCACGCGCGGCTTGATCGCGAGCGACCGGGCGATGCAGAGGCGCTGCTGCTGGCCGCCCGACAGGCCGCCGCCGGGGGCGCGGAGGCGATCCTTGACCTCCTTCCACAGTCCAGCGCTCTGCAGCGACGTCTCGACGAGATGGTCCTTCTCGTCGCGCGAGGCGCGGGTGCCGGTGAGACGTAGGCCCGCGATGACGTTGTCGTAGATCGACATCGCCGGGAACGGATTGGGCTTCTGGAAGACCATGCCGATGTGCTTGCGGGCGTCGATGAGACGGTGCCCGGCGTCGTAGATGTCGTCGCCGTCGAGCAGCACCTCACCGGCAAGGGATGCCGAGGGCACCAGCTCGTGCATGCGGTTCAGGATGCGGAGGAAGGTCGACTTGCCGCACCCGGACGGGCCGATGAGGGCCGTCACCTGACCCGCAGGCATGGTCAGAGAGACGTCGAGGAGCACCTGATGATCGCCGAACCACGCGGAGATCGAGCGGGCATCGAGTTCGGACAGCGACGCCGCCGCCGAGGCGGGAACCTCGGGCCATGCGGCGGGTGCGTGCGCCGTGAGACCGGGGGCGGTGAACACCGGCGGGGCCGTCGGGGCGAGCACCGCGGTGCGGGTGTCGAAGGGGGCGGCCGCGGACGGAGCGACGTCGACCGAGGGCGACGGGTCCCGACGGGAGAAGAGCCGTCCCCCGCGCCGCGACGTCGGCGGGGCGGCGACAGCGGTCGCCCCGGCGCGATCGGCCTCGGCGAGCCCGTCGCGTTCCAGCCCGTCGCGTTCGAGCTCCGCGAGGATGAGCGCCTCGTCGGGGCCCAGGACGTCGGTCATGAAGGGGTCCGAGGTGTCTCCCGCGGCGGAGCCGACGGGGTGCACCTCGGTGCGGGCGAGATCGTCCCACGCCGGGGCGTTCGCCTCGTCGCGGGGATCGGGGGTCGAGGTCATGGGGTCTCGCTCACAGGAGGTTGGGGAGGAGGCGGATGAGCTGGTCGGAGACGAACACGCTCGCCAGCAGGAGGACGGGGGCGAAGACGATCCATGTCTTCTGCCATCCGACGCGGCGGTACGCCCACACGGCGACGAACTCGGCCACGACGAGCAGCTGCAGGGCGAACACCAGCGCCCACACCGTCGTCATGTCGGTCGCGAGGGGCTGCGCCTGGGGAGGGAGGGTCATCGAGGTGGTCTGGCGGGCGCCGGCGGGCTTCGCCGCCCCGGTGGCGCGGGCATCGAGGTAGGCGACTCCCGTCGGGAGGTACGGCGCCCCGCGCGCGGTCATGAGGATCAGCCTGCTCTCGCCGCGGACCGGAGCAGGCGGCGTCGGATCGCCCGCGTAGCGCACGCCGAGCACCTCGAACGTCTGCTCGCCCTGCCCGGTGCGCACGGTGAACGTCTCGCCCGGCTGCAGGGACTGGAGACCACCGAAGGGTCCGCCGAACGCGGCCGCGCGCCCCATCAGCACGCTCACCCCCGCCTGACCGGGAAGGACGGTGTCGCGCCGGTGACCGGGTCCGTGCATGAGCACCCCGGAGGTCGTCCCCTCGGAGATCACCTCGTCGAGCCCGAGCTGCGGGATCGAGAGGATGCCGACGGGGGCTCCGTCGGGGAGCAGGTGATCCTCGAAATCGCCCTCGCTCACGGGGGCCGTACCGGCCGCCAGCTGCGCGCGGAAGAGGTCGCGCGCCTGCTGCTGCGCGGCGAAGTGCGAGACGTGACTGATCACGAGCAGGTTGACCAGGAACACCAGCACCAGCACCGACAACGACACGAGCATCCCGCGCAGAAACACCTGACCGGGGGCCAGCGGAGCGTAGACGGGACGCGCCCGTGGCGGGCG
>Ga0065721_10006470_pt1 | contig 12085 bp, 11 predicted proteins | sample Mesricmetagenome_FD_59108 | JGI IMG/M metagenome (GOLD analysis project Ga0065721, IMG submission 59108) | Mesophilic microbial community from rice straw/compost enrichment Sample: eDNA_1 v2 (version 2) | ecosystem: Engineered > Solid waste > Grass > Composting > Bioreactor | place: USA: Davis... | reverse complement strand
GAGCCGCTGGCCGGCCGCGATGTCGTCTGCGGCCTGCATCCGGACACGCGGATGCCGGTGGCGTCGGCGCAGGCCGTGGCCCGCGCCCTGATCGCCATGCACGATCTGCCGGCGGAACGACTGCCGCACGACCGGGCGCTGAACCTGCCGTCGCTGTCGATCACCGTCGCGGAGATGGTCGCCGCGCTGCGTCGCGTGGCCGGCGATGAAGCCGCGGCGCGGGTCCGCTACGAGCCCGACCCCACGCTCCAGCGGGTGGTCGACGGGTGGCCGCGGGCCTTCACGTCGGACAGGGCCAGCGCGCTGGGCCTGCATGCCGATGCCAATTTCGACGCGATTCTTGGCGCCTACCTCGGGGCCTACCTCGGGGCCTACCTCGGGGCCGACCTCGGGGCCAACCGCGGGGCCGACGTCGGAGCCGACGTCGGAGCCAACCTCGGCGCCAACCTCGGCGCCAACCTCGGCGCGTCCCTGCGCGACAAGGGGACGGCATGAAGGACCCCGCGATGGGATTCCGCCGCAGCGGCCCGCTCTCCACCAGTGAACAGGAGCGGCAGGCCGACACCCCGATGCGCTTCGACGAGCGGCTGTCGCCCGAGGTTGCCGCGCTGCCGGTCTGCATCGTCGGCGCGGGCTCGTCCGGGGTGACCGCCGCCAAGGCGCTGAAGGAGAAGGGCATCGCGTTCGATTGCTTCGAACTGGGCTCGAAGATCGGCGGCATGTGGCGCTACGAAAACGACAACGGCATGTCGTCGGCCTATCGCAGCCTGCATATCGATACCAGCCGCACCAACCTCGGCTATTCCGATTTCCCGATCCCCGACCACTATCCGGATTTCCTGTCGCACTACGAGGTCATCGAATATCTGGAAGCCTATGCCGAGCGCTTCGGCATCCCGCCGCATATCCGCTTCAACACGCGGGTCGAGCGCGTGGAGCCGGCCGGCGACGGCAGCTGGCGCGTCACGCTCGGGGATGGCAGCAGCCGGCGCTATCGCGCGGTGATCGTCGCCAACGGCCATCTGTGGGACCCGCGCTGGCCCAGCTTCGACGGCGCGTTTTCCGGCGAGCAGATCCATTCGCATCACTACCGCACCGCCGAGCCGTTCCGCGACAGGAACGTGCTGATCGTCGGCATCGGCAATTCCGCGGTCGACATCGCCGTCGACGTCTGCAAGTCGGCGAAGCGGACATGGATCTCGACGCGGCGCAGCGCGTGGATCATGCCGAAATACATCATGGGCCATCCGACCGATCGCTGGTCGGCCTACTTCGCGCGGCGCCTGCATCTGCCGACGCGCGTCACGCGCACGCTGGTGCGCTGGCTGGCATATCTGGCCACCGGCGACCAGGCGCGCGTCGGCATTCCGCGGCCGCGCCACGAGATCTGGCGCGAGCATGCGACGCTGAGCCAGGAGCTGATCCCGTATTGCGGTCATGGCTGGATCCGCATCAAGCCGAACATCCGCAGGCTCGATGGCCACCATGTCGAGTTCGAGGACGGCACGCGCGAGGCCGTCGATGCGATCATCCACGCCACCGGCTATCGGGCCAGCTTTCCGTTTCTCGATCGGCAGGTGTTCGAGGTCGCGGACGGCAAGGCGGAACTCTATCGCCGCATGATGCCGCCGGGGCGGCACGGGCTGTTCCTGCTCGGGCTGGTGCAGCCGATCGGCCCGACCATTCCGCTGGTCGAGATCCAGGGCAAATGGCTGGCCGCGGTGCTCGCCAACGAGGTGCGGCTGCCGGGCCCGCACGGCATGATGGCGGAGATCGATGCCCATCGGCGCTACGTGTCGCGCCGCTTCGTCGGCTCGGCGCGCTATACGCTGGAGGTGGACTTCCGCCGCTACGCCAAAGAACTGTTTCGCGATATCGCCCGGGGAGGGGCGGCATGACCCCAAGCAAGCAGGAAATCCTGATCCAGGCCGCCGAATGCTTCATGGAACAAGGGTTCCATGCCACCAGCATCGACGACGTCGCGCGGCGGCTCGGCGCGACCAAGGGACGCATCTACCATCATTACGCGTCGAAGATCGACCTGTTCTTCGAGGTGCATCGCGAAGGCATGCGGCTGTTGTTCGAAGCGGTGGAGCCTGCCCGCAAGGTCGAGGGCGATGGCGTCACCGTGCTGGCGGCGATGCTGCGCGCGCATGCGGTTGCCGTGCTTGAACACCATACCTTCGAGAGCGTGGTGGCGCAGGGCGTGCAGATGCATCGCTTCGGCGCGACCACGCCGTCGCAACGGCAGACGCTGGACGAGCTGATCGCCAGCCGCGACCGCTTCGAGCGTCTGTTCAAGGACCAGGCCGCGGCGGCGAGGCGCGATGGCTCGCTGGCCGCCGATGCCGATCTGTCGATCGCGGTGAAGACCTTGCTGGGCGGCATCCAGTGGTCGCTGATCTGGTATCGCCCCGAGGCCGATGCCGACGAGCACGCGCGCGAGCGCCTGGCCGATGCGATGGTGCGTACGCTGGTCGAGGGCATCCGGGCGCGGCCCGAGCGGGCCCCGGCCGCGGCCGCCGCCAAGGGCAAGGCGCGCAGCGCGGCGGGCTGAGGCCTCGCTTGAGGTCTCGTTTGAGGTCTCGTTTGAGGTCTCGTTTGAGGTCTCGCCTGAGCCCCCGCTTGGGGTCTCGCTTGAGATTTCGTTTGAGGACTCGCTTGAAGCCTCGTTTGAGCCCCCGCACTTCCAGCATCGGTTCTCAAGCCGACTTGTTCAGCAGCCGTTCCACCAGCCACAGCCGATCGACGCCCCACACCGCCTCGCCGTCGACGATAAAGAAGGGCGCGCCGAAGACGCCTTGCGCAACGGCATGGTCCACCGCCGCTTCGAGCCGTCGCTTGCCCTCGGGCGAGGCGATCTCGGCCGCCAGCCAGCCGGTATCGGCGCCGACCGCGGCGGCTTCCTCCAGCACCGCGTCGAGATCCGTGATGTCCTCCCCGCGCGCCCACAGCCTGGCGAAGACCCGCTGCGCGAAGCGCTTCGCCTGCGCCGGATCGCGTTCGTCCAGTGCCAGAAAGGCCCGTGAGGCCTTGACCGAGCTGACGCCGCGCATATCGCGCTGGACGAAGGGCACGCCCAGTATCCGCGCCATGCGGGGCTTGTCGAGCCGCAGATAGTCCGACTTCAGCGGCGTCTCCATCAGCGGCTTCAGACCCATGATCTTGACCACCGTGACGCCAAGCAGGAAAGGGCGCCACACCACGGTGCGGCCATGGCGGGCCGCGAGCGCATCGATCTGCGTCGAGCCGAAGTAGCCGTAGGGCGAGATGAAGTCGAAATAGAAATCGATGGGACTGGCCATCGCCGCCTCATTCCATCCTGATGTTCAGTTGCTCGATGGTCCGCCGCCAGTATGCGGATTCGCGCTGCACGCGCGCGCGGATCTGCTCGGGCGACAGGTCCGAGGCGACCATGCCCTGCGCCTGCAGCAGCGGCGCGAAGTCCGGCGCGTGGGTGATGCCGCGGATGGCGGCCGCGAGCCGTTCCACCGTCGCGCGCGGCGTGGCGGCCGGCACATAGGTCGCGATCCAGTAGCCGGGGGCGGCGATATCGGGGTAACCCGCTTCGGCCAGCGTGGGCACGTCCGGGAACAGCGTGTTGCGCCGCTCGCCCGCCACGGCAAGCACGCGGATCTTGCCGGCCTTTTGCTGCAAGATCGCCAGGCTCGCCGGCGGGAACGAGAAGCTGTAGCGGCCGGACAGCAGTTCCACCATCGCCGCGCCGGCACCCTTCATCGGCACATGCTGGGCCGATGCCTTGGCCTCGCGCTTGTACAGTTCGCCGACGACATGGCTGGGAAAGCCGGCGCCGGACGATACATAGTTGGCCTTGTCCGGCCGCTGGCGCAGCAGCGCCGCCAGTTCCTGCGCCGTCTTCGCGGGCGAATCCGCCGGCACCGCCAGCACCACGTCGCCGCCATCGCCGACGATCGCCACCGGCATCAGGTCGCGCGACGCATCGTAGGGCGTGTCCGGCATCAGCGCCGGAATGGTGGTCAGCGGCCCGTCGACCGAGAACAGCACCGTATGGCCATCGGCCTTGCTGCGCACCACCGAGTTGACCCCGATGGTGCCGTTGGCGCCGCCGCGGTTCTCGGTGACGACGCTCTGGCCGAGCGTGGTCTTCAGTTTCTCGGCCAGCGTGCGCGCCAGCGCGTCGCTCGGTCCGCCGGGCGCGGCCGGCACCACCAGCGTGACGGTGCGCGTTGGAAACTCCTCGGCCAGCGCCGAGCCGCCGCAGGCCAGCATCATGGACAGGAGCGTGACGATGGCTTTCATGCTGGGCCTCCTTTGGCTCGGGCTGGCAAATCGCGGTCGCGGTCGTCGGTCACGGTCCTGGTGCTGGAGTCGGAGTCGGAGCCGGTGCGGGTGCTGCTGGTGCTGGTGCTGGTGTCGGTGTCGGTGTCGGTGTCGGTGTCGGTGTCGGTCCGAGCGGCAAGGCGGCGCAGTTGGCCCTTGGCGACCTTGTTGATGCCGACCAGCGGCAGGCTGGCCAGAAACCGGATCTCGCGCGGCACCTTGAAGCCGGCGAGCTGCGCGCGGCAGGCCGCGTCGATCTCGCGGGACAACGCTTCGGTGGCAGCGTTCGGATCGGCCGGCACCACGAAGGCCACCGCGACCTCGCCCATCGCGCCATCCGCGCGGCCCACGACCGAGACGTCGGCCACGCCCGGCACCGCGCGGACCACGCGTTCGACTTCCGCCGGCGACACGCCTTCGCCGCCGCACTTGATCACATCGCGCGCCCGCTCCAGGAACTGGATCGAGCCGTCGGCGTGAACCTTCATGCGATCGCCGGTGCGGAGCCAGCCGTCTGCGGTGAAGGCGGCCGCGTTGGCATCCTCGTCGTTGAAGTAGCCGGCAAACAATGTCCGCCCGCGCTCGCCGAGGATCTCGAGCTCGCCGACCTCGCCCGGCGCCAGCGACATGCTGTGGCTGTCTGCCATCCGGGCCGCATAGCCCGGTGCGACCAGGCCAATGGCGCCCGGGACGACCGGCCGGTTCGCGCGTCCCAGGATGCCGGGTGCGACCAGTTCGGTCATGCCCCACCAGCCGAGGATCGGCACGCGGAAATGCCGCTCGTGGTCCGGCAGCCAGACCGAGTTGCACCACAGCCGGAAATGGTGGGCCGGCGGGGCCGGCTGGCGGAACAGCGCCGCACTGGTGAACTGGACGTGCGGGGCAAAGGTGCAGCGCCGCGCCAGCGCCACCGGCCAGAAGCGGCTCGCCGAGAAGCGCGGCTGCAGCACGATGGCCGCGCCTGCCTGCAGGGCCGGCAGCACGCTCCAGGCCAGGCCCACGACGTGATAGAGCGGCAGCGGGATCAGGACGATATCGGAGGACAGCAGGCCGATGCCGGCGGCACACAATTGCGCCGCCCATAGCGCGTTCGCGCGCGACCAGACCACGGCCTTCGGGCGCGACGAGGTGCCGGAGGTGAACATCATGCTGCCGGGCGCAAGCGAGTCCAATCGCGCGCGTTCGATCGGGGCATCGTGCAACGACTCGAAGCCGATTGCATGGACCGCATCGTCGGCATGGTCGGCATCGTCCGCATCGATGACGATCTGCCAGCGCAGGTGGTGAGCGCCGGAATGGAGGGAAGGAGGCGTACCGGGCAAGCCGCGCTGCGTCACGATGCCGACCGCGCCGGTGTGGTCGGCGAAGAAGGCCAGCTCGTCGCTTGCCGACTTGGGATTGAGCACCACGCACACCGCGCCCCGCCAGGCGCAGGCGAACCAGGTCAGCAGGAATTCGGGACAGTTGTTGGCATGCAGCAGCACGCGATCGCCGGGCCGCACGCCGCGCCGGGCCAGTCCGCCGGCGACGCGGCGGACGTCATCGAGGAATGCGCCGCGCGTCCATTCGCGCGCGGGGCCTTCGAATGGCTCCCAGGCCAGCAGCAGCCGATCCGGTTGTTCGCGCGCCCGGGTCTCGAGCAGGTCGACGATATCGTCCATGGGCCTCCTGCCGCGTGCCGCTCGAACGGTGGAGCGCACGGGCAAGGCCCAGTGTAAGGAGCGCCACTCCCCATGTCGTATGCCGTTTTATCACACCGGCTTAACACGGGGTTATGGGGCAGGTGTGGTCTTGCGCCCCTCGCTCGCGCGGTCCCGCGCCCCCGAGACGCGCGCCGCCACGCCGCCGAGAACCCGCAACCCCGAGACCCCGAGACCCCGAGACCCCGAGAACCTGAGACCCCGCAACCCCGAGACCCCGAGACCCCGAGACCCCGAGACCCCGAGACTTCGAGGCTTCGGGGCCTCGAGGCCCCACGGCCCTCAGTACAGCGTCTGGCGGATCCGCTGCGGCAGTTCGGCGTCGTACGCGCGGCCGTCGATCGCATCGCGGCTCAGTGTCGCCAGGATGGTGCCGGTGCTCGGCAGCGCGCTGCGCGGAATCTGCGCCTCCGGCGACCACAGGCGCGAACGCACCAGCGCGCGGGCGCACTGGAAGAACACCGAGCGGATCGCGATCAGCAGCACGGTGGAGGGCGCCTTGCCGTCGACCGTGCATTGGGCGATCAGCTCGGGATCGGTCGAAATCGTCGCCGTGCCCGCCACGCGCAGCGTCTCGTCGACGCCCGGCACGAGGAACAGCAGGCCGACACGCGGGTCGGCCAGGATGTTGCGCAGGCTGTCGATGCGGTTATTGCCGCGGCGGTCCGGCAGCAGCAGCGTGCGGTCGTCCAGCACCTTGACGAAGCCCGGCGCGTCGCCGCGTGGCGAGCATTCGGCCATGCCGTCGGCCACCGTCGACAGCAGGCAGAACGGCGAGGCCTCGACGAAGGCGCGGTAGTGCGGGTGCAGGTAATCGACTTCCTTGGCCAGCGAGGCCGGCGCGGGTTTGCCGTAGTGCGTTTCCAGGTCTGCCAGCGTGGTGATGGTGTGGTCGGTCATGGCGGATTGGCGGTCGGAGCGAGGTGGAAGAGCAGGGCGGAACGGGGTGGACCGTGCGCGTTGGGCGCAGTGCGGCGGATCGGGTGGATCGTGCGCGTTGGACGCCGTGCGCGGCAACGGCAAGTCTACAGCGTGACGGTGCCGCGGCCGATCTCGATCACGCGGCCGCCGACGCGGATCGCGCCCTCGCCATCGTCGGCATCGACCTCCAGCCGCAGCCGGCAGGGCCGCTCGACCAGGTCGCCCTGCGCGATCTCGTAGCGGGCCGGCAAGGCATGGCCGGTGGCCAGCAGCCAGCCCCCCAGGTTGGCGCAGGCCGAGCCGGTGCCCGGGTCCTCGGCCACGCCGCCGCCCTGCTTGGTGAAGAAGTAGCGCGCGACCACGCGCCCCGGATGCTGCGGGTCGAAGGCGAACAGATAGGCGGTCTTGCGGCCGAGGCTGCTGGCTGGCCAGGCGTCCAGGCGGCTGCCGTCGGGCGCCGCGCGGCGCACGGCGTCCGGGCTGTTCAGCGGCACCAGCAGCTGGTCGGCGCCGGTATCGACCCAGATCGGCGAGCCGGCCAGATCATCGGCTCGCAGCCCGAGCAGCGCGGCCACTTCCGCATCCGGCAGTTGCGCCGGCGCGGTCCTTGGCTGGCCGCGATGCGGCGCCGTGAAGGTCCAGACATCGCCGTGCGCGCGCACCGGTACCAGGCCGGCCTTGAACTCGAGCGTCAGCGCATCGCCGGTGCCGCGCAGCGCCCGTACCGCATGCGCGGTGCCCAGCGTCGGATGGCCGGCGAAGCGCATCTCGTAGCCGGGCGTGAAGATCCGCACCATCGCGTCGGCCCGCTCCGAGGGCAGGATGAAGGTCGTCTCGGACAGATTGAACTGCAGCGCCAGCGCCTGCATGGTCGCGTCGTCCAGCCCGCGCCCGTCCTCGAACACGCACAGGGGATTGCCGCCGAAGGTCGATTCGGCAAAGACATTGAGCAGGCGGAAGGCGTAGCTGGACATGGCGGTGGCATCGGGTAGGGACAGGGTGCCAGTGTAGGACGATGGCGCGCCCGAGCCATATACAGTTCGCTAGCCCGGCATCAGGCCAGTTCCCATCCTCGCATCAGCCGCACAGACAGACGATCTGATTCAATTGCTCGCACGCCGCCGCGAAGGCATCCGGCGGTGCCTGCTTCCAGGGATGGGGCTTGGCGTGCCGGCCGCGCCAGTCGAAGGTTTTTGGCTGATGCGCGAGGATGTAGGCCGACAGCTTGCCGACACCTTCGAGCTTGATGGCAAACGGGTTGGTCTCGTTGTAGGCGGCCGTCGTCATCGGCAAGCCGATGACCAGGCCGGTTTTTTCATTGAACGCCCGTGGCGACAAGACGAGCAACGGGTGTCGGTCTTTCATTTCCCGCCCGATCTGCGGGCTGCATTCGATCCACACAATATCGCGGCGATCGGGTACCCACGCGCTCTTCGGCATCGCTACATCGCCTCCGCACCGACCGGTGGCGTCACCATGACTTCTCCGCCGTGGACGGCCGGGTCAAACAAGGCCAGCTTCTCGTCAAGCGTCATGGCCCGCTTTCCCACAGGCTTGACGGTCACTCCCACCTCTTCCACCTGCACCTCGACCTCCTGTCCTTCTACAAAGTGCGCCGACCTCGCTACCGCGGAGGGGATCCTGACGGCAAGGCTATTTCCCCATTTCTGGATGGTCAGTCTGGCTGCTTTGGCCATTTGAGCCTCCTGTGGCGCAAGTATCGGGTCATGGTGGGAATGTTTCAACATCGTTTATACATGGAGAGATTTGAATACACAAGGCATTGTCGGGAAGCAAAAAAAAACGCCGGCATGGAGCCGGCGCAATGAGTGTCCAGGGGACAGCGAGAGCGGGGACCGTCAGAAGCCCACCGCCTGCCCGTCCCGGCGGCTGTCGCTGGCGGCGACATAGCCGTGCTCGGGGTCTTCCGACAGGCGCCAGATGAACTGGCCTGAGCCGAAGTCCATGTACGGGTCGGCCACCGACTTGAGCTGGTGGCCGCGGTCCTTCAGGCCGGCGACGGTGGCAGCGTTCATGGTGGCCTCGACGTCCAGCGTGAAGTCGCGGTTGACCTTCCAGCGCGGCGCGCAGCAGGCCGCCTGCGGCTGCTGCTTGTAGTCGAGCATGCGCACCACGGTCTGCAGATGGCCCTGCGGCTGCATGTCGCCACCCATCACGCCGAAGCTCATCACCGGCTGGCCGTTGCGCGTCATGAAGGCCGGGATGATGGTGTGGAACGGGCGCTTGCCGCCGGCCACCACATTGGGCGACTTCGGATCCATCGAGAAGCCGACGCCGCGGTTCTGCAGGCTGATGCCGGTGCCGGGCACGACCACGCCGGAGCCGAAGCCCATGTAGTTCGACTGGATGAACGAGATCATCATGCCGTTCTCGTCGGCCGCGGTCAGGTAGATGGTGCCCCCGACCTTGGGCATGCCGAAGTCGAAATGCGTGGCGCGCTTCATGTCGATCAGCCTGGCGCGCGACTTCAGGTAGGCGTCGTCGAGCATCTGCTCGGGCGTGACTTCCATGCTGCGCGGGTCCGACACGTAGCGGTACAGGTCGGCGAACGCCAGTTTCATCGCCTCGATCTGCAGATGCTGCGAGTCGATCGAATCGACCGGCAGGTTGCCGACGTCGAAGTTGTCCAGGATGCCGAGCGCCATCAGCGCGGCGATGCCCTGGCCGTTGGGAGGAATCTCGTGGATCTCGTAGCCGCGATAGGACTTGCGGATCGGCTCGACCCAGTCCGGACGGTAGTCGCGCAGGTCGGCCAGCGTCATCGCGCCGCCGCACTCCTTGCTGAAGGCGGCGATGCGCTCGGCGATCCGGCCTTCGTAGTAGTCCCGGCCGCCGCTGGCGCCGATGCGGCGCAGCGTTTCGGCGGCGGCCTTCATCACGAACTTCTCGCCGGTATGCGGCGCGCGGCCGTTCGGCATGAAGGTGTCGGCGTAGCCCGGCTGGTCCTTCAGGTCCGGCACCGCGGCGGCCCACTTGTGCGCGACGATTGGCGGCACGGCATAGCCGCGCTCGGCGATCTCGATGGCCGGCTCCATCAGGTCGGCGAACGGCAGCTTGCCGAAGCGCTCGTGCAGCGCGGCCCAGCCAGCCACCACGCCGGGCACGGTGACGCTGTCCCAGCCGCGGATCGGCCGCTTGGCGATGCCATTGCCTTCCTCGCCGTACTTGTTGCGGAAGTACTCGGGATTCCATGCGGCCGGCGCCACCCCCGACGAGTTCAGGCCGTGCAGCTGCTTGCCGTCCCACAGGATCGCGAAGGCATCGCTGCCCAGGCCGCAGGAGACCGGCTCGACGATGGTGATCGCGGCGGCGGCGGCGATCGCCGCGTCGATCGCATTGCCGCCCTTGAGCAGCATGCGCAGGCCGGCCTGCGCGGCCAGCGGGTGCGAGGTCGATACCACGTTGCGCGCGAACAGCGGAATGCGCACGGAGGGGTAGGGATTGGTCCAGTCGAAGGTCTGCATGGCGTGTCTCTTGTCTCTTGGCGTTATTCCGCGGTGATGTTGCGGTCCTTGATCAGTTTGCCCCAGCGGGCGCTTTCCTTGCTGACGACCGACGCGAACTGCGCGGGCGTGCCGCCGACCGGCTCGGCGCCGAGCTTGGCCAGCCGTTCCTTGACCTCCGGCGCCTGGATCGCCTTGTTGAACTCCGCGTTCAGGCGGGTAACGAGGTCGGCCGGCAGGTTCTTCGGGCCATAGATGCCGAACCAGGTTTCGCTGACGAAGCCGGGCAGGCCCGATTCGCCGACGGTCGGCACGTCGGGCACCAGCGACGAGCGCTTCGGGCTGGTCACCGCCAGCGCCTTGAGCTTGCCGTCGCGCACGTGCGGCAGGCCGGTGACGATGCTGTCGAACAGGATATGCACCTTGCCCGAGATCAGGTCGGCGATCGACAGCGCGGTGCCCTTGTACGGAATGTGCGTCAGCTGGACACCGGCCTGCGCGCTGAAGGCTTCGGCCATCAGGTGGACCACGGTGCCGTTGCCGCTGGACGCGTAGTTCAGTTCGCCGGGATGCGCCTTCGCATAGCCGATCAGTTCCTTGACGCTGTTCACCGGCAGATGGTTCGACACCACCAGCAGATTGGTGGCGCTGGCGACCTGGCCGATCGGCGTGAAATCGGTCTGCACGTTGTACGGCAGGCGCGGATGGATATGCGGTCCGATCGAATGCGTGCTGCTGGTGGCCATCAGCAGCGTGTAGCCGTCCGCCGGGGCCTTGGCGGCCATGTCGGAGCCGATCGCGCCGCCGGCGCCAGGCCGGTTGTCGACCACCACCTGCTGGCCGAGGTTGGCGCCGACCTTCTGCGCAATGGCGCGCGCCAGCAGGTCGGTCGCGCCGCTGGCGGGGAAGGGCACGATCAGGCGGATCGGCTTGGCGGGATAGCTCTCGGCCAGGGCGGGCGCGGCGGCAAAGGCCAGCGTCGCCGCCAGGCTGGTGCCCAGCAGGCGCAGCCAGGATGTCATCTTCAATCTCCGTGAACGTTGTCGGTTCGATGCCGGCGGACCGGCCGATGGCGCATTATTCCGTGCAGCTTTACATAATGAAAGCTAATATTTCTTGCTTGCTTCTCAAGTTTTGCTTAAGGCCGTTGCGCCAGACCCGGGCTGCATCCGGCCTGCCGGCCCCGCGTTGACCTGCTTCCCTCTTACTTTATGAGCACCATCCGGTTCCTTCGTACTTTCGTCGCCGTCGCCGAGCACGGCTCCTTCGCCGCCGCCGCCGGCCATGTGGCGCTGACCCAGGCGGCGGTCAGCCTGCAGATGCGCGCGCTCGAGGGCGAACTGCGGCGCGACCTGTTCGATCGGACCGGCCGCGTGGTGGTGCTCAACGCGGGCGGGCGCGAACTGCTGCCGCGCGCACGCCAGCTGCTGGCACTGTACGACGAGATGCGCGCCGCGCCGGAGACGCCCGAGGCGATGGCCGGCGCGGTCGCCGTCGGCGCCGTGGTGTCGGTGATGGGCGGCCTGTCGCATGTGGTGGCCAGCATGAAGACCGAGCATCCGGCGCTGGACGTGCGGCTGGTCGGCGCCAAGTCGATCGAGCTGGCCACGCTGGTCGAGGCAGGCGAGCTCGATGCGGCGATCGTGGTGGAGGGGCCGGGCCGGCTGGCGGGGGCGCTGCGCTGGACGCCGCTGTATC
>Ga0065721_10000023_pt1 | contig 12085 bp, 14 predicted proteins | sample Mesricmetagenome_FD_59108 | JGI IMG/M metagenome (GOLD analysis project Ga0065721, IMG submission 59108) | Mesophilic microbial community from rice straw/compost enrichment Sample: eDNA_1 v2 (version 2) | ecosystem: Engineered > Solid waste > Grass > Composting > Bioreactor | place: USA: Davis... | reverse complement strand
GTATCGAGAACTTGTTGATAATTAAGAGTTTTAAGTGATGAGTTATGAGTCTACTTCTCGATACGCTTCACTTCGTTGCGCACTCGAAGTGACGGTTATCTTGCCTCTTCAGTTGATCTCCTTACTTTAGATACTTTGTGATCGCTTCATCTGTAGGCTTTGTAGTACTTACAAAAGTATCGATCAAAGTTCCGTTTTCGTCTATTAAGAATTTTGTGAAATTCCAAAGAATGGTTGTATTTTTCACTCCGTTCAATTCTTTTTCTGTCAGATACTTAAAAATGGGGGCGGTATCATCCCCTTTTACAGAGACTTTTGCCGCCATAGGGAATGTAACTCCATAATTTTTCTGACAAAATGCTCCAATTTCTGTATTGGTTCCGGGTTCCTGTCCACCAAAATTATTGGCAGGAAATCCTACAACTACCAATTGATCTTTATGGTCTTCATATACTTTTTCAAGATCAGCATATTGTGGAGTAAAACCGCATTCTGATGCGGTATTTACAATAAGAATTTTCTTCCCTTTGAAGTCGGCAAAGNTGATCTCTTTACCGTCCAGNCTTTCTACTTTGAAGTCATATATTGTCTTTCCCATAAGTTCTTTGGTTTTAGCTTTAGCAATNTCACTCTTCTGNTTGGTGCAACTTTGTACAAATGCTACAAAAGAAAGCATCCACAAAAAGATCTTTTTCATTGTTGAATATATTTTGGTTTATTTCTAAACGTATTTTTCGGATTAAAATTTGAAAATATTATCCGGAAATACTTTATTGATCTCTATTTTGTTGATCAGCATTACATAATCTCCGTCTTTCTTCGCACTTGCGGATTCTATTCTGAAAGGCATTATGAGATTTCCTACTTTTCTGTAATCAGAATAATTCAGGGTTTCATCCTTTTTTACTTCTTTTAAAAGCATATAGGTTTTTGTATCGAAGTAATAGATATTCTTATTTACATTTTTGGTAAGTTCCACTTTATGGCAGTAGACATTTCCGATTTTTTCTTTTCCTACATATTGAGCTTCAAANCCTTTACTTTCCCAGTCTATGAAATCGTTATCGAAACTTTCAGCTACATAATCTTTGTATTCCTGAAGTTTGTTGGCTGCATAATTCATGGCATATCCTTTATTCCCGTCATACCCTTCTATAACAGTCTCTTTGTTACCGATGGTNATAAGTGTTTTAGTNAGATTGGGACGTTGCTGATAAATTTTGATCGGATATTCATCCTTAATTCCAAGAATTACCTTACCTTGAAGTAATACTGAATTTAACAGCTTCCAATTCGTTAATCCTCCGGACAATTCGATATTTTTATCTATAATTTCTTTTGCGGTCTGAGCAAAGGTAAATGGTGAAAATGCGAGGATAAATACTAAAACTAATTTCTTCATTAAGTCAATTTTATCATTCAAATATAAGGATTTTGTAAAACAGTGAACATGTACTTGCAGAAAGGCAAAAAGGTAAAATCGCAAAATTACTAAGCTCCTGCTTTTTTGTGATTTTGCTATATCTTAAATTAGCTTTCTCGCTTTTTCCAAATCTTCCGGTGTGTCTATTCCTACTCCAACAAAGTTGGTTTCAATCATCTTGATCTTCATTCCGTATTCTAAATAACGGATACATTCGATCTTTTCTGAAATTTCCAGCGGTTTCATTTCCAATTTTGAAAACTGTAAAAGTGCGTGTTTTCTAAAGGCGTAAACTCCAATATGCTTAAAATAGCTTACATCATAGGAGATTTCCCTGTGAAAAGGAATTACAGACCGACTGAAATATAATGCAAAACCGTTGTTATCCGTAATCACTTTTACATTATTCGGATTTATGATTTCTTCTTTTTCGGTAAGTTTTATTTTTAATGAAGCTAAAGATATTTCCTGATTGTGATCTTCTTTAAAAACTTCTATCAACTGCTTCAATGGTTCTAATTTCAGGAAAGGTTCATCACCCTGAACATTGATCACTATATCGCAGTCAATATTCTGAACGGCTTCTGCAATACGGTCGCTCCCGGTTTCGTGTTGCCCCGTCATTACAGCCTTTCCACCATTATTCATGATCTCATCGAAAATAATTTCAGAATCTGTGGCTACAAAAACTTCATCGAATAAACCGGTTTCAACGACATTTTGATAGGTTGTGGTAATGACCGTTTTTTGTCCTAAAGTCCGCATCAGTTTTCCCGGAAAACGGCTTGCTTCGTAACGGGCAGGAATAACAGCTATGATTTTCATAAAGTTATGAGTTCAGTTATAGGTTATAGGTTATAAGTCATGAGTTATGAGTCTTATTCTTTGTTGTGATAATTATACTTCGTATAATTTTTAACAATTCAAACGCTCTATTCTTTAAATTTTCAAATTCTTCATTTGAAATATATTCAGTTTCAAACAAAAGCTAAAGCCAATAAATAGTTTCATCACATTCCTTCTGGGAAATAGACAACTTGTGAATAAATCCATTTTACTTTGAGCATTTAATGCCTCTCGTACATTAGCTCCTATTGAGGTTCCCGAGCGTAGTAATTGTTTAGACAAAACAAATTCTTTTTTATCGGTAATAAAATTTTTATAGAACTTAACTATATATACCGCAAATTCAAAACTTTTCTGTCCAATAATACTTTCACTCATAACTCATAATTTATAACTTTTAGGTATTATTTTAAATTATTCAAAGCATTTTCCAGTTTTGGCATCATGATTTCNATTTCATCAATTGCNAAACCTCCTACAGATGCTCTGAACCAAGGTTCNGATTTTTCTTCTCCGAATGCAGAGAAAGGCACTAATGCTACTCCCGCTTCATTGATCANATANAATACAAGATCTGAAGAATTTTCGATCATTGTTCCGTCAGGTTTTGTCTTTCCGATATAATCCAATTTAATGGTTAAGTAAAGAGCTCCCATCGGCTGAATGCTTTCTACAGCTAATCCTTTTCCTTTCAACGTTTGGATCCCGTTGTGAAGGATTTTTAAACTGGCTTCAAGCTTTCCTTTAAAATCTTCTACGAAAGTATCCACGTTTTCAGGGTTTTCATAGAATTTTGCCGTTGCTTCCTGTTCCGGTTTTGGTGCCCAAGCTCCTACGTGAGTAAGAAGGGCTTTCATTTTATCGATGATATGAGCCGGTCCGAATCCCCATCCTACACGAACCCCTGTCGCTGCAAGACATTTGGAGATCCCATCAATATACACGGTATATTCTTTCATTTCAGGGAAAAGAGATACCGGATCATGATGTTTTGCTCCGAAAGTAAGGTTGGAATAAATTTGGTCATACATAATGTACAGCGGTTTTTCATTTTCACCTCTTTTCTTGTTTTCAGCAATCACCAATTCACAAATCTCTGAAAGTTGTTCTTTGGTAAACATAGTTCCCGTTGGGTTCAATGGGGAACACAATGCCAATAAAACAGCTCCGTCCAAATGAGGTCTTAAGTCATCTGCTGTAGGAAGGAAATTGTTTTCAGGAGTGGTTTTTACTTCTACACCATTCGCAGAAGTAAGGTATGCATAGTGATTGTTATTCCATGAAGGCGTTGGATAAACTACCTTGTCTCCTTCGTCTACAATCGTTTTATAAACGGCATAGATCAATGGTCTAGAACCCGCCGTGATCAAAATATCATTCGGAGTATAATCCAGATTCCATCTGTTTTTCAGGTCTTTGGAAACTTCTTTTCTTAAAGATAAAAGTCCATTCGCAGGCGGATAATTTGTCAGGTTATCCTGATAAGCTTTCTGAATTTCTTCCTTCAACTTTGCNGGTATCGGGTAGATATTGGAATTCAAATCGCCAATGGTAAGATTGGCTATTTCTGCCCCTTTAGCTTTTAAGTCGTTTACTTCATTACCAATTTTTACAATTTCAGAACCGATCAGGTTCGCCGCTAATTTTGAAACTTTCACTTTATTTTTAATTTAGATATTAGATGTTAGATATTAGAAATTAGACTTTAACATTACATATTAGTCTAAATCCTAAGTCCTTATTATTTGCTTTACGTTAACTGTAGATCCTTTTTCACTTCATCTATTTTAGCTTCCAATGATTTTAATTTGTCTTTAAAATCCGCTTCAGAAGTAATGGAATCTTTCACAGAGATATAAAATTTGATTTTAGGTTCTGTTCCGGAAGGTCTTACGCAGACTTTTGTTCCGTCCTGGTATAATAGATCAACACATTAGATTTCGGGATATCATTCATCACCTTCTTTTCGTTTTGGGAAACGATGAAGTTGGTTTGCTCTTTGAAATCCTTAACTTCTTCCACTAAAGATCCTGCCAATTGCTTAGGCGGGTTTTCACGGAAGTTTTTCATCATGTTCTGGATCTCTTCCGCACCATCTCTACCCTTTCTTACGAGATTTACCAATCCTTCGTAATACATTCCGGTTTCTTTGTAGATATCAATCATATACTGATACATCGTACTTCCGTTTGCTTTACACCAGGCCGCAATTTCACATGCTAAAATGATGCTTCCACAAGAATCTTTATCACGAACGAAATCTCCCGTCATAAATCCGAAACTTTCTTCCCCGCCACATACAAACTTCTCTCTTCCTTCAAAATCACGGATCATTTTTCCGATCCATTTGAAACCTGTAAGTCCCACTTTGCAGTCTACACCGAACTTTTGAGCAATATCAAAGAATATATCTGAAGTAACGATTGTAGAACCAATGAATTCTTTTCCTGTGATCTTTTCCTGTTTTCTCCANTCATTCAAAATGTAATAGGTAAGAATGGTATTGGTCTGGTTACCNTTCAACAGTTGCATTTCACCNTCAAGGTTNCTNACNGCAATCCCCAATCTGTCACCATCCGGATCGGTACCTATCACGATGTCTGCATTGGTGATTCTTGCAAGATCCATCGCCATTTCCAACGCTGCGGGTTCTTCCGGGTTCGGGGAATCTACAGTCGGGAAATTTCCGCTTGGGATCATCTGTTCTTTTACNAANTCAATTTTTTTGAAACCNGCTCTTTCCAGTGCTTTTGGAACGGTAGTATAGGTTGTTCCATGGATAGAAGTGAAAACAATATTTAAATTTTCCTTTCCTACGTTCTGATAGGTTGAATTTTTAATACAGGCATCAATGTAAAGATCATCCTGCTCTTCTCCTATCCATTCGATCAGATCATCATTTCCATTGAATTTTATTTCTTCAAATTTCACGGAATACACTTCATTGATGATCGCTTCATCGTGTGGCGGAACAATTTGTGCTCCGTCATTCCAATATACTTTATAGCCGTTATATTCCGGNGGATTNTGAGAGGCAGTTAAGACAATACCTCCNTGACANTTTTTTTCACGTACGGTAAAGGATAGCTCAGGTGTTGGTCTGTGATCTTTAAAAAGAAGGACTTTAATTCNGTTTGCCGTTAAGACATCAGCAACTAATTTTCCAAATTCTTTGGAATTATTTCGAACGTCATAGGCAATAGCTACCTTGATTTCCTCTCCTGGAAATTGCTTTANCATATAGTTCGCAAGTCCCTGTGTAGCCTGACCTAATGTATATTTATTTAAACGATTGGTTCCAACACCCATTATTCCACGCATACCTCCTGTCCCGAATTCCAACTCTCTGTAAAAAGAATCTTCCAGATCAGGCGAATTGTTGTCTATAAGAAGCTGTACAGCATCCCTAGTTTCCTTATCAAAGGACTCACTTAACCAAAGTTTTGCTTTTTCTAATGTTGTCATATTATATTTTTGTTCTTATAGTTTGTTAAGTTCCAGTTTTAAATTAGGCAGTTTCTTTCTCAGTAAGTTCAGTTTTTGTTGTAAATCATCAAAATTAAATTCAAGATTTCCAAAAATTTTCTTACTCATTTGAAAACTCATTTCTGTATAGTTTTTCTCAATATCAGTATAAGAAATTTCTCTTATTATGGTTTCTCCATTTTCAAAGATAAAATGACCTTTCTGTTTATTCCAACTAATGTTTAATTCACACTTTTCTGCTACTGCATTAATTGTTGCCATTCCTAAATGACAAAAATCTTCTCCAACTTTTAAATGTTTTTTTTCATTTTTACATGCCATGAGTTTAGTCATAAATAACTCCGCTATAGTTACTCCATGACTCTCCGTTAAAGCCATCCCCGCATTATACTGTATTTTGAANACATTTTTATTTATGCTCAAACTGAGTAAAGAGCAATTTCCGTCAAAATATTCATCAATCGCAGGACAGAAGGCTTCCAAGGCTAAACTATTAAGATTATTATCATCAAAACAGGTCTGAAAATATAGTTTAGGACGTAGCCAAACATGTTCTTTGAAATCTAAAGTTTTTATATCGTTTGCTCTATAGTTTTTATTATCCAATCAATTCAGTTTTTTATTCTCAATCCTTGCTGTTTTATCTTTTTTGAAAGCAGGAATCGGGTCATTATAGTACAAAAACTTTGCAGTATTCTGAATATGCCCTTTTAAAGAATCTTTCACNTTCACTTCTGCATAATTTCCGTTTTTAGAATCAATATTCAGGTTTTCAATTTTCCAATATGGAGCAATCAGACTTGCTGTATCTGAGATCTTTATCACTGCACTTTTGGTTTGCCCCAAAAAGTTAGCTCTGCTTCTGTTCTGCATATCCACTTCTGCTCTTCTTGTGTTTACCGAACCCATAAATGTAGCATTATTTTTCAAATTCAGCTTGAAATTATCGGTTTTTATTTCACTGGAAATATTCATTTCTACAGAATCTGCAATAGAAACTTTTTCAAGATTATATTTCGAGTAAATGGTTATGTTGTAGAAGTCCACACCTTTTGTTCCTCTTTTTTCTTTAATGAAAAGTGTCTTATCTTTTACATCAACATCCAGATTATCGGCAACGTTCGGATAGGTCTCTATTTCCACGAAATTTTTGGGACCTCTTGCATAAAACACACGGAATTTACCTTCCATATCAAGGCTTGAAAATTCAGAAACTTCAACTTCTTTGGTTTCTATATTCCCTTTTGGAGAGATTTCTCCGCAGGAGATTAAAGTACAGACAGCAATTCCGTATAGAATATTTTTCACATTAAATAACTTCATCAATATTATAATTCTTATGTTCTCTATTGGTTCTAATGATCATTTCGCCTAAGAATCCTGCCACAAAAAGAAGAGTTCCCATAAGCATCATCGTTAAAGCAATGAAAAACCAAGGATTATTGGTAATCAGATGACCATAGATTCCTTTTGAAACATCAATTAATTTTGAAATTCCCAGCCAAAGTGCCGAAAGAAATCCGAAAATAAACATCAAAGTACCGACAGCACCAAAGAAATGCATCGGTCTTCCTCCAAAACGGCTTACAAACCAAAGCGTTACCAGATCCAGAAAACCGCGGATAAATCTTTCCGTTCCGAATTTTGATGTTCCGTAAGGTCTTGCCTGATGCTGAACTTCCTTTTCTGTAATCCTTCTGAATCCTGCATTGGCTGCCAAAACAGGAATATAGCGGTGCATATCTCCATATACATCAATGGATTTCACCACCTGCTTTTTGTATGCTTTCAGACCACAGTTGAAATCATGAAGATAAACACCCGAAACTTTTCTTGCCGCAGCATTGAAAAGCTTGGACGGTATATTTTTCGTCATTACATTATCAAAACGCTTCTTCTTCCAGCCGGAAACAATGTCGTAGTTATCTTCCTCCACCATATTGTACAACTCCGGGATCTCTTCCGGAAAGTCCTGAAGATCAGCATCCATAGTGATGATCACATCACCGTTTGTTCTTTCGAATGCCGCATGCANAGCCTGTGATTTTCCGTAATTTTTAGAAAACTTGATCCCGTGAATCTGAGGGTGCTGAACTTTCAGATTTTCAATGATACTCCACGAAAGATCTGTGCTTCCGTCATCTACAAACCAGATTTCATAAGATAGGCTGTTTGTGGTACAAACCTTATCGATCCTTGAAAAAAGCTCTTCCAAAGAGGCTTCTTCATTCAACAACGGAATTACTATAGATAAATTCATTTAATTCTTGATAAAATTTATTCTTGATTGGTTTCTTGATAGATCGTTTTTGTTCTAAAAAACGCTCCGAAAAACAGGGACAAAACTACGTAAAATATAAGAATTGCAGCAAAATATCCGGAAAAATGACTAGCTGTAAGCATATCTTTTCCCTTCACAGCTTCCGGAGTAAAGCTTTGAAGCCTTTCTTTATATTTTTGGTCCAGTTCATCAATATCTTTCTGATGTTTTAAAATTTTTCTGGCAGAGGTATATTCTTTATCCAATTCTGCTTTCTGTCTTTGAACATATTGGTAATTCAAGAGTTTTTTAGCATCTGTATCTACAAAATTCAAAAAAGAATAAATGCTGAAAATGGAGAGAATTCCCCCGATAAACATAGGAACGAAAGCTCTTTTAAAAGCATTTTTGAAACTTACCACTCTATGGTTATTCCAATAAGATTTCACTGACCAGAATGCGGTACCTGCATACAAAACAGGCAAAACAAAAGCATTGATTTTCAATGATGTATCAAAATAATTAATTCCNGAGAANAAGTAATAGNCTATGAAAAAAATGATCATAGTTGCTATAAAAAGTATAATTCCTAATGTTGTTGGACTTTTCGTCATGACTTTTTTTATAAAATTTTATGAAAAATTATTGCTCTAAATNTCAGCATTTTANCTCTGATAAAGCATTTTTACAANTATTTTTTTGTTAGATTATTTTCAAATTTATAATAAATTCCTATCTTTGCACCGGCAAGTCCTACACAACCAGCTCCTGAGAATCCTCCAGGGTGGGAACGCAGCAAAGGTAATCGGTTGTAGCGGTGTGATGTAGGTAGCTTGCCATTTTTTATTGATTGAAGTTGAAGAGAGGTAATGTGTACATTATCTTTTTTTATTTCCCTACTCTTCAACATTTTCATTCTATTTTTTAAATTATTTATTTCCTCTTTTCTTAAAATTCGAACTTCTCGCCTAATTTTGGTAAAATAAGTTCTACATTTTTATCACTGAAATGCTGATATGCGCTTTCATGATTGATTTTGATCGGAGGAAATGTATCAAAATGACAACCGATTACTTTCGGAGTTTTTAACAATTCCGCTGCGGCAAAGGCTGCTTTTCTCGGGCACATTGTATAATGACTTCCCACCGGAAGTATAGACAGGTCTATTTTCCCGAATAATCTTGGAAACAGCTCCATATCTGCCATTACTCCCGTATCTCCTGCCAAATAGATGTTTTTACCTTCAGGAAGCCTGAAAATATATCCTACGGGAACACCACCGTAACTTCCGTCCGGAAAAGAACTTGTGTGATGAGCCGGAACCATCGAGATTTTAAGATCATCTATTTTTGCAGATCCTCCTAAATTGACATCATCTGTATTTTTTGCATTTTTGAAGTAACCGCAGATCTCCGGAACCGCTATTACAGTAGCTTCAGGATGGTGCTGCAAGACNTCTTCCACATCTGCAATNTGATCTCCGTGAGCATGAGTCAGCAGGATATAATCAATTTTCTGAGCGGTAATATCAAACCCTGACTGGTCTTTCTGATAATTGTAAAAGGGATCNCTCAAAATCGTTTTGTCTTTGTAAGTAAACAAAAAACAGTTTTGTCCTAAGAATTGTATTTTCATTTTAATTTATTTTCATTTTAAACGCAAAGCTCGAAGGTGCAATACTTAAGTTTTGAAGATTATTTCTGCGGAAATTTATCCTCAATTAGTCTTAAATTAATGCCATGCTCCAGATAAGCTTTGCAACCATCCAAAACCGTGGTAAAGCCTCCTGTATTGTCATTAACAATTTTCACAAGCTCTTCTCCTGTTTGTGTAAATCCGTAACTTTTAATAACCACAAGAGTTCCTTTTTCCATTTCTTTGAACTCATAATCTACCTGGGTTGAAGGTTCTCCCCACTCTGTTTTTATCAGTTGATTTGGGATAATCTGACTGACTTTTACGTCTGTTTTCGCACCGTACATATCCCATTCCCAGGTTACGGTTTTCCCCTTCTTCTAATTTTCCGGTGGATTTGGTGAACCAGAAATTAGTCGTGATCTCAGGATCGATAAATGCTTCGAAAACTTCCTGTATGGGCTTTCGGATCAGCATTTGAGCTTCAACGTAAACTTTAGAATCCATATTAATTTATATTAAGTCCAACCGCTGTAAGAATTGCCATTAAAAATGTTATGATCCCGACCTGTTTTAAAAAAGGGTCAAGTTCTTTAGGCTCTTTTACGGTCATTATTTTTCTTCTTAATTTGGTAAGAGGGAACAGTAAAATCATTACAATAAATGCACGATAATTCTGTAACTCTATGAAACCATTTAGTCCTAAAAATGCAAGAATAAGGATCAAAGGAAGCTGCAATAAGATCATTTCGTAGATCATCGCATATTTGAAGCCTAATCTTAAAGCTAAACTGTTTTTCCCCGACAAACGGTCGCTCTCAATATCTCTCATATTATTCAGGTTAAGAACCGCCATACTCATCATTCCGATAGCTGTTCCGGGAAGTAAAATATCCCAACTGAAAGTTTTAGTAAATAAAAAGTAACTTCCACATACTGAAACCAATCCGAAAAAGATAAACACAAAAAGATCACCCAATCCCATATAACCATACGGTTTTTTCCCAACAGTATAACCGATCGCTGCTAAAATACTTGCCACTCCTAATCCTATGAAAATATAAAATTCGTTCATAAATTCCGGGATAAAAGCTACATACAACAATGCAACTGTCGCCACGAATGACAGTACAGCAAATAGAATGACTGCATTTTTCATTTGTTTTGCCGTGATTTTTCCAGAAGCTACAGCTCTGGATTCCGCNTCATTGATTCTTTTGGCATCTGTTCCTTTCACTCCGTCTCCATAATCATTGGCATAGTTTGATAAGATCTGATACAAAAGCGTTACCACAAGAGCCAAAGCAAATATTTTCCAGTCCCAAATTCCTCCTTCATTGGAAAGTCTCCATTTTGCGATGAAAGCTCCCATGATAATTCCGCTCAAAGANAGCGGCAATGTTCTCAGCCTTGCGGCNTTTATCCANTCTGACATTATTGTGAATAATTTTTAGATGTTTCTATTTTATAAATAATATAATTAAAAAGCTTTTTTNCTTTCAGAAAGTCAACTCCNGAAAATCCGAATTTACCTGCAGACGTATATAAAGTAATGGTACCGAGGTTCGCTTTTTTTTGCCAAAAATACTGAGAAATTTTTACAGTCTGAAGTTTTTCTATCTCAAAAGTCCTGTAATCTATATCCCAAATCCCCGATTTCAGTCTGATGAATCTCTCACTGTAAAAAAGTCGCAAATTAAGGAAAGAAATAATTAAAAATAATTCTGTTATGATAAAATAAATCAAAAGAATCCAACTGTACTCCACAAATAGGTTTCTAAAGAAAATACAGATTATCAGAAAAGGAAAAAGAATCCATTTAACATTATTGAATATGANNAATCTGAAATTCGGTCGAAGAGCTTCATGAAAGACAGGTTCCTGTTGCCAGATCGAAAAAATCAGTTTCTCCTTTTCATTTTTGTGGATCCCCGGAATTGTGGATACATTTTTCCCGTCATCCAATTTCCCGATCTGCAAGAACTTCATCAATGAAACATTCATCTTTTTTTGGATCCAGTTCTGGGTTTCGGTAACAACCTGTACTTTATTTTTGGTAACAATAGAGTTTCGGGTATTGAATAATCCATATTCCATTGAGAAACGCTGATCATTTTCAACAATTTTAAAGTTATAGAAACGGATCAGTGTCCTGATCATATTGATCATAACTCCCAAAAAAACAACAAAAAATAAGAGTCCTCCGATAAAGGGAACGGAAAATGTCATTAGTTTCGAACTCAGTTCATTATAGTCAAAACGTGTGTCCAGGTCAGCCTTATCCAGTAAATCATTGATCTGATATACTCCATAAATTCCCAAACTTATTAACGCGAAAAAACTTTGCACATAATTCGCTGTAAACCCATATTTTATTAAGCTTAAAGTTGGAATACGGATCGTTCTGCCACCTGTTTCTTCTTCCTGAAATTCAA
>Ga0065721_10052373_pt1 | contig 12086 bp, 6 predicted proteins | sample Mesricmetagenome_FD_59108 | JGI IMG/M metagenome (GOLD analysis project Ga0065721, IMG submission 59108) | Mesophilic microbial community from rice straw/compost enrichment Sample: eDNA_1 v2 (version 2) | ecosystem: Engineered > Solid waste > Grass > Composting > Bioreactor | place: USA: Davis... | reverse complement strand
TGCATGTGTTAAGCCTGCCGCCAGCGTTCGTTCTGAGCCAGGATCAAACTCTCAAGTTGAGAATCCAATCCGTGACTAATCACTATGTTCTGAATCGACGAGAACTTCATATGTACACCAAAGGTACCTCTCAGTACCCAATGTCCATGGTTCTCTTAAATCAAAACGTGACCGTCACTTTGTCTTCCAAACAGATCCCCTAAAGGATCCGCGAGACGCCGCCGACCACGTTTCTCTTTCTTCTCATATTCAATTGTCAAATAACCGACGCTACCGTCTCAATAAAAGACCAAAACGTCATCAACCCCAGAGCCAAACCGTAAACCCGGCCCCATCAGCATTCCAGCCAACTTCTCAGAGATTTTCTTGAACGAAGAACTTCGTCGCTAGCAGCGCCGCCGCCCTCGTCAGTGAGGCGGTTTATAGATCCACCCCCACAAACAAGTCAACACACCTCAAAACAAAAAATACCAAAATCAGACAAGCTATTGATCATGCTCGTGAAATTCGGACGCACGGTAGAAAGCGGCTCAATTTGTCTCAGTTCTCGCTTCGCAACCCTGGCCTTTCCTCCACTCTTTGGGCGCCTGCCTCAAATCCGCCCCGACATCTCCACAATCACATGGTTACCCGCATCATGTGGAGCGCGAACCATTGCGTCGCCCGCGGGTTCTTCCCCTTAGCAACCGGCGGCAACCTTGGTTTGACTCTCCCTGTCGAAACGGGCACATGTTTGGCCCAAGGTTCCAAAGGCAGTATGATAAGCTGCATGCGGTTATAACGAGTACGAGGGACTGGCTAAACTGGCATGACGACAGCCCGCAGCACAGCACGCGCGCTTGGCAACGAACCGCCGATCCTGGCGGACGGTCGTCGTGCACCCGATCGCCGCGAAATCTCGCTGCGCTGGCTGTCCGGCACCTTCCTTACCGGCATCACCTCCTCCATCCTCATGGGCGTGGCGCTTTTCGCAGCGCTTGACGGGCGCCAGCAGCTGGCAACACCCGCGGAAGCCTCCGTTGGCATCATCGATGACGAGCCGGATACGGCCTCGCGCGGCAAGCGCCTGCTGGCGAGCAACATCGTCGCCATGCCGACCGACCGAAAGGTTCTGGAAGTCTCCACCGTCGTGCACGAGGGCAACAAGGAAGTCATTCGCCGACGCCCCTTTGCGCATGTGAAGATGAACCTTGCGGCCAACCACGTGGCCCAGGAAGATTATCCGGACTTCAATCCCCTGACGATCTTCGCCTCGAGCGAGACCCTTCCTCCCCCCGCCGCCCGCACCGGCACGCTATACGGCTCCAATGTCGAGTCCGAAGTCAGCCTCCAGACGGTTTCCTTCCCCGCAAGCGGCATCACCTACGAGTTTGCCCCGGCGATGACGCTGGAAGAGGTGGAAGAGAATGTCCGCTCCAACGGTTCGGTGCTTACCGACGGTAATACCCAGCTCTCCGCCCTCTACTACGTCGACCCGCAGCGCTTCTCCTCCCGGGATGATGGCACCGGACTTGATATTACCGCGGGGCTTGCGGCGCGCATCGTTGAGGAAAACATCTCCGTTTCGGCACCAGAACCGATCACCAAGCGCACCCGCGAATATGCGGAAGACGTCATCCCGGTCCGCAAGCCCCAGACCGTGACCCAGGCCATGGTCGAGGTCGGTTATCCGGAAGCCAAGGCCCGCGAAATCTCCGGTTACCTGCAGTCGCGCCTCGGCGAAGCGGATCTCGTCGCCGGCGACGTGCTGCGCATCGGTGTCATCCAGGAAGGCCAGATGGTCATGGTGGTGCGTGCCAGCCTTTACCGGCAGGCCCGTCATCGCGTGACGGTGGCGCTTGATGATCGCGGTCGCTTCGTCGGCGGTGAGGAGCCGCCGATGCTCGACGCGGTTGCCTCCGCCTTCAGCGAACAGCCGCCGCAGGTGCTGACCGGTCGCGAATTACCGCGCGTTTATGACGGCATCTACCGGGCAGCCCTCTCCTACGGGATGAGCAAGGAGATGACGTCGGTGCTGGTCAAGCTGCTCGCCAGCAGCGTTGACCTTCAGGCGCAGCTGAAGCCGACCGACAAGATCGAGGCCTTCTTCTCGGTTGCCGACGAAAAGGGCCAGGCGAACCGCAATTCCGAACTGCTTTACGTCAACGCCCGCTTTGGCGACACGACGACCCGCTTCTACCGGTTCCAGAATCCGGAAGACAACTCGATCGATTATTACGACCAGGACGGCAAGAGCATCCGGCAGTTCCTGCTGCGCAACCCGCTTCCGAACGGTCGCCTGAGCTCCGGCTTTGGCATGCGCAGCCACCCGATCCTTGGTCGAGCCCTGATGCATACGGGCACCGACTGGGCCGCACCGCGCGGCACGCCGATCATCGCCGCCGGTAATGGCGTTGTTGAAAAGGCAGGCTGGGATTCCGGCGGCTACGGCAACCAGACGATCATTCGCCACGCCAACGGTTATGCCTCGTCCTACAACCACCAGAGCGCGATTGCATCCGGCATCCGCGCCGGGGTGAAGGTCACCCAGGGCCAGGTCATCGGTTATGTCGGCTCGACCGGCCAGTCCACAGGCGCGCATCTGCATTACGAGTTGATGGTCAACGGCACCAAGGTGGACCCGATGAAGGTGCGCCTGCCGGGCGGCAGCTCGCTCTCAGGCAAGTCGCTTGAGCGTTTCGAGGAAGAGCGCCGGCGCATCGACGCGCTTCTCAACACCCAGCCGCCGGATGAAGTGGCGAGCCGCTGATCGGCTCACTTTTCCAGAGCTCTCAAACAAAAATGGCGGCCCAAGCCGCCATTTTTCGTGTTTGTGCTACGGTTTACGCAGCTTCGCTCAGGTCGCCCTGCCGCTTGACGCGGAACAGAAGCCGGTCCGAGCCTGCTGATACGGCCACCGTCGAGCCATCCGGCACGTGACCGCCCAGGATCTGTTCGGCGAGCGGATCCTGCACGTATTTCTGGATCACCCGCTTCAGCGGACGTGCGCCATAGACGGGATCGTAACCCTTCTCGGCCAGCCACTCGCGTGAATCCTCGCCGAGCTCGATCGTGATCTTGCGTTCGGCAAGCAGGTTGAGCAGACGCTTCATCTGGATATCGACGATCGCACCCATCTCATCGCGCTTCAGGCGATGGAACAGGATGATCTCGTCAACGCGGTTGAGGAATTCCGGACGAAATGCCCCCTTCACCACGTCCATCACCTGGTCACACACGCTGTCGACATCTTCGCCGTCGCTCAGGTTGGTGAGGTATTCTGCACCCAGGTTCGACGTCATGATGATCATCGTGTTCTTGAAGTCGACCGTGCGGCCCTGCCCGTCCGTCAGGCGCCCGTCATCAAGCACCTGCAGCAGGACGTTGAACACATCCGGATGCGCCTTCTCGATCTCGTCAAACAGCACCACCTGGTACGGCTTGCGGCGAACCGCTTCCGTCAGCGCACCGCCTTCGTCATAACCGACATAACCCGGAGGTGCACCGATCAGCCGGGCCACGGAGTGTTTCTCCATGTATTCCGACATGTCCATGCGCACCATCGCCGTCTCGTCGTCGAACAGGAAGCGCGCGAGAGACTTGGTCAGCTCGGTTTTGCCTACGCCCGTCGGGCCGAGGAAGATGAACGAGCCAATCGGCCGGTTCGGATCCTGCAGACCGGCACGCGAACGGCGCACGGCACGGGAGACAGCCTGGACGGCATCACCCTGGCCAACGACAGACTTCGCCAGCTCGTCTTCCATCCGCAGCAGCTTTTCACGCTCGCCTTCCAGCATCTTGTCGACCGGGATACCGGTCCAGCGGGAAACGACATGCGCGATCGCATCCGGATTGACGACTTCCTGGACCATCGCATTCGCTGAACTGTCGTGGGCTTCCGCCTCGACAAGACGCTTTTCGAGATCCGGGATCACGCCGTAGGTGAGTTCGCCGGCGCGCTGGTATTCGCCCTTGCGCTGGGCGGTCGCCAGTTCGTTGCGTGCCTCGTCGAGCTGCCGCTTCAGGTCCGCTGCCAGGCCAAGTTTCTGCTTTTCAGCCTGCCAACGCGCGGTCAGCGCATCCGCCTGCTCCTCGAGCGCGGAGACTTCGGCTTCAAGCCGCTGCAGACGGTCGGCCGACGCATTGTCGGTTTCCTTCTTCAGCGCCTCGCGTTCGATCTTCAGCTGCATGATGCGCCGGTCGAGTTCGTCGAGTTCCTCGGGCTTTGAATCCACCTGCATGCGAAGACGCGAAGCGGCCTCGTCCATCAGGTCAATGGCCTTGTCCGGCAGGAAGCGATCGGTGATGTAGCGGTTCGACAAGGTCGCGGCCGCAACAAGTGCCGAGTCCGAGATTCGCACCTTGTGGTGCTGCTCGTACTTTTCCTTCAGGCCACGCAGGATCGAGATCGTGTCCTCCACCGTCGGCTCATCCACCATCACCGGCTGGAAGCGCCGGGCAAGGGCCGGATCCTTTTCCACATGCTTGCGGTATTCATCAAGCGTGGTCGCGCCAACGCAGTGCAACTCACCGCGGGCAAGGGCCGGCTTGAGCAGGTTCGAAGCGTCCATCGCGCCGTCGGACTTGCCGGCACCGACCAGCGTGTGCATCTCATCGATGAACAGGATGATCTCGCCATTTTCCGCCTGCACTTCGTTGAGCACGCTCTTCAGCCGCTCTTCGAACTCGCCGCGATATTTCGCGCCGGCGATCAACGCCCCCATGTCAAGCGCCATCAGCCGCTTGTCCTTGAGGCTTTCCGGCACGTCGCCGTTGATGATGCGCAGCGCCAGGCCTTCGGCAATCGCCGTCTTGCCGACGCCCGGCTCACCGATCAGCACCGGATTGTTCTTGGTGCGGCGCGACAGGACCTGGATGGTGCGGCGAATTTCATCGTCGCGGCCGATCACGGGGTCAAGCTTGCCGTCGCGGGCTTCCCCGGTGAGGTCGCGTGCAAATTTCTTCAGCGCCTCGAAGCCCTGTTCGGCATTGGCGCTGTCAGCGGTGCGGCCCTTGCGGATATCGTTGATGACCTGGTTGAGAGCCTGCGCGGTGACGCCGGCCTTCTTCAGGGTCGCGGACGTGGACGCCGTGGTTTCGATGACCAGCGCAAGCAAAAGGCGCTCGACGGTGACGAAGCTGTCGCCGGCCTTCTTGGCGGCGTCTTCCGCGGTCGCGAAGACCTTGGCAAGCGGCTGCGACAGGTAGATCTCACCATTGCCGCCCGAAACCTTCGGCAGCTTGGCGAGTGCGGCGTCGTTGGCAATGCGCGCTTCCTTGGCATTACCGCCGGCGCGTTCGATCAACGAGGATGCCATGCCCTGGTCGTCATCGAGCAGGACCTTCAGCACATGTTCTGGCGAGAACTGCTGGTGGCCTGAAGCCAGCGCCTGCGTCTGCGCCGATTGAAGGAAACCGCGGACGCGCTCGGAATATTTTTCGATGTTCATACTTCGACCTCCTGAATCGCCCTGCCCTTATAAGGCGCAGGCCGATGGTTGAGATTGAGCTCCCTCAAAGGCGAGCCCTGCCGGCGAACCGGCTTGACGAAGATATGGTGGGTTTTCGGTACGATTTAAAGAGCCGAGCCGGCCTGAAACATGCGCTCCGAAACGCAGAAAACTCCAGCCTTTCCGGCTGGAGTTCTTCTGTTTGCTAGGTCCGTGAGGAGCTTATTCGCCGGCGGCTTCCGCCAGTGCCGGCTGGTCTGCCTCTCCGTCGCCGCTGGCGTCTTCGCCAGCGCCTTCACCACGGCGCGGACGACGCGGACGGGCGCCGGCTGCACGGCGGCGACGCGGTGCCGCTTCGCTCTGTGCGGCTTCTTCGGCAACCACTTCCGCAGGCGTGCCTTCGATGACCGGCTGAGGGCCGGTACCATCGACGGTCACGGGTGCTGGAGCAGCCGGTGCGGCGGCTACACCTTCGCCACCCTCACCGCCCTCGGCGGCAGCAGGACGCTGCGGACGCTCGGGGCGCCGTTCGCGGCGCTGGTTGCGGTCGCCATCGCGACGGTTTTCGCGCGGCTGCTGATCCTGGCCCTGCGCCTGCTGTTCGCGGCGCGGCTGCTGGGATTCGGAAGCCTCTTCGCCAACCGTCGGCTGCTGGGAATTGCCCAGTTCGTCGCCATCGGCCGTGTCCAGGTCGTCCTGGTCGATCGAATTGCCGTCGCGGTCCTGGAAATCGCTGCGGTCCTGATGCTGGAACCGATCCTGCATCTGCGCCTGTGCGGCTGCGATGATGCGGTTGTAGTGTTCTGCGTGCTGCAGGTAGTTTTCCGCCATGACACGATCGCCGGAGCTTTGCGCATCCCGGGCAAGTTGGGCGTACTTTTCGGCAATATGCTGAGCGGTGCCACGGATCTTGATGTCCGGTCCGGAGCTATCGTAGGTCCGGCTGAGGGGATTGCCCCCCTTGCGGTTGAAATTGTTATTGTTGCCGCCGCCGCCGTTGTTGTTATTGCCGCGCCCTCGACCGCGATTTTTCTGCTGTCCTGGCCTCATATATCGTTCACCAACTCTCTGTCTTCGCTGATAAGGGCCACGCGGCCTTCCGGTCCAAACCGGAACAAGACTTCGCGTGCCGCGCACAGGCCGACTTTGGCGTCCTGCCGCTTGTTCTAAGTCAAATTAACTGAATCACACACAAGGGACCGTTCAACCTTAGCAGTTCCCCGAAAAGAACTGGTTCAAGGGTTGACCTGATAACCCGAACGAATCGCTGTTCATTCCCAGCCGTCCCAGTGCGTGCTTTTCAAGCTATCCCGCTTCCTCCGGGAATCCAAGCCTTTTCTTTTGCTATGCAAAATCATGACTTGGCCACGGAAAACACGAGTACACGATCATTGTCACCATAGTCCCGTCTTGCTTGCGCGAGCGTAAAGCCAGCGGAGCAAAATATCGCAGAAACAGTGTCCTTCTGATCGTATCCAATTTCGACGCCGATCACGCCGTCCTTCTCAAGGAAATCTGCCGCCTGTGCGGCGATCGCGCGATAGGCTTTCAGGCCATCGGGCCCGCCGTCAAGTGCGGCCATGGGATCGTAATCCCTCACTTCCGGTTCAAGTTCCGGAATGACATCGCTGCGTATATAGGGCGGATTTGACACGATTATGTCGAACCGCCCGGAAATCTTGTCGAACCACCGACTGTTGATCGCGCTGAACCGCTCGGCCAAACCCAGTCGTTCTGCATTGCGCTTTGCCGTTGCAAGAGCATCGTCTGAAATATCACTGCCGATGCCTTGGGCCTCAGGACATTGCGCAAGAAGCGCCAGCACGATCGCACCGGTTCCGGTGCCAATATCCAGGACGCGTGCCGCACCCTTGGTTGCGACGATCTGCCTCAACTGTGGAAGAACGGCTTCAACCAGGACTTCCGTGTCCGGGCGCGGCTCGAGCGTTTCTTTCGAAAGCAGGAGCTCCAGTCCGTGAAACTCACGTGAACCTAATATGCGGTGCACCGGCTCCCTTTTCAAGCGGCGCTCCACCGCTTTCGAAATCCGCTCGTCTTCAGCCGCTGATACCGGCCGGTCCGTGCCGGTGAAGACTTCCGTGCTGGTCAGTCCCAGCAGCCCGCCCACCAACAGCCGCGCCTCGATGGCGGAGTCTGGCAAACCGGCTTCAGCAAGGCGGCTGCGGGCATCCGCGACAGCTTGCCCGAGCGTCCTCATCCCTGCTGCTCGCCGAGCTGCGCAAGCTGCCCAGCCTGGTAGTCAGAGATCAGCGCATCGACCACTTCGTCGATATCGCCCTCCATCATGCGGTCGAGCTTGTAGAGCGTCAGGTTGATGCGATGGTCGGTCACCCGCCCCTGCGGGAAGTTGTAGGTGCGGATGCGCTCCGACCGGTCGCCGGAACCGACCTGGCTCTTGCGGTCCGCGGACCGCTCGTTGTCGATCTTCTGCCGCTCCATGTCGTAGAGCCGCGAGCGCAGCACCTGCATCGCCTTGGCACGGTTCTGGTGCTGCGACTTCTCCGAAGACGTCACCACGATTCCCGTGGGGATGTGGGTGATGCGCACCGCCGAGTCCGTCGTGTTGACGTGCTGGCCGCCGGCGCCGGACGAGCGCATCGTATCAACGCGGATGTCTTCGTTGCGGATCTCGATGTCGATGTCTTCCGCTTCGGGCAGTACGGCAACGGTTGCCGCCGAAGTATGGATGCGCCCTTGCGTCTCCGTGTCCGGCACGCGCTGCACGCGATGGACGCCCGATTCGAACTTCAGCTTGGAGAACACACCGCGGCCGGAGACATTGGCGATGATTTCCTTGAAGCCGCCTGCTTCACCTTCGCTGGCCGAAAGCACCTCGACCTTCCAGCCCTTGCCGGCGGCATAACGCTCATACATGCGAAACAGGTCGCCGGCAAAAAGTGCCGCCTCGTTGCCGCCCGTTCCGGCACGGATTTCCAGGATCGCACTCTTCTCGTCGGCTGCATCCTTGGGAAGCAGCAGGACCTGCATGTCCTTCTCGAGCGCCTCGATGCGCTCTTCCGCTTCTGGCAGTTCCATCTCGGCGAGTTCACGCATCTCGCGATCCGTCGACTTGTCGGCGAGCATCGCCTTCAGGTCGGAGACTTCAGCGATCGTCTTTTCGTAATCCCGGATCTTGCGCACTACGGGCTGCAGTTCGGAATATTCGGAGGCGAGCTTCACATAGACATCGGCGGCCGGACCTTCGGACATACGCGCTTCGATTTCACCGAAGCGGCGTTCCAGCTCACGCATTTTTTCGACAGGAAGCTTAGCCACCCTTCACGCTCCGTTTTCTTCTTATCGTTCTAGATCGGGATGTTGTTGGTTTCTGCATATCGGAGGAGCAAATCGCGGATCGTCTCGTTCGATCGCGTCTCGTCAAGGGCAGCATTGAGTTCGCCCGCCAGGTGATCGACATCCAGTCCAAGCAGCATCGCCTTGACTGGGCCGACCGAGGTCGCCGCCATGGATACCGAGCGGAAGCCGATGCCAAGCAGCGCCATGGCCGAAAGCGGCTTGCCGGCCATCTCGCCACACAGGGTCACCGGCGTACCGTTGCGCTCCCCGGCGCGGGCAATATCGCGCAGGATACGCAGGAATGGACGGCCGAGGTTGTCGAAGCGATCCGACACCCGCGCGTTGCCGCGATCCGCCGCCATCGAAAACTGGAAGAGGTCGTTCGAGCCGACTGAGACGAAATCCACTTCCTGCATCAGCTCGTCGAGCTGCCACATCAACGCCGGCACTTCCAGCATCGCCCCGAACTGCAGCTTGCGCGGCAGGCTGTGCCCAAACTTGGAGAGATGCTGCACTTCCTTCTGCATCAGGTCGCGCACCGCATGGATCTCGGAGACCTCCGTCACCATCGGCAACATCATCTTGAGTTCGGAGCCGGCCGATGCGCGCAGCAGTGCCCGAAGTTGCGTGCGCAAAAGCCCCGGCCGGTCGAGCGCCAGGCGGATCGCCCGCCAACCGAGCGCCGGGTTTTCTTCCTCATGTGCGCGGAAATAGGAGACGACCTTGTCGCCGCCGATGTCGAGCGTCCGGAAGGTCACCGGCCGGCCCGCCGCCTGCTTGATGACATTGCGGTAGAAGGCTTCCTGTTCCTCGAGCTTCGGCATGGTGGAAGCGATCATGAACTGCAGCTCGGTGCGGAACAGTCCGATGCCGTCTGCGCCGGATTCGGCAAGTTGCGGCAGGTCGACCATCAGGCCGGCATTCATCTGCAGGCTGATCCGCTTGCCGTCCTTGGTTACCGGTTCGACATTGCGCAGAGCCCGGAACTGCTCCTGCCGGCGTGCCCGCAGGCGCACCTTTTCTTCATAAGCCTTCTGCAGGTCAGCCATCGGACGCAGATGGATCTGCCCGTCATCGCCATCGATGATGATCGGGTCGCCGTTTTCTGCAAGCGCTACCACGCCGGTCCCCTGCCCGACGACCGGAATGCCCATGGCGCGTGCAACGATCACCACATGGCTCGTCACCGCGCCGTCTTCCAGAACCAGGCCGCGCAGCCGTTCGCGCGGATAATCCAGCAGTTCTGCCGCACCCATGGCGCGCGCGAGAATGATCGCGTCGGCCGGGAAGCCTTCACCCGTCATGCGGCCGGAATAGCCGGTCAGCTGCCGCAGCAGCCGGTTGGCAAGGTCATCGAAATCATGCATCCGCTCACGCAGATACGGGTCGGTCAGGCGCATCATGCGCGCCTTTGTATCGCTCTGGACCTTCTCGACGGCGGCTTCCGCGGTCAGACCGTTGTGGATCGCCTCTTCCATGCGGCGCACCCAACCCTGGTCGTGCGCAAACATGCGATAGGTTTCCAGAACCTCGCGATGCTCGCCTTCCTGCGCCACCTCCCGGCGCGAAAGCATGTCATCGATGGAGATACGCAGGCTGCCGAGCGCTTCTGCCAGCCGTTCGATTTCTGTGTCGGAATCCTCGTTCAGAAGATTCGTGACAACGATCCGCGGCTCGTGCAGCACCACATGGCCAAGCCCGATGCCCTCGTTATAGCCGTCGCCATCGATCGTCACCGCACGCGTAAGGTCGAGCTCAAGCCCCGGGCGGGTGATCTTCTTCAGCTCGCCGGTGGCGATCATCTCGGCGATTACCATCGCCGTCGTTTCAAGCGCCTCGAGCTCATCCTCGCGATAATTGCGGCTCGCCCGGTTCTGCACGACCAGAACGCCAAGCGTCCGCCCCGCCCGCAGGATCGGCACACCGAGGAAGGAGTGGTAGATTTCTTCGCCCGTCTCGGGAAGGTAGCGGAAGGCCGGATGCGCCTGTGCGTCGGAAAGGTTCAGCGGCTGCGCCGACGCGGCAATCGTGCCGACGAGGCCCTGCCCCATCTTCAGCTGGGAAAGATGCACCGCTTCCTTGTTCAGGCCCTCGGTCGCATAAAGCTCGAGAACGCCGTCTGAACGCAAGACATAGACCGAGCAGACCTCGGCCACCATGTTGCTGGCGATCTGTCGGACGATCCGGTCAAGACGCTCTTGTGGATCGAGCGGCTCCGCCATCAATTCGCGCAGCCGCTTCAACAGTACGCGCGGACCTGCCGACAGGTCTCTCATCGGCATCACTGCTCCCGAAACGAGATCATCCTATCCGGGATGGCACAACCTGACGGTGCACCGAACCGGCTCATGTTTAACTCTTATCGAGACCGTAGGAGGAATGCAAAGTCCGAACTGCGAGTTCGGCATATGCGCCGTCGATCAAAATCGAGATTTTGATCTCCGAGGTGGTGATCGCACGGATATTGATGCTCTTGTCGGCCAGCGCCTTGAAGGCCTGGGCGGCAACGCCAGCATGGCTGCGCATGCCGATACCGATGACGGACACCTTGGCGAGGCCCGATTCGGACTGCACGACGTCGAAGCCGATCTTTTCCTTGTTGTCCTCGAGCACGCGCAGCGCCTTCGGTACGTCACCGGACGGCACCGTGAAGGTCATGTCGGTGCGCGAGCCGTCTTCGGAAATGTTCTGGACGATCATGTCCACATTGATATGCGCGTCGGCCAGCGGCCCGAAGATCGCGGCCGAAACGCCCGGCCGGTCGGCCAGCCGCCGCAGCGAAATCTGCGCTTCATCCTTGGCATAAGCGATGCCGGTGACGACTTCCTGTTCCACGATTTCTTCCTCGTCGCAAATCAAAGTGCCGGGCGGGTTAAGCAGGTCGCCCATGCCCGGCGCATCGGGATCCTCGAAACTTGAACGTACGAATGTCCGCACCTTGTGGACCATGGCGAGTTCGACGGAGCGCACCTGCAGCACCTTCGAACCGAGCGAGGCCATTTCCAGCATTTCCTCGAAGGAAACCTTCTTCATGCGGCGCGCGGCCGGCACGATGCGCGGATCGGTCGTGTAGACGCCGTCCACATCCGTATAGATATCGCAGCGATCGGCCTTCACCGCAGCCGCAATTGCCACCGCAGAGGTATCCGAGCCGCCGCGGCCGAGCGTGGCAATGCGGTTATCCGGGCCAATGCCCTGGAAGCCGGCAATCACCGCCACCTGGCCTTCGCCCATCCGCTTGATGATGTCGCTGCCGTCGATATCAACGATGCGGGCGGCGCCATGCGTGTTATCGGTGCGGATCGGGATCTGCCAGCCCTGCCACGAACGGGCATTGAT
>Ga0065721_10052370_pt1 | contig 12088 bp, 10 predicted proteins | sample Mesricmetagenome_FD_59108 | JGI IMG/M metagenome (GOLD analysis project Ga0065721, IMG submission 59108) | Mesophilic microbial community from rice straw/compost enrichment Sample: eDNA_1 v2 (version 2) | ecosystem: Engineered > Solid waste > Grass > Composting > Bioreactor | place: USA: Davis... | reverse complement strand
CCTACTGAAATATTCGCCCAGGTGAATACCGTAGAGTTTGGAAAAAACCGGGTTCAATTCCGGAAATTCAAATGGCAATATTACCAAACCACCAATTTCAACACGTATTTCTATGAGAATGGCAAAACCATTGCCAACTACGTATCGCAGGTTGCAGAAAAGGAATTGCCTGCCATAGAGCAATTTGTAGAGTACGGTTTGCAGCGCCGCGCAAATATCGTTATCTACAATCATTTCGATGAGTTGCAGCAATCGAATATCGGGCTGGGGCTCGACTGGCAGAGTACCGGTGGCATCACCAAACTGGTCAATAATAAAATGGTCGTGTACTTTAATGGCGACCATGCCCACCTGCGCAAACAGGTGCGCCAGGGTATTGCCCGCATACTGGTGGATAATATCCTTTTTGGCGACGACCTGGGAGAATTTGCCGCCAACCAGGCCTTGCTGGACCTGCCCAAATGGCTGGTAGACGGTTATGTAGACTATGTGGCCGAAGACTGGAGCCCCGAGTACGACAATGAACTGAAGCTGGCCCTTTTAAGCGGTGAATACAATAACTTTTATCATCTTGCCCACGAAAAGCCGCTGCTGGCCGGCCATGCCTTCTGGCATTACCTGGCCGAAAAATATAAAAAAGAAAACGTTACCTATTTCCTGTATCTCTCCCGTGTATACCGTAACCTCAATGCCGCCTCGCAACGTATTTGTAAAAAGAAGTTCAAGGAAGTGCTGAAAGAGTTCATGAACGAAAGAACGGAAATGTACTATAAGGATATCCGCGGCCGCCGCGATACCCCCAAGGGCGTGGCCTCTATTGTGGAAGAGGTGAGCGAGAACAAGGATTTCATTCATTTTACCGCCAACCCCGCGCCCCGCAGCCAAACCTATGCGGTGGTGGAATATATAAAAGGCATGTACCGCGTGGTGTTATGGCGCGATATGACCGAACGTAAAGTGTTGCTGAAAACCGGCGTTCGTGTAAACGAGAACGAGGTAAACCCCAACTATCCCCTGCTGGCCTGGGATGGCAAGGGCACCCGTCTGGCCTGTATGTACAACGAAGAAGGCAAGATCAAGCTGTTTGTGTACGACATGGTAAAAAACTACAAGCCCATCAAAACCACCCTGCCCGATTTTGAGCAGGTGCAGGACATGAAATTCATGCTGAATTCAAATACTCTGCTGCTGAGCGCCGTTCGCAAAGGCCAGTCTGATATCTTTATTTATAAGATAGAAGAAGGTACTTTCGAGCAGGTGACCAACGATGTGTATGCCGACCTGGATGCTACTTTTGTAGCCTTTCCCAATAAAACAGGTATCATCTTCTCATCTAACCGTCCCAATGCCTCGGCAACGGGCGGCGATACGGCCATTCCCTCTGACCGTTTCAATATCTTTTTAGCCGATAGTTATAACCGCAGTGAATTCAGGCAAATTACCCAGCTTACCAACATGAAGTATGGCAATGCCCGTTATCCCATGGGCTACAATACCTCGCATTTTACATTTGTGAGCGATGAAACCGGTATCTCCAATCGTTTTGCCGGGTTCTTTACTACCCGAAGGGCCGGTGTGGATACCGTGTATCTGGTGGGCGATGAAATACTGCGCAATCCCGAACCTGCCGACCTGGATTCGGCGTTGCAGGCCTGGGGTAAAGATCAGCCCGACTCGGTGTTCACCTATTCCGTAACCAGCGATTCGGCCTTCACTTTCCCCATCACCAATTACCAAAGCGCCCTGCTGGAAACCAAGATAGCCGGCAACCAGGGTCAGGTAAGCGAGGTAAGACAACAGGGCAACCTGAAATTTTTGTACAGGCTGCGGGTAGACGATGCCGCCCTGAAAAGGCGCAATATCAATCCCCGGCCTACCGAATACCGACGCAAGACCATTATAGCTGCAGAGACCGCCAAAGGCGAAGCCCTGCAATTCAACAAGTCGGGTGCACCGGCAAACCGAAACCGCGATGAGGATATATTTGAAACTGGTTTTGAAAATGAGAAAAAAGACACTACCACCCGGCAACCGGGCGAACCACCCACGGTGGAACCGCCCAGGCCTTCAGCAGAAAGCGGTGAAGAAAGCGTACTAAAAAAAGCCAGGCTCTTTGATTATAAACTGAAGTTCTCTGTAGATAATTTTTCCGGTGGTTTTAACAACGATATCCTGGTAAGCCGCTACCAGCCTTATACCGGCGGTTTGCCCGTGGTATTGCAAAGCGGTGGTGCGTTCAACGGTATGCTGAAAGCTTCCATCTTCGATCTTTTTGAAGACATTCGCTTTACCGGCGCCATGCGTTTACCGCTGATCGGCGGTATTGGTACCGGCGCACAGATAGGCGGTGGCGGTGGCGCCAGCGTGTTTGTCCCCGTTAACCAATCACTGTTCGATGGCGGTGGTGAATGGTTCGGCCGTGTAGATTACCTGAAGAAGAGAATTGATTATTCATTGATCTATTATCGCCGTACCGACCTGGGTAATGTTACCATTGACGGGAATCGCTTTTTTGAAGGCAAACTGTACACCAACCTGTACCAGGGCGTTATTAAATATCCGTTCGACAGGGTGCGCAGCGTTCGTATATCGGCCGGTATACGTACCGATAAGGTGATCATCCGTGGCGACCAGTTTGATACCATTACGCTGAAAGCGCCCGATATCAACAAACAAACCTTTGCCGTGTCACGTGTGGAATACGTGCACGACAATGCCGTTCAAAAAGCCACCAATATCTGGAATGGTTTGCGCTACAAAGTGTACATGGACCTGAATACACAGATCAACGAACCCTCGCTGGGTACCGTTAAACCGGGCGCACTCACCTATAATATGGGTTTTGATGCCCGTTACTATTATCCTATCTTCCGCAACTTTATTTGGGCGGGACGTGTGGCCGGTGATTTTTCCTGGGGCAGTCAAAAGATCGTGTATTATTTAGGGGGTGTAGATGGATGGATGTTCCCGAAATACAACCAGCGTCCCATACCGCAGGATCCCACTTATGCCTTCCAGTCGCTGGCTGTGAACCTGCGTGGTTTCAGGCAGAACGTAGCGAATGGCAACAATGCCGTGATCATCAACAGTGAGTTTCGACTGCCGGTGTTTTCCACCCTGTTCAACAAGCCCATCAACAATGCTTTTCTGCGTAATTTCCAGGTGATCCAGTTCATAGACCTGGGCAGTGCCTGGAATGGCGCTTACGATAAAATAGAAAGGCCGCAGCAATTGTATCCGCCCGATGGAGGGGATGTGCAGGTATTGATCAAGGCCGGTGGCATTGGGCCTTTTGTGGGAGGCTATGGATTTGGTGTGAGGAGTACGTTGCTGGGGTATTTTTTGAGACTGGATGCCGGGTGGGAGATGAGTAGCTTCTTTAAGGGCAAGCCGATGTTGCATTTTGCCATGGGGGTTGATTTTTAATGAACGCGCGGCCGTCTAATGATATACCCGCAAAAAGGGGGTCGCAAAGCGCCCCCCTTTTTGCGGCCTGGGCCTGTTAAACAGCCCTGGCAATCCGTTTCACCGTTAAATACACCAACGTCATAAACACCGAAAAACACCCCACCATCCCCCACACATCCTTATACTGCAACGGATGCACCACTGCACTGCAAATTCCCGCCATCAAATCGAAAGGGTTCGCCACAATATCCCAGCTGTTAAACCGGTAATACCTGCCTATATATATCCCCAGCGCATTCAGCCACATCACCGGGTACACATAAAACAATTCATGCCTGCCGCGTAAATACGGCTCCACGGCCTTCTCCATTTGCCGCACCGATAAAATACCCAGCACCAATCCATTCCAGGCAAAGGAAACGATCAATGCCAGGTCGAACCAACGGGGTACATTGCTTTTTCCCAAATGAAACAGATCGGTGAGTATATAAAACGAGTTGGGCACAATAGGCAACCATACCAGGAAAACAGCCGCCAGCTTCCATCCATTGTTGGCAATATCGGTACGTTGTTGCAACCAGGAGGTAACGGCATAAGGCAGCCAGGCCAGGAAAAGATTCCATATCATAAACAGGAAAGTGAACTGCCCCGTATACACTATGCGGGTGCATACCAGCTGCACGCTAAAGATCATAGACAGGGTTAAAATACGGTCGGTTTCCGTACGCCAGAAAAACCAATTGTACGATCTGAGCACAGCTTTCATAATTAAAATAATTTTGGAATGAACACTACACCTGCCACGGCCACCGCGGTGATAGCCGCCGTTAACACAGCACCTGCAGCCAGGTCTTTAATAAATTTGATGTCGGAGTGGCGTTGATCCGACACATAATCCATCACCCGCTCAATGCAGGTATTGAACATTTCCGCCACCCATACAAAACCAATGGCAAATACCAGCGCCAGCATTTCATTTTTTGTAACCCCTACCAGGGCCGATACCGTGAACACGGCAATAGTGGCCATAAAATGCAGCCAGGCATTGTGTTCGCGGTGAAAAAAAGATACTATGCCCTCCCAGGCAAATCGAAAGCTCCGCATTCTTGCGCGCATGGAAAATTCCTGCGATTTCATAATATTTATTTTGTGTTTACTGTTAAAAAAAAATCCGCAATAGTTATACCTGTATTCATTGTAATAATAGTTTTAAATTCTTCCTGCTCATCGTTGGTCTATCTTATTATAAAGCGCTTTGCATTTCAAAGCGTAACAACAAAAAAAATATCAGCGTACACCCCTGATCATGCTTTCCAGTGCTTCTATATGATCTTTAAATGCTTTTTCACCTGCTTTTGTGATTGAATATGTGGTATTTGTTTTACGGCCAATAAAACCCTTGTGCACCTTGATATACCCGTTTTCTTCCAGGTTTACCAGGTGCGAAGCCAGGTTGCCATCGGTGACGTCGAGCATTTTTTTAAGGTCGTTGAAATTCACTTCTTCATTCACCACCAGTATGCTCATTACACCGAGACGAATACGGCTGTCAAAAATTTTATTAAGATTTTCGATCGGGTTTTTCATGAAATCAAATTATCGGTCGCCCCTTTCGTATTTCCACCACATGATGGCGCCATATAAAATATGCAGAAGGCCAAAACCGGCTGCCCAAAAATACAATCCGGCGCCTATCCAATACAAATTGATCATGCCTAAAATGATTTGTCCATAACCCAGGTAACGAACCTCGCCCACTGTATATTTTGAACCGTTTACCAGGGCCAGTCCGTAAAAGATAAGGCAGCCCGGCGCCACCAGTTCAAAATAGCCCCATTGCATGGCGCGCAACAATACTATGCCGCCTACTGCCATGGGAATAACCGTATTGATAAAAAGCCTTTGTGCTGTGCGGCCCCACACGGGTACATTGTCTTTGCGGCTGCGCAGCCAGGTAAACAGAAAAGCCGTGGTAAAGGCGGCCACGAAAGTAGCAGCGGCTATCACCATCAGGTCTGTAAGCAGTTCGTTGGTAGCAGCAATGCCGGTATCATACCTGCTGCCCTGGTAGGTTTTGATGCGTATATAGGCTGCCGCGGCTCCCAGCAGGGCACAGATGCCGGCACTGATGCCGCTCCATCCGCTGAGCGAGATGAAACGGGAGGAGCGTTCCATGATGCGTTTGATGTCTTGCAGGGTGTCCTGTGGAGGATGATGACTATGCATATAAAGCACTTTGTAAGACAAAGTAATGGAAGGAGATTTATAATTCCAAGGGTTGGCGGGTATTTTTTATAGTCAACCTCCCCGCCGCCCCTAAACGGGACGATTTCCCTGTGCAACGGCGTTAAACCATATAGACCTTGTTACGCGCCCGTTAAGGGCACAAACTGGTGGCTACCACCCCCACCTTTTTTAACAATATCCTATTATATCTGTTATCGTATTTTTGGCAGCAATAATCAAACGCCGCTAGACGGATGCTTAGACGAACCGGACTTTTACTGATTTGTATTTTACTGAGCCTTAGCACTTTAGCCCAACAGAAAGTACTGAAAGGAATTATCAAGGATGCCCACAGCGATGAGCGTATCCCCTTTGCATCTATAGAGTTCAAACACCAAAAGAGCGGCAAACTAAGCGACTCGGCAGGTACTTTTTCCTTCCATTTCAACGAATGGCCCAACGATACCATTGTGATTACCTATGTAGGTTATGAGAATTTCCTGCTGCCCATCGACAGCAATCTGCTTCAAAAAGCCAAAAACAATGTAATCGATATCAGCATCCTGCTGGAACGCGCCAAATATGAAGCGGTTGTGGTAAAAAAGAAAATAGACCGCGGACTGCTGATGTGGAAACGCATTGTTAAAAACAAACCCAAAAACGATCGTTACCGCTTCCGCAATTTCAGCTATGAACTGTACAATAAACTGGAAGTAGACCTCAAGAACGTTAAAAGAGAAAAATGGGAAAAACTGCCCTTCATCAGGAAGTTCGATTTTGTGCTGGATAATATCGATACCACCGAAGAAGGGGTACCCTATTTACCGGTTTATATCACCGAGGCCATTTCGAATTATTATTATCAGAAATCACCGCTTCGCCGCCGCGAGGTATTCAAGGGTACCAAAACCATGGGCGTAAACAATGAAAGTGTTGCCAAACTACTCGGCGGTCTTGATCAGAACGTAAACTTCTACAGCAATTTTATTCCGGTATTCGACCGCCAGTTTGTAAGTCCTATTAGCGATAATGGTGATGCCTTTTACAATTACAAGGTACTGGATACACAGTATGTGAACGGCCGCCGCCTCATCCATTTCTTTTTTGTTCCCAAACACAAGGGCCAAAATACTTTTGAAGGCGATTGCTGGGTACACGATACTACCTTTGCCATACAAAAAATGAACCTGCGCCTGGGCAAGGAAGCCAATGTGAACTATGTAAACCGTCTGAGCCTGATACAGGAATTCAGTCTTATCAACGACAGCACCTGGTTTTTAACCAGGGATAAGTTCGTGGTAGACCTCTCGCTTTTTTCGGGTGAGAAATTGTTATCGGCCATTGGCAGAAAAACCACTACTTACCGCGATATTGTAGTGAACGATACTTCGGTGACCAACGAGCTGGCCAAAAACAAATTACTGGAAGAAACCATTCTGCCCCCGCAGGCCAATAATGCACCCGATTCGTTTTGGGTGGCCAACAGGCATGAGGAACTGAGCACTACCGAAAAAAAATTATATCAAACTATTGATACGCTGTTGAAATTACCGGCTTTTCAACGCGCGGTAAAAACAGTAAATTTCCTGGCCACCGGTTATATGTATGTGGGCAATTATGAAATTGGTCCCTGGTACAACTGGATCTTTTCGAATGTGCTGGAAGGATGGCGTTTCAGACAGGATATTGGCACCAATTACAAGTTCAGCAAAAAGATTTACCTGCATGGCTACCTGGCTTATGGCACCAAAGACCAGGCGTTTAAATACCAGGCCGATGCCCTGTACCTGTTTAGCAAAGATCCCCGATCCTACATTTTTGCGAAGTATAAAAAAGACCTGGACTATGGCCAGAACTACCTGGACGAGATAGGACAGGATAATATATTCGCGCTGGCCATCAGGAAGAACGGCGTACCCATCAAGTTCCTGAAAACGGAATTGATGCAACTGGACCTGTACAAACAATGGCGCAATGGTTTTGCCCTTACACTGGGTGCACAACGCAGGATATACAATCCCGTGCTGAACCTGCCTGCCAAAGAGCTTTTCCTCAATGGCAGCAACAAAGGCCAGCCATTGAATACATTCGAAGCATCCATTGGTTTTCGCTTTGCTTACCTGGAGAAATTTGTAGACGGTCATTTTTTCCGTTACAGCCTGGGTAGTCAATACCCAATCGTTTCTTTTAAATATACACGCGGTATCAGCGGAGTATTCAAAAGCCATTACGAATACAGCAAGATCAACGGCAGCATTTCAGACTACCTGAAAATTTCACCCTACGGCACCGTATATTATAATGTTTTTGGTGGCCGCACCTATGGCACCCTGCCTTTTATGTTGCTGGATGTAGCGCCGGGCAATGAAATTTATTATTATAACAAGTATGCCTATAGCCTGATGAACAGGTGGCAATACCTGCATGACCGTTATGCCGGTTTTAATTTTGAACATAATATAGGTGCCGGTATCTTTCGCTTTACATCGCTTACCCGTAAGCTGAAGTTCAGGCAGTTTTATACCGTTAAAGGGCTGTGGGGCAGCCTGAGCGAAGAAAACAAGGCATTAAATATGCCTGCCAATTCAGATTATAAATTTGAATCATTAGATGGTAAAACTTACTTAGAGATCGGTACCGGAGTTGATAATATATTAAAAGTACTTCGATTTGATTTTGTGTGGAGAGTGCTTCCTCGACCCTTACCTGAAAATAGTGTACAACGTTTCGGTATATTTGGTAGCTTTAGGCTTCAATTCTGATTTTGCATACCCCGTCCCGCAAACTGTAGCCAATTTGGAAACAGTCACCCTATGCAATATATCATTGTAGCTTTTTTTATTTTGGCTCTTTACAGTTGTTCGTCACATACCACTACCAATAATGACAATGTCATTCGCGACGAAGCTATTTCCACTTTAAAAGGCAAGCGTTTACAAATCAGGGAAAGTGAAGGTCTCGATCTGCGTTTTTCCTATGCAGACAGAGAAGTTACCGAAGAAGGAACCGTGTACCACATTGTATCGCATTATAATGGTGAGAACATTGGTTTCGACCTGTTGCTGCACGGGGAAAGGTCGTTGAAATTAAGTTTGAAAACCACCGGCCGCGAAAGCGATCAGTTTCTATATGTATTGCAGGGATTGTATGCGCAGCAGCCTGATACCAGCCTGAAGTTTACAGAACAAATTTATGCAGATTGTTTACCATTGGGCGATTATATGGAGCGCATGGTGAAAAACAATCATGAGCAGCCGGCCAGGATTGTGGAGAAAAAATTATTTTTCCAGGGTAGAAAGAAAGATGAGTATGCCGAGTTTTACCTGACCATTAATGAAAAAGACCAATGGATTGAGTTGAAAGAAACCGATGCCACCTACCGGCCTGGATTTATTAAACTACTTACCCAAAAGCCTAACCGCAAAAGAAAGATAAAAAAGACCGGGCCAAGAGAACAAGGCCCGGGTAAAGTGTAATTTTGCGATACTTCACAAAGAAAAGAACTACCAACAACCATTTATGCCCGCAGAAATTCAGGGGAAAATTTCTGTAGCGCGGGAAAGAACGGTTATCTATTACTATAAACAGGAAAATCTTCGGGAAGTACCAAATCCTTCGGGAATTTTTTAAAAAAAATGAGAAAGTGGGGTATTAAACAAAAAGGGGCGACTGGAAAATCGCCCCGCAGGTCATGCCCTCAAAGCTATTGCATTGACCTTGTTTAACTGCTTCAAAAATATTGTACAGAACAATATTTTAATAATTTTTTAGACGAGCAGCATTATTTTAACATAAACATTAGGAAAAAAGGTACGTACAACACAATGCATTAGGTGTAAAAAGCACACTTTAAAATGCTCAACGGGTTTTTACCATGAAAAAGGGCCATATCCATTACAGATATCGCCCTCATGCTTGTTCCAAATATAGGAAATTATTTTTGAACAGTAACAGTTACTGATGCAGCCAGTTTGCTGCCATAGGAACGATGGATGCCATCGGCATACTGCAGAGTGAGTTTGTGCTCGCCGGGAGGCAGGTTCAGTTCGGCTTCGCTTTGGGCATTGCCAAAATGCAGGTGCACAGAGTCTTTGGGCACCACGGCGCCTTCGGGGAAGGAATCGCCCTGGTCGATCAGTATATGGTGATGACCCGAAGCCTCGCGAATAGCGCCGGCCGAATCGAGTGCTATACCGGATACGCCCATTTCTACTTTAAAGGGCGATTTCACTTTTTGTCCGTCTTTCAGGTTTACAAAGAATACTTTAGCGCCTTCGGGAACAGCCGGCAGGGGTTGAATGGCCTGGGTAGAATCGATGGTATGGTTATGACCTGAGGAGTCAACTGCAGCGAGGGATTGGGCATCGACATCGCCTTTTTCGCGTGTGCGGCCGTCGTTACAAGCAATCAGGCCAAGTATGGCGAAAGGAATTAGAGCAATTTTACGCATAGCTTTATTTTAAAGTGAACAAATATTGATCAGGTGGCGCAAAAATAGTGGTATATAGTTGTTTGGCCTAGTTTCCGCTAAAGCCTGACCAGGCGGTCAGGCTTTAGGAATGGGGCGCGGTCCGGCCCTGCGGGCCGGGTTCAACCACGTTTATAACGCGCTCAATATGATCTTTGCTGCTTTTTTAATCTGTTTCGTACTAATACTCAATGGCGGTGCCAGCCGCATACAATTTCCCGCAAACAAAAACCAATCGGTTAACAAGCCCTTCTCCAGGCAGGCATCTATTACCCGCTTATTGGTTTCAAAACTGTCAAACTCCACGGCCATCAATAAACCGGCGCTTCTCACCTCCTTAATGGCGGGATGCACCAGCAATTCGGCCAGCATACGGGCTTTGGCGGGCACTTCGTCGATGATCTTCAATACTACCTTCATGGCGGCCAATCCAGCAGCACAGCACACGGGATGGCCTCCAAATGTGGTAATATGGCCCAGCACGGGCTTATCGGCCAGCGCGCCCATGATCTTTTTATCGGCTATAAAGGCGCCCAGCGGCATACCACCGCCCAGGGCCTTGCCCAGCAATACGATATCGGGCACCACGTCATATTGCTCAAAACCCCATAAGCTGCCCGTACGGCCAAAACCGGTTTGTATTTCATCCAGTACCAGCAGGGCGCCTGCATCGCGGCATTTTTGCTGCAAGGCCTGCATCCAGGCTGCCGAGGGGGCATACACGCCGCGTTCGGCCTGTACGGTCTCGGCAATTACACAGGCAGTTTGCCCGTCTATTTCGTTCAACGATTTCCAACTATTGTAGTCCAGGTGCAACACCCCGGGTAATAAGGGCCGGTAGGCGTTGCGCCAGTATTCATCGCCCATGATGCTGAGCGCACCCTGGGTAGAACCATGGTAACTTTTATTAAATGCAATAATCTGTGTGCGGCCGGTGACCCGCTTGGCCAGCTTCATAGCCCCTTCGGTGGCTTCGGCGCCGGAATTGGTAAAGTATACGGAATTGAGTGAGGGTGGTAAATGGCTGGTGAGCAATCTGGCATATTGCACCTGCGGTGTTTGCACCATTTCGCCATATACCAGCAGGTGCATATAGGCATCGAGTTGTTTTTTAACGGCTTTTATTACTTTGGGGTGGCGGTGCCCTATGTTGCACACGCTGATACCGGCAATCATATCAAGATATTTTTTGCCGGATGCGTCCCAGAGGTAGCTCCCTTCGGCCTTAACAATCTCCAGGGCCAGCGGCGAAGTACTGGTTTGGGCCACATGGCGGAGAAACAATTCACGCTGATTCATAAGGACAAAGGACGGAAAAAATGAGAAATAAGAAATAAGGAATGATAAATGAGAAAGTGAATGCGATATTTGTTCTAAACATTATCATATGCCAGTCATCTTACACGTAGACGGGAAATATCCCGAATTTGGCAATAACATGTTCATTGCACCCAACGCCACCATCGTGGGCGATGTGGTCATGGGCGACGATTGCAGCGTTTGGTTCAACGCCGTTGTGCGCGGCGATGTAAACAGCATACGCATAGGCCATAAAGTGAATATACAGGATGGCGCCGTTATCCATTGCACCTATAAACGCACACAAACCATTATCGGCAACCATGTTTCCATTGGTCACAATGCCATCATTCACGGCTGCACCATAGCCGACAATGTGCTGGTGGGTATGGGCGCCATCATTATGGACAAGGCCGAAATAGGCAGCAACAGCATTATTGCCGCCGGTGCGGTAGTACTGGAAGGTACCCTGGTACCTCCCGGAACCATTTTTGGAGGCATACCGGCCAAAAAGATCAAAGACATAGAGATCAACCAGATACACGGCGAAATAGACCGTATTGCCAATAATTATGTGCGTTATGCCGACTGGTTTCGCGATCAGGTAAACGGGTAAAAATCATGGGGGCGCTTGCAAGTGCGGCATAATATTTTTAGATTTAAGGGCGTTTTATCCTTTGAAACGAC
>Ga0065721_10052372_pt1 | contig 12090 bp, 4 predicted proteins | sample Mesricmetagenome_FD_59108 | JGI IMG/M metagenome (GOLD analysis project Ga0065721, IMG submission 59108) | Mesophilic microbial community from rice straw/compost enrichment Sample: eDNA_1 v2 (version 2) | ecosystem: Engineered > Solid waste > Grass > Composting > Bioreactor | place: USA: Davis... | reverse complement strand
ACTCATGTTTTAATTGAATGTGTCCACATCAAGATTAAGATTAGTGCAACGATAATGACACTTCATTAATCAATACGTCGAATGATCCTAGTCAATTATGTTTTCAAAAATTTTATCCAAGATATGCCCATTTAGAGTCACTGACATGTTTAAATTACATTCAACATAATTTAAAGTTACATTACGAAAAATACAACACACGAGAAAAAATTTTTATTAGAGCATGTGTGAATACTTGCCGAAATATCATCGATATTTTCTGGAAAGAGACCATACCATCTATAACTTCTTCAGGTATTTTGGATATGGGTTTGATACAGACTTCCGAAAATGGTCACTTCAACGTAGCCAAATTTTTGGTAGAAAAGGGAGCCTATCTTCATGTCCATGATGATTATCTTCTGCTGTTGGCTTGTGAACAGCGAGACTTGGATTTGGTCAAGTTTTTTTGATGAAAAGAGGAGCTAACATCAATACCAGACATGGCGCAATATTAAAATGTATTTTCATTCATAAACTACGCGATATGGCCCGATATTGGCGAAAAAGGGAGCTGATACCAATGTTTTAAATTGGAAGGACTTGAAATGGTTACAATCGCGGTGAATAACATAGTAAATGGGTCGATGTTTCTGATTTATGCAACTAAATGTAACCAATTTATATTCTCAATACTTTGGCCGCATAAAGTAACATCACGAACAAAACCACCAATACTAACAAAAATATCCAAGCAGATGCATTTGAACCAAATGTTTCCACTTGGGATGGGGTCCCAATGGTCATGGGTTCGATAGATAATTGATGATAAATATGATTCATGATTTCGACGGGTTTTTTGTTTAGAATGTATTGATCAATTTGCCCGGAAAATTTTTTGAGATACGCGATTGCGTTATTACCATTGATCGTGAAATTTTGTTTCGGAACATTGAGCCATTTTTTTAGATTGGTTGGATAATTGAAATGATACTCATTTCCCAAAACTGAATAACTGAGATCAAAATTTTCGACAGACTTCGAGTCAAAACCACATTGATAAGTCATATCAAATTGGAAAATTTTTTGATCATTTTCTTGTTTGTGAAACTTGGAATTTAAGTCAAAGGAAATTAGTTGTTCTCCATCGGGACACATAACTTTTTGTTTGAGTATATTTGGTAAGTTATGATTGGTGTCACGAACCGTCCGATGATAAGTTCGAACATTTTGCAGATCATGATCTCCACAAACATATTCATAAATAATACTGTTGTTATCGACATTAGTTTTAACTCCCATAATAGCTTTGTTTTGACAGTTCAAGTGAATTCGATGAGGACGATTTTGTTGGGTGTTGTTAGTTTTAATAATATTTGTGAGTGAATTAGTTAGTGAATCTGACAATTGCACTAAATTTTGACGAACAGGTGCCAGACTAATAGGAGATACTGATGATGTGGGTAACATTGGCAATGTTGGTAATGTTGGTAATGTGGGTAACATTTGTAATGATGATGGTGATCTTGGCAATGAGGTTAACAAGTGAGAAATTGGCGCAATAACTGCGTTATCTGTTCGAATTTCATCAGCGAATTTTGGAAAAGTAATGCTGGATACTGGACTACTGAAGGCTGCAGGTGTTGTGACCGAAACAATAGGAGTAGTGACTGGTGTGTGAGATTGTTGACAAGTTTCCTGATAAGTTTTAGCCTCGAATGTTTCAGGAGGTTTATAAATTAATCCGTAACCCACATAAGTGGCAGCATAATCAATTTTAAGGGAATTAGTGATGTTATTAAAGTGAACCGAACACAAATTGTATTTAACTTCGGATGCAGAATTATTTTCGAATAATTGGTTGCGACCATCATATTGACTACTAGTATACAATATAACTTTGGTATATGGTCCCAAAATTAGACTGGCAATTTTGTTTGGACCCATTAATTTGATTGGATTCTGTTGGTTTTGTTGGTTGGCCAAATTATTGGGTGGTGCGGAATTATTTACATGACCAATTTCATAACTATATTGTCCCAAATAAGCGGTTGTCTCGGAACCCCGATACTGGCAGTCCGAATAAAACTTGACATAACCACTGTCCAATGGAGCAGCTGATGTCACTTGTGTTAGACCATTGACCACCGTTATACCAGTCACGCCGCCATAATACAACGTGGTTGGTCCTGAATTATAGAAAACTTGGTTGCCCAAAACGGCGGCACTGAACGGTCCCAACAAATAATCATGAGTTTCATGGGCCTTGATTTCGGTCGTATTATTAGGGATAAAGAAATGATCCAACGTTATATCTTTACTGGGATTTTGGTTGTCTTTGGAAATCAAAATGACACCTGATTTAACCGCCAAATTGATTGAACGAATGGATTGGCGACTAACCGTAATAATTTGGGTCACCGTATATGACAAAATGGTATTAATTTGGTCTTTGAATTTTTGTGAAAATGAAGTTTTTTGATCATAAATAAAATCATGTTCCAACGAACCATTGACAAAATCAACAAATTGTTTTTGGCCAGATTGGTCGACATACTCCAAGCGGACCACGGTAAGTGGCGTAATCACAAATTTTTCAACAGTGCCCAAACATTTAATTTCCGGACTGTTGACCGTCAAGACAACCGGTGAATTGACCAGAATATTTTTACCCTGATTATTGATCAAGAGCAAACTGGAAGTAGCTAGAGTGGACATTTGGACACTTGGAATAGTATCATCAGGTATTACAATTCCTTTGCGAATAATTTTAGGTCCGACAGATGCACCATTTTGAATTAAATGCAAATTAAAATTTTGTTCTGGACTATTATTACAACCGAACATGGTTACATTTTGTGGAGGTTCGGGTACCAATTCTGGACTTAAGGTCGTATGATAATTGTTACCAATGTTCATGCATTTGCTTGGGTTTAGGGCGGAGGTGATTTGGTTCTGGCCAACATTCCATTTTTGGGCCATGGAACCGTCACAACCATATAATTTGACCCAAGTGCCATCCGGCATGGCGGCATTATCCACAGCCAAACACCATGAACCATGTGTAATTTCCTTGGTACCGGCATCATATGAAAAAACTTGTTCTGGCTCGTTACTACAATAATTTGTAACCAGTGGCATGCCAGGCTGAATGTTGGTTGTCGGCACACTCAAACATTGATTCTTGGAATAAATATTAACAGGGGATCCATGACTATTACCCATTGTTCTAGGTTATATACAATATCATTAGATAATTATCGTGTTTAATTATGTTTTCAAAAACATAATTAAACATATTCAGATGCATTGAGGTACTTAAGTCACGCAAATTGTGTAGAGGTCTTACTTTTCGGAAAAATCTCTAATAATGTAACAAACAAACCAATACAAAAATTATGATTACGGTGATATTATTTCTCTGAAAAAAATTTTTGGTTTGTTGGAATTAACACAGTGTCCAATATCAAAATAAACAATACCAGTGTATTGAACCAGTATATATTGTAATATGCCAAAATTTACCTGATCCTTCGGAATAATATTTTGCAAGTTGTTCTCAGAAGGTTACAATAACCATTTGATTTAAATTTTTGGACAATTAAATTATTGAGAATGGTACGAAGATCAGGTTTGATATAGTTCACGTGAACAATATAAACAGTTTGAATTTTCCAAAAAATATTCACTCTCCCAAACAATTATTTCTCAAAATTAAGGCACTGACTGTGCCAAGTGGATCCGATCGTCCAATAATAATGGGTCCACTATTATCTTGGTTGGCCACATTGAGATTACATTTGGCCACACATTGGTTTAGTTCCACATTGTTGACTTGATTTGGGAAGTAAGGTATATCAGCAATATTAAATCCATAAACTTCAGCATCAGCATCATCGGAAAAATGGCATGAGGCGACACAATTAGTTAATATAATATTGTCTGTATTAAAAATAATCCATCCTCCAATGATTCTAACACCCGTGACTCCCGGATAAGTTGTGTTCTTGGTGGCTACACAATCTTTGTACGTGATGTTGGAACATCTAAGACTGAAATCCTGAAATATTGGAGTAACTGCAAATCCGCAACAAACCGAGTAAATAGAGTCAAATGGTTTGGGAGTCTTGGTGTAATTACGTGTCGCCAAACATTTTTCCACATAAATATCCTGACTACTGAGTACATCTATACCTGTCATATCATAGAAATCAAATTGGAAATTATTGCCAGAACTTCGTTCTAAAATATTGTCCTGGATAATGATATTTTCCACCAAGACATTGATCATGTTAAATAAAATTAAACCTTGCACGGTAACTTCTGCACGATTATTTTCCACGGTGATATTTTTTATAATAGATTGTGTTCTGTTATTATTGTTAGGCTCTTCATCTTGGATGGCAATACCAGCGAAACGATTGGCATAATGTTTGGTAATGGTGCCATTACTAATGAAAACTGGAGTAGTGCTAACCAAAAAGATGCCTAGACTTTGTTGGTATTGACTATCCACACCATTCGTAATAAAAAAATTAGATGTGTCAAAAAAATCTATCACAATGTTTTGGCAATTTTCTGCGAGTATACCGTACAAACCAAAACTGTTAGTTTCGATGGTTACCTTAGTAATGGTTACTTTGTTGATGACAATATCTGACGAAAAATAAATACCGATGGCACTCGCCTCCACACTGGCACGGATAAGAGAAAATTTACATTTGAATATGCGAACATTTTGACTGAATGCAACCAAAATGCCCGAATTATCTTCAATATATGAATTTAAATCCGTCCTGCCAATATTTTTCACCAATAAGTTTGACAATATAATGTTTTCGTGTTGAATCACATCTGTGGGTAATGCCGGATCATAATTTAAAAATATACCTATGCCAGAAAAATTTTTAATTGTGCCATTGGTGATCTCAATATTGTTACAATCTGGCTGAACATCAATGCCCACAATTAAATGAAATTTATCAAATGTATCTTCTGATTGACTAATACAATGACCTGCCAAATCCAAGACAACATTGTCAACCTCAATAATAATAGCAGCCTGGACATCAGCTGTTGGGACAAAAATAAAATCATCATCCAGGATATAATGTCCGGGTTCATCAATAATGATGGTCTCATCGGAAACAATTAAATGTTTGATTTCGTCGTCATTCTGTTTGTAATAATTTTTGTTAAACCTGACATTGTGTTTTCCTCGAGATCGCGGACGATTGGAATAATGTTGTGTTTTGTTTGTATTCGCACTTACATTAGTGGAATCATAAGAATTACCCGACTGTGAACCGGAATTGATCTTGGAAAATCTTTTGACTTTCTTTTTTAAATGATGCATAGATTTGAATATTTAACTATATCAAAGATAATTGAATATGCGCCAACAGTCATAATTGGCTTGTGAATTTTTATATATTCGAAACGGTCCGAACATTTTTCAACAAAAACAATTATTATATAATTTTAATTCACTAACTGATCCTTTTGGGTTGTCACGACCAATGGTAATACTACCACTGTTAGTGTCATTTTTGGTATTTGTATTATTTTCGGCCAAACATTTGAATAATTTGGTGCCATTAACTAAATTTGGCAAATAGGGTAAGTTTCCAATATTAAAACCAAAGACCAGAGTATTTGGGTCTGACGAAATATTATTATGAACACAACATTCTTCCAACATAGTTTGGTCACTATTGAAAATAGTCCAACCACATAACATATCAACGCCCACAACTTTTGATTTGATTCGATTGTAACTTACAATACATTGATCATATGTTATGCCGGAATTACGATCTTCGAACAGAGGCAATGTCGGAACAGGTGTGTTATTGAATCCCGCAAAAGTGGAAAATTCAGATCCATCTGGTTTGCTTGACTTGATGATGTTATTTGTGATTAAACATTTTTTGAAAACACTATTGGTAGTACTAATAATATCAAAGCCCAACAAATCATAAAATTGTAGGAAGGGAACGTTATGGTTGCTTCTCTGTAAAATGTTATGACAAAAAATAAATTTTTTGACCAACATGTCATCTTTATGATAGGTAATCATACCTTGGCAAATAGTTTCGGCCCGATTATTTTTAACCAAAATATTTTTAACTGTGATTCTACCCAAAAAGACACCAGGCACATTATCTTGGATAGCCATACCCACAAACCTGACTGCATAATGATGTTTAATTTTGCCATGACCAATGAAACCGTTACCAGTATCTATTACAAAAATTCCGACAATTTGTTGATATTGGTCTTGGATACCACCCGTCACAAAAAATTTATTGATCTTGAAATTGTTGATTGAAAAGTTTTGACTAGTATGCAAAACAATAGCATACATGGCAAAACCATTGGTGGGAATGGTGATGTTGTAAAAACAACAATCTGCAATCCGAATATCTTTCGAAAAAATAACAAACATACCAACCGACCTAATTCGTCCCCGAATATTCCGGAATGTGGTGTGGCGTATATCCAGGGTTTGGCAATTTTGTACCAAAAAACTAGTGTCAATAAAGAATGGGAATGGATCTTCTAAGTTTAAATTTGGTCCTATACTGTCAAAAATAATATAATCAACCAAAATATTTTTGTGTTGGATGGAATCAAAAGGTAAATTTAGATCCGTATCCAAATAGATACCCATTAGAGTAAAATTTTTTATGATACCATTAATTATTTTAACATCGTTGACCTGGGCATTAATAACAATGCCTATGATAAAATTTAATTTTTGGGTAGATTCAATGCTTTGAGACAAAATATGTCCACCCAAATCCAAAACTACATTACTTGTACTAATCGTAATAGCGACGTCATCATCATTTTTTGGTTCAAAAACAAAATTTTCGGCCAGAACATAATATCCTGGTTCTGTTATCATGATTGGATCACCCGATGGTTTCAAATGTGTCACATTGTTTGTCACTTCGCATGATAATTTGCACGGCACTCGAATCTGATTGTTTCTTTTGGAACAACGATTGGTTATTTGTGTTGCCAAGTCCGTAGATTGCGACAAAGAAACAACTTTGTCTAACGTATTGAGATTATCAACAATTGTAGGCATGAATAAAAATAAATGAGATTTTTATTTTTATTTATGTTTGTAATATCTCAATAGAAACAATTATCTATCAAAATCAGGTTATTGACTGTGCCAACTGGATTTACATTACCAACTGCAATGGGTCCGCTGTTGTCCTCATTGGTCACATTAATATTACATTTGGCCTGGCAACATACCAACTCAATATTATTGACTTCGTTTGGGAAATAGGGCCAATTACCAATACTAAATCCATATACTTCGGAATCAGGATCATCCGAAAATTGACAAGATCCAACACATTTTAATAATTTGACATCGTCAGTGCCAAAAATAGTCCATCCTGAAATTAAATCCACGCCAGTCACTCCTGGTTTGGGAGTATTTTTGACAGACAAACAATTTCGACAACTGATATTGGATCCCTGAAGCTTGAAGAATTGAATGGGAGAAGATTGTGGAGCGGGATTAATGCCAAATCCCGCACAAACAGAATAAATGGTGCCAGGTGGTTTGGATGTTTCAATAAAATTGTTAGTGCAAACACAATCTTCGACACGAACATTATGCGAACTTAGAATATCCAAACCAATCATGTAATAATATTCGTATCGCAAGAAATTATCAGGTCTCCTTGCCAAAACATTATTTCGAATGATAATATTTTTAAACAAATAATTTACACGATTGAATAAATACATACCTTGCATAATGGTTTCAGATTTATTATTTTCGACAATGACATTTTCCACAATGGATAAATTTGGATTTACGGGTAATTTCTCCCAAACTCTGGCATTTTGTATAATAACACCACCGAATCGGTTGGCATAATTATTTTTGATCGTACCATTTTTGACAGAAACAATATCAGTTTCCACAAGATAAATACCTATTAACTGTTGATAAATAATACTCAGACCATTTGAAACAGAAAAATCTGTGATTTCAAAATTCTTGATTTTGATATTTTGGCATTTCATAATGCGCATACCATACATTGCGAGTCCGTTGGGATCAACGGTAACATGACTTATCTTGGCATTTTTAATGTTGATGTTATTTGATGAAATAATATAAATGCCAGATGCAATATTACTAGCCGCAATATTATTAATTCGATAATCAAATATATTAACATTCTGGGCATTATTTATTTGAATACCCGCATTGTCCTGGACCAGATCATTTTCGGTAAATTTACCAATGTTTTGTACCACTAATTTTTCCAATACGATATTATTGTGTTGGACAAGATTGGCCACATCTGAATTATTGTCAAATAAAATACCAAAGCCTGATATTTGTTTAATGGTACCATTAAAAATTTTTATATTATTTTTGAATGGTTTAATTTCAACACCAATAACCAAATTAAAATTCTCAAAAGAGGTATCTGTTTGGGAAATGGTATGACCATTCAAGTTTAGGGTGACATCATCCGCCTCAATACTAATAGCTGCCGCATCTTCCGCTTCGGCGTTAAATACAAAATCACTTGGCAAGATATAGTCTCCAGGTTCGCTAATAATAATTGCTTGGCCAGTGATAACCAATTGTTTGACTTGGCTGCCATTGCCAATAGGTTGGTATAATCTGGTATTGGATTTATTGAATTTATTTGACCGTGCAATATTGACAGAAAGTTTGGGTCTGGAAAATTTATTGGATTTTTCATGACAAACAAAATTATTCATATTGAGTATCTAATTATATTGAACATAATTAAATATTTATGGGTGGTCGCCTTAGTTAACATTTTTGTTTAGTCCACAATAATGATCCATTTTTTACCCGATTTTTTGGCACCATATTCTTCCATGATGTTAGGGAATTTGTCCATGTTGTTATCAAATTCTATTTTATACGAAACATATTTAATATCCTCAAAACGACCATCTTTTTGATGAATGACTTCAATTTTCGGTTCGATGGCGGTTCGAGTTTTTCGTTTGATTTCGTTTAGAATGTTTTTGATTCGATCTTCCAGGTTCAAGGGAAATGGGATAATGGGATGATTGGCCGGTATTATGAGATAGGTCATTTTATTTTTGTCTTTGCTGGTGGAATATTTTTCCAAATCATATAATTTGTCGCGAATCTGATCACAAATGCTACTCCTAATATTGTTACTCTTTAATTTTAAACCTAATTTATTAGCAATCTTGATCAAAAATTGTTTGTCTTTGGAAGTTTTACAAACGGCACCCTTGAATGAGGGTATACCAGTTTCTCTTTTTTTGGTCAGAACTTTAGGTCGACGTCCTCTGATTTTAAATTCATCTTTGATTTCATCCGGTTTTCTAATCTTACGCTTGCTGGATTCCTGATCAATGATGCCCACATATTCGAACTCATCCCTCGAATCATAATATTCTTGGACCGAATCGAAATCGTAATTTTGATTGGATAAAACAATTGGCAGTGCATCTTCTGATTCTAATTCGGCTTGATTTTTTTGTTTGTACAAACGATACTCAGCTGAATTATGAATAAAATCTTTCAAACCAAGCCGGTTAGTAATAACCGGACGATAATTTCGTCGATAATACATGGGTAATTCTTCGTTTTCGTCAAATGGTTGGAAAATGTAATAAATATTTCGATAAATTAAATAACCGGGTCTATTAAACTTGTCCGTGATGGTATCATGGAAATTGTTAAAATCATTACCGGTAATGGGAATCAATTCATCCAGAGCTTGATAAACATAAAAATCATCAAACATGTCACGTTTATCTTCGGGATAAGATTTTTTGACATACTTCAAAATGTCACGAAGAGTATATTGATGTTCTAATCTGAACATTTCTTTGATTTTGGATTTGGCATATTCAATTTCTTCACTGGCAAGTGCATTATTATATGTGGAATAATCAAGTTCTATTTTGGAAACTTTCTTGTAAATGCCGCGCTCGGGATCATAATATTTGGCGTTCAATAATTTATCACCACATTTGTATTCGCAAGGCATATAACCACAAATGGCTGGACAAGGATTATTTTTGGATCCACAATTACCATATTTCTCTAATTCTTCTGGGAAAATATTACCATGCATATTAAGCGGACAATCTATGGCTTCTTCTTGCATGAGTCGTTCAGTTTCCTTGATAAGACGATATTTTTGTTCGGCTTTTTTATACAACTCTTCTTCTGTGGTCAAACCATCTTTCATGGATACCACATACTTATAAACTTCGACTTTTGGATAGGGATTAGATTCGTTAACCAAATTATAATGAGTACAAAATCGAATACCACGTCCAATAACCTGGTCTACTCTTCCCAAATTGAAATGAACGTCCAAAATGTGAATTTCTTTGATATTTCGTAATGTGATACCCTCATTCATGACTTTGGATCCAATAACTATCTTAATAAATTTGCCAATATTATTTTCCACATTGTTGAAAACCTTATCCAAGATCCGGTGTTTTTCCTCAGGAATTTGTTCGGCACTTTCTTCAGATTTTCCGGTAACTGTGATAAAAGTAGCCGGATAAAAATCATGTTTTGGGATATCCGGACCTAAATTGCGATGATCACCAAAAGTATGATCACAAAAGTAACATTTGGTATCGCTACGTAATTGATAATTGCTCATGGATTCTTGATATTCCAAATAACCATTCCTCAATAATACTTCTTGGAAAATATCAATACCCACCCTAACCAAATTAGAATAAACAAAAATTAATCCAGAACCTCTCTTTCCATAAACTGTGTCATTAATGTTGCGCAAAGCGGTATAAAATTTGATGGAGAATATTTTTAAATATTTTTCATTAAAAATATCTCCGGTGATAGTTTTGTTTTCGGATAAATACATCAAATTGGATGGATTATCAATTTTATAATCTTTTAGTAGTGTGGTCGCCAGTCTCTCGGTCAAAACATCCGGATAATTTTTCAATTGATTTTTAATATCATTGATGCCTTCAATACCATAATAACCAACTAATTCCTTTTTCTGACGATCTTTTGGCAGACCCGGGAAAACAAAATTGGCCGCCGCTTGTGAATTTCGATCCAAACTGTCATCCTGAATTTCAACCACTTGGTTATACAATTGTAACTGGAAAGGTAACATATAACATCTGATGACTTTGGTAAAACTAAGACCCGGTGGAATTTCTCCCATATCTACACGCTCGGCGAAAGTCAATGGATCGGCTCCTCGCAAATAAGAAATATAGCCACGAACCATTTTCTTAAAATATTCTTTGCCACCGGGTCGAAATTCCATTAAATGACCGCGGTTGACAAAAATTTTGTCGCGTTCCATGGGAGCATTCGGAGGCCTTAGATAGTTAATCAAAGCCACTATATCATCCGCGAAATTTTTCATGGGTGTGGCGGAGAGCAAGACCACTTTTAAATTTTTGGAAGAATCAATAATTTTTCTGACAGCATCTCCATAACCATTACCCGTTAAATTGTGAGCTTCATCAACAATAAGTAGTGTATTATCCAAATTATAAATACGATCCACGGAAATATCTCTCTCATATTCACCCGTTTCTGTTTTCCGACTGGTGATCCTAACTTTGTCACCCGTGACGACACGCTCTCTGATTTTTTCTCCCAAGACTTTTTTGTAAAAAGATCGATGAGACATAATTCGATAATATTGATTAATAATGTTGATCGCATTCTTGCGCATTTTGGCCTGTTCAGTTTCATCCAAGATCATGGTTTTGTCCAAATACATTTTGAGATAAGTTTCTCCGGTGCACTTGATAATTTCTTTCAGGAAATTTTGTTTGTTGAGGGGACCAGGAACCAGGACATGTATTCTGGTTCCATATTTTTCAACCATGGGTTTAAATTTTTCAGCAATGGCCACGGCAGCACATGTTTTACCCACACCCGTTCCATGATAAATCAAAATGCCTCGATACGGAGTATTAGGATTAATGAAATTTGACAACAGAACTTGGGTCTCAGTTAATTTAAATTCAGGTTTGCATTTGTCACGGAAGGCTTCCACTCGTTCTTCCGGTGGAATTTTTTTTCTGGGTGGTATCGCATGT
>Ga0065721_10052371_pt1 | contig 12091 bp, 11 predicted proteins | sample Mesricmetagenome_FD_59108 | JGI IMG/M metagenome (GOLD analysis project Ga0065721, IMG submission 59108) | Mesophilic microbial community from rice straw/compost enrichment Sample: eDNA_1 v2 (version 2) | ecosystem: Engineered > Solid waste > Grass > Composting > Bioreactor | place: USA: Davis... | reverse complement strand
TGTTGGTTCGGCATAAAGAGAACGCGAAGATAACGGAAGGCGAGCCGGTGCTCGAGCTCGATCTTTATACCGGGGAACGTGTTCAAATCGCGGTCGAGCCTCGGATGAGACGCAAGGTCATCACGTTTCGCAGAGTTTTGCCGCAGTATATCACCCTGCAGCAGCATCGGGATTCCGGCATGTTTCCACACGAAGCGTATCCGCTCATGCAGAGCATAACGCTTTGTATGGCCAACACCATTATTTCCGGTGAAATGGGCAGCGGGAAAACGAGTTTGCTTCGCGCCATGATTCACGAGCGTCCTGATCACATCGGCGGATTCAGCATCGAGGATGATTATGAGATTCACATCAGCACCGTGAACCCGAAAAAGAAATTTATCGAATTTATTCTTCGCGGTTCGTCGTTTGAAGAAACGATAAAAGCCGCATTACGGACAGATGCGGAATATGGGGTCATTCAGGAAGTCCGAGTGGATGAAGCCGAAGGCGCCATGATCGTATGTGAGCGTCTGAAGAAGGGCTTCATCTCCACAACACATATTTGGCGGACCGAGACAATTCCGGAGCAATGGGGCCGGCTGATTAGCAATAAGAACGGCGGCCAATTGGAGCTCGAGCAGCGACGCGTCGCCGAGTATATTGATCTCATCATCTTGCTCGGTTTTGACAACGAAACACGGAAAACCCGGCTTCTTAGCTTGGAGGAGCTGCGATACAACCGGCAAAACAAAGAGATCAGCACGCACAAGCTGATGCGGCTGAACCCGGACACCGGCAATTATGAATATCGGTTCGACGTAAGCAAGCAACTGCTTGCCGAGATGAAAGCGAAAAGCCTGCAATGGTATAACACATTCGTCAAGACGTTGAAGATGCTAGAAGCGCAGAATCCGATTCCGGAGGGCGAGGGCGTTACGATCTTTAATCCTGCGATTGCCGATCCGCAATACCGACAAGCGCTGGCTGCAGAGCATCTCGCACAGGAACAACGGCGAGTCGGGGATCTGCTGGAGCAGCTCCTCGCAACGATGGGAAGAGGGGGGTAGGCACGACATGCTTTTGGCAATTAAGGTGCTCATGTTCGTGACTGTTGCCATTTCATCGTCGTACGGCGTCTACCTTCTGTTTAAAAACCAGTTGTCCCAGGTCAACGAACAGCTCCGTGTCGAAAAGCGGGTGCGGAAGCGCATCCTGGAACGAAAGAAAATGAACTTGGACATGGAAGAGGACGACCGACAAAAGCTGAGCGAAGGTCGCATCGAACGAATTCTTCGATTTTTGGACGATATGCTCCAGACGACACATCCAAGATACGAAAAGGGAACGACGCTTCAAAACTTTCTGCTCTTTCACGGCATAACGGCGGGCATTCTGACCGTTACAGTGATCAGCATTACAACCCTGTTTTTCGGCGTCATGATTGCGCTATCCTATATGTTCATCATAATTATTGTCCATTCCATCCGGCTGCGGGATGCCCGTCTTGAGCGTGGATACAAGCTTGCCCAGCTGACAGAGGTTTTAGCCACCCAATACAACCGGATGGCCGTACCGGACATGCTGCAAGTTTTGAGAGTGACTTCGACGGATCGAACCTGTCAGGATTTTCGGAGGCAGCTCGCGGAAATTGTTCGGACGAGCACCAACTATTTGGACGAGTACGAGCTGAAAGAGGTTATCGACCGGTTGCATTTTAGCATTAATACTTCTTTTGCCAAGGAGCTCTGTTCCGCCATCTATAAAAGCTTGGTCACAAAAGAGTTTATCGGCAATACCCTGACTCGGATCCACAGTAAAATCCATCGTAACATGCAGGATATTTTAAACGAAACACAGGAACAAATCAGCATAAGGAACTTGAGCAGGCTTCACCTCATCGCATTCCCGGGCATCATGATAGCCATGGTATGGGGAGTGAACATATCGGAAAAGAGCATTTTGTATTTTCAGTTTCAGACCCCATCCGGTCAAATCGGCTTCGTCATTTCGGTCGTCTCGATTGCGATTGCCTGGTTCTTCTCCAGGTGGTTCACGCGGCAACCCAATGACTATTAGGAGGGGAACTGTTGGTGAGTAACTATTACGAGTTCATTAAGTCGATGATGTACGCGACCATTATCGGGAGCAACATCCTTGCTGCGTACCTGATTGCCAAGCAACTGAAAGTTCCGCTATTGCAATCAGGAACGGTCATTAAGCGGATCAAGGCCCAGAATTTAAAAATCCAGCAAGCGCTCGTTTCGCAGTCGCTGGAAGAAAAATTTGAAGCAGCCGGCTTTCCCTTCCGGCTCAATGCGAAGAGGTTTCAATTCATCCGGTACGGATTGGGAATTCTCTTTTTCGTTGTCGGGGTGTACTTTTTTGTCCAACGATCGGACGTCAGCATCGTTATCCGAGTTTTGATTCTCGGCCTTCCGATCCTGATCACTTTCGATACGCTGAACCCTAACCGTAAGATGATGAGGCTGATCTTTCGAGCTTTCCAAGATCGGCAGGAATATTTAAAGAACCAGGAATTTTTCATGATCTACTCGATGATCGTGGACGAAATGAAGGAAACGTCCAGAGTCAGCGTCATCCATGCTCTTCAAAAACTTAGACAGTATGCCCCCAAAATTCGGGGTTCAATTAATAAAGGACTTCGAAATGCAAGTTTGGGTATCGATACTGTAATGACGACAATAGGGGAGGACATCGGCACCGAGGAAGCGATCGAAGTCAGCAAAATACTTGCCAACTTGGAATCGTCTTCGCCTGAAAATCTTCATGAGTTAATTGCCAGCAAAGAAGAATCCTATGTCGCCAAACTACGAGCTAATCGAACGGAAAGGAGGGACCGAACCACCAACATTGTCAATGTCATCGTATGGCTTCCGTTTCTGCTGTATGTCCTAAACTATTTCTTTCTTCTCGGGCAGTTGCTCAATGAAATGACTAGCAACGTCCATAATTTCAAGTAAAGGAAGGGAATCTACACATGTTCAAAAATGTTTTGAATGAGATTATTGAAAACATCGGCACTATCGCTGCTTTTATCGCTATCGTTGTTATCATTGTTTGGGCCTCGGTTTCGGGACTTGGCGCACAAGTCAGTGACTGGTTCGGCAACATCTCGTTCTTTGAATAATCCCCCATTGCGTGGGGGAGTCTTCTCTCCCCCACAGAAGGAGGACCGATGTTTAAGCACGCATTAGGGGAACTGCTTACGGTCGTCTTTACGTGTATCATTTTGTTTCAACCGCCGCTGCATGAGCTGTTTAATGTGCGGAGCAACGCGGTCGAACTGGTGCTGAACCAGGGGATTGCACAAGCGTCATCGTACGATAACGGGAGATTTACTCCGGAAATCATTCAGCAGATGAAAGACCACTTAACCCAGAAGTTCTTCGTCCGCGAAAGCGACATTGAATTTACGGGTACGACCACGATTACCCCTCGTGGCGAATACATTGAAGGTCGACTCACGATAAAGGCAACGCCATTCTGGCTATTCAGCTCATTGTTCGGAGAAGGGCCAGAAACCATCTCTCGCCACGCTACCATGATGAGCGAGTACGTGGAGCGCTGAGTATGAAGTATGCCGTTCGAACCCTGTTCGTGGCGATGATCTTCGGGTTGCTGGAATTAACCAATGTCGGTCGCTACACGACCACGACACTGTCCAATTTAACGACGTTTGCGCTTTTCCGAGCAGCACATGATGCATCCCTGCAAGTCGATCCGGTGCTGGCTAGCGAAGGCTATATCGTGTTTATGCCGGATGCGGCCAGAGAAGCGTTCATGGAAACCATGAGCCGCAACCTCGGCATGAAGCCGGATTTGACACCGAAGCCTGGTTCCTTCATCGAACATCCCATGGAGATTGTCTACGAAGAATTCGTGGACGATTCATCGGGCGTCACTTTTCCTTTTAATTACCGGAACGATCAGTATCACATTTATCAGACCCTGGAAGGTCCGTCCGTCATCTATGCCGTTCGAATTAGAGCCACATCAAAATCAAACTTCGACTATAACGGCTATCTATTTCGAAATATCGTGCAACAATATCCGTTTCCCGGATAAGAAGGGGGAGAACAACAATTGAAGTGGAAAAATCGATTTGCGATTCGCGTTACTGTCGCGGTACTGGCGCTTGCCATCTCGTTGCCGGCAACCGTCCTGGCAGCTCGCACGCCTGCCCCATTGGTAAGCAATATCAAGATTGAAAATAATACCGCCGGTACCAATGACACGATCACCGTCTATGATTTGTTAGTCGGCGACGTTGTGAAGGTGTACGCCGATCCGTCTACAACATTACCGATCGGAACAGCCACAGTGGCATCCGGAGTCACTTCCGCGACGATCTCTATCGCACAGCTCGGAACAGGAAGTGGAACGGTTTACGTTTCCGTTACATCCGGGTCGAATGACGAAAGCAATCGGGTGTCCAAGAATTATGCCGCCGAACCTGCTACGTCAAGTCTCGATGCGGCTCAGATCCTGGTCACGAACAATCCCGCCTCAACATCGGACACCGTGACCGTTGAAAATCTGTCTCCAGGTGACGTGGTTCGCGTATACAACGATCCGATTGATCCTACGATTATCGGATCAGGGACCGTGGCTACAGGGCAAAACGAAGTGACGATCACGATTTCGCAGCTCGGAACAACGGCTGGCAGGGTTTATGTATCCATTTCCCGTCCTGGAATGGCCGAGAGCAGGCGGACGGTCAAATCGTATGCTGCCGAAGCGAAGTCACCGTCCGTCGCCGTAAAGGACATTACCATCGAAAACAGAGTTAACGCAGTTGACATCATTTCGATACGCAACGTCCAGTCCGGGGACATCATCAAAGTGTACCCGACCAAGAATGAAACCGTTGCTCTGACGCAAGCGACGGCCACATCGGATAGTGTAATGCTATCCACGCCCCAGCTTGGACAAGCTGCCGGTACGGTTTACGTGACGTTGACACGCGGAACCAGAGCCGAGAGCGATCGAGTCGCCAAGTCATACGCAGCTGAAAATAGCAGTTCTGGCGTAAGCGGCACAATCAAAGTCATCAATAACAGCGGCAGCGCCGATCGGATCACGATTAGCAACATGAACCCTGGTGATTTCATTCGAGTATATAGCGACAAGACTTCCACTACGCCGATCGCAATCTCAACGGCCAATCGGAACTTACTGCCCAAGTTTGCGGATTGGGATTTGCACGGCAATGCACGCGTAACAAGCAATTATCAGCTTACCCTTGCCCCCACCGCGGCGAACCAGTCATCGTCCTTCCTGGTACCAGTGATCGGCGGACTGCAGTACACCGCTCGTATCGAGTCCGTTTCTTCCGGCGGAACGGCAAGTGTACAGGAGATGCGAGCTGGATCCACGAACGGAACCGCTGTGACGCTGTCATCCGGCGTCGCAAATACGTGGACCACGAATGCGGATACAACGCATATACGCTTTACATTAAGCAATTCCAGCTCGCCAAGCTCCATAACATTCCTGAATCCGATGTTGTCTCTCGGGGGAGCTGTGCCGTTCGAAGAACAAGCATCGGCCAAAACCAAAAACCTGATTCCTTCCTTCGATAGATGGGATAGCCGTCACGCAAACTCAACTGTCGTAAGCGACTATCACTTGCGCCTGTTCGCAACGGCGACGAATCAAGCGTCCAGCACCCGCGTTCGGGGAGTCCAACCGAACACGCAATACACGTTCAGCGCAAATCATAATGGTTCCGTATCCATTACGGCAGTAAGGCCGGGCAGCACAAATCTGGTCCTCCTGTCTTCAACGGCAAAAACATTTACGGTTACGACGCCGTCAACTGTGGATCATCTCATTGTTTCGTTCACAAATAACACAACCGGTACGTTCAACCTATCCAATCCGATGCTTGAGGCCGGGGCAGTCGCGACGAAATTTGAGAAAATGCTGCAGCCTCGCGTAACCGGATCGGCCACGGTCTCCCAGCTCGGACAAGCTGCAGGGAAGGTCTATGTAACGGTTACAACGCCAGGCAAAAACGAAAGTCAACGTTATGTGGCGAGTTACGCGGCAGAAGCGAAGAGTAACCCGCCGAAGTTGTCCGGCATCAAAATTACGAATAATAAATCGGGTACAAGCGACAGAATCGTTGTTACAGGTCTTAACGCCGGGGACGTCGTGAAGGTCTACCGAACCAAATCAACGCCGACCGTGCTTGTCAGTACGACAGTCGCTACCGGGTCCACCGTTGCAACGCTCACGTATTCGCAGCTGGGAGTAGAGGCTGGCAGCGTCTATATTAGCGTAACAAGCTCCGGAAAGTCCGAAAGCAATCGCATCTTCAAGAGTTACTTGAAAGAGTAGGATCCGAAAGGCGAGCTGGGGGGAGAGGCGTGGAGGACAAGGTGTACTTTAAGAACGTCGTAAACGACATCCTGGTTGATCGTATGGCGTACATACGTGCTCAACCAGTGAACCCGGCAACCATACGCGCTGTTCAAGTCATGTATGAATGTACGCGATTGCGTGATTCAGCCACAGCTCTCCACTCCAACAGGGTCGCGCTTTACTCGTACCTTCTCGCAAAGGAATGCGATCCGGACAACGCCTTTGAGTACCTTTTGGGAGGGCTTGTCCATGATGCCGGGAAAATTGCCTTCCCGGATCCGATTCTTAAAGATGGAATAAAGCTTTCTCCGGAGGAAAAAGTCGTCGTGCAGCAGCACGTTCGCGATTCCGTAACGCTTCTCGAACTGCTGCAGCTGCCAAGAATCATCATCGATATGGCACGCTATCATCATGAGCGCTACGACGGATCCGGGTACCTGGAACAGCTCAAAGGCGATGAAATCCCCTTAATCGGGCGAGTTACGGCTATTGTCGACGTGTATTGTGCGATGACGGATGAGGGGCGCGTGTATCAGCGATCGCGTTCTCATGCCGAAGCGCTCGAGCTGATCCAGGGTGACAACGTATCGTTTGATCCCTTGATCATGAAGTCCTTCATCAAGGTCATTAACCAGTATGCCGCAATGAACACGGACCGAATCCATTCCCTTGCCTTCGTTTCTTTCGAGAAGCAGGCTGTAGGGCAGTAGGATAGGGTGCGCTCCCGGCTCCGCCAGGAGCGGCGGCCTATGGTGGCGATCGTTGCCGCCTGGTTCCAGCCTATCACGGTCCTCCGGGCGTCAAGGGGCTTACACAATCGTCCCTTGACTTGCCCGAGCCATCTTCTCATCGCGCCGAATTTCGCGGCGCGATGAGCCTCCAGATGGCGATCGGACGAAGCGTAGCTGGTTGGATTGGGCGACGTGACTGTCTTTCGCCAAGCGGCACCTGTACCGGCCGCACAATCATTGAAAAGGGAATGGAGGCGGAACTGAAGGGCCATAGTTTTTCCCTTCGCACTAAAGCGAAAGGGGGTGGCGCTGTGGAGATGGTATACCTCGTATTGGCGGGTCTTGGGATCGTTGTGACGGTGCTTCGGCTGCTGAATGTCATCATGACTTTGATCAATAAGCTGATTAGCCAGTTCAACACGTCCGTGACACTTTGGCGTAGTCTTCGTCGAAAACGAAGACGAAGGCAAAGAAAAAAGGACTCCCTCCCGACCAAGAGCAGGCGTCCTTTTTCCTGACAGCGAGCGAGCGGCGTTCCAGCGCCGTTCGTTCCCTTCACTTCTGATTTCATTATACCACAGTCTGCGATATTTCGGAATGGAGGCGGAACTGAAGGGCCATAGTTTTTCCCTTCGCACTAAAGCGAAAGGGGGTGGCGCTGTGGAGATGGTATACCTCGTCTTGGCGGGTCTTGGGATCGTTGTGACGGTGCTTCAGCAGTTGAATGTCATCATGACTTTGATCAATAAGCTGATAAGCCAGTTCAACACGTCCGTGACACTTTGGCGTAGTCTTCAAAAACGAAGACGAAGGCAAAGAAAAAAGGACTCCGCACCCGACCAAGAGTAGGCGTCCTTTTCTCTAACAGCGAGCGAGCGGCGTCCCCACGCCGTTCGTTCCCTTCACTTCTGATTTCATTATACCACAGTCTGCGATATTTCGGAATGGAGGCGGAACTGAAGGGTCACGCTTTTCCCTTCGCATTTTAGCGAAAGGGGGTGGCGCTGGATATGGAGTACATGATCGGATTCCTCGTGTTGTTGGTCGGGTTCAACTTCTTTCTAAAGCAGATACTGGTCGCATTGCGAAGGCTTATCGTCATCATCGATTTGATCCCGCAATTCGGCCCAAGGATTCGGCGATTGTTCCGTAAGACCGGGACAAAAAGAAAGAAGGCCCCGCGCCGGCAAGCAAGGTAGCCTTCAGTCCCAAACCAGCGAGCGAGCGGCGTTCCAGCGCCGTTCGTTCCCTTCACTTCTGACTTCATTATACCGCAATTGCTGGCAGACTGGCAATCAGGGGGGGTGCACGATTGCAGCCTTTCAAGTATTTCCTGCCGATCCTGAGCGTGTATTTGCTCATCGGTCTGGTGATCGGTTTCCTCGTCATGTACGTGATTTATGGTCGCAAGAATGGCTATGAAGAGTTTCAACGCGGCATTTGGCACGATCCCGATCTGACGTTTGACGAAAAGGAAGAATGCGCCGAGTTCTTCGAAAACAAGGGCGCGGTGCTTCTCTATACGACACTGTATTGGCCCCTATTCATTCCGGTATTGATCAATGAGAGGTCCGATTAAGGACAAATTACGCAAAGGAGTGTCTCGCTTATGAAAAAACACACGACTTGGGCAAGCCTGTTCCTGGCGCTGGTGATCGCCATCGTCCCGACTCTCCCGCCGGCAACGGCCGCGGAGAAGCTGACGTTCAAGGACGTTCCATCGTCCCATTGGGCTGCTTCATCCATCAATACGGCGGTTCAGGCAGGCATTCTCAACGGTTACACCGACGGCACGTTCAAGCCCGAGAATTCGATCACGCGTGCTGAACTGATCAAGGTTGTTGCAGTGACAACCGGCTTATTTATTCCGGATCGGAAGAGTGGGCAAGCCTGGTATGGTCCGTATCACAGCGCGGTCAAAGGAGCCGGCATCTCCATGGACGGCGACTTCGGTAGCTCTGATCTGAACAAGCCGGCGACGCGGGGCGAAATGGCGAAGCTGTTCGTTCGCGCGGCCAAGACAGAGTATCGGAATCAAAAGCTGTCGGCCAACGAACTGATGTTCCGCGCCGTCAACGCCGGGCTGTTGTCGCGCACCGGCAAGAAGGCGGAATCGATCGAGCCGAACGGGCAGACGACGCGGGCGCAAGCGGCTGCACTCATCGTACGGCTCATGAAGCTGCGGAACGGCGAATCGCTGACCGTAGACCAAGGGGCTTCGAGCGCAGCAGAGATTGCGTGGCATCGCCATAACCTGATCACGATGTGGGGCCAGACGGATCTCAAGACGCTACCGTACAAAATTCCTATCAATTCCCGGTATGAGGAATCGATCGAGCAGCTCATCGTCATCGATCCACTCGACGAGAATGGTTTGTACAACGAATACTTAGAAGGAGCCGAGCACGGGACTAATTATAAAACAGGCAGCTATGTATTCGCGTTCAAGTTGAAAGGGCGTAGTCTCGTTGCTAAACCCGGCACCGGAGAGTCGATTGGACAGGTTTATTTATACGTTGAAGACAGAGGATCAGCGCTCTTTATGAATCGAAAATTTGGATATAGGGACGGAAAAGTCATTGATCGTCCGGGGATTTTCTTTAATATGCAGATGCTTGAGCTTACTAAAGCAGGAGAGGCAGGATACAACTTCTACTTTCTGAGTGTTCATCGTGACTATGTGCAAAGCCAAATCCAAAACTACGGTGTTTTCCCGATCCGGTTGATTCGGTATTCGGACCAAAAAGCTTTCTATTTAACTTCGGTTGGCATCCGGGGCCAGAAGGTGGACTAACATGCACAGACCCCGCATTCAGCCGACACTACTCATCCTACTGTGTGTATTTATCGTCATCTCGGGTTTTCCGCTGCCAACGGCACAAGCGGCGGATACAATGACGCAAACCATTTCAATTTCATTTTCGGAGAAGTTCAGTTCCAGTTCGACCAAGTCTGTCACCGTCCCTTTGAATGTGCCAAGCGGTTACAGATACAAAACCCATCAAGTCTGGCAAAAAGGACAAAAAAACGATGGGTCGCTCGACTTATTTAACAAAGGACTCTACAGTGGACAATTGCAAGGTGGCACCAGCCTGTTATTTAGTGCCTTTGGTGGATCCGAGGTCAAAGTCATAAACACAGGTGCAAGTTCAACGATGGAGTTTTACATGAGCCGTCGTTCCAATGGCACGCAATGGGTAATCCAGGGTAATGGCGTTGGACCGTACTATGTGACTCCGAAAGTCGGTGATGGTTGTTGGCAAGGTAGTCGTACCGAGTGCCCTGGGCTTTTGCCGTCCAAAGATGACATGGGCACATCGATAGACTCCAGGTTACGGGATACCGATGGATGGGCAAAACAAGTCAGTAATGGCGTCAACCCACCAAATGAATTTTATTTAGGAACAGAATGGGTGTCGGCCTCAAAGCTCAAAAGCAATTCGGTTAAAATTACAAAGGCAACGCCATTATCCCCTAGTTACAATCGGGTCTTTGATGTAGGGATGGGACAGAACAATAAGGGATTGTTGTCCGTCTCCATTCCGTTAACAAGTAGTTATCCAAGTACATTGATTCAAGATGCCCCGTGTACGGGCTGTACCGGTTATGCCGAGCAGGTTAAGTACATCATCAATACCACAACACAATGGGAAGCGAAAACTTACCTATACGATGCCGAAGTCCGTGTTACCTATGAAAAGCTGCCGCCGGTGGACGAGCCATACGTCGAGTGCAGCTGCTCGGCCAACCCGGCGCATGTGACGTTCAAAAATCAGGACATCGCCGTCAAGGTGACGCTGAACGCCGAAGTGAAGCAGAAGGGGAGCCTGACGGTACGGGACTGGACAGTGTACGGCCGGATGCAGGACGGCAGCCAGCTCACCACAAAGACGATCGGATCCGGACAGACATCGGTCAGCCAATTGTTCAACTTCACGATCCCGAAAGCCGCGGTGACGGGAGAGAGCTACACCCAAGTATTCGTGACGCGGGCCAAGGTCAATTTCACGAACGGTACATCGGTCGAGCTGCCGGTTGAATGTACGACCGTCGTCAGCGATGAGCCGCCACCGACCGGATCGCCCGAACCGACGCCGCCGCCAGAGTTGTCCGTGGACATCCACTTTGATCCGATGTTTATTTTCGAGGGGGAGCCGTCCCAACTGGTCAATCAGTCTGTGATGCCGCCCGGCGATTATAGATCGTATTGGGAGTTCTCGGACACGCTCGAAGAGCTCAATCCGCCACGCGCCTGGGCCTTTGGCGTGACGCCTACGAAGTCAGGCATTTATTGGGCCAAGCTGACGATCGAGAACGACTACGAGTCGGCATCCGATACGGCATACTTGTACGTGCAGTCGCTCGATCCAACGGCCATCGTGAAAGGACCGACCAAGATCATTCAGGGCCGGCCGTTCCCATCGCCGTTTCACCTGAATGAGTCCTACACACCTTTGCGGGAACGTGGGGTTACGCTCGATCGGACGAAGGACGAGCATCGGTACCGGAAATCTGACGATTGGGAGTACACAGACGGCTGGCCGGCCCAGGCGCCGATGGAGACGGGAACCTACAGCATCGAGGGGAAGGTCTACGACTCGCAGGGCCGGGGAAGTTCATGGGGCCAACATACGCTGGAGGTTGTACCGGACCAACCGCCGGTGATCCAGCTGTACCTCGGCCAGGAAGGCTACCGCAGCCAGAATCAGATGCTCGTTATTGAGGCGTCCAGTCCGGACGACGACGAGCTTGCTCACCTGAAGATCGAACGTCGACGGGATCAGGACAACGACGGTAATTTTGACGAGGAAGCCTGGACAACTGTTTACGATGGGACACCCGTTGCAGAGCTTAATGTGACGCACACGTACGCCGGGAAGTATCAATACCGCGGTACGGTGACGGAGGATTACGGGCTAACCGGCGTGTCGCCACTCGCCCCGATCGACATCCTGAACCGTCAGCCGATCGTTGGCTTTGATGTCTACGGG